>Ga0310697_10001219_pt1 | contig 31061 bp, 37 predicted proteins | sample 172DNAGHGlowgp2_FD_203883 | JGI IMG/M metagenome (GOLD analysis project Ga0310697, IMG submission 203883) | Sheep rumen microbial communities from Palmerston North, Manawatu-Wanganui, New Zealand - 1728 DNA GHGlow gp2 (v2) (version 2) | ecosystem: Host-associated > Mammals > Digestive system >... | reverse complement strand
GCCGAAGGGCCAATAGACCTGCGGAGACATGTAGTCAATGCTCTGTGCTTCGTACCATGCCAGCGGATCGCTGAAGATGCTGTTGTATTGCCAGTCGCTGCCAGTGGGACAAGGCTCAACGCCATGTTTACCTGCCACAGCCGAACTCGAAGCGGCAACACCAGCAGGAGAGATGCCGTAGCGGACATCGGGACGAGTTTCCTGAATCATGTCATAGACGGCTTTCACCATGCGGTTGACATTGTCACGACGCCAGTCACCGAACGAAAGGGCCGTGCCCGAAGCCTGCCACTCGCCGTAATCCTGGGCAGTGGCATCGGCAGGAATGCCGCTGGGATAGAAATAGTCGTCATAGAGGATACCGTCCACATCATAGTTGGTGATGATTTCCCGGCACACGGCGACAATCCTATCGATGGTGCGCTGCTGGCCCGGATCGAGGATGACCGTCGTGCCGTAGGTCAAGAGCCAGCCTTCCTCCTTGAGTTCGCGGTCATAGGGCGTGTTCCAGTCGGTGCCCGTGCTCCAGCGATAAGGATTCACCCATGCGTGACACTCCATTCCGCGCTTGTGGCAGCCCTCGACCACATACTGCAAGGGATCAAAGCCCGGGTCCTGTCCACGGGTTCCCGTCAAGTAACTTGACCATGGCTCAATGCTTGACTGGTACATCGCGTCACACATCGAACGCACCTGGAAGTTGACCGCATTGAAGCGGTTGACCTGCAACGAGTCAAGCAAGCGGTCCATCTGGGCTTTCTGCTTGGCGGCACCCGCCCCCTGTGAGGGCCAGTCAAGGCACCAGACGGTGGCAATCCATGCCGAACGGAACTCACGCTTAGGCTGACTGTAGGCCCATGCCTGAACCATCACCCCTGACAACAATAACGCAGCAATCAGAGTCAAATAGAAACGTTTCATATCCTAAAGATTTGTAGTTAATTCTTAATTATTGTTTTCACCCGCAAAGGTAACATAAAAAAGCGCAACGACCAACTGTTGCGCTATTCCTTATAGATATTTAACGGTTGAAGTGCGGGGAGGAGGCTAGAGGCGGTCAAAGGGGATACGGGCCAGGAGGTCGCCGAAGCGTTCAGCACCTTCCTGAAGCTGACCCTCGACCATCTTGCGCAAGAAGAAAGGCAACTGGAGTTGCAGCTCGGCAACGCTCATCGTTGAACCGTCGGGCTGAGGCTCCAGATTGATGACCATGTTGATGGGCACGGGCGACTCGGATGCAGTATAGACGACGCGCTCGCCCTCGACACTCTGCTCGTGGTCCAACGAGAGGGTCACCTCGCCCATAGGAGACTGAATGGAAATCGCATCCTCGCCAAATTTCACGGCATCGAAGTGCTGACGTGCCTCACCCTCAAGCTTACGGGCATTGGCATCGATCAACTGTTTGATCAGGGACGGGTTGGTGAGTTTGTTATATATAGTTACTGCGCTACATGCGATAGCATGAGGGGTGCTCTTGAATGATTCCATAATTCTGGTACTGAATTGATTGTTGTGAGAATGAATGGGTCAAGAAAGGATGACCGTTGTTTCTACCCGGTTGTTAATCAACAGCATTGATACCGGTCGGTGTCCAGCTCTCAGGGTCGCTGTGCCACTGACGCAGGGCATCGGCATCACTGTCTGAAATCAGCTCACTGTCGGTTGCCACATCAAGCATTGTCTCAAAATTAGTCAGGGTGACAATAGGCAACTTGGCTCGACGCAGAGCCTTGGCTGCCATCGAGAACTGGTAGTCAAAGATCACCACAGCGCCGAGGACGTCACCACCAGCGTCACGCACCGAGTTGAGACACTTCATGCAGTTGTTACCCGTGGAAAGCTGATCCTCGATGAGAACAACCTTCTGCCCCGGCTTGATATCACCCTCAATGAGGTTCTCGAGGCCATGGTCCTTGGGGGTGGAGCGGACATACACAAAGGGCATCGCCAGCGAATCGGCAACCAGGGCACCATGGGCAATGGCTCCGGTAGCAATACCGGCGATGACATCGGCGTCCCCGAAGTTCTCCATGATGAGCCTTGCCATCTCCACCTTGATGAGGTTGCGCACCTCGGGATAAGACAAAGTCATTCTCAAGTCGGTATATATGGGTGATTGCCAACCCGTTGCCCAAGTAAACGGGCTGTCGGGCTGCAGCTTGATGGCATTAATCTGCATCAGTTTGTGAGCAAGCAAAGTGTCTAATTTCATCACTGTGGTCATTAAAGGTTGAAAAAGTTGTGCGAAATTAGCAATTTTCTCACTGATGGACACTATATCAGTCAAAAAAATGTCAAAAAACTTGTTAAAACAGCTCGTCATGCTTTCAAATGACGTTATTCTGTCAGATGACCAACTGAGGATATCGGGAGCGCCATTAGGATTTTATACCAGAAAAACGCTTCATATTTGATAAAAACTATGTATATTTGCAAGAGGAAACAAAACTATTACCGAATATGGGAACTGAAAAAACGGGCATCGTGCTGGAGGGCGGTGGCATGCGCGGCATGTACACCTGTGGCATCCTCGATGTACTGATGGAAAACCACATCTACGTAGATGGCATGGTAGGCGTGTCGGCAGGCATCGCCTTCGGCTGCAATTATAAGTCTCGTCAAGCGGGACGCGCCCTGCGATACAACGTCAGGTTTTCTCGCGATAGGCGCTATAGCGGCTTGATGTCGCTATTGAAAACCGGCAACTACTATAACGCATGGTTCGCCTATCATCTGGTGCCGACCCACTACGATGTGTTTGACTATAACGTGTTTGAGGACACGGCAATGGAATGCTATGCCGTGTGCTTTGACGTGAAAAGTGGCGAGGGTGTCTATCAACGTCTGGATCACGTCAATGACGATTTCTTTGAGTGGATACGCGCATCGGCATCCATGCCCGTGGTGGCACAACCCGTTGAGGTGGGCGGGCGATTATTGCTCGACGGAGGCCTCGCTGACTCCATCCCGCTGGAATTCATGATGAGCAAGGGCTACAAGCGCAACATCGTCATCCTCACCCGCGAGGAAGGCTACCGCAAGACTGCCGAACACGGCATGTGGCTGATGAAGCCGCTGCTGCGCAAATGGCCCAAAGTCATAGAAGCCCTCAAGAAACGCCCCGCCCTCTACAACAAGCAACTGCAACAAGTGCGCGAGCAAGAGCGGGCTGGCAATGCGTTTGTTTTCAGACCCTTGAAACCGTTGAACGTGAGCCGCACGACCCATGACGCTGCCGAGATGAACCGCGTCTATCAGCAAGGACGTGAAGAGGCCCTACAACGCCTTGAAGAGCTGAAACGATTCCTCGCTGGCGAGGAGAAGGAACAAGCCTCCCCCACTCCCAATGAATAGCCCTAAACGACAGCTGACTCCTGCCCAGGCCATGAACCGCGCCGCAGCACTGTGCGCGCGCAGCGAACAGGCACCAGGCGACATCCGTGAGAAGTTGCTCAAGTGGGGACTCTCGACCGAAGATACCGCCGAGGTGATGCGCCAGCTCTACAGCGACGGATACCTCGACACGAAACGCTATGCCAAGGCCTTTGTCAACGACCGCTTCGCCTTCAATGGTTGGGGACGCATCAAAATCGCATATCAGCTGAAGCAGAAAGGGATTCCCGAGGATGACATTGCCCAAGCCATGGCGGCACTTGACGAGGAGTCCTATCGCCAGCGCCTGATTGAGCTGCTGCGCACCAAGTGGCACAGCGTCAAGGAACGAGAGCCACGCGCCGCATGGGCAGCGATGATGCGGTTTGCAGCCTCAAGAGGCTTTGAAACAGCTATTGCCAGTGAATGTGTCAAGCAAGTGACCCGACTCGATGTGGAAGACGATTAAACAATGGCTGGGCGCAGCTGCCGACGTAGCGTTGCCGCGCGTGTGCCCCGTATGCGGAAAGTCACTCGACGGAGATGAGCAGTGGCTATGCCGCAAGTGCCTTGCATCCCTGCCCCGAACCCGATATGAGGATGTCGAGTTCAACACCATGGAACAGCACTTTGCCGGCAAGGTGCCTATTGAACGTGCTACCGCCTATTTCTTCTATGAGAAAGGTTCACCCTATGCCAGCATCTTGCATGACATCAAGTACCGCAGCACGCCCAGAATGGGCTACTGGCTCACTTCTCGGGCAGTGAACGATATGGCGGGGAGCGATTTCTTTGAAGGTATCGATGTGGTGACTGCCGTGCCTCTGCACCGCAGCAAACTCGCGCATCGCGGATATAACCAGAGTGAACACCTCGCTCGCGGCATTGCAGACGCTCTCGATATCAACTATATTGAAGCGCTGAAGGCCATCCGCCCCCACTCCACCCAAACTCACAAAGGCGCCATGGAGCGCTGGCAGAACATTCAAGGCAACTACGCCCTAAATAAAAAAGCCGCCAGCCAACTGGCGGGCAAACATATCCTTCTGGTCGATGACGTCATCACCACCGGCTCCACCCTCACCGTGTGCGCCACACTGCTGAAGTCAATCCCTGGCGTAACCGTCTCACTCTTCACCCTAGCCGCCGCCCGCCTCGAATAACCACTTTTCCCAAATCAGCATTCTAGATTTTTACAACCAATCATTAAGAAAATGTTGGGTATATGTTTTTTGCCCAATTTGCTATGAACTTGCGGCCGATGCTATAAATCAAGATTGTTTCATAAGGTTACCATCCAACTTTCTCACAACAAACAATTAACGGCGCCTCTCATGGGGCGCCGTTAATCTATACTCTGAAACATTTCTTTTCTAGAACTCCTCTTTTTCCTTAGCGAGGTTTCTGAAGGCGAGTTTGCCTTCCAGATACTCCTGAGTAGCGATGAGTGTGGGCTTCGGGAGCTTCTCGTAGTACTTCGAAATCTCGATCTGCTCACGGTTCTCGCTGATTTCTTCGAGATTGTCGTTCTGCTGAGCAAACTCTTCCAGTTTCTTCTCGAGGTCGGACTTCATCTCGGCAGCAATCTGGTTGGCACGCTTGCTGATGATGCAAACAGTCTCATAGATGTTACCCGTGGGTTCAGCCATTTCAATGATGTCATGCACCGTAGTGGTGAGTGGCGCATTAGTCTTCTTGTAATCCATAAATACTCCTATATTTTAATTGTGTTGTTATTATCTGTTCAACCTTAATTGCCGTTGACATGCTTGTTGGCAATCTTGAAGATATTGTCGGCCTCCTTGCGCATCTTGCTCTCAGGATAGTCGTTGATGAATGAGTAGTACTCATCGATGACCGTGCGGAAGCGTTCCACCTTTTTCTCTACCACGCTCTCAACAGCCTCGCGGTAGCGGGCACGGAGCACGAGCATCTCAAGTTCCTCCTTATACTTGCTATAGGGGTAGGACTTGATCGCATTCTGTGCAGTGATGACAGCGCTCTCATAGTTGTTACCCATGTAATTACCCAGGTTATAGTAGAGCGTCGCATTCTGCAGTTCCTTGAGAACCAGTTTGTCCTGCAACTCAAAGACGGCGCTCTGGGCTATCGATGCCTTGTCACTCTTGGGGAAATAATCCAAGAAGGCCTGTAATTCCTCCATAGCGCGAATTGTCTCGGTCTGATCCAACTGAGCATCCGGTGAATCCAGATAGAAGCCATAGCCGGCATAAAAACGCGCCAACTCGGCATACTGCCCACGGGGATAGCGCTGGTAATACTGCCTGAAATAGGAACCGGCACTGATGTAGTCCTTGTTCTCGTAGTAACTCAGACCCAGCAGATAAAGCGACTCCTCGGCATGAGGCGTACCACGGAAGATGGGTACCAGTTCGCCCAAAATGGTATAGGCCTGGGCATAACGCTTGTTTTCAAACGCTTTCTTGGCATAGGCATACTTGTACTCAAGGTCAGAACTCTTCATCACCTTGTTGTACTCGCCACATCCACCAAGAATACAGGCCAGTGCCACTATTATCGTCAGTCTCTTGAACATTGAAAAGTCGTTTTTGCGCATTTAGCCCGCAAAATTACTACTATTTTATAAGATGTGCAACTCCTAAGTCCAATTCCGCAAAATATTTCGCAAAATTTAACGGACACAGCCGAAAAATGAGACCTTGTGGGTCTAGTTTATAGAAAAAGTAGTAAATTTGTGGGTTAAATCAACTTTAAAACTAAATGACATTATGAAGATTGGAGACAAGATACCCGAGAACCTGGGCGTTGACATGAACGGCAACGAGGTTAAAGCCAGCGACTATGCAGGCAAGAAACTCATCATTTACTTCTATCCTAAGGACAATACTCCCGGTTGCACCGCCGAGGCATGCAGTCTGGCCACAGGCTACGGGGCACTGAAGCGTGCCGGCTATGCCCTGCTGGGCGTGAGCAAAGACAGTGCGGCAAGTCATCAGAAGTTTGCCGACAAGTACAGTCTGCCCTTCCCGCTGATTGCCGACGTTGACACCAGCTTGAACCAGGTCTTCGGCGTGTGGCGCGAGAAGAAGATGGCAGGGCGCACCTACATGGGCACCGTGCGCACCACCTTCATCATCGACGAACAGGGCATCGTCAAACACATCATCGAGAAAGTGAACACCAAGGACAGCGCCAACCAAATCCTGGAGCTGGGACTATAAGATGCAAGGCAGAGCCTTGCAATACACTGACAAAACCACAAAAAGAGCTTTAGAAAGATGAAAAAGATATTATTACTTTTAGCCATGATGGCTATTGCGATGGGTGCCGATGCGTTAACGCTCGAAGAATGTGTGCTGCGCGGCAATTCACCCCGTGGCGTCGGCGCGATGCAGCCTTCCAAGAGCGACGGGCGCTATTTTTACCGCCTGAGCGATGACGGAAATGCCATCAACCGCATCAGTTATGCCAAGGGAGACGAGAGCGTCCTGGTTGACACGAGCAACGAGCTGGTGACCGGTTGGGACGACTTTGAGGTGACAGCCGATGGTGCCTACGTGCTATTGTGGAACAACTCACAGGAGATCTACCGCTACAGCTTCAGCGCCGATTATTATGTCTATGACCTCAAGAACAAGACCATGAAGTCCCTGAGCGATGGCGGTGGCGAGGAGATTGCCACCCTCTCCCCCGACGGCAAGCGCGTAGCCTATGTCAAGGGCAACAACGTGTTTGTGCGCAATCTTGACGATGGCACGACAGTACAGGTGACCCATGACGGCAAGAAGAATAACATCATTTACGGTGTACCCGACTGGGTATATCAGGAAGAGCTGGGCATGCTCAACACCCTCAACTGGTCAAGCGATAGCCGTTCGCTGGCGTTCCTGCGCTGGGACGAGAGCCAGGTGAAGATGGCATCGATGGTCATCTATCAGGGCACCTGCAACCCCAAGGACGAGTATGCGCTCTACCCTGGCCGATACGACTTCAAGTACCCCGTTGCCGGTGAGAAAAATTCCATCGTGAGCGTTCACTGCTATGACGTCATTGACGGCACATTCAAGAAACTCAACGTGCCTCTCGACGAAGAGGACTACGTGTGCCACATCACCTTCAGCCCCGATCCGCAGCGACTGATGGTGCAGCGTCTGAACCGCCACCAGAACGACCTGCGCATCTATGCCGTCAACCCCAGGACTGGCGATGTCAAGCAGGTCTATCATGAGACATCAGACACTTGGGTTGACGCCGAAACCAGCCAGCAGGTGCAATATGAGGACAACTTCTTTGTTATCCCCAGCGAGCGTTCGGGTTACATGCAGCTTTACCAATATGACCTGGATGGCAACCTGATGCGCCAGTTGACCAACGACAACAATAAGATCATCTCGCAGTTCTATGGCTATGACAAGTCCACCAAGCGCTTCTACTATCAAGCCTCTTGCGGCCCCTTGAACCGTGTTATCGAGTACGTTGATGCTAAGGGCAAGGTGACGCGTCTTGCACCTTCGACTGCCGACGGCCAGGGAACCGCATCAGCCACCTTCAACGGTGACTTCAGCTACTATGTGGGCTGCTACAGCGACGCACAGACGCCCAACCAGTACCGCATCTATGACCGCAAAGGCAAGCGAGTGCGCGACCTGCAGCTGAATGAGGAATATGCCCGTCGCTACACGGCTGTCGATGTTCCCAAGAAGGAGTTCTTCACAATGGAACATGACGGCTATACCCTGAACGGCTACATGATCAAGCCCGTGGACTTTGACCCGAACAAGAAATATCCTGTCATCATGGAGCATTACAACGGTCCTGGCTCCCAGGAGGTGCTCAACAAGTGGCGCATGGGCTGGGAACAATACTTTGCTACCCAAGGATATATCGTGTGCGAGGTGGACAGCCGCGGCACGGGATTCCGTGGCAAGGAATTTGAATCGGTAACCTACCTGAACCTGGGCAAATATGAGACCGAGGACGCTGTTGCTGCCGCCAAGTATATGGCTGAGCAGCCTTGGGTAGATGCCGACCACATCGGCATCATGGGCTGGAGCTACGGTGGCTTCCAGACGCTGATGGCGATGAGCGAACCAGGCAGCAACTATGCCTGCGGCGTGAGCATTGCCCCGGTGACAACCTGGCGTTTCTATGACAGTATCTACACCGAGCGCTATATGCGCACGCCCCAGGAGAACCCTGAGGGCTATAGCAACTTCCCGCTGAACCGCGCCGAGAACCTGAACGGTCGTGTGCTCATCATGTTCGGCAGTGCCGACGACAATGTGCATATCGTCAACTCGATGCAGTATGTTTCCAAGCTGGTGGACATGAACCGCACTTGTGACATGATGGTGTTCCCCAACATGAACCACAGCATCCGCGACTGCTCGGCCCGCTATGTAGTCTACAAGCGCGCCCTCGAGTTCTACGACCAGTACCTGAAGTAATTAGTAATAGTACCTATAGTGGCGATAGTAACTATAGGTACTATAAAACCATAACACAGATGGATTATAGAGAGGTATTCTTTGTCATTACGGGGCCTACCGCGACGGGCAAGACTGCGCGGGCGGTACATCTGGCCAAGGCCATCGGCGGTGAAATTATCAGCGCCGACTCGCGGCAGATCTACCGCGGCATGGACATCGGCACAGGCAAAGACCTCGCCGAGTATGACGGTGTGCCCTATCACCTCATCGACATCCGTCCCGCAGGCTATCGTTACAGCCTGTATGAGTTCCTTGAGGACTTTGAGCGCGTCTATGAGGACATCCGCAGGCGGGGCAAGCCCGTCATCATGTGCGGCGGCACGGGGATGTATGTTGAGACAGTTGTCAAGGGCATCAAGTTACCTCCAGTGCCCCGCAACGAGGAGTTGAGAGCCGAGCTGGCTGGCAAGTCGCTGGAGGAGCTGACGACCCTGTTGAAGACGATGAAGACCCTGCGCAACAACAGCGACATCGACACCGTGGCTCGCGCCACACGTGCCATCGAAATCTGCCGCTACTATGAACTGCACCCCGAACTGAAAGCCCTCACCGAGCCGCATCCCATGGAAAACGCCCTGGTTATCGGTGTGGAGGTGGACCGCGACACCCGCCGCGAACGCATCAGCCGCCGCCTGCGAGCCCGCCTTGACGAGGGCATGATCGACGAGGTGCGACGCCTCATCAACGAAGGCATTGACCCCGAAGACTTGATATACTACGGTCTGGAATACAAATTCGTCACCCAATACGTCATCGGCCAGTTAACTGAAGAGGAAATGTTTCGCCAGCTGGAAATTGCCATTCATCAATTCGCCAAGCGCCAGATGACCTGGTTCCGCGGCATGGAAAAACGCGGCACCCCCATCCACTGGCTATCCAGCGCGCTCGCCACCGATGACTTCACCGCCCAGGTCCTCGCCCTCGCCGACACAATGCCAACATAGCTCACGCTAAGGCGCTAAGAAGCTAAGCATCTTTTTAACGCTCCTCGTTTTTCTTTTTGAGGTATTCTTCGCGGGCGCGGCGGAGGCGGCGCTGACGCTCGGCCTCGCGGCGGCGACGGCGCTTCTCGGCGTCCTCTTGGCGGTATGCGAAATCGTTGTCGGCCATTTATAAACTACGAATTACACGAATTATACTAATTTGGCATCCGCGCTCTTTTTTATCCCGTTTTTAACGAATTGAAGGCGATTGCGGTTAAAAGCGCGTTTTATTCCTTGTGGAAGGTGTCGGAGAAGAGAGTACGGTTCATGATGGAGCGCCCCAGGGTCAGCTCGTCAGTATATTCGATCTCGTTGCCGACGCTCACACCACGAGCCAAGATGGTGATTTTCACGTCGGGATACGGGGCCAAGCGACGGAAGATGTAGAAGTTGGTGGTGTCGCCCTCCATCGTGGCACTGAGGGCCAAGATGACCTCCTTGATGCCACCGGCTTTAACTCTTTCCTCGAGGCTGTCCACCTCGATGTCACCAGGACCGATGCCATCCATGGGCGAAATAAGCCCTCCCAGCACATGGTAAAGGCCATTGTGCTGGTGAGTATTCTCGATGCTCATCACATCCTTGACATTCTCGACCACACAAATAGTGGAAGTATCACGCGAGGGGTTACCGCAGATGGGGCACACCTCGGTCTCGCTGATGTTGTGGCACACACGGCAGTAGCGGATTTCACGGCGCAGTTTTATGATTGCCTCACCAAAGTTGACCGACTCTTGCTCGTCCTGCTTGAGCAGGTGCAGTACAAGGCGGAGCGCAGTCTTGCGCCCGATACCCGGCAGCTTGGCAAACTCACTGACTGCCGATTCCAACAACCTTGAAGCAAATTCCTGTTCCATCGCTCTTGATTCTTCTTTATCGTGTATTTAACACGCTAAAAATTTCTTTGGAATGCTATTAAACGGAGGTTAATATTTTCTCTTTTACCTCAACTTATGATCAAAAATTGATATTAAACATATCAAAGGTGTGACCAACTTCCGGTGAGCAAGTATTCAATGAGAGATGTGACATCAGCAATACTCACCCCGCCATCACCATCCACGTCGTTAACAGTTGCTGTAACACCGTTCAAAAGGTAAGTGATTAATTCAGTTACATCAGATATGCTAACCATGTTGTCACCATCCACATCACCTATGGAATAAATATGAACGAATTTGTTCCAATTCCTCTTTCCCCACTCGTCTACATTCCTGTAAACCGACTTAGACGGCACATACAGTTTTGCGTCCCAGTAAGTAGTAACACTAAATGCATTTTCCGAGATGTTTGGAGGCGTTTCGGCTAGACATCTAACATTTTCCAGATTGCATCCCATAAACGCATTAGAACCGATACCGTAAACCGAATTGCCTATGGTGACGTGGGTAATATTATAGCAATTATAGAACACCTCATTACCTAAATATGTGACGGAATTGGGAATGAAGACGCTCGTCAGACTAGTACAACCATAGAATGCACCATTATATATGGCATTGACTATATTACCTATAGTGAGATTGGTCAAACCAGTGCAACCACAGAAAGCAAAATTACCGATATCAGTAACAGGGGGAGCCATCGTAACTAAATCACCTATTGAGAGGGTGGTCAGTCCTGTGCAACCATAGAAAGCGTTGTTTCCAATGGAGGTGACAGAATTAGGAATAACAACGTTAGTCAGACCACTACAGCCATAGAAAGCACTGCCATCAATAATAGTTACCGAATTGGGGATTGACACGTCAGACAATGACGTACAACCATCAAACGCACCGTTTTCAATAATAGTTACTGAATTGGGGATTGTCACGTTGGACAACGACGTACAGTTACGGAACGCATTTACTTGAATTTTAGTCACCATATTTGGAATAATGATACTTTTCAGACTAGTACAGCCATTGAATGCTCTGGCACCTAAATAATTTACGGAATTGGGAATTGTGACATTGGTAAGACTGGTGCAGGCAGCAAACACATCATCGGAAATGGACTCGACTGAATTGGGAACAATAATACTAGTAAGACTACTACAGCCACTGAATGCTCGGCTTTTAATACTAGTTATCGAATTGGGAATAGAGACACTTGTAAGACTAGTGCAGCTTTGAAAAACGCTAGATTCAATGGTTGTGAGCTTGTTAGGAATAACGATTTCTGTTAACGCTGTACATTTTGCGAACGCATTATTCCTAATAACTGTAACGGAGTTTGGTATTGTTAAGCTGTTCAGACTAGTGCATTCAGTAAAAGCACCATCACCGATGAGAGTGACGGAGTTGGGAATATTGACGCTTGTCAGACTGGTACAGGCCCTAAAAGCATAGCCACCAATAGAGGTGACCGCGTATGTAATACCATTATAATTCACGAACTCAGGTATGGTGACATTACCACTGTAAGAGTTGTAGCTGTTATTTTTGTAAGTGACATAAGCATTATCGCCATTAATATTATAGTAAATGCCGTCAACCTCAAAGTCGTATGCAAAAGCCTGGATGGCTGACACTAGCATTAGAATGAGCAAAAACGCCATGCGTAAAATGGATTGGTAAAAGGTGGTCATCATAGTGGTTGCACTATATTTTGTATATGTTGCCGACCTCCTAATGCAACGGAAAGTTGTATAAATTGAAAGCGAGAGGTCTTATCATTTGCCCGTCCCATTCTTAGTTTCCTTCGTTTACCATACATTAAAACGAACAACAATAGGCCTCATACTGATATGAAAAGATACCCTTCACCGCTAATTCGGCAACGTGAGTTTAGTGATTAACAAACCACATGAGCATCTCTTGAAGCTTTGCCCTTGAGTGCTTGATAAAAAGTTACGAAGTTCCTAAGAACTAGAAAACAAAGCGTACCAATAAACGCTTTCTGTAAAAACACACACCTTGTCGAAGGTGTTTGTCACCGCTGTGACTCTACGACAATTGCTGCAAATATAATCCATTTCAACGAAATAACAAAGAGATAGCCATTATTTTCTAGCCATGACAATTCCGAAAATTAAGCAACAAGTAATGCATAACACATAATTTATTAATTATCAGTAATTTATTTTTTTATTATATTTCGCATTCTTAGCTGTTATAAATGTTTTTTGGGAGTTGTTTTTTGTTTTTGGTGTATTTGGTTGTGGCAATATCATAGTTTTTTTGTACTTTTGTCAATTAGTAATTAAAATCATGTTGGCTCTATGAATAGATTTGTCGAACTGATACCCAAACAAACCGCCAAATACGGCGAACGTGAGGCTCTTCGTTTCCGTGACTATGAGACTCAAGTGTGGTCATCATTGACATGGAAAGGCTTTAGTGAACAGATAGACAGAGCAGCAGGAGCAATGCTCGTCAACGGTGTGGAGGAACAAGGTCGTGTGTGCCTGTTCACCCAGAACTGTCCCGAGATCCTGATTACCCACTTTGGTGCTTTCTATAACCGTGCCATACCCGTGCCCATCTATGCCACAAGCAGCCGTGATGAGGCCGCCTACATCGTCAAAGACTCGGGTGCGACCATCCTGTTTGCTGGCGATCAGGGCCACTATGATATCGCACGCCAGATCATCGACGAGTGCCCCACCCTCAAGTTCATCGTCACCCTGCATCCCGGTGTGAAACGTCATCCCGACGACAAGTCCACCCTCACATGGGAAGAATTCTTGTGCACGGGCGACAAACTGGGCAAGGAGGTAACCGATAAATTGGAACGCCGCAAGCAGGCAAGTGTGGAGAGCGACATCATGTACCTGATCTACACATCAGGCACCACAGGTGTCCCCAAGGGTGTGATGCTCATGCACAGCAACATGAATAACGCGATGGATGCCCATATCGAACGTTTTGACACCATCATCGACGACAAGACCGACATCTCGCTGAGTTTCCTTCCTTTCAGCCATGTGTTCGAGCTGGGATGGACGATGGTGTGCCTGTGCACCGGCATCCGTGTAGCCATCAACTATGACACGAGGGAAATCCAACGCGCCGTCAAAGAGGTACAGCCCAACTACATGTGTAGCGTGCCCCGCTTCTGGGAGAAGGTATATACCGCCATCAATGACAACCTGCAGGGCGCCAAGCCAGTGATACGCATGATGGTCAAGCAGGCTATCCGTGTGGGCAAGACCAGGAACCTGAAGTATGCCCGCGTGGGAAAGAAAGCGCCTGCCATTATCGAGAAGCAATACCAGTACTTCGAGAAAAAGGTGTTCAAGAAACTGCGCGGTGCCATCGGCGTTACCGACGGCAAGATGTTCCCCACCGCAGGTGCCATGCTGAGTGACAACATTACCGAGTTCCTGCATGCTGTGGGCATCAACATCTGCATCGGCTATGGCCTGAGTGAGACTAACGCCTCGGTGAGCTTCTTTACCGAGCCAGGATGGACTATCGGCACCGTGGGCATGCCTATCTCAAGCATCCAGGTGAAAATCGGCGAGAATAACGAGATTCTTGTCAAGGGACCCACCGTGATGAAAGGCTACTACAACAAGCCCACCGAAACCGCCGAGGCCATTGATGCCGACGGATGGTTCCATACCGGTGACTGTGGCGAAATCGCCCCGACCGGCGAGCTCATCCTTACCGAACGCCTGAAGGACCTGTTCAAGACGAGCAACGGCAAGTATATCGCCCCACAAGTGCTTGAGACCCTTCTCGGACAGGACAAGTACATTGAGCAGGTGGCGATCATCGGAGACGGTCGTAAATATGTATCGGCGCTCATCGTGCCTGACTTCAACGAGTTGAAAACATTTGCCGACAAGAAACACATCGAGTACCACAACATCGAGGAACTGGTCAACAACCCCGACATCCACAAGATGGTCGAGGAACGCATCAATGACTACCAGAAAGGTCTTGCCTCCTATGAGCAAATTAAGCGCTTCGTGCTGCTGCCCAGAGCCTTCACGATGGAGAACGGTGAACTGACCAACACGTTGAAGATCAAACGCGCCGTGATCAACAAGCGCTACCGCCCGCTCATTGATGCGATGTATGCTGCCGACTTCCGCAAGAAGAACAAATCAGCCGACAAGACTGAAGAATAGACGTCAGACGTCAACTAGAAACTAGGGACTAGAGACTAGGGACTAGAAACTAAAAAACAAATGATTACACAAGAACAACTCAAGGAATTACAACAACGCAAAGACGACCTCAAACGCTATCTGGATATTGACGGCAAGAAAATCGAGGTCGAAGAAGAAGAGTTGCGCACCCACGTGCCCGACTTCTGGCAGGACCAGAAGGCTGCCGAGGCGCAGATGAAAAAAATCAAGTCGCTGCGCAACTGGATCAACGGCTGCGAGGAGGTAGAACTCGCCGTTGACGAGGTCGCCACAGGCTTTGATTTTGTCAAGGAAGGACTCGTCGAGGAAAGCGAGCTTGACGACCTCTACACCAAGGCATTGGCCATGCTTGAGAAACTCGAGCTGCGCAACATGCTGCGCCACGACGAGGACAAGATGGACGCAATATTGAAGATTAATTCAGGCGCCGGCGGCACCGAGAGCCAGGACTGGGCATCAATGCTGATGCGCATGTACCTACGCTGGTGTGAGCGCCACGGCTACAAGACCGCCATCGAGCACCTCATCGACGGTGACGAGGCTGGCATCAAGAGTGTGACCATCAGTATTGAGGGTGACTTTGCCTACGGCTACCTCAAGAGCGAGAACGGCGTTCACCGCCTGGTGCGCGTCTCCCCCTATAATGCCCAAGGCAAGCGCATGACCTCATTTGCCTCGGTCTTCGTGACCCCGCTGGTCGATGATACGATCGAGATCACCCTTGACCCGGCGAGAATCTCGTGGGACACCTTCCGCAGCGGCGGTGCCGGTGGTCAGAACGTCAACAAAGTGGAATCGGGTGTGCGCGTGCGCTACCAGTACAAAGACCCCTACACGGGTGAGGAAGAAGAAATCCTCGTTGAGAACACCGAGACCCGCGACCAGCCCAAGAACCGCGAGAACGCCCTGCGCAACCTGCGTTCTATCCTATATAACAAGGAGTTGCAACACCGTCAGGAAGAGCAACGCAAGGTCGAGGATAGCAAGAAGAAGATTGAATGGGGCAGCCAGATCCGCAGCTACGTCTTTGATGACCGCCGCGTGAAAGATCATCGCACCAATCACCAGACCAGTGACGTGGGCGGTGTGATGGACGGTGACCTGGACGACTTCATCAAGGCCTACCTCATGGAGTTCGCAGAGAGCTAAATTAGGCTTTAGGTTTTAGGCTTTAGGAGGCATCCGCATTTTTTTGCCTCACACTAAGGAGCTAAATATGTTTATAAAAGAATACGCTATAACAATAGACTAAAAATGAACGAGAAATTCACCATAGTCAAAGTAAGCGGCAAGATTGTCGAGAAAGCTGACGAGTTGCGAACCTTTGTCAAGGCCTTCGCTGCCATCAAAGGGAAAAAGATGCTCATCTTCAGCGGCAACATGATGGCACAAGAAATCGGCAACAAGATGGGTATCAAGACCAAACTCATCGACGACCGCCCCATAGTGGATGCCGGCACCTTGAAACTGCTGACGATGGTTTATGGCGGACTTGTGAGCCGACTGTTCGTCTCACTGCTGCAGGGTAACAAAGTCAATGCCCTAGGCGTAACCGGTGCCGACATGAACCTCATCACCAGCGCTAAAATTCCCAATAGCCCACTTGGCGACACGGGACAGGTGCGCCACGTCAACACCGAGGGTATCGCCCGATTGATCGACAACGGCATCGTTCCGGTGCTTGCTCCCCTCACCCATGATGGCCGAGGCAACCTGCTGTTCAACGAGACCGACGCCATGGCCGCCGAGATTGCCCGTGCCCTGGCATTGCGCTATGACATCACGCTCATCTATTGCTTTAAGGAGAAAGGCGTGCTGCTCAACCACTATGACCCGGACAGCGTGGTAGCCAACCTGCGACGCTCGCAGTACAAGGCCATGCGCGACATGGATATCATCAAGGACTGGTTCATTAACAAGCTGGATAACGCCTTCACCGCCCTCGAGCACGGTGTGAAAGACGTCTATATCACTTGTCCTTCCCAACTGGGCGATCCCAGCAAGGGCACTCACATCCAGTCCTGACCGATTGGCACGAGATTTGCACAAAGCATCCCCGGAACAATTTCTTTAAACGTTAAACTCTAAACTCTAAACTAATGAAGGTTGCTATTGTTGGCGCCAGTGGCGCAGTGGGACAGGAATTCATGCGTGTCCTCGACGAACAAAATTTCCCTGTGACTGAACTCGTCCTCTTTGGCTCGGAGCGCAGTGCCGGACGCATTTTCACGTTCCGCGGCAAGGACTATGTTGTAAAACTCCTGCAGCACAACGATGACTTCAAGGATATCGATATCGCCTTTGTGGCCATGGGCGCCGGACCCGCCCGCGAGTTTGCCCCCACCATCACCAAGCACGGCTGCATCATGATTGACAACAGCAGCGCCTTCCGCATGGACGAGGATGTGCCCCTGGTGGTGCCCGAGGTGAACGGCGAGGATGCCCTCAACACCCCGCGCAACATCATCGCCAATCCCAATTGCTCGACCATCATCATGGTTGTGGCACTGAAGCCGCTCGACAACCTGTCGCACATCAAGAACGTGCAGGTGGCAACCTATCAAGCTGCCAGCGGCGCCGGCATGGAGGCGATGTATGAACTCGCCCTGCAGACCAGTGAAATCGCCGTCGGTAAGGAGGAACTGACTGTGCGCCACTTCCAGCACGAACTGGCCTACAATGTCATCCCCCACATCGACATCTTCCAGGACAACGACTACACCCGCGAGGAGATGAAGATGGTCAAGGAGACCTGCAAAATCATGCACAGCGACATCCGCGTGAGTGCTACCTGCGTACGCGTGCCTGTCATGCGCGCCCACTGCGAGGCCGTCTGGATCGAGTGCGAGAATCCCATCACCCCCGAGGAGGCCCGTGCTGCCCTGCAACTGGCTCCCGGTGTTGTCGTCGTCGATGACCCGCGCAGCAACCGCTACCCGATGCCCATCGACTGCTCGGGCAAGGATCCCGTCTATGTGGGACGTATCCGCGAGGATACCAGCAGCGACAACGGTCTGACCTTCTGGCTCTGTGGCGATCAAATCAAGAAAGGCGCAGCCCTCAACGCAGTCCAAATCGGCCAGTACCTCATCGCCCACCGCAAGAAGTAACCACGGCCGCGCCCAGGCGAGGCCCCAACATAAAATGTCATCAAAGGAATCTTCCCTTTGATGACATTTGTATTTTTCAAGCTCAAGTTTCTATGTTAAAATACTGAGGAGGTAAATGAGGCGGGGACTGTGGCACTTGGGACAGAAGAGCGGATCGTTGTTGCCTTTCAAGAAATCCTCTTCTTTCTTCCTGATAACCTCGCCGCATTCAGGGCAAACGAAGTCTTCGGTCGCTTCACCGAATTTATGATACTCATTACTCTCGTTGTGTTCCACGACAAAGGCATGGCAGTGAGGGCATTGCCGGCCTATATCACAGGATGTCATACCATGGATAAAGCTAATAATATCCTGCTCGTAGCCGCAGTCCTTACAATGGATGGTGCCGGCACCGCCCATATGAGAAAAACACAGATACTCCTCATCGGGTCCTAAACCCAATTGTTCCTTAATTTTCTTCTCGTCATCCATATTTAGTTCTTTTTTATTAGTTCTACGTACGTTAATTAATTATCGTTATCTCAGTATCACATGTAGGAAGTGTCGAGGGTGTCGGTTGCCGGGACCTCAAAGCGTGAGCCAGTGGACTCATGGATGCGACGGCGAACTTTCTCGCTCATGCCAGGTCGGGTAAGCCTGGGACGGAAGCCGCTGGAGTTACGCAAATACTGGCCATTCTCCTCCTGACGAATAACGCCGTCATTATACTTCACAATCATGTGGTAGGCCATCTGACGCCAACGCTTTACCATCCGGTCGCCCACCTCACAACTGTAGTCGGTCAGCAAGGCGATGGCGGCATTGCGGTCATTCTTCATCATTTCAAGGGCACGAGTCTCGACCTCGGGCTGACGGGCGAAGTAACTGGCCTGTAACGAGTCACGCACTTGCTGCAGTTCGGGATACAACAGGCTCCAGCGCGGATAGACCATATTGCTCACCCAGTTGCAGACCCAATAGGCGCTCTCGTCACTGAAAGTGTAGGCGTCGGCCTTGGGATCATTATAGCAGTGCGGCACACGGTCGGCACAGCAATAGACGGGTGTGTAGGGCACCATGCCACTGTCGTCGTTGCCCCACCAGATGACGCCTCCCACCTCGCGCGGCATGAAACCACGCAACTGGCACACCCAAGTGAAGGCAGTGTGCGTCGTTGCCACCGAACGCTCATGGAACATGGTCGTGCCATCGTCATCGTAGCGGGATGGTTGTGGACGGAAAGGGCTGTCATAGATTCCTGCACCCGGGTCGTCATCCATAGCAAACGGCGTGCCCTCAAAGCGGTCGCGCAGGCAGTTGATGACATCACCCACAGCGAGCGGTTTGTCAGGGATAATCCACATGGGCAACGGTTCGACTTCGTTCATGGGCAGCTTGCCCTCAATGTAGGGCAAGTAGCGGTCCATGCCCGTCGTCAAGTGACGGTAGATAGCCCAGACTCGCGAGTCGCCCAGCCGTCGTCCGCCAAAGGTAGGCGGGTTATAGGCATCGCAGAAGCTGAACTCGCTGTCTTTGCCCTTGAAATAGCCTCGCTCACGAGCAAACTTGATGCAGTTGGGCGAAATCATCACATTGGCTTTGTCTTTCAGATTCACGCGGCGAATGCGACTCTGGTTGGCATGCGCCATCACAGCGTTATCAGGCACACGCACAGCTATCCAGACCACACTGTTGCTGCCTGGTCCGCATCCCGACATTTCAAGAACCCAAGTCTCGTCGGGATCACAGACCGTGAACGACTCGCCCGAACTGCAGAAACCGTACTGCTCGGCCAGGCTGGTCATCACGACGATGGCCTCACGTGCCGTGCGCGCCCGTTGCAGTCCCAGGTCCATGAGCGACCCATAGTCAATGATGCCCTCCGTATCAATCAATTCCTCGCGTCCCTCAAAGGTGCTCTCCCCTATCGCTACCTGCCACTCATTGATATTGCCCGTGACAAGGTAAGTCTCGGGAGCCTCGGGAATCTCACCGTGATAGACACGAGAGTCGCGGTCATAGATCTTGCGCATGGTTCCTTTGGGATGAGTGCCAGCCTCATAACGATACATCTTGTGGCAGGCGCCCCACGAGTCAATGTTGTAGGTGCACATCACCGACCCATCAACACTCGCATTTTTACCCACCAAAATACTCGTACAGGCTTCACTCAGCGGCAAACACAACACCGCCGCCGCTACTAAAAGCAATAATCTTCTCATCGATTCAAAGTTTTGATTTCTACTCTTGCAAAGGTAGTGATTGCTGGGCACAAAACAAAACTTAGTCTTGATTTTTTGTGTTTGCTTGTTTACCATTTGCATGGTTTTGACATAAACGGATAGAGCGCATGTTCAACAACTAAATTTTTAATCACAATGAGCCAATTAGATTTTGACGAGTTCGAGTACGACGAGTACGATGACGAGTACTGTGACAACGAGTACTGCGATGAGGATTACCGTGAGGACGATTATCCCGAGGAAAGGGTGACCGATGAAGACGTGTGGTACGCAATGACCGACGGGATGTATGGTGACTATCCTGGCGGAGATGTAGATTACGACTGGTACGGATTCTAAAAAAAACCATGAGCGATGATATCGATTTAGAAATTAATGCTACTTTTGCCATCGCGAAAAAAAGACAAAGATGCCAAGAGTACCATTTACCATAGATACAGGATTCCTTGCCGAAGTGAGACAGGCTGTGCTTCAGTATGCCCGCAATCACTATGGGACCTCGGGGCTCTCTCCCGAGGACTTGACACAGGAGACGATAATGACAACATTTGACAACATCCGCGAGGGGAGATTGACTAGGCTCACGAGTAACCTGAAGACCTATGCCATCGGCATATTGAAAAGGAAAGTCAAGGAGTCGCTGAGAGGCCAGGCAAAGCTTGCCACAGTCTCCACACCATCGGGACAGTCTTCAGATGACGTGCTTGACCCGGTGGACATCGGCATCGCTCAAGAGGCGATTGACCGTTGGCAGAGCAAAGACAATGATGAGGAACGAGACGAGTTGCAGCAAGCTGTATATAACATTGTCGACAACATGCAGGAACCCTGCAAGACCATCCTGTGGTCATTCTATTGGGAGAACAACAGCATGAGAGAGATTGCCGACACATTGCATTACAACAATGCCCGTGTCGCTACGACACAGAAGAGCCGTTGCATGACCAAGGTAAAAACTGCGATGGAAGAAATCTTCAAACAAATGAGATCATGACACGAGAAGAAAAATATATTGAATATGACGAGCGGATTGACCGCTACCTGCGCAACAAGATGGACACGACTGAGCGTGCTGCCTTTGAGCAGGAAGTGGACAACAATCAGGAGTTACGTGAGCGGCTGGTGGCAACCGCCATGTTTGTCAAGGGCATTTCCCATGCAGGCATGCAGCGTGAAGGCCAAGCCCAACTCGACGCCATCAGGCATCTGAGCAGTGAGGAGCTCTTGCAAGCAGCTCAAGTGAAAAAGCCGGGAAGCCCGATGTGGACATTCATGAAATGGGCATCTAGCATTGCCGCTATCGCCATTATGGTTTATGGCCTATACCTATTCTGGCCTTCGGCCTCTGTGCAAAATACTGAACAGGTCGTAGTGTCCAAGAAAACTCCAGTAGAACAAAAAGTGAACAAGAAACCGGCTAAACCTCTGCTAGCCCGCCTTGCCGATGAATTTAACAAACCCTTTGACAACGAGCCTGATGAATTTGCTTCCATCAGGCAGCAGATCAAGAAAGGAAATAGCAAGAACATGATGGCCATCGTCCAGGATATTGACAGAGTGGAATGGCCGACATCAAGGCATGGTTCAAAGGGTGCCGACGATGATGAAGAAATCAAGAATACCACGGATAACTTTAACGATTGCTCCCACTGGTATAAGGCCCTGGCATATCTCAAGGCCAATGACAAGGAAAGTGCCATCAAAGAGCTAAACGAATTGATTGAGGATGGTCATAATGATATCTTGATAGAACGTGCTACCGACCTGCTCAAGAAACTGAAGAGGTAGAAAACGCTCCACATTTTATTACAGAATTGCCTGCAAAGCCATGCCAGAAGAGCTTGCAGGCAATTTGCTTATTATCAGATAGATAACCATGTCATTGTTTACCTTTTGCCCCATTTTGTCATAAAGAAGAAAGTAACCTTTTTTAAATAACATTGATTATGAACTACAGTATGAATGATTTGCTCCACGGAGCACAAGTGATGGCAAGTAGTGTCTTCGGACGTCGTCGTGAGTACAACCTCCAGTTCAACCATGAGGAGGACAACTGCTGGTATGTGGATTTCCCGGGATGGCCCTTTGACCACCACAATCTGATGATGGTCGCCGGTGCCGACAAGCTATGCGCCTTCCTCAGCGATGACGACCGATTTGCCTATGTGAATGTCGTTCCCAGCAACAGGCACCTTGACATGCCAGGTTATGCCTGCCTGGTTCAGGGAGAGCATTCGCTCGCTGGCGGCTCAACCTATACCGTGACCGACCTGCCGGGGTTTGAACGCGACATCTGGCTTTGCCCCGTCACCCTGTTTGTCCTGGGCCGCTATCCCAAGTATATCTATATCAAGAAATCGGAGCGCCAAACGGCATGAAAGCAGCCCCTCATATTTTTCAAAAAAATACTTTTGCAGCTGTTTACCTTTTATCCCGAATCGACATAAAGAGACAAGAACAAGTCTGTTCTAAATAGTTTTATTGTTTAATTTAAGTTTTATTGCAACATGAAAAAGTTAGTTTTTATTTTCGCAGCATTGTTTGTTTTGGGCATCACTTCATGTGACACCAAGCCTGCTAATCAAGGTGACACTCAAGACTCGACAACTAAGGTAGAGACCGTCACTGCAGACAGCAACCAGGTAGTGAATACCGACGCAACCCCTGAGGCCGCAGAGGCCGCTCAGAAGGCTGCTGACGACACTACCGCCAGTGTGCCCCAGGAATAAATTCTACAATTCATTGGTGTCCGCTTGGACTCTTCGCCATGGCGGACACCAATATGAAACACACACGTAAAACCAATAGGATAAAACAACAAAACTACAATAAATGAATTATCGATTACTTTATATCATAGTTTGGGCCCTTCTCGTGGGGAGTCTAGCATGGAGTTGCTGCAATAACGCAAAACGAATCAAGAAAGTTGAGCTCATAGCAGACAGCACAGAAGTTGCGGAATGTACTTGCCCTCATTGCAGGTTGCTCATTCAGCCTTATGGTGATTTCTCACAAGCGAGAGCCCAAGAGGTGTCAAACCAGTTGGTAGCTGCCCTGGACAAACACATGAACGGACTCGCCGTAACCGAGGTCAAGATCCTGCCAGCCAAGCCGCTGACCGTGAGTCTAATGAACGATGCCAAGACCCGTTATCGCGCTAGCAAGATTTTGGACCAACAACAAGGTCAGTTACAGCAGCCTGGTGACGTCATTATCGGCTTGACAGACAAGGACATCTCCACAACGTTGCATGGCCATGACGACTTTGGCATTCTGGGGCTCTCCTACATGAACAAATCTAACAGCGTCATCTCGACTTTCAGGGTGAAGGACAAGTCCCAATTCTGGAAAGTCGTCCTGCACGAGTTCGGACACGGCTTCCTGGGACTCCCCCACTGCCCCAACAAGGATCGCAGTTGCTTCATGGTAGATGCCAACGGCAAACCCAACCTCAAGCCAGAGCGCCACTTCTGCGATTCATGCGCCAAATATATTCCCAAATAACACTTTTAACGTTATGCCACAACTCTTGCAATTTGAGCAATTCGCTTATTTTGTCGAGCACGCTTCCAGTGATTTAGATATCCTGATTGGCACTTTCAACTTTATACTGGTGTTTTTCATCATTCCCTGTGTTGTTCAAGTGCTGATAATCTATGCGTTGATCAAGATTGTGCTTATGTTACACAAACATTATAAAAAACGCTACATCAACAATGAAAAAACGAAATAGTAAACGCATGATAGGCAAATTGCTCATGGTTGTGGTCATTTTTTCACTTACGATAGCGTTGTCATCATTCAACCTGGTTAAAACGGGTGATAGGCAGAGAATCTGTAAACTTTCAAAGTCTCTAAAGAAGCAAGTGGAACAGGAAACTGTGGGCATGAACGTTGAGCAGATCATTGACTATAGCTTAAAACTCACAGCCTCTCAGCTCCAATTTTCACGATACAATGAGATGGATATGGGAAAAGCCAACTGTGTGGGATATGCCCAGTTGTGTGCCGGCATCTGCAACCAGGCACTAGCTGGAAACGGGATTATCGGCCAAGCGAAGCCTGTAGTCGGTTACATCGAGTCTAACGGGATTAACTGGTGTAAAGTACTCAAAGCAGTTGCTCCAAAAGACAGTTACAAAAACTTCGTGAAGGACCACGACTTTGTGGAGTTGGTCACAGATTCAAGAACCTACTATTTCGACCCAAGCATCTATGATGTCCTAGGCAAGAAATGCTTATCAACAACAAACTAAATCATCAAAAACGATGGAAACTCTTTTTAATGTAATCAATGCGATGCTGACCAGGACGTTCAGTGCCACGATGAACGAGTATTTCATGGTCCGCATCTTTTTCTCTTGTCTCATGCTTGCCATGCTAGTGTTTGCCATCTCGGCTTTGAGACTCGGTGTTCAATTTATCGTTAAAAAAGCAAGAAAATGACATTCCAGGAACTTATCTATTATGCCCTGTGCGGCATGTTATTTCTGACAGGCCTTGTGTTCGGACTCGACTACGAGACAATCAGCGTCTATATCTGTATTTACTTATGGCCAGCACTGATCACAGCGATGCCGACTGTGATTACACTCATCGCCTTTTACAACTGGTACAAGAAACTCACGTTGTGGAACACAATCAACCTGACGGCATCGGGCACTGTGACCTATGCCTTCTGGCTCATCAGCAAGGAGTTCTACCATCTCTATACTCAGCCGAACATGGTTCACCTGCAGCTCAGCAACTGTCATGAACAATTCATGGCCTGCGTTCGTGACTTGAAATTCATTGGCAGCCAACTCAATATGACCTATATCGAGGTCAACCTGTGGATCTATTGCGTGCTATCCATTGTCATCGCCCTTGTGATGTGGATCTGGTTTGAAATCACCATCCCCCGTAAGTGGTTCCTCAATCGCCTGTGGTGCAAATATTAACCAACTAACATAGCAGACCATGTTTAATCTAATCGTGCTGACTTTTGTATTCTTCACTATCGTCTTTGTTGTACTGCTCGGGGCGTCTGCATTCCATAAGGAGAAGACTGTATGGAAATCGTGACAGCATCAGTGCCAGAACTGGAGTTCAATTTCCTTCTTACAAGAATGTGAACTGCAGCTATATGGATGTGGGTCCAGACTGGGGAGAGGATTGGACCATGCTATTAGACGAAAAACCGAGCAAAAAATTCATCCACCAAATCAAGGCTTCACCCGATTGGACACCATTAAAGAACAAACCTGGTTGTTACGAATATAGTAAAACAATCGAATATAAATCCATTGAGTCCATTATCGTGGACGAGAACAGCCGAGTCGTCAGGGCCAACTTCGGCACACTTTGATTAGGTACAACATAGTCACAACAATGAGAATATTTTTACTCTAATTATCAATGATGAAAAAGAAACTTATTATTTTTGCGGCTATCTTGATAGTCATCGTTCTCGTGATCAGTGCTGTTTTTCACCAGAGGCGAGACTTCTCTGTAAATGCGGCATCAGAATACTTAATGGAACATTCACTTGAGAAATCACATAATCGCTGTGCGTGGCATATCATTTGTGCAATGAATGCAGGAGGACAACCGGTGCCGCTATTAAGGGCATGCGATTATAAATGGTATTTCAGAGACTTTTTAGACACTCAGTTCTATGAAGTCCCTAGTGAGAATTACATCCCTGAGAAAGGCGATATCGTTGTTTTCCCAAAAGTCAAAAACCATCCTTATGGTCATATAGCAATGTGGACAGGAAAACAATGGGTATCAGACTTTAAGCAAAAAAATATCATTGTTGCAAAAGAGTACAATAAGCATGACTGCGCTTTTTTCAGACCAATACTTATTAAACCGTAAATGAGTAAGATTCTATTTTTGGATATTGACGGGGTTCTGAATACCGAGCAGCAGCATGACCGTTGCGTGGAAGCGGGGGTGGGTTATGTTGACAACTTCGGCTATGCCTTTGACCCGGTAGCAGTCGCTAACCTCAAGAAGATAGTGGAAGCGACTGGGGCAGACATCGTGATTTCCTCATCATGGAAGTTTTGGGGTCTCTCCACGATGCAGAAATTATGGGCCAGTAGAGGTTTACCTGGCAAGGTCATTGACATCACACCTAATACGGAGAGTGATGAACTGTTGTTATCTGTAGATTTAAGTTTTATGGAACTGCCCGCAGGAAAAGGCAGCGAAATCAAGGAATGGCTATCAACTAATGGCCAAAACGTGACCCACTACGCCATCCTTGATGACATGCCTGACATGCTGCCTGAGCAGCAATTTCACTTCGTCCAAACCGACCCGAGAGTTGGTATCAGCGAAGACGATACTAACGAAGTCATTTCGATATTGACTGATTGAAAGATTTTTTGTAACTTTGCAGACAGTTTGAAATGCTCATTCATTTGAGCATTCGGGAAATTTACATCAAGAACGCAGTAAAGCTGCGTGCCAACCGAGCTTCACGGGTAGAGCACCCCGAATAGCCACGGTGGCGAGCTGAAAAGCAGATGTGGGCTTAACGCCAAAAACTCATATAGCTCAGCGAGATAGTAGATTTCCTTATGTGTCCGAGACCAGTGGCATATAGGGATTTTCTTTTTCTCCACCAGCAAGTGTTGTTGCTTGTCGTTAAACCCCACCCGAAATAGTTTTTATTGTTTAACGATTTAATTACAACACTACAATGGAAGAAGAACAAAGAAAATCAAGATGGTATGGTAATGAACACTGGTTTAAATTTGACCATCAAGCGGGTTTAAGGAGATTTGAAGACATCTCATCGCTTGGTGAGACAATGTCGGCCATTGCCTTGAGGGCACTGAAGTTCCAGCTTGAAGAAGAACTGGGCTTTGAAATAACCGATGCCTTATTTACCGACATTTTCAGGAGGGTTTGCAATTTTCATCCTGTGCCTGCACTTGGATGCTATGCAGTTCTAGAATTTGTCCAACCCATTCAACGAATCTTTGAGCGCCATGGCATTCATGGTGATTCAAGGTATTTTGTCAGTTCGGTATGGAAAACTTTCAGAGTCAGGCTTGACAACAACAGGACCTACAAACATATTCTGCTCCACATCCCACATGACTCATTGCAGTTCCCTGATGAGAGCGGGTATTCTTTCTCGAGCCTAGATGATGAGGAACTCCTGTTGATTGATCATTATACCGATGAACTATTCACACCTTATGTTTATGAGACAAATCCATTAATCGATAGTATCGTATTCCCCTATTGCCGCTTGTACTGCGATGTAGAGCGATTGGTCAATGATCCGCTAGGGAACAATGGATTAGGCATTTCATACAGTAGATGGGTTCCTACTGGCAAAGGTCTTGGCCAGAAACTGCGCTCTTTCAGTACAAAAAAGAAGGCATTTAATCTTTATATTAAGCATCATGCAGATGTAGCAAAAAGGATGGTTGAAATAGGCGACAATCTATTGCTGATTGATTGTCATAGTTTCTCGAGCCAGCCTACTCTGTTGTGCAGCAATCCGCCTGATATTGACATCTGCATCGGCTTCAATGATGATGACACTTGTCCCGGCAAAGTCGTTATCGGCAATATCAAGCATCATTTTCTGTCGCGGGGTTACAAGGTCGGCATCAATGAGCCGTTCTCCAACAGCAAGACCTTTGACGTGCCTGTGAAATACCATTCAGTGATGATTGAGGTAAACAAGCGTATGTACATGGACGAGCAGTCGCTGGCAAAGAATGAGCATTTCGACCATGTGAAGAACGACATTCAGGAACTTTATAACAAGTTGTTGTGGTGAAAGCGGTCAAAAAGACAGGGGATTTATGCTCACTGCACGTTAATATGGGATTTTTTCGTATTTTTGCAAAAATGAAACTATAAAACTAGCGAGATATGAAAAAGACGATTTTTGCATTGATGATGTGCTTGGGGTGCATGTTCGGCAGCCAAGCGAATGACGGGATTGTATTTACTACGGTGCTTGAAAACGGCATCACGCCAGTGAAGAACCAGAACCGTAGCGGCACGTGCTGGGCCTATGCTACCATCGGCTACATCGAGGCCGAACTGCTACGCACGACGGGCAAGGTATATGACCTGAGCGAGATGTTCGTGGCCAGCAAGGACTATGTGGACTGTGCCGAGTATCACGTGAGGATGCACGGCAACAGCCGTTTCTCGGAGGGCGGCTCGGCCGACGACGTGTTTGAAGTCATCGAGCGTCACGGCATCTGTCCCGAGGAGGCCATGGCACGCCCCGGCTCGATGATTGGCGACACGCTGGCCAACTTCACCGAGTTCTTTGCCACACTGGAGCCCTATGTCGAGTCCATCGCCAAGGGCAACAGCACCAAGCTGACCACCCAGTGGAAAGTTGGTCTGCAAGGCATCCTCGATGCCTACCTGGGCAAGTGCCCCGAGAAATTCACCTATGAGAGCAAACAATACACGCCACAGTCGTTCGCCCAGATGCTGGGCATTGACAAAAAGAACTACGTGAGCATCACGAGCTTCACGCATCACCCCTTCTATGAGGAGTTCGTCATCGAGGCTCCCTACAAGTGGCGTCCTCGTCCCAGCTGGAACGTCACCCTCGACGAGATGATGGCGACCATCGACAACGCCTTGAAGCAGGGCTATACTGTGTGCTGGGGTGGTGACGTGAGCGAGGACGGCTTCACCCGCACGGGCCTGGGTATCGCTGCCGACATCGAGCACGCCCCCGACCTGACGGGCAGCGACGCCGCCCGCTGGCTCAAACTCACCAAGGCCGAGAAAGCCGAGTCACTCAAGAAACTCGGAGCCCACACGCCCGAACTCGTTCCCAGCCAGGCACTGCGCCAGGAGCGCTTCGACAACTGGCAGTCCACCTACGACCACGTGATGCTCATCTACGGCATCGCACGAGACCAGAACGGCCGCGAGTACTACATGGTCAAGAATTCATGGGGCAACACGGGAGAATACCACGGCATCTGGTACATGTCCAAGGCCTATATCGCCCTGAACACGACCTACATCTTCCTGAACAAGGCTGCCGTAGGCAAAGACATGAGAAAAAAGCTGGGGTTCTAACAGCTGAGACTGAGGCCGCTGTGTCATAAATCATTCAACATAAATGAATCGCGCTTCGCGCGAGAAATTAAACAAATTTATAAATAAAATTATAATAAAAATTTATTTTGTTTAATTTCTCGGCCGTTAGGCCGATTAAGAATCTAGAGCGGTTTATGATACAGCGGCATAGGGGACCCTGATGGCGATGTCATCAGGGTTCTTGCTTCAGGTTGCGGTTTTCGGCAATGAGCAACAGGCAGAAGATAATTTCCATTGCTATCATGCACAAGGCCAGGACATGAGGCGGAAACAGCAAGCCGACGAGCAAGGCGCCCACCGTGATGGCTGCCGTCATGAAGTAATAGACGCGTGAGTTATAGAGCCAGCCGAAAGGCAACAGGTGGGCTCCAAAGACCATCGCCAGCGCCATTACCATCTTGTCAGGCACAGCGGCAAAGACCCACATCACGATGAGCAGATAGGGAATCTGTGCCAACGATAAAACGATGCCTAACGGCGACAGCGGATTCTCCTTGTCGCTGAAGGTAATGCCCAGCGGCTTACTCAACATCCATGCCAATGGCATCAGCGGGCACGTGCAGCAGAAGGTGAGCAGGTTCTTGGTCTCTATCGGCAACTTGGTCAGATGGACAATAAATACCAGCGTCCAAATAATGACCGAGGCGATGATGAAGTGAAGGCCGCGCTTCTGGCCGCGAGCGCATGCCAATTTTGTCTGATTCAATGATTGCTTGTCCATAACCGTCTATCGTTATTTCATTGATGCAAAGATAAGGTTTTTTTGGTCATTTGGCGTTTTTTTTCTAATTTTGTGACAGCAACAGACGTTAGAACTAGAAACCCGGTACTAGAAACTAGAGACTAGGGACTAGAAACTAAAACATATGAGTGATTTCTACAAGACAGTGAAAGGCGTCTCGCAGGGCATCTACCGCGAGAAGATGTCGCGCTTCTTGGCGTTTGCCGAACCCGTGTCGAGCGCCGAGGAGGCGCGTGCCGTCATCAAGCGCTATGCCAACGAGTACCATGATGCACGCCACTGCTGCTGGGCCTACATGATCGGCACCGAGCGTAATGAGTACCTGAGCAGCGACAACGGCGAGCCCAGCGGCACGGCGGGTAAACCCATCCTGGGACAGATCAACTCGTTTGAGCTGACCAACATCGTCATCGTCGTCATCCGCTACTTTGGCGGCATCAAGCTGGGTACATCGGGACTCATTGTCGCTTATCGCGAGGCTGCCAAGCTCGCCATCGAAGCGGGCGAAATCCTGGAGTGCCACGAGCAGGCGCGGCTGTCGTTCACCTTCCCCTACCTGAGCATGAATGACGTGATGAAGGTTGTCAAGAAGAGCGACCTGCGGGTCGTGGAGCAGGCCTTTGACAATGTGTGCTCGATGACTATCGAAGCCGATGCCGACAAGGTGCCGGGACTACGAGAGCAGTTCGCTGGCATCGATGGCACGAGTATCATCGAATAACCTTTTTTCATCCAACACAGACTACGCCATTGACAAAACGAGACAGCGTTATAATAGCATCTTCAAGGCTTTCTTGAAGCTAGCTAAATACTCGTAATGGTGAATACTATAAGAAATCGGTTGAATTACCGCAAAAGTAATCCAACCGTATATGCTGTGAAAAGACGGTAGTATTGTTGTCGATTACATAATCAGATAACTAATATACCCAAACTTATGAATACTATCAAAGTAAGAACATAGTACAGAAATACCAAAACTCCTTTT
>Ga0310697_10001216_pt1 | contig 31134 bp, 16 predicted proteins | sample 172DNAGHGlowgp2_FD_203883 | JGI IMG/M metagenome (GOLD analysis project Ga0310697, IMG submission 203883) | Sheep rumen microbial communities from Palmerston North, Manawatu-Wanganui, New Zealand - 1728 DNA GHGlow gp2 (v2) (version 2) | ecosystem: Host-associated > Mammals > Digestive system >... | reverse complement strand
AATACGGCGGCCCCGACCGAGATGAGCAAATCGACATCTACCAGCAGAGCCTGCGCAACCTCGCCGCCGAGGGCATCCGCACCGTTTGCTACAACTTCATGCCTGTGCTCGACTGGGCGCGCACCGACCTCCTCCACCCCAATGCCGACGGCTCCTCGAACCTCTATTTCTCCTATGCCGAGTTTGCCTACTTCGACATCTATATATTAAAGAGGTCAGGCGCACGCGAGGAATGGAAAAACATGGCCCCCCTGTCGTCCCCCGAGGGGGACACGGATGCACAGTCCTCTATCAGCAAAACAACAGAAGCCCCCTCGGGGGCCGTAGGGGGGGCCGCACGCGACATCCTGGCCGAGGTGGATGCCTTGCGCGCCACCATGACGCCCGAGCGCGAGCACGAGCTGGTCGAAAACATCGTCATCAAGACACAGGGCTTCGTCAGCGGCAACTTCCGCGAGGACGACGAGGCACCATTGGAGAAGTTCCGCCAGTTCCTCCAACTCTATCGCGGCATCGACAAGGCGCAGCTGCGTGCCAACATGAAGTACTTCCTCGAAGCCATCATGCCCGTGTGCGACGAGTGCAACATCAATATGTGCGTGCACCCCGACGACCCGCCCATCGAGATACTCGGCCTGCCACGCATCGTAAGAACCGCCGAGGATATCCGTTGGTTCCTCAATGCCGTGCCCAATCCCCACAACGGCCTCACCTTCTGCGCCGGCAGCCTTTCAGCAGGAGCCTACAACGACGTGGTGGCCATGGCACGTGAGTTCGCGCCCCGCACACATTTCGTACACCTCCGCTCCTGCCATATCTTCCCCAACGGCGACTTCACCGAAGCCAGCCACCTCGGCGGCCGTGCAGATCTGGTGGAGCTGTGCAAGATCTTCAACAACCCCACCCTTCCCTTCCGCGTCGATCACGGTCGGACTATGTTAGGTGATGAGACGCGCGGCTACAATGCCGGCTACTCCTTCCTCGGACGTATGTTCGCCATGGCGCAGATGCAAGGCGTCATCGCTGCCCTCGAACACGAAGGCGGGAGAGTGATTACCCATCAATAAAAGAAAATTGAGTTATAAACAACAAACAAAATATATCCTATGGAAAAGAGCCTTTTTTTGATCAAGGACCACGTCGTCGTCATCACCGGCGGCACTGGCGTGCTCGGTCGCGCCATCGCCAAATACCTGGCAGCCGAAGGCGCCAAGGTGGTCATCCTCGGTCGTAAGCAGGAAGTGGGCGAAGCCATCGTGGCCGACATCCTCGCCGCAGGCGGCGAAGCCTGCTTCATGGTCACCGACGTCCTCAACCGCGCCACGGTGCAGCAGAACTGCGACGACGTCCTGGCCCGCTATGGCCGTATCGACGCGCTCTTGAACGCTGCCGGAGGCAATATGCCCGGTGCCACCATTCCGCCCGACAAGACCTTCTTCGACCTCGACCCTGCCCAGTTCCAGACTGTCCTCGACCTCAACCTCACCGGCACTGTCATCCCCACACAGGTGTTCCTAAAGCCTATGGTGCAGCAAGGCAAGGGTGCCATCGTCAACTTCTCGTCCATGGCAGCCTTCCGTCCCATGACGCGCGTCTGCGGCTATGCTGCCGCCAAGGCCGGCATATCTAACTTCACCGCCTATATGGCCACCGAGTGCGCCAAGAAGTTCGGCGAGGGCATCCGCGTCAACGCCATTGCCCCCGGCTTCTTCATCACCGAGCAGAACCGCTCGCTGCTCACCAACCCCGACGGCTCCTACACCCAGCGCGGGCAGGACGTCATCCGTCAGACGCCCTTTGGGCGCATGGGCGACCCCGAGGAGCTCTGCGGCACCATCCACTATCTCATCTCCGATGCCTCGCGCTTCGTCACCGGCACCGTCGCTGTCGTCGATGGCGGCTTCAATGCCTTCGCGATGTAATGCCTCGCCTCCTCTATTTCAATCCTGAGAACGACCTCGCGCTGGCTGCCAACGATGCCCACTACACGCCGCCAGCCTCGGCGTTGCAGATGGCTACCGACCTGCAACGCCTGCCCCTGCGATGGGCGCAGCCCGATGACCTCATCCTCCTGCGCGACGGTTCGTTCATGGATGTTCATGGCACAGTCGTCGATAGAAAAACTTTCAACTCTCATGACGCTCTCCTCTGCCTCCCTTGGGGGTGGAGCCCGTTGACCGTCAACGACTTCCTGCGCGCCGGCGTTCCTCCTTCGTTGTTGCCTACGGACGACGAGATGCAGGCGTTCCGCACCCTATCAGGCCGTGCCACCGCCGCCGATGTTCTCTGTCGGCTGCACGAGCGTCTGGCTTCAGGTGGCTATGCCCCCAGCGTCGTCGGCGAAGCCCATGTGTGTCACACCATGGAGGAAGCGCGGCAGTGGCACGGCCGGTGGGGCGATACTATGTTCAAGCAACCTTGGAGCGGCAGCGGACGCGGCCTTCTGCCGGCTCACGACGGCGAGCTGACCTCGAAGAACGAGGCGTGGATTGCGCGCACCTTACGGCTGCAGGGCTATCTCATGGCTGAGCCGCTCTATGAGCGACGCCACGACTTCGCCCTCGAGTTCTGGCGCCACGCCGACGGCAGCGTCACCTTCGAGGGCCTGTCGCTGTTCATGACCACCGCCGGAGGCGTCTATGCCGGCAATATCATCGATTCCGAGGAGGGCAAGCGACGGCGCCTCGCCCATTGGGCAGACCTCCAGCTCATCGACGTGCTCACCGCGATGCTCGAGGACGAACTCACGGCGCTGCCTCCGACCTTCTATGTCGGCCCCATTGGCGTTGACATGATGACCTGTCGGCATCCTCATTCCGGCGAGGGTGGGGCAGTGGGCGACGTGCTCCATCCGTGTGTTGAAATCAATTTTCGGTTGACCATGGGATGGTTAGCCCTGCATATTTCTCCTTTTTTTGACGAAAAGTACTAATTTTGCAAACTCTAACTTTGCAGATTCGGGGAAAATACCTACCTTTGCGCCGTCAAAAAGATCGTCATGGAAGCATTTTTCAGAACTCACGCTTATCTCGTCGAGCATCTCGACCTGCCTGTTCGCAGGGCGCTCATGGACGAAATCGACTGGCACGACCCGCTCATCGGCATCAAAGGAACCCGCGGTGTCGGCAAGACCTCCTTTCTCCTGCAATATGCCAAGGAGAACTTCGATGTGCGTTCGCGAAAGTGCTTGTATATCAACATGAACAACTTCTACTTCCAAGGCCGTGGACTCGCTGATTTCGCTCGCGAGTTCCGCATCCTTGGCGGTGAAGTGCTGCTCATCGACCAGGTGTTCAAGCAGCCCGAGTGGTCCAAGGAACTGCGGCGCTGCCACGACGAGAACCCGGGTTTGCGCATCATCTTTACGGGCTCCAGCGTCATGCGGCTGAAGGAAGAGAACCCCGAGCTCAACGGACTCGTCAAGAGCTACAACCTGCGCGGCTTCTCCTTCCGCGAGTTCCTTAACCTCAAGACGGCCAACACGTTGCCGACGTTCACGCTACAGGACATCCTGCAGCGCCACGAGCAGATCGTGCCGCAGATCCTGTCCCATGTCAATCCCCTGAACTTCTTCCAGAGCTACCTTCACCACGGCTTCTATCCCTTCTTCCTCGAGAAGCGCAATTTCTCCGAGAACCTCCTCAAGACCATGAACATGATGATCGAGGTGGACATCCTGCTCATCAAGCAGATTGAGCTGAAATACCTCACCAAGCTCAAGAAACTGCTCTATCTTCTCGCCGTGGAACGACCCTCCGTGCCCAATGTCAGCCAGCTCGCCGCCGAGATCGAGACCTCAAGGGCCACCGTGATGAACTACATCAAATACCTCTCCGATGCCCGTCTGATCAATCTCATCTACCGCCCTGGCGAGGAGTTCCCGAAGAAACCCGCGCGCCTCATGATGCACAACTCCAACCTCATGTACGCCATCTACCCCAACCGCATGGAGGAGCTCGACGTTTATGAAACGTTTTTCCAGAATGCGCTGTGGGCTTACCACGACGTGCGTCTGGGCGACCGTGCCGGTTCCTTCCTTGTTGACGGCCATCGCTTCCGCATCTCAGCCTCCGAGCCGCGCCGTGCCTCCTCGGATGTCATCTACGCCTTGGCCAACATCACCCGTGGTCACGACAATCTCATCCCCCTCTGGCTCTTCGGCTTCCTCTACTGATTCTTCACCACCACCTTCTTACCGTCTTTGATGTACACGCCGCGCTGTGCAGGCTTGCCGTGAATCTTGCTTACGCGCGCGTGAAACGTTGCAAAATGTCGTCACATCGTCACATGTGCAGATGATTAAGTTGATTATCAGATGTTGATGTCGTGACGAAAGGTGTGACGAAGGTGTGACGAGGTGACGAAATCCAGTAGAACAAAAACTTTTTTTTCGGGCTTCTGCTTGGCTGCTCCAATAACTTTTCCTATTTTTGCACAAAAGGAATTGAACTATTGGACTTCTAACTTACTTTTCTACTCAACAACATTATGGTTAACAGGTTTATCCTCAACGAAGTATCTTACTTCGGTCCCGGCGCTCGCAAGGAGCTGCCCGGCGTAGTGAATCGACTCGGTTTCAAGAAGGCTCTTGTCGTTACGGACAAGGGACTCATGCAGTTTGGCGTTGCCAAGATGGTCCTCGACGTCATGGACCAGGCCGGCATCGCCTACGAGATCTTCGACGATGTGAAGCCCAACCCCACCGTAACGAACGTGAAGAATGGCATCGAGGCTTGCAAGAAGGCCGGAGCTGACTTCATCGTCGCCATCGGAGGTGGGTCATCTATGGACACCGCCAAGGGCATCGGCATCGTGGTGAACAACCCCGAGTTCTCGGACATCATATCCTTAGAGGGCGTGGCCGACACGAAGAAGAAGTCGCTGCCCATCATCGCCTTGCCCACAACGGCGGGTACGGCAGCCGAGACAACCATCAACTATGTCATCATCGACGAGACGCGTCAGGCCAAGATGGTGTGTGTCGATCCCAACGACATCCCATGTGTGGCTATCATCGATGCCGAACTGATGTATTCGCTGCCCAAGAGCCTCACGGCCGCTACGGGCATGGACGCCATGACGCACGCCATCGAGGGACTCATCACCAAGGCCGCCTGGGAACTGAGCGATATGTTCGAGGTGAAGGCTATCGAGATGATCTACAAGTATCTGCCGATGGCCGTCGATGAGCCCAAGAATCCCGTCGGTCGCGACGGCATGGCCGTAGCGCAGTACGTTGCCGGCATGGCCTTCTCCAATGTGGGACTGGGCGTTGACCACGGTATGGCCCATCCCCTGAGTGCCCTCTTCGACGTGCCTCATGGCGTGGCTTGCGCTATGCTGCTGCCCACCGTGATGCGCTTCAACATGCCAGCTGCGAAGGAGAAATATGTGGAGATTGCCAAGGCCTGCGGCGTCTGGCAACCCTCGATGACCACCGACGAAGCGGCTGAAGCAGCATGCAAGGCCATTGAGGAACTGAGTGCGCGCGTAGGCACCAACAAGCGCCTCACCGATCTCGGCATCACCGAGAAGGACATCGAGGCGCTCGCGGAACAGGCCATCAACGATGTCTGCACGCCCGGCAATCCGCGCACCGTCACCAAGCAGGATATCATCGACCTCTACCATCAGATCCTGTAGCAGGCTACGGCGACAATAAAAAAGAGTACCTTTGCTCAAACTAAAACAATTGGAGCACCAAGGTCTGCCAAGCAGAAAACCTTGGTGCTCCAAGCAATACACCAAGGTATTCCAAACAAAACACCTTGGTGTTCCAAGCGAAATACCAAGGTGAAAATTCCTGCGCTCATAGGAGGGATCGCTCACTCACATGGCCATGAACGGCTACACATATGGCCAAAAACGCTTGAACACGCAGTCGTCCTGTCCCCTACATTTGGCCGTCATCAACGAGTCAACCTATTAACTTCACCAATATGTCTGTAACCAAGAGAACCATCAACTACGATATCCATCTCAGCCCTCAAAACGAGAGCCAGTCCGTAAGCTATCATCCCCGCGTGGCGACGCATAATGTCATAACTACCAAGACTTTGATGGACGAGCATCTGCGCCCTTCGCAGGCCACAGAGCTGCGAATGCTCTTGCCCGCGTTCCTGGAGGCCGTGAAGGAAGAGATGCGCGCCGGTAACACGGTACACATAGACGGATTGGGGTCGTTCAGCCCCACGCTGGCGGCTGACGTCACACGCAAACCGCCCACATCGCGAGGAATGCCCTACGAGGTGAAGAACCTGCGCGTGGCCGGCATCGCGTTCCGTGCCGAGAAGAGGTTGAAAGAGGATGTGATGGAAAAGGTGGAATTCCGCTACGACCCGCAGATCAGCGGCCGTTATATCCCCGAAGACTACTACGCGCCAATCCTTACTGATTTCTTTGCGAATCCCTACAACTTGCTCTCCCGCTCCGAGTTGCGCCATATCCTGGGCGTCGAAGACTATGCCGCCAAACAGCTTCTCAAGTACCTGGTGAGTCAGGGCAAGCTCATCCTTGCCGGCGGCAGCGGCTCAGCCCGCTACTATCCGGCTCCCGGTTGTTTCGGACGATAAGGTTCTTCTTAACGTACCACGACCACTTTGCCGTCGGTGACGTACAGACCCGTTTTCAGGGTCGAGGCAGCTGCTAGCGGAGTGCTGACGGGTCGTCCGCTGAGGTCGTAGAGCGCGGTGGGTCGTGCGGCGCGGGTACGGCTTTCCTTGGGCAGTGCAGGCAGGGCGGTGGGCTGTTCGCGGAAGATGCGGAAATAGTCCACCTTGAACCATCCGGCGTTGTCGGACGAGGACGCTGTGCCGTCGTTGCGGCGGTTGCTGGTGCGTATGCCGAAGGTGAGGTCTTCGCCCTCGGCCACGGTGACATAGACCTGCATGTCGCGCAGCACGATGTTGGAGGCGCTGCCGCCGGCGTAACCGGCATAGCTGTTCATCTCGCCCGGGGTGAGGAGGTTGGTGTAGTCGCTTTGTGTGCCGTAGTACTGCACGTTGTTGTTGGCGAAGAGGCGGCAGGTGGTCTTCTTGTTCTGCTCGACCCACAGCTTGCAGCACACGCGGTAGATGCCGGGCTCGAGGTCGGCGGCGGCGATGGTCTGCGAGAGCTGGAAGTCGGCGGGCATGGGGATGGAATTGAACCAGCAGACGTTGTCGCCGTGGTAGTTCGTGGCGTCCTGGTTCACGCCGTAGGAATCGAGTCCGTTGCTGCCTTTGTGGAGTGTCCCGCGCTGGTCCCAACCGCAGGGCACACCGCGCCCGATGTTGCCCACGGCGTTGAGCTGGCAGTCGTGGTTGTACTCGAAGTCGTAGTTCTTGATGAGCTGCTCGGTCAGCGTGAGATCCTCGTCGTCGGGAAAGGTCACGCGCACGTCGCTGACCACGACGCCGGGATCGAGGAGTGCTACCCGCAGGCGCACGGTGCCGTCGGTGGAGGCGCGATGGGTCACGGTGGCGTCGTTGAAGCCTTGGAGCACGGTGGTGTTCCATTTACCCTCTGTGGCTACGGTCTTGAGCGAGAGGGTCTGCGGCGCAGCATCACCGAGTCTCAGAGCCACGCGCAGGTCGTAGCCCGTGTTGACGGGGAAGGTGGGGAGGCAGCGCACGGCAATCGTGTTGAGCCCCTTGCGCACGGGTACGTCGTATTCGAGGTAGGGTGCCTGCGCGGCGGTGTACTTCGTCATGTCTAAGGGCCACACGGTGACGCTGCGGTCGCTGATGCCCAGTCCCTCCAGCGTCGTGAAGGATCCGTTGGCGGTGGCGTAGTCGGTGGCGGGTATGACGACGGTGGCAGCCTCGGCGGGCACTTCCATCTGCATGGCGTTGATGGTGGATTCGCTGGCCACGGCGGGCATCTTGAACTGATCGAGCTCGCGGGGTGCGGCGCTCATGATGCCGTTCCATTTGCCGCCGGCGATGCGCGTGTTGTAGTATTGCGTGAGGGTGAGGATCTGTCGGTAGGCCTGTCGCGCCTCGGCGGCGTAGGTCAGTGCCTGCTCGCGCTGCCCGTAGGCGGCGAGGGTGATGCTCTGTGCGGCGCGGAAGGTCTTGACATTCATGTTGTAAGCGCCTTTGACGGGATATTCGATCAGCTGGAAGTAGGCATCCTTCAGCTCGGCGGGCACGCTGGCGCCGACGGCTTCCACACGTTCGACGAGCGAGGCATAGTCAGCGATGCGCTGGTTGCGCTCGGCGTCGGTGTAGGCTACGGCGAAGACGTGCTCGGGCTTGCCGGCAGCGGCCAGACGGTAGTATTCGCGCTTGATGGCAGCGATGTCGTCGGCCAGCGCCTCGCCGAAGGTCTCGGCCGCCCAGTGGCGGCAGTAGTCGTGGGCACGTTCGGGTGTCCACGCTTCGATGTCCCACGCGAGGTCCATGCAGAACTCCAGCTCGGCCTCGGCGGGCTTGATGTCGCCGACGTTGATGACCCACAGCGTCTGGACGCCCTGGGCATAAGCGCGCGAGAGCTCGTAGCTGATGAGCGAGGGCGAGTGGGAGCACAGCCACAGGTAGTCGTGCGGCGTGCCCCAGTACGAGACGTGGTAATAGACGCCGTTGCCACCGCTGCGCGCCTGTTCGCGGGCTACGGGCAGCTGGCGTATGTAGCCGTGGTTGTCATCGACCCAGCAGAGGGTGACGTCCTCCGGCACCTGTAGCCCGGCGTTGTAGGCGTCGAGCACTTCCTTGTAGGGGATGAAGAGCTGCGGCACCGTCGTGGGCTCGCCGATATGTTTCTGGATGAGTGCGCGCTGGAAGGCGATGATTTCGGTGAGGCCGCGCACCTTGTCCTCGGTCGAGGGGTAGCCTGAGATGCCCCAGTCGTGAACGCCTCGCATGCCTAAGGTGTACATGGCGTCGTAGCCCTTGCTCTCGGCCACGCGCTCCTCCCAGTAGGTCTGTATCTTTGTCTTGTTGGTGACGTAGTTCCAGTCCTCGTTGGTGCCGTTCCATGGCGCCCGCCGCCACTCCCATTCGTTGTCGCGCAGCATCTGTTCGCAGTGGCTGGAGCCCAGCATGATGTCGTAGCGCCGGGCCACGGGCAGGTTGTCCTTGTTGTCCCAGAAGGCTCGCGAGCAGGAGTGCATGGCCGGCCACAGCGTGTTGGCACGCAGGCGCAGCAACAGCTCCATGACCTTGGCATAGGTACCAGGGCCGATATTACCGTAGCGGCGGTCGAGGTTCTTGGCAGCCCAAGGCGTGAGTCCCCAGTCCTCGTCGTTGATGAAGATGCCCCGGTAGCGCACCGACGGCTCGCGCGACACCGTCCGCTCACCTTTTATATATAGGCTCTCGTGCTTCGCAGGTGCCACGTCCGCCCACCAGATGTAAGGCGAGACCCCCATCTGGCGCGACAGCTCGAGCAGGCCGTAGGCCGTGCCGCGTGGCGTGGAACCATAGACGACGACGGCGCGTTCGACGCCCTCGGCGGGGTGATCTACCATCTGGAGGCCATACACCTCCCAGAGACCTTGCACGTCGGCGACGTTGATTTTGCCTGCAGCGGCCAGCGCGTCGATGAGCGGCGACTGGCCTATGGTGCCGGCCACGACGGGGCAGCCCGTAGGTGTGGTTGTAGCGCCGTCGATGGCTGTCAGTGTGCTGGCGGCCAGGGCGCCCAGCTCCGTTGCCGTCGCCACGGCGACTGGCTGTCCCGTCACCGCCCGTATGTCGTCGGCCAGACATGCAGCTGCCGTAGCCACCACTTCGGCATCGCCCTCGGCCACGACGAGGGTCGTGCGTGCCGCGGGTGTTGCCACCACGAAATCTTTGTTGCTACCGTCCGTGACGACATGGATGTCGTCGGCCATCAACCGTCCGCCCATTGCCATCAGCATGAGCGCTAAGGCCATCGTCCTTGCTTTCCCGTTCAGGATGCGTGATACTCTTTTCATCGTTTGTTATTGTTTAGTGTTTGTTGTTTCACGCTGCAAAATTACGCATTATTCTTCATGCAAAACATAAAAAACAAGCCAAAAAGCAAAAACTATCAACTTTCAACGATTAACTTTCAACTTTCCGCTCTCAACTTTCAACTTTTTATGTACCTTTGCAGCTGAAATCATCATAAAAGAACAACAATGAAGAAGATTATGCTCACGCTGGCAGCCCTCCTGAGCTGCGCCTTCGCTACCACCGTGTTTACCGCTTGCGGCAGCGACGACAAGGAAGATATCATCAAACCCTCCGTCGAGGAAGCCACGCCGACGCAGATGGCACTGACCTTCACCTTAGACGCCACGGACGACATGACCAATTATTTCGATATGGTGGTGACTTTCGATGACGGCACCGGCGAGAAGCAGGAGGCGTTCACGGCCTTGGAGTGGTCCAAGACGCTGACCGCCAACTTGCCTGCCACCTTCACTTTCAGCCGAAAGATACGCGTCAAGGAGGACAAGCGCGCCGCCCTGGCGGCTGCCGAGAAGGTCGAGGTCACCACGCACTACCACTACGCCTTCAAGATCCTCGACGCTCAAGGCCAGATCATCCCCGAAATAACGGGCAGCAAGGACGTCGCACAATCGATGATCGTGGACACGGGTGCCAAGGCCATGGAGCGTGCCGACGCAGGCGTGTACGACAGGACATACATCTGCAAGTTCGACGTCAATGGAAGTCGGGTCGTGAACGGCAAATAAGACCTTTTAAAAATGTTCATTCTTCATTCTTCAGCCGTTCGATGTTCTGCCAGTTGATGCTCACGATGTCGATGGGCTTGCCGAAATCCGTGGCTGTGGCGGTGTGGTGCTTGCGGTCGATGTTGACGACGATGTGATCTTCCACGCACAGGGAGAGGGTGTCTGAATCCCCGGAACCTCCGCGCTTCCCCGTGGGGTTCAGCGTCACGATGTCGTAGAGCTGGATTTCATGGTAATCGGAGATTACCTCGTCCACTCCGCGTATCTCGCACATGCACTCGCCGTCGGGCTTCAAATACCACGTGTATGAGAGTGTGTCGTCGGGGATTACGGAGTCGGTGCGCACGACGGCCAGCGCGGCATCGCGGTTTTTGAAGACTTTGCGCCGCTCTATATTGTAGCCCCCCACGGCTACCGCGGTGATGAGTATGCCGGCGATGATGGGCTGAATGAGGCAGCCCAGGCCCACGCCTTTCAAACCCTTGCGCAGGTATCCGTAGCAAGGGATGATGATGGAGGCAACCAAGATGGCAAGTGCCATCAGAACGAGGTTGACGTAGAATTCCGGATCCTGGTATATCATGAGGCTATGGTGGTGTTATTGGTGTAATTGACGGCGAGCATCGTCAGGTCGTCGCTCTGCTCGGCATCGCCGACGAACTGACTGACGGCGGCTGACATGGCCTTCACGAGGTCGGCAACCGTGCTCGACGGGTTTCCGTCGGGTGACGCCTCCATGCCCGCCCCTTGCGTCTGCTGGGCGGCGTTGGTGGCGACCTGCATCACACGCTCGATGCCGAACTGCTGTTGGTGGATGTCCTCGGCCTCGCTTAGGCCGTCGGTGTAGAGGAAGAGGGTGTCATCGGCCTGGAACAGCACCTGCTGCGCCGTGTAGCTGAAGCCTGGCAGTACGCCGACGGGAATGTTGGCTTCGCAGGGGAGTTCGCTCACGCTGCCCTCGCGGAGCAGCAGCGGAGGATTGTGGCCGGCGTTGGCGTAGTTCAGGAGGCCGCTGCGGAGATCCAGAACGCCGAGGAAGAGGGTGACGAACATGCCCGTTTCGTTGTTGCTGCTCAACGACTCGTTGATGGCTACGGCGATTTGCGCGGGCTCATAAGTGTAGGACGCTATGTTGCGGAAGAGGAAACGCGTGACGGCCATCACCAACGAGGCTGGCACGCCCTTACCCGAGACGTCGCCGATGCAGAAGAACAGCTGGTCGTTGCGGATGAAGAAGTCGTAGAGGTCGCCGCCCACGGCTTTGGCGGGCGTCACGGAGCCGAAGATGTCGATGTCGTGGCGGTCGGGGAAGGCGGGATAGGTCTTGGGCAGCATGGACATCTGGATGGCGTGGGCGATCTTCAGCTCGCGCTCCATGGATGCCTTGGACGACGTGGCTAGTTGCAGCTCATTGATGTAGTCGGTGAGGGAGTGCTGCATGCCGTCGAAGGCATCGCGCAGCAGATGGATCTCGTCGCGGCTGCGGATGACCGGCAACGGCGTGTCTAAGTTGCCGTCGCCCATCTTGTCGGCGGCAGAGGCCAGCTGGTTCAGGGGGGTCACGGCGCGCTTGATGGTCAGGTGACATACGAAGAACGTGACGAACAGAATCGCGACGATGGCCAACAGCATGAAGACGCCGACCATGATGCCGAAGAGGTTGAGCGAGATGGTTGAGACGGAGACGGCGAGGTTCCAGTTGGAATGCTCGATGGGGATATAGAAGAGGAAACTCTTGAAGCGATTGACGCGCAGCACGATATCCTCCTCTGACGAGCTGCGCTCGCCCGCCTTCATCTCCTCGATGACTTTCTGCGCCATGCCGGGCTCGGTGTCGTCCTTGATGTGGTCGTAGAAATTGCCCTTGAGGATGTGCCAGCGGTCGGGGTGGGTGACGTAAGTGCCGTTGCGCATGAGGACATAGCTTTGGAAGTCATCTTTACTGGTGACGTCAATCTGGTTGACTTCCTTCTGGAAAATGCTGTCGAGCAGTTCACTCTGCTCGGTCATGAAGTCCAGCGAGAGCTCGGCGCTCAACACCGCCACAACGTTTCCCTGACGGTCGTGCACGGGCTGCAGGTAAGCCACCACGGGTGCTTTCTCAGCGCTGTCGTCGTAGAAGGGGTCGGACCAACAGGCCGAGTCGGCGGCTGCGACTTCGCGGAGCATGTCGGGCATGGCGTTGTCGCGGACGTAGCCGATGTCGCACCTCCTGATGCGCGGATTCAGCGTGATGATGCGTGCCATGGTCTGTTCCAGCAGCGCGGGCTGACCCATGTGTTGTTCCACCTCGTAGAGATGGTTCTTCACGGCGTCGCTGACATCGGCCATCACGCTGCTGAGGAATCTGGCAGAAGCCTTCATGTTGGTGTGGAAGGTGTTGACGGAGAAACTCAGCGCGGTGGATTTCGATATGTCATAAACGATGTAGCCCAGGATGCTCATCATGACAAACAGCACCAGCATCACCCAGCGTGTCAACCGTTGGGCGAAGGAATGGTTATATCTCTTCCGCTTTTTATTCTCTTTCTGCTTCATGGGGCTTGACAATACAGCCTATACTATGTTATTCGGGTGCAAAGGTACATAAAAAGTTGAAAGATGAAGGTTGAAAGTAGAAAAATATAGTGTGATAAGTGAAAAAAAAGAATGAAGAGTGATTTTTAGTTGAAAGTTCGTGTTAGAGGCTCTTGTTCTGTGAGCGCATGAAGTCCGTCGGTGTCATCCCGAACTGTCGCATGAATAGGGTGGTGAAGTATGCCGTGGAGGTGAAGCCCAGCTGATCGGCCACCTCCTTGACACGATAGCGTCCTTCGGCCAGGAGCTTGGCGCCCTGGCGGAGGCGGCACAGCCGGATGTAATCGACGGGCGACAGCGAGGTGACGGCCTTCACCTTGCGGTAGAAGGTGGAGACGCTCATGTTCATCTCGCCGGCCAGCTGCTCCACGCTGAGCGAATGGTCGGCGAGGTGGTCGTTGAGGTAGTCGTTGAGGCGGGTGAGGAATGCTTCGTCGAGCGGATTGGCAGTGACGGTGGCGGGTTGTGCATAGGGCGAGCGTACGAAGGTCTGACGCAGCAGCTCGCGGCTGTGGAGGAGGTTGGCAATCTGCGCCTGCAGCTGGGCCGTGGCAAAGGGCTTCTCGATGTAGGCATCGGCGCCGCAGTTGAGGACATCGATGTGATCCTGCAGCGACACCTTGGCCGTGAGCACGATGATGGGCAGGTGACAGAGTCCGACATCCCGCCGGATGGCATGGCAGAGTGCCGTGCCGTCCATGATGGGCATCATCAGGTCGGTGATGACCAACGCGACGTCCTTCTCGTGGAGTATGCGCAAAGCCTCTTCGCCGTTGTCGGCCTCGAAGATGGTATAGGTGGCGGCCAGCTCTTCGGCCACGAACTGTCGCAGGTCGCGCTCGTCATCGACGAGGAGGAGCGAAGGCTGGCTCCCTCCCTTCTCCGGCTGGGATGAATCAGAATGGTTTTGTGCAGATGTAAGATGACTGCCGTCACCCGTGACAGTCGCCTCCCCTGTGCTGAGGGTGTCGGGGGCTGGAGCATCTGCTGCAGTGGGCTCTTCCTTCCTCTTTAGTGTCAGCACGAACGTGTTCTGCGTCTTGTCCTGCGTGTCGTAGGTGAGGCTACCGTTGTGCATTTCGGCCAGCGAGCGGGCCAGGGAGAGGCCGAGGCCGGAGCCGTTGATGGTCGCGCGGGCGCTGGTGCCATAGTATTGATGGAAGGGCTTGAAGATCTCCTGTTGCTGGTCGGCGGGAATGAGTGGGCCGTCGTTGCTCACGACGAGGACTACATTGTCGCCACGGGAGCTGATACTCATGCTGACGCTGTGCTCGCAGAACTTGAGGGCATTGCTGAGCAGGTTGCTGATGATTTTGGTCAGCGCCTCGCGGTCGGCAAGGACAAGAGATGAGGGCATTGATGATGGTTGATGGTTGATGGATGATGGTTGATGGTCCAAGTACATGCTATAATCCACTCCCCGTTGTCGTGCCAGGGGGCGGAAGTTCTCGAACAGCTCTTCTGCCAGCGTGGCCAGGTCCATTTCCTCGAAGTTCATCAAGAAAGCAGAGGATTCTATCTTGCGGAAGTCCAGGAGCTGGTTGACGAGTCCGAGCAGGCGTCCCGTGTTGCGCTGCATCACGTCCACGTCCTCGGTGATGCCTTTGCGTTTCAGGCGTTCCAGCGAACCCGTGATGAGTGTCAGTGGTGTGCGTATCTCGTGGGTGATGGCCGTGAAGAAGTTGATCTTGCTCTGCAGCATTTCGCGATAACGGCTGGCATCGGCCTGTTCGGCGGCGATGCGACGGCGCTCACGCAGGCGGCGGATGTAGGTCTGATAGAAGATGATGGCCGCAAGGGCGAGCAGTAGCAGGTAGGCGAGGCGCGCCTGCCACGTCCACCACCAGGGTTGCCGGACCTGTATGTGCAGCACGCTCTCCTCGTCGGGCCAGTGCCCGTTTTGCGCTGTAGCCTGGATGTGAAGCGCATAGTCGCCCGGAGGCAGGTTGTAGAAACTGATGGGCTGCGTGCCCTGGGTGACGGTCCATCCTGCCTTAGTGCCCTCGAGACGATAACGGTACCAGAGCGTTCGAGCGGCCGTTGTGGCATTGGTGGCGTATTCGATGGTGAAGGTGGCGTCGTGGGGTAGGGTGATGTGGTCGGTGAACAGCAATGGACGGCCGTCGGGCAGCTGGCGCACGAAGAATACGGAAGGTGTGGGTGTGGAAGTTCGCAGGTTGCGTGGATTGAAGCTGACCAACCCAGCCATCGTGCCCGCATAGATGATGCCTTGGTTGTCCTGATAGCCCGAGTTTCGCGAGAAATGGTCCAAGGTCAGACCCTCCGAGATGCCGTAGGCGGTGATGGAGCTGTCGGCTGAGGCGTAGCAGAAGAGACCTTTGGTGGTGGTCAGCCACATGTTCCCGAGGGCATCGCGGAGGATGCGTGCAATGCCGCAGTCAGGGAGCAGCGCTTCCGAGAGCTCGTGGCTGAGCGGGTCGTAGAAGTGGAAGCCGTCGTTGTGCGTTCCGATGACGATGCGGTGGTCGGCATCTTCGGCCACGGTGGCGAGGTCTTTCAGGGGTATGGGCTCACTCTGCGCTATCAAACGGGTGCCCTCTCCGCTGATACGGAAGAGACCCTGGTTGAGCGATGCCACCCAGAGGCTGCCGTCCTGCGCCTCCATGATGTCATGCACGAAGGCGCCGTTCAACGCTTCGACGGGGCGGAAATGGCCGTGTCCGTCGTAGCAGCTCAGGCCGTTCATCGTGCCCACGAGCACTTGTCCTTTCCGTGTCTGCATGATATGCACGACGGCGATGTCGGGGAGCCCGGATCCGTCGTCGGTGGTGAAGTGGTCGGTGATGTTCCTTGTGTTCACGTCGATGAGGTAGATGCCTTCGTCGAAGGTGCCGATCCATGCCGTCTGCCCCACGATGGCCACCGTCTGCACGTTGTTCGAGATGTGTCGTCCCTTCCACGTCAGTAGCAGTTGTCGCAAGGGAGCATCGGGCTGTTCCATCATGCAGAGGCCGCAGTCCTCGGTCGTCACCCACAGGCGTCCGTGGTCGTCGGCAGCTATTTCGCGCACTACATTCCCTACTGGCATTCCGTGGTCGTCCGTCACGAGCCGTTCGCTGAAGGGCGCCTCGTCACCGCTTTTGTAGCAGATGCCGCCGAAATAGGTGCCTACCCATATGCCTCCGCTATGATCCTCGTAGAGCACATGAACGGCATTGTCAATGAGGGCGTTGGGGCGGACGAGGTCCTTGCGCTCGTGGGCAAACAATCCTTGTCGCCCGTTCCACTGATAGATGCCCGCCTCGGTGCCGATCCATACGTTGCCGTGGCTATCGTTCAAGGCACAATGGATGTACATGGGTTGTGCGGCGGTGTCTGTCGTGAACAAGAGTTGCACCTTCGCGGTGAGCGGTGAGAAGAGACGGGCGCCTTGCGTGCGCGTACCTATGAAAAATTGTCCGCTGGGCATCTCCACGAGCGTGGTGATGTAGTTCAGTTCCTGCTGCTCGTCCGGTGTGAGCACCTGATAGCTGTCAAAGGTGTCGCGGACGGCATCATAGCGGTACAGCCTTCCGTCCCAGGCCGCTATCCATAGGTCACCGGAACGCGTGATGCAGAAACAGGTAGGAGAGAAATATTCCTCGCGGTGGAAGCTGCGGTTACGCGTGCTGTCGCGGCTGACGCGGTATAAACCGTCGCCGGCCAGCACCCACACATCGTCCAAGCTGTCCCTGCACAATGCATAAACGTCATTGGTGATGTCGAACTGGTTACAGTGGAAGGGTGTGATGCCGTCGGTGCGAGGGTCATAGACGCACAAGCCTTTGGAAGTGCCGATCCACAGACGGGCATCCCAACCTCGGCAGAGCGCGTTGATGATATCGCTGTTCAAGCCGCTCGTGGCCGCATAGTAGGCGTGGAAATGCTGCCCCTCCAGGCGGTTCAGACCGTGGCGCGTTCCCACCCACAGGAAGCCCAGGCTATCCACTGCCGCGCTGATGACACTGCGGTCCGAGAGGCCTTGGACACGATTGAAATTTTTGAACGTGAGGGCCTGCGCAGCGCACGTGACGACACTCGTCAGGAACAGGAGCAAAGAGAATAATCGTTTCATGTGCACAAAAAAGCGCTAAACTTGAAAATCTGCGGCAAAGATACACTTTTTCCCCGAGAAAAGCTTTCATTATTCGGTCAAAGATGCTATGTGAATCGGTCAAAGTGTCCAAATGACCGTTTTTTCCAGGCCTCCGCGTGCGTGTATATAAAAAAAGATTAACTATCTTTGCGGCACTAATAATAATAAACGATAAAGATAACGAACAATGATGAAACGATTACTGACAGTTCTGTCTTTTATGGTCGGAGGCCTCCTGACGGCCTTTGCACAGACTGACATGACATCGAAGCTGGTGAACCCGAGCTTCGAAAATGGTTTCAACGGTTGGATGCAAACGGGGATGCAGACTCAGGACAACACCGTCTTCACCCTGAAGGACGGCAACGTATATGCCGAGAAATGGGTCGCTCGCGGCAGCGCCGTGGGCGACGGCAGCGTGACACAGGTAGTCAAGGGTCTCGAGTGTGGCCGCTACCGGCTGACGGCCGCTGCACAGAATATCCAGGAGGATACGCCCGCGGCTACCAAGACGGGTGCTTGGCTGGTGGGCGAGAGCCAGCGCACGGCAGTAGGCGTCCGTGCCGAGTACAGCGTGACGTTTGTCGTGGTCACGGGCGATGCCACCATAGGCTTCATAGCTGAGCGGGCACAGGGCAACTGGATTGCCGTGGACCACTTCCGCTTAGAATATATCGACGTGGCTGCTGAAGAGCAGCAAGCGGAGCTCAATGCCCGCATCCGGCAGGCCGAGACCCTGCTGTCCGAGCGCATGAGCGGCGAGGCGCGTACGGCACTGACCGATGCTATCGCCACCGCCAAGGTTGCTGCAGAGACCATCGCCGCAGGCACATCGCCCGCTGCAGCAGCTACGGTGCTGCGCACAGCTGCTGAGGCAGCACAAACCAGCATACGTGCCTACGCAGAGTTGCAGGAAGCCATCGCGGCAGCCACGCAGGCGGCTGCCATGGGGGCGGGCAACGAGCGCGAAGCCTTCGAGGACGCCATCGCTACGGCACAGGCGCTCTACGACAATGACGCGGCCACGCCCGAACAGACCGCACAGCAGGTGCAGGCACTCGCCACCGCAACCTTGGCCTATCGCCTGGCCAATGCCACCGGAGCTGTGCCCGTCGTGAAGACCAACCCACGCTATGTGCGTGGTGCCATAGAGGCCTTCGGACGCATGAGCGTCTCGGGCATCAGCGGTACGCAGATCCTGGAACAAGGCTTCTGTTGGAGCACCGATCCTTTCCCCACAGTGCTCGACAACCGCTCAACGGACTATCTCGAGTGCAACGGCAAAATCTACCGCATGAGCCTGCAGCCCGCCACGGTCTATTATGTGCGACCCTACGTGATGACAAAAAACTATGCCGTGGGCTACGGCGATGTCATCAAGCTATCAACGCTGCCCATGGGGCGTGTCACCTACACCTATTACAACAACGACGGAGGTGACTTCCATAACAACAAGAACACCAACGCGCTGAGTGAGGCATGCTGGTACTGGAGCCACTACACCAGCATCCAAGGCTTCCACGTGACGGCCAACTACAGCCCGGGAACGCCCACCGCCGATTGCGGCTATGGCGGAGGAATGCGCATTGGCTCCAATACAGGACAGCGAACGGGCACAATGATGCATGAGATGAACCATGGAATCGGCGGAGGCACCATCCCCGTGTGGGGAGGCTTCAACGAGTCGCCACTTCGCACCAGCGTCAATGGCGATTGGGCGGGCGAGCACGCCAACGCCGTGGTGCGCTTCTGGGAGAACAGCGAAAACATCGTTCTCACGGCGGCCTACGACGGAGCACACTGGGGAATGCGCACACTCAACGGAGCCTACTCGCACGATAACAACTGGTGTGACAAGTACTCCTTCAATGGATCGCATCTCGAAGCCGGAAACTGGGCAGGACCCAGCGACTGGAACGGCACCCAGATCGTGTACATCGGCAACTCACTCATCAATCAGGCGATGTGCGAGGATGGCCTCGTACCCGTCAACTACTGGGGCGGCGGCTTCTGTCTGCCGGCCTATGACCTGGTGCAGGACGACTACCAGAAATACTATATCAAGAGCGAGAGTGCCGACTACGGCCTCTACGACTCATTCCTTAAGGAGGGGAATGCCTATAAGCTCGCTTGGTCTGCCATGAGCGCCGAGGAAGCCGCGGCCAACGACAGCGCGGCGTGGTACGTCAGCTTCGATGCACGTACGCAATACTACACCTTCCGCAATGCCGCCACCGGACATGTCATCACCTATTCCTACGGTTTCAAAACCGCCAACCACCCAACGCCGACAACAGCCGACCGCTTCCACGTCATGCGCGGACGCACCGACGTTAAAGTCGGTCGCAACAGCCTGCGTGGCTATTGGCTGATCCATCCCGAGAGCAGCAATACGCCTGCCACCATGACGGCAGCCGCCAATGGCACGGTGACGTCTGCTAACCTCGACCTCTACGACAGTGCTACGCAGCAGCGTTGGCTCTGCCTGCCCGCCGACGAACTGGGCGCCTTTGACGACGGCGCTCTGGCCAATATCAAGAGCGAGCTGACGGCCTACCTGCGACAGATGCGCAAACTCATCCTCGTACCGCACCGCGAGGACGCTGAAGGCGCCGATGACAGGATAGAGGCCGCCATAGCCACGATACAGGCAGAAGGTAACGCGGCCACTACCACGACAGCCGTCAGGGAACTCATCACACAGGCCAAGGCCGAGACGGTGGAATTCCTAAGCGACGTCACGCCGACGGACATCACAAAGCCCTTCGACCTCACCTTCATGGTGACGAATGCCGACATCAGCTCCACCGAGGGATGGACCGGCGATGCCACCTACGCTGAGTCGTGCTGCGAATTCTTCCAGCGCACCTTCAACTTCTACCAGACCGTCACCGGACTGCCACAAGGCAACTTCAAGCTCATGGCACAAGCCTTCCAGCGCCCAGGACACTACGAGGAGGCCTACAGCGCCTACACCGCTGGTAACAATCAGGTGAACGCCGTGCTCTATGCCGGTGCCGCCAGCGAGAAGGTGCACCACATGGCCGATGAGGCACAGAGCCGTCGCATCCACGCCGACGATGTCACGGTGGGCTCGCCTGTTGTTTACGTGCCCAACACCATGGCCTCTGCCGCTGCCTACTTCAAGAAGAAGCTCTACGACAACGCTGTTTGGACCGCCACCTACCGACGTGGCGCCTCGCTGAAAATAGGCATCAAAGGTACCGTCACGCGCGACGGCTACTGGACCATTTTCGATAACTTCCGCCTCTACTTCTACGGACAGTTGAGCGAGGATGACGTCACCCCCGTCAACGACCTGCCCGCTCAAGCCGACACCGAAGCGCCAGCGCCACAGGGCGTCTATGATCTTAGCGGACGTCAAATCCGTTCCACCAACGACCTGCGCGGCTTGCCCGCCGGCGTATATGTGGTCGGCGGACGCAAGGTCGTCAAGCGATAGCCGTCTCATTTGTCTAAAAGGGATGTCTCTAACACATATGAACGCGCGAAGCCGCTATCTTTGCAATAAAAAAGAACTAAACCAACCAATATCACAATGAACAAGAAACGAAACTTTTACAGAATGCTTGTGACGGTGGCATTGATGCTGGCATCAGCCATCGGCATCCAAGCACAGACGTGGACGGCCAGCACTCCTGCAGCAGGCACGTTCTACTTGTACAACGTCGGCAACGACGGATTCCTCGTTGGAGGTAACAACTACACAACACGCGCCTCGCTGACCAAGAAGGGAGGTATTCCCGTGACGCTCTCGGCAGGCGACACAGATGGTGCCTGGTACATTTCAACGGAACCGACATACTCGAGCTTATTTCTTGGTTCCGACGGTTATGTGGACAAAGCCAATACGTCGTCAAAGTACACGGCGTGGCTGTTCACACCTGTGGAAGGGCAGGAGAATACCTATACGATGAAGTCAACCAATAGTGCTGCGGCGTATCTCGTAGGACACAATACGGATGCAGGAAAAACGTCCACAACGACAACAATGCCCACGAACGCTAAGGGCTATTGGAAACTCGTCACCCGTGATGCCCTCATCGCCAACTTGGCAAATGCTACGGAGGACAATCCCATCGACGCGACCTTTGCGGTGATGAATGCTTATTTTGGTGCCAACGCGAAGACGTCGCTTTGGACGGGTGACTACACGGCTTACAACGGTGTGGAAGAAAACAAGTGCATCGAGCAGTTTAACCGCACCTTCGATATGTCGCAAACCATCACGGGACTGCCCAACGGCGTATATAAGATGCAGTGCCAAGGCTTTTACCGCATGGGCGGCGGCGCCAACGATGCTGCCACGGCTGCCGCAGCTCGCACGAATGGCACGGAAGTGCTCAATGCCAAATACTATATCAATACCACGGAGGGTTCGCTGAAATCAATTTTCGACTACTCGCTCGGTTCGTCCAACAATACGACCTACAACAGCTCTACAGCCTATAGCGTCAACGGAACGAACGTCTATGTGCCGAACAGCCTGAACCGTGCTTCTGCCTGTTTCCTAGCTGGCGAATACCTGAACGAGCCTATCAGAACTGTGGTCACGGACGGCACGGTGACCATCGGTTTCCGCAAGACTGTCAGCAGCTCTAACGACTGGGCAGCCTACGACAACGTGACCCTCACCTACTACGGCATCGACCTCAGCGCACTCGTGGAGAACTACGAGAACCTGGTGACCACCGCCACGTCGCTGTTGACCAAGCCCATGAAGGCGGACGTCAAGGAGGCGCTGAACACGGCGCTCACCACGGCCGAAGCCAACGTGAACAAGAGCAGCCAGGAATCGTTGGAGGAGAACTCCAGTCTGCTCGGCACCGCCATCAGTAACGCACAGACGAGCAACACCCTCTACACGGGTGCCATCCTCAACGCTGTCAACGGCATGAAGGCACAATCGACAAGCGAGAGTGTCAAGTCTGCCGTTCAGGCCAAGTACGACAATGGCGAGTACGCTTCCGCCGCTGATGTCTATGCTTATTATCAGCCCTTGGAGATTGCTTCCATTACTCCCGAGGTGAACGCCGATTTCACTTCGGCACTCATCAACCCCAGCTTCGAGCTCGGCAACATGGATGGCTGGAACTGCCTGAAGACAGGTAATGACACGGGCGTGCATCATGCCGATAATGTCACTTATTCTTATTCCGGCACCGATGGCAACTATCTCTTTAACACTTGGGCCAGTTCCGTTCAGACGCTCGACGTGGGGCAGACCGTCACGGGCCTGCCTGCCGGCTATTATACGCTGAAGGCCATCGTGGCCACTTTCGGCGATGGTGCACCTGTTACGATGACGGCCAATGGCGTTTCGGGTTCTGTGGCACCTACGGCGGAGGACGTGGACGGTGAGAAGGTGAACGGACATGAGCTCATCGTTGAGAACACCTTTGTCAGCGACGGCTCACTCAGCTTCCGCGTGCAGAACACAGGTAAGGGACAGACACTCCTGAAGTGCGACAACTTCCAACTCACTTACACTGCACCTTACGTGGCTCCGACGGAGTTCACCGACCTCGCTTATAATATCAATATTGAGAACAGTGCGGTGGCAAGCTACCTCGCCGAAACGACCTACGCCGAAGGTTCTGCCACTGTCATCAGCAACTACGCCACTGATGCCGCCCTGCGCAACGACCAGCCTACGACAGTCAGTGTTCCCATACCGGCGCAGACAACTGATGCCACCCTCAGCCTGGCACTCAACAGCACCTACACCGATGCCGAGACGTTCACCGTGGCGGCCGGCAGCGTGCTCTACGAGGTGAAGAACCTGCTCCCGGGTAACACCTATTATTATAAGGTGGAGGCCGACGGCTCCGTCATCGCCAACGGTACCATCACCACCACGGGTCAGCTCCGTATGATCAAGGCCGACGGTATCGCCAACATGCGCGACTTGGGCGGCTGGACGAACGCCGACGGAAACCGCATCAAGTACGGCAAGATTTTCCGTGGTTCTGAGCTGCGAGGCGGCAAGACCTACACCGCCAGCGATGCTGACCTCGCCATGCTGAAGGACGAACTGAACATCGGTGCCGAAGTGGATCTGCGCGAGGATATAGACTTCACTAACGGCACGATGAGCACTTCTGCCATCGACGGAGCTACCTACACCTACGCCAACCTCAACCGCTGGAGCGAGGATGCCCTGAACCTCGATACTGAGAAGTTCCGCAACGGTTTCAACCTCATCCTTGCTGCCCTGAAGGCTGACAAGGCCGCTTATTTCCACTGCATCTTCGGTGCCGACCGCACTGGCTGTTTCGCCTTCCTGCTCGAAGGTCTGCTGGGTCTGCCCGTGGACCAGCTCTACAAGGACTACGAGCTGACCTCGTTCTCCAGTGCCGGACTGCGCAACAAGACGGGCATCGACCACAAGTTGCAGTACATCAAGGCGCTGCAGGGCGACAACCTTCAGCAGAAGTTCTACAACTACTGGCGCGGCGCCGTGGGCGTGAGCGAGAGCGACCTCAACGACTTCATCGACATCATGATCGACGGCACCAGCTCCATCACATCAGCTACGCTGGCCGACCTGCCCACTCCCGCAGTGGCAGACGGCGAGTACTACATCTACCTGCCTACTGTAGACAAACTCCTCGGCCGCGGCGAGGCTTACGGCGCACGCGGGCTGGGTGACAACTACGGTGTGCCCGTACAAATCACCACCAACGGCGCGAACGTCTCCACTATCAAGTGCATCGACAGCAACCTCTACTTCGGCAGCGACTGCTTCATGGACAAACCCGCCAGCTATAACACCGTCTCCTGGTTCATCGAACAACGCGGCGAAGACCTCATTCTGAAGTCGCACAACGGCAAATACATGGGCGTGACCACCGAGTCCAACGGCCTCATCAAGCCTCGCGCCAACGTAGCCAGCGCTGCCGACGCAGCACCCTTCACGCTGAAGAGCGCCGCCGAACAGAAAGCCATCGTCGCTGCCACCCAGGATGCCAACATCCTCGCTGCTGCCACAGCAGCGGGCATCAATGCCGCCGACGTCGCAGCCTTCGAGGCTGCTCTGGCCTCCGACTACTCCGCCGTGGCTTCTACAGCTACCATCAAGAGTGCAAATGCGGGCAACACCACCGACTGGCCACTCACCCAACCCTCACAGATCACCGACACGAAGGAAAACTTTGGAAATGCTTACAACGCTGGCAACTACGGCGGTGAACTCTACCAGCGCCATGGCTATGTCAGCCAGACTGTCACCGTGCCTCACGCTGGCCTCTACAAGCTCACCCTCAACGCCCTCTACCGAGAAAGCAGCAGCCGCCACTGCTATGAACTCGGACAGAGCGGCTATGACAACCTGAGCAACGCCTACGTGAGCATCAACGACGAGTACTTTGCCCAGATTCCCTCGTGGTACAGCGGTGCCACCAACCAGGACTATCCCAACACGACCGATGAGGCCGTAGCTCGCTTTAACGCCGGAAAGTACAAAGTGGAGGTGTATGCCTACATCGGCGACTCCAAGACTGCCACCATCAAAGTCAACGTGCCCGGCTTCGTGCCCCTCGGTTGGTGCCTCTTCAACAACTTCGCCCTGACGGAGTATGCCAAGAACGTGACCATCGACGAGGCGGCCACAACAGCTCCCGAGCCTTGCAACTTCGCAGCCGTCACCCTCACACGTACCCTCCAGCCCGACATCTGGAACACGGTGAGCCTGCCTTTCGCCCTTGACCGCGACCAGATTGCCGCCTCGTCACTCAAGGATGCTACCATCTATGCTTTCAAGGAATCTGATGCCTCCAACATCACTTTCGAGAGCGCCTACACGATCGAGGCTGGCAAGCCCTACTTGGTGAAACTGCCCGAGGGAACTACCGAAAGCATTGTGAATCCCATCTTCACGGGTGTTACCGTCGAAGCCAACGAAGGTGAAACAGTTGGCGAGAGCGGCAGCGTTCAGTTTGTGGGGCAGACCTACAACAAGTCGCTGGCAGGTGTCGATGATGTCTGCTACCTCTCCACCAACGGCAAGGTGAAGCAGCTCGCTGACGGCGGAAGCATCAAGGGTCTGCGTGCTTACTTTATCATTCCCGATGCCCAGCAACAGGCTTCAGGTGTCAAGCTCTACTTCAACAGCATCGAAGATGGCATTCAGACAATGGACAATGGGCAATGGACAATGGACAATGCCGAGATCTTCAATGTCGCCGGTCAGCGCATGAACAAGCTCCAGCGCGGCATAAATATTGTTAACGGTAAGATGGTCCTGATTAAGTAAATGCAATGAAAGTTAATTATCTAAATCTCTAATTTTCAGAACATGAAAAAGATATATATCCAACCGGCATTGACATCAGTCATAGTCAATAGCGAGCGACCCTTGGCCGGATCCAACGAAGTGTTTGGGCAGGGCATCAACTTCAATAAATCAACAATGGAGTCCGACAGCGGCGATGACGCTGCTGTGAAAGGTGACAACTACTCTTTTTGGGACTATGACTGGAATGAATAAAAAACGATAAAAATATCATCATTATGCGTAAAAGAGTTCTCACTTCTATTTTTTCACTATTCACCGTAGCGCTTACTGCTATGTCGCAGGTAAGCTTCGACTTCTCCACTGCTCAGCGCGGTCCCATCATCGGCCCGCTGCACTATGGCATCTTCTACGAGGAGATCAACCATGCGGGCGACGGAGGCCTCTATGCCGAGCTCATCCGCAACGGCTCCATGGAAGAGAATGGGAACAATCCCGACTACTGGTGGACCATTGGCGACGCCACCTTCAGCATCTCGTCGCAGAACCTGCTCAGCGCAGCACAGAAACGTGCCATGCACCTCAACCTCACCAAGGCGGGCGACGGCACGCGCAACATCGGTTTCTGGGGTATCAACATCGTCCGCGGTCAGACCTACCGTGCCTCCTTCTGGGTACGGACGGCCAACAACTGGACGGGCGATGTCACGCTGACGCTCGAGAGCTATGAGGGTGCCGACCTTGGACACACCTCGGTGCACGTCAGTGAGGCTGGACAATGGAAGAAGTACACCGCCGACATCACGGCCACAGGCAGCTACCAGCTCGGATGGTTCGCCATTCGTGGCAGCAAGGCCGGAACCATTTATCTGGATTGCGTGAGCCTGATGCCTCCGACGTTCAAGAATCGCGAGAACGGTATGCGCCGTGACCTGGCCGAGAAGCTGGCAGCGCTCCACCCGCGCTTCATGCGTTTCCCGGGAGGCTGCTACATCGAGGGCGGTAACCGCTATCAGTGGCGTCACACCGTAGGACCCGTCGAGGAACGCTTGGGAATCTACAACAGCCATTGGGGTTATCCCGTCTCCAACGGCATGGGATACCACGAGTTCCTGCAATTGGCTGAAGACCTGGGCGCGGAGCCTTTGTTCGTGGTCAACGTGGGCATGGGACACGGATGGTTTCAGGACTATCAGCACATCGAAGGCTTCATTCAGGAGGCGCTGGACGCCATCGAATATGCCAACGGCGATGTCAACACCTACTGGGGTGCCAAGCGTGCCGCGGCAGGTCATCCCGAACCCTTCAACCTGCGACTCCTGGAAATCGGCAACGAGAACTACAACTACACCTCCACCGACAACCGCGACCAGAGCGACCACTACGCCGAGCGTTACTATAAGTTCTACCAAGCCATTAAGGCACGCTATCCCGAGATGACCCTTATAGGCAACAGCGACTGGGGTTCCGACTATCCCACTTGGCGCAATCCTTACCCCTTGGAGGTCATCGACGAGCACTTCTACCGCTCGCCCGACTGGTTCGCATCCATGTATCATAAGTACGATAACTACAGCCGTTCGAGCAACAAAGTCTATAACGGAGAGTACGCCGTCACCCAGGACTATGGCGTGAACGGCACCCTGAAGGCTGCCCTCGGCGAAGCCATCTACATGGCCGGCATGGAGCGCAACAGCGACGTCTGCGTGATGGCTTCCTATGCTCCCATTTTCATGAATGAAAACGAGGCACAATGGCGGCCCGATATGATCCATTACAACGCCCATTCCTCCTTCGGCACCCCGTCTTACTGGGCGCAGCAGATGATGTCGTCGAATGTCGGTCATCAGAACATCACGTGGACGGAGACCGGCAACAGCGTCAACCTCGCACAAGGCACACGGTTCGGACTCGGCTCATGGGGCACCGACGTCACCTACACCAACATACGCGTCACCGCCGCCGACGGTCGTGTGCTCGAAGGTTTCCCTGTCGGGCCCTTCAACTCCCCCGCCTCCACCCGCGGCACATCGCGCATCTTCGATGTCATCACCGACAACTGCACCATCGAGCTGGATGCCGTCAAGAACAGCGGTGACGAGGGCTTCATCGTATGCTTCGCCTATGCCGACGGCAATAACTACGCCTGGTGGAACCTTGGTGGGTGGGGCAACACACGCCACGGCATCGAACAAGCCATCGGCGGTACCAAGACTACCCTCGCCACAGCCGACGGTACCATAGAGACAGGCCAGACCTATCATCTCAAGATTGTGCGTAGTGGACTCACCGCACGCTGCTACATCGATGACGAGCTCGTGCATACGGTCACCCTTTCTGCCGCTGGCGGACAGAGCCTCTATCTCTGTGCTGCCCTCAACGAGGCCGAAGATGCCGCCATCGTCAAGGTCATCAACTACAATGGCGCCGACATACCTGCCACTTTCCGCTTCAGCGATGCCTCGATCAACGGTCAGGCAAAGGTGCGTGTGATGAGCAACCCCGACAACTATGCCGAGAACTCGATGGACAATCCCATGAAGGTCAGCCCTAAGGATCGCACCCTCACGTCATCCAACGGCCAGCTCGCATACACCGTTCCGGCCTACTCCCTCTCGGTGATGACCATACCCCTCTCCAGCGTCAGCGCTGATGTCAGCCAGACCGCCGTCGCTCCTCCCTCGGCAGCCATCAGCTATAGCTTCGATGCCGGACAACCGGCCGACGATGCAGCAACCCTCAGCGGTTCGTTGGAGGACGGCGCTACCATCATGCAACTCGATGACGGCGGCACAGCACTTTACACTGGAACAGCAGCCGAGTCAGAGGGCTACTTTGACCTTGGCCACGACGCAGCAGAAGCCATCTGCAACATCATTAACGGCGAGGCTTACAGTGTCAGCATCAACATCATGCCTGCGGCACCGGGCCATCTGAACCACTACTGCTGGGCGTGGAACGTCAACAACGGCACATCCAGCTACGTCGGGATCATCAATCAGGGCGGCAACAGCAATTGGTACTTCGAGAAGGTGCGCTCCGGCACATGCAAAGCCGGATCCGCTGCGGGACTCAGTCAAGGACAGTGGCACAACATCACCGTCAGTGCCGACGCCGCAGCCGTACGCCTCTACATCGACGGACAGCTGCGTGGCACTGCCGCTCCTAACGCTTCGCCGCTTACACTCGTGAGCACGACCAAGGCGTGGCTCGGACGCAGTCCCTTTGCAGCCGATGCCCGCATGACCGACGTCTTCTTTGACGATTTGCGCTTCTACGATAGCGCGCTGACGCCAGAGCATGCACGCGCGCTCTATGCCGAGGCTGCCGCCAAGGGCACACAATGCCAAGCCCTGCAACCCGTGCCCGACACAGAACCCAGTGCTGATGCCGTCGCCCTCATCGGAGGCGGCACCGAGGTGGATATCACTGCGCTGCTACGGAATCCTGATTTCGCCGATGGCGGCACAGGATGGGAAGGAACACCCTTCAGCGCAGCGCCCGGCACCGTGGCTGAGCATTACTACCAGATCTTCGACACCTACCAGATGCTGAAGAATATGCCCGCCGGACACTATCGGTTGGAATGGCAGGGCTTCTATCGCAACGGTAATATTCAGAACGCATGGCTGCGCCACACGATGGGAACCGAAGAGCTGGCCGAAGTCTATGCGGCAGACGCTGCTACACCCATGTTGTCGCTGTTCGACGCTGACGTGCCTTACACCTACAATCCTTACACCTATCCCGACAATGTCGCTACCGCGAACCAGGCATTCACGGACGGCCACTATTCCCAGCATCTCGACTTCGTACTTTCCGAGACAGGCGATCTGCGCATCGGCTTGCGCCATTTTGCACCTTCGGTGTACGACTGGACCTGCTTCGACAACTTCCGACTCATCTACGTAGGCGATGCCGATGGCGTCGAAAAGGTGAAAGGGGAAGATGCGAAACAGGCATCTGACCACGTCTATGATCTCAGCGGGCGTAAGGTGAGACGTGCTGCCAAAGGCATCTATATAAGAAACGGTCAGAAATTACTCGTGAAATAAGCCTTTTTTTTGACAGAAAAAGATGGTATGTTGCCAATTCTTTGTACCCTTGCGGCGCAATCATCTAAAAAAAGGAAAGAATGAAAGTACAATTGACAGCCCTGCTGATTGCACGCTGTGCGACAGGACTGCAGGCGCAGACGAAGCGCTCCGATGCGTTTCACGAGAAGTACACACTGAAAGAGGTGGTGGTCATGAGCCGCCACAATATCAGCGCGCCTCATCAGTCCGCGTCCTCACCGCAGACGATCACCCTCTACAACCTCCAAGGCCAGCGCCTCAGCACCCCCCCCAACGAGGCGTGAACATCGTTGGCGGAGGTAGGAAATACCTGCACCCTTAGCATCATGACAGAAGAACGAGAGGTGGAACCGCAAAGGTTCCACCTCTCGTTCTTTTGGATCGAATAGTGCCTGCCTGGATCATCAGGCAGCGATGCTTACTTGAAGTACGGATACTTGTAGTTCAGCTTGTTGAACACGGCAGCATTCGGCTTGACGGTAAGGGTTTTCTTGTCGAAGTTCAGGAGCTTGTCGGGGTTGATGCCTAAGGAGTAGGAGAGCCACCAGCCTTTCATCTGACTGCCCTTGATCTTTGGATGCGTTCCGTCGGTGACGACAACAGTTCCCGGATGGTCGCAAATCTTCACACCGTTGCTGTTGTACACCGTGAACGGGATTCTTGCAACGCAGCCGAACTCGTATTCCTTGTCCGCCTCGGGAGTGACGTCATCCTTCTCTTCAAAAGTGACTTTCAACGAGAAATGGGCAGGCATCTGATTCGCTAACACGGTGCGTTCCAGTACCCACTGTTTCTCCGTCATCTTGAACTTTTGCTCTGTTCCGTTCTCGTCGATGTAGGTTACTTCTACATCGGCCAGTTCCAGCGTGTTGGCTCCGAGATCGACGTAATAGAGCACATCAGCCTTGGTGGCGATGTCGGTCTTTTCCTCTTCCTGTTTGTTGGGAACTACGATGTCGTCATCATCTTTGTCGTTGCATGATGTCAGGGCAACGGCTGGGCCGCAAAGGAATAGGATGGAAGCGAGCACCCATGATAAGTTGTTTCTTTTCATGACAAGGAATTATTAGTCTTGATGTTGTCTTTGGTAAATAATAGGGAGCATCCGAATCAACGGATGCTCCTTGTTAGATGAATAGTAAAGGGATTAGTCTTCCCAGTTCTCCTGCGTCTTGCGGACGTAGGACTTGTAGCGGATCTGGGCCATCTTCTGGGCTTCGGCGAAGAGTTCCTCGGCCTCGTTGGGATAAGCCTTCTTGACGCTGAGGTAGCGGACCTCGCCGAGGAGGAAGTCGTGGAACTTGCTCCAGTCGGGCTCCTTGGAGTCGAGGCTGAAGGGGTTCTTGCCTTCTTCGATGAGGGCGGGGTTGAAGCGCCAGAGGTGCCAGTAGCCGCACTCGACAGCCTTGCGCTCCTCAGCCTGGCTCTTGCCCATACCGGCCTTCAGGCCGTGGTTGATACAGGGAGCGTAGGCGATGATGATGCT
>Ga0310697_10001215_pt1 | contig 31149 bp, 21 predicted proteins | sample 172DNAGHGlowgp2_FD_203883 | JGI IMG/M metagenome (GOLD analysis project Ga0310697, IMG submission 203883) | Sheep rumen microbial communities from Palmerston North, Manawatu-Wanganui, New Zealand - 1728 DNA GHGlow gp2 (v2) (version 2) | ecosystem: Host-associated > Mammals > Digestive system >... | reverse complement strand
TGTTGCGACTGGCTTCCAGGCGCTGTCCCCAGAACGTGCCAGGCGTCACCTTGACGGCGGTGAAGGTAAGTCAGCCAGCACCTGCTCGACCACCAGGGGGAAGTACTTCATCTCCAACTGGTGCTCCTTCTCGGCAATGTCGTCGACGGTGTCGTCGGGCGACAGTGCCACGCGGTACTGCGCAATAATCTCGCCGCCGTCGCAGACGGGTGTCACCCAGTGGACGGTCATGCCCGTCTCCGTCTCGCCAGCCGCCTTCACGGCCTCGTGGACGTGGTGACCCCACATGCCCTTGCCGCCATACTTCGGGAGCAGAGCGGGATGGAGGTTGACGATGCGGCGCGGATAGGCGTCGATAAGGAAATCGGGGATCAGTGGCAGGAAGCCTGCCAGGACGATGAACTGGATGTCGTACTTGCGCAGCAATGGCAGCATGACGTTGGAATCGTTCAACTGAGGTTTGGGTGTCACGGCTGTGGGGACGCCGAGCTTCGCGGCTCGCTCCAGAGCCAGTGCATCGGGCTTGTTACTCACGACGAGGGCACAGCAGACGCGCTCGCTGCCGGCGAAGTACTTGATAAGGTTCTCACAGTTCGAGCCACTGCCCGAAACAAAGATGGCAATATTAATCATTTTTTCTTAGTTGTTATCGAAGTTAAAGACGAGAGGAGGATTTCTATGAGCCGAGGGACGGCATAGTCGCCCAAGTCCTCTTCCTTAATCCAGAAGTAGTCGGGCGGCAGTTGAGGACGCTCGGCGGGCTCCCAGAGGTAGAAGTCAGCATAGAGGACGCGGTGAGTGAGGACGTGCTTGACTTGCTTCGCAAGTAAGACAAGACCTCCCCCAGCCCCATTCCCGCTGACGCGCCTACCCGTAGCCTTTCCAAAGGAGGGGAGGGCTTGCAGCACAGAGGATTCCGATAGGCACTCCTCCCCTTCGGGGAGAGCGGGAGGGGTATACGGTTCATAGAGTCCCTGCCAGATGTCGCCTGCCGGACGACGGCGGATGGCCGTCATTCCCTGGCATCGTATATAGATATACGTCAGCCGACGTTCCTTCACCTTCAGCGTCTTCTGTTTGACGGGTAGTTCAGCGATGCGGCCTTCACGCAGGGCGGTGCAGGTGTCCTGCAATGGGCATTGCTGGCACTGTGGTTTGGTTGGCGTACACTGAATGGCGCCGAAGTCCATGATGGCCTGGTTGAACTCTCCGTTCTCAGTTGGCAGAAGGCTCTGCGCCAAGGCCTGGAACTCCTTCTTGCCCTCAGTGGTGTTGATGGGCGTCGAGATGCCGTAGTAGCGGCTGAGCACACGGTAGACATTACCGTCGACAACAGCAGCAGGCAGTCCGAAGGCGATGCTCCCGATGGCGGCGGCGGTGTAGTCGCCCACACCCTTCAGTTGCTTGATACCCTCTATCGTGGTGGGGAAACCGCCACGCGCCACTATCTGCTGAGCGGCGGTGTGCAGGTTACGGGCGCGACTATAATAGCCCAGTCCCTGCCACTCACGCAGCACCTCGTCCTCCGTAGCAGCTGCCAGCGCCTCGACCGTCGGCCAATGGCGCATGAAGCGCTCCCAATAGTCCCAGCCCTGCTTGACCTGTGTCTGTTGCAGGATAATCTCCGAGAGCCAGATGGCGTATGGGTCCTTCGTCCCACGCCACGGCAACTCCCGTCCGTTCTCACGGAACCAGCTGAGGAGGATGGCTGCGAAATCGTTCATAGTTTGCCTTGGTCGCCGAGATAGGAGTCCTTGAAACCAAGGAAGTAGAGCACACCATCGAGGCCGATGGTGTTGATTGACTGCTTGGCGTTGGCCACCACACGCGGCTTGGCGTGGAAGGCGATGCCCAGTCCGGCCTCCGAGATCATCGGCAGGTCGTTGGCACCGTCGCCAACGGCAATGGTCTGCGCCAGGTTCACCTTCTCGACCTGTGCGATGAGCTTCAGCAGCTCAGCCTTGCGCTGTCCGTCGACGATCTCGCCGACATAGTGGCCTGTCAGCTTACCGTCGTCGCCTATCTCCAGCTCGTTGGCATAGACGTAGTCGATGCCGTAGCGACGCTGCAGATACTCGCCGAAGTACGTAAAGCCACCGCTCAGGATGGCAATCTTATAGCCACAACGTTTCAGGATAGTCATCAGACGGTCAGCACCCTCGGTAATAGGCAGATGCTCGGCAATGTCCTGCATCACGCTGACGTCGAGACCCTTCAGCAGGGCCACCCTGCGTGTAAAACTCTCCTTGAAGTCTATCTCGCCGCGCATGGCGCTCTCGGTGATGGCGCGTACCTCGGCACCCACGCCATTGCGCTCTGCCAACTCGTCGATGCACTCCGTCTGGATGAGCGTGGAGTCCATGTCGAAGCAGATAAGTCGGCGCATACGGCGGAACATATCGTCCTTCTGGAACGAGAAGTCAATCTCCATCTCTGACGACAGCTTCATCAGCCGCCGCTGCATCTCCTGACGGTCCTGCGGCTCACCGCGCAACGAGAACTCGATGCACGCACGGATATGCTTCGACGGGTTCTTGATGCTCTTGCGGCCGGTCATACGCCGGATGGCATCGATGTTAAAGCCCTGGTCGGCAATGATGCGCGTGGCACCCTCTATCTGGCGTGCCTCCAGCTGACGGCCCATGACCATCAGGATGTAACGGTTCTTACCCTGATGGCCCACCCAGTCCTCGTACTCATCGTCGGTAATGGGCGAGAAGCCGATGTTCACCCCCAGTTCCGTGGCCTTGAACAGCAGCTCCTTCATCACCTGTCCGGAGTGCGTCTCGTCCATACGGATGAGAATGCCCAGCGACAGCGTCGAGTGGATGTCGGCCTGTCCGATGTCGAGTATCTGTGCGTCGTACCTAGCGAGTATACCCATCACCGAGGCTGTCAAGCCCGGACGGTCCTGACCGGTGATGCGCACCAGTATCTGCTCTTCCTTGTTCGTTGTCTGTTCCATAAGCATCGTGTTTATCGGAGCGTCTTTAATTGACTGCAAAGTTACGATTAAGTGAGCAGAAGACCAAATTTTATTTGGATTTTCTCGAACGAAAGTACCTTGGACAAAAGTCAGGGTTACGCAAAAAAGCCGAAAGCACAAAACTTTCGGCTTGGAAAAGTCGTTTGATGTATTGTAAGCTCAGCTCAAACTACATACGAACTCATATAAAATGTTAATTATCCACATTATTTATATGAGAAAGGATATAAATTCAGGATTATTGTATACTTTTGCATTCGAAATAATATAATTTCGTATGGAAAAGACTAAATTATCGATGGTTGTGAAGGCTTTGCGCAAAGAAAACGGCCTCACACAAGAAGACTTGGCAATGAAGTCGGGTGTCGGGCTGTGTTTCGTTCGCAATCTGGAGCAAGGCAAACTTTCATTGAGAATGGACAAGGTGAACCAGCTCCTCGACCTGTTTAACTATGAACTGACAGCTACTAAACGCTCATGAGACAGGCAGAAATATATCGCAAGGACATATTGGCCGGTATATTGACAGAGGATGGCGGTGAATACCGCTTTTGTTATAACGGTTCCTATCTCACGCGAGACGATGCCTTGCCCATAAGTCTGACACTGCCTTTGCAAGAGGAGGCATTTGTCAGTCCCGTTTTGTTTCCGTTCTTTGACGGTCTGATACCCGAAGGCTGGTTGCTCGACGTGGCACTTCGCAATACCGACATCAGCATCCTTGACCGCATGTCGCTACTGCTGCTGTGCTGCAAGGAGTGCATAGGTTCAGTCAGCGTCGTACCAGTTCAATAAATTATATATCGTAAATTAATCGTAAATGCCAAAGTGTCTATATTGCTATAAGCCGTTAGAAGAGGGTCAGAAAGACTTTCATCCGCAGTGTGCCAGGAAGTTTTTCGGACTGCGGGAAGCACCCCTGCTGGAATACCGTCATGAAGATCTGGACAGTCTGGCCGAACAAGTCATCCGTGCCCAAACATCGCTGACAGGTGTACAGCCTAAATTGTCGTTGAACCTCGATAAACACGAAGGTAGCAGCCGCCTGACGATAGTCGGCCTTTGGGGTGATTTTATCTTCAAGCCTCAGACAGAGAGCTATCCGCAGTTGCCTGAGAATGAGGACCTGACCATGCACCTTGCTGAAGCAGCGAAAATCAGCGTCGTGCCCCACAGCCTTATTCGTATGGCTGATGGGAAGCTGGGGTATATCACTCGCCGCATCGACCGCACAAGGAATGGAGAGAAGATAGACATGGAAGACCTATGCCAGCTGACGCTACACCCGACGGAGTACAAATACAAGGGTTCACACGAACAGATAGCAAAGACCATCATGCAGTATTGCGACATGCCGAAGCTCGACCTCACCAACTACATGCAGCTGCTGCTCTTCTGCTTTGTCACGGGCAACAACGACATGCACCTGAAGAACTTCTCGCTCTACCGACCGGCCAACGCCTATCAGCTCACTCCCGCCTACGACCTCCTGAATGTAGCCATTGCCAATCCTAAGGACAAAGAGGAACTGGCGCTGACGCTCTCTGGGCGTAAGTCGAAGTTCCAACTGAATGATTTTCTGAAGGCCGCAACGACAATGGGGCTGGAGCAGAACGTCGTAATGCGCCTTATTGGGAACATGCACAAAGCCTTCCCGAAGTGGAAACAGCTCATTCAAGATTCTTTCCTCAGCGAAGAGATGAAGGACAGATATGAACAACTCCTCATGTCAAGATTAAGCAGGCTAACGATATAAACAAGCAACTCTCAACAACAGCACTGGCGTTTTAACAAATGCCGTTGCCAAAGCTCTGGGGCAAGACTGGCGGGTCGTTGCGTTCCGAGGAGGGAAAATTGAAGAATAACTAAAGCCCCAAGTGCAGAAAAACAGGCACTTGGGACTTTATTTCTATCAGATACTTACACCAGATGGCTGATGAGGTCCTCACGGTCGCCGGGCAGCATGTCGACGACAGGGATTTCTATCATCGTGTAGCAGCCGGGCTCGAGACGCATCGAGGCACGTGCGACGTTGACGAGCACCTGTCCCGTCAGCGCCGGGTTGTTGATGCTCATGTTGAACTCCAGACGCTGGTTCTGCGTCTTTCCGCTGACGCCCTTGCGCACGAGGTGTACGCCGTGACCCATGTCGCGCACGTCGTCGACCGACTCGACCTGGAAGACGTGTGTCTCGTCGTTGGCGAAGTAGGGGTCGGCCTTGATGGCTGCTGTGACGTCCTCGAGCTTGGCACCGTCCTCCAGCTCCACGTAAACCATGCGGCGATGGATGCCCTCGCCCAGGGGAATGGTCATCGACAGGGCGTTCTTCACGCCCTCCTTCGAGCGTACGCAGACCGAGTGGCCCATCGACATGCCGGGGCCGAAGTTCGTGTACGACAGTCCCTTAGGTGCGAGGCTCTGCATCAGCGTGCGTACTATGGAGTCCGAGCCCGGATCCCATCCGGCAGCGATGACGCTGACGGTCTTCGACTCCTTGTTGATGGGCATCAGTGCGCGGCGGTAGTCGAGTATCGAGGTGTGTATGTCGAACGAGTCGACGGTGTTGATGCCCAGCGGCAGTATCTGGCGGGCGTACTCCTCGCACGAGCGTGTCGGTGTGGCGAGTATTGCCACGTCGACATCCTTCAGCTCGCGGATGTCCTTCACCACGTCATACTGCTCCAGCTCTGCCGGTTTGTTCTCGGCACCCTGACGGCGTACGATGCCTGCCACCTCGAAGTCGGGGGCTGCCTCCAGTGCCTGCAGGGCAAACTGTCCGATGTTGCCGTATCCTACTACGGCTGCTCTGATTTTCTTCATTGTCTTTTTATGCGTTTTTATTGTTCTGTCTGTTTCGGCCTGCAAAGTTACACATTTTCCGTGAAAAGGGCTGTGATGCAGAACAAAAAAATCTTGTTTTTACGTCTTTTTGACAGTTTGCTACTTTTTTGCCCCGAAAACTAACAGATTGTAATCCGCCGTCGCCTCACTTTATCTGTTTCAGGGCGAGCTTCACCACCTGCTCCACGGGCAGCGAGGGGTCCGACTGCAGTATCTGTACGACGACCTTCTGTGTCGGGGCGGGCGAGAATCCGAGCATCGTCAGTGCGGCGACAGCCTCGTCGCGCACCTGTGTGTCGACGGGTGCCGACACGCTGCCGCCGGCGGGAATCTCGTCGGCGATGCCCAGTGCCACAATCTTGTCGCGCAGGTCGACGATGATGCGCTGTGCCGTCATCTTGCCGATGCCCTTGATGCTCTGTATGAGCTTGGCGTTGCCTGTCGAAATGGCATTGCACAACTCGCTGACGCTCATGCCCGAGAGCATCATACGCGCCGTATTGGTGCCCACGCCGCTGACGGTGATGAGCAGCTCGAACATCTCGCGCTCCTTCTTGTTGTAGAAACCGTATAGCACATGCGCATCCTCGCGTATGGCCTCGTAGACGTACAGCTTCACCTGTCCGGCGGCTGTCGACGCGTTCTGTGCAGCACTCGCGCTGTGCACCTTACCCTGGATGGCACTGTAGGTGTTCAGCGAGATGTTCAGGCCGTAGCCCACGCCGCCGGCCTCGACGACGGCCAAGGCCGGCGTCAGCTCCGTCAGCTCTCCTTTTATGTATTCTATCATACCTCTTTTGTATTATCGTTGATTTCCCTGCAAAGGTACGAATAAGTGAGCGAAATCCCAAATTTATTTGAGGATTTCCGAGCGCAAGTACCTTCGAGGTGTTGCCTCAAAGGTACGAATAAGTGAGCGAAAAATCCCAAAAGTCACAATTTCGGCCAGATACTCCATGAGTATTGCGCAATAGTCCACGACTAATTTTCAATACTCCACGACTAATTTTCAATACTCGTGGAGTATTGGCGGGTGCGCCGGGTGCGGCAGGTGCGACCTGATTTCTTCCTGTGTGCGATCATGCGTGTGCGCGCTAACAATATAACTTTGCGCCATCAATGCTCAATTGTTGTTGTCGTCGCCGTCGAGGTATCGGCGGATATCGTCCTGCAGGCGGCGGAAGGGTTGACTGGTGGTGTAGCCGGAGTTTTTCTTCAGCATGGTCTTGACGTCTTGCAGCGAGTTCTCGTAGCACGACATCTCGTTGCGCTTCTGCGTGCGGTGGGCAGTGGCGCGTGAGATCTCGTTCTGTCGCTCCTGTCGCAGCAGGTTGCAGACCTTCGACAGTATGGGTGCCACGACGGTGTCGAAGAGGTGGTGGCCCTGTATGTACAGGTATGTGGTCTGCGGTGTTACGCCGAGCTGCTTGATGCTCTCCTTGGTGTCGAGATACTCCTGTCGTGCGTCTGGAAACTGTCGCTGCAGGTCCCTGACGCGTGTGCCCACCTTCCGGCGGATGTTTGTTATGGAGTTGTCGGGCTGCTGTACATTGAAGCCTCCGGGGTCGGCAATGCGGCTGAGGTCGCTGATGGTGAATCGCGGGTACTGTCCGTTGCGGTAGAGCATGATGCTCCACACGAACAGCGGGAAGATGGCCTCGCTGAAGTCGGCGAAGTACTGCCGGAAGTCGAAGATGCGGTGGTCGTTGAGCGTCACCGACACGCAGACGTTGTGCAGCGACGGTGCGTAGCACTGGTAGTTCTCTATGGCGTAGACGTATGTGTGGAATATGTATGGGCTGTCGAGCACTCGCCGCGACTGTGCCGTTGCACGCTGCAGCATATAGTCGTAGTCGGCATCGACGCACGCTATCATGTCGCGTCCCAGCGGTTCGCCTTCGAGGAAGTTCATCAGTACCGACTTCTTGCCACGCGTGAGGTTGACCTTCGAGGGCAGCATGACCTCGAAGTAGCGTTCGTCGTTCTCGAAGTCGCTGAGTACCGTCCGCCAGAAGTAGATGTCGTCGTAGCTCTCGACGTAGGCAACTATCCTGCGTCGTGCGCGCTTCGAGGTCATCGCGTTGGCGGCTTCGATGTAGCGGCTGGTGAGGTTATCGCGGAGGCGGGAGGGCATTTTTTTTTCTTTTTTTTTGGGCTTATGGGGCCTATGGGGCTTATGGGGCCTATAGGGCTTATGGGACTAATAGGGACCTATGGGGCCACCGTGATGTCGGAGACCTCGGTAACGCTGTCTGTCCATCCGTCCATGATGACGGCGGGTGAGTGTGTGGTCATGATGAGCTGCACGTTGGGGTTGAGCTCGAGCACCAGGTCTATGAGTCGTTTCTGCCATTCTATGTGCAGGCTCACCTCCGGCTCGTCCATGAACAGCACGTATGGCTGCTCGTCCTCCACGAGTACGGTGAGCAGTATGGCGAGCATCTGTTTCTCGCCGCTGCTCAGCTGGTAGGGCGTCAGCAGCTCGCCTATCTGCGTGAAGCGTATCTCGTTCTCCGTCCTGACGATGTGCTTGCCGGTGTCCTGGAACAGGTCGTCGAGGATGTCCTGGAAGCGGCTCTTCTTTTGGCTCAGACGCTGTGCCGCCTCGGCATCGCCCGTCTGTAGTGCCGCTATTATGCGGTTGCCGACGTTCACCTGGTAGTCGAGGTACTTACGCTGCAGCTGGTAGAGCTGGTAGTCGAGCAGCGACCCTCCGCCGCCGCGTATCACGGGCAGCACCTGTCGCAGTCCGTCCTGGTCGTCGGCAATGAGCTGTGTCAGGCTGCTGTCTATCGACCTTATCATGTCGTAGCGTATCCACCGTGCGTCGGCGGGCTCCACTTCGAGGTGTACGCCCTTGAGCATGTGTGACGGGAACTCGCCGCCCTGCGACAGTCCTTTCACCACCTTATTGATGATTGTCGACTTCCCCTGTCCGTTGATGCCGCTGAGGATGTTCACCTTCGGGCTCAGCTCCCAGACGATGTGCTTCATGCCGCTCCAGAGCGAGTCAATCTCTATTCGGCGTATGTAGTCGGCGTATTTCTGCATAATCTAAGGTTTTTATTGCGCAAAAATAAAGATTTTTTTCTTTTGTTGCAAGTTTTTTGCTGTTTTGTTTGGGGATACGGGTGAGAAATAGTATATTTGTAGCCGAAAAGACCAAAATACAACACAATTATCATTACAAACCCAAAACAAACAAATGCTTATGAAAAAGTTTTTTTATCTGTGCATGATTGCACTCGGATGCATGGTTGGCTTCACGGCTTGCGGTGACGACGACGACGACTTGAACTATGATGATCTGGAGAACCTCACCCCGACAGATGTGAAGACAGACCTGAAGGACAACGGCAACTCGCTGGTTATCACTTATGTCGTCTCGGCAGGCAACATCAAGGCCTCTGTTCAGGGAACATATAAGTTCGACGGTTCGTCCGACAACGCCAACTTCGTGTCAGGCCAGCTGGTCTACACCTATCCCAACGAGACCATCGCCCGCCAGGCCTACGAGTCTGAATACGACGAGTGGGAGAAGAGCGAGGGTCTTGTCCGTCTGAGCGGCAAGCAGATTATCGAGGACGACAGCGAGGAGTATGAGGGAATGACCAAGGGAGAGGTTAAGGAGTATCTCCAGATGATGGTCAACTACATCAAAAACCACGGTACTGACTAATTAAGTAGTATAACTCCCGCAAGCTTGGCTTGCAGGGTTACAAGAAAAGAGTGCCACGGACTGCTTCCCTCATGGGACATTGTCCGTGGCACTCTCTGTATTGTCAGGCTTAGTTCCACTTCGTCGGCAGTGGGTGTCCGGGGTGGCTGAAGTCTATGAGTGCTACGTCGAAGACCAGTGTGGAGTATGCCGGTATGCCGGTCTTCTCCGTCGTGCCGTAGCCCATCCTCTGCGGGATGTACAGACGCCAGCGGTCGCCACGGTGCATGTAGAGCAGTGCCGTGGCGAAGCCCTCGACATATCCTGACACCTTCGAGACGGCCGTCGAGGTGGTCCTCCAGTCGAACGTTCCCGAATAAGTCTGGTCGAAGACGTATCCCTCGGGGTAGCTGACGGTGGGTATGAGCCTTCCCCGGTAGCTTATGCGCACCGAGTCGGTGTAGTAGGGGCTGTCGGTGCCGTCGCCCTGTTCGAGCACCTCGTAGTAGACGTAGTCGTCGATGGCTCCCTCGGTGGCGGGGTCCTTGGAGTAGCTCTTCAGCCGCTGGCACCGTGCCGCCACCGTGCTGAGGTACTCTTCGTTGCGCTGCCGCCAGTTGGCGTACTCGTCAGCCTCCACGTCCTCCTGTTCGCTGCACGACACCACCGCCGTTGCCGGTGGCAACAGCAGCAGTGTCGCGAGCAGTATGTGTTGTAGGCTTTTCATTTGCTCAGCTGTCGTTGGTGTTATTGTCCTTACTGCAGTTTCTTCAGCAGCGAGGCGATGCTCACCTTGTCCTCGATGATGGCGTTCAGCTCGCTGATGCTGACGCGCTCCTGCTCCATGGTGTCGCGGAAGCGCAGTGTCACGCAGCCGTCCTGCAGCGTGTCGTGGTCGACGGTGACGCAGTACGGTGTGCCGATGGCGTCCTGACGGCGGTAGCGCTTGCCTATGGAGTCCTTCTCGTCGTACTGGCAGGTGAAGTGGAACTTCAGCTGGTCGATGATTTCGCGGGCCTTCTCGGGCAGCCCGTCTTTCTTCACCAGCGGCATGACGGCGCACTTCACTGGAGCCAGTGCTGCGGGCAGACGGAGCACGGTGCGTGTCTCGCCGTTCTCCAGTTTCTCCTCCTCGAAGGCGTGGCACATGATCGAGAGGAACATACGGTCGACACCTATCGAGGTCTCGATGACATACGGTGTGTACGACTCGTTGGTCTGCGGGTCGAAGTACTTTATCGACTTGCCTGAGAACTTCTCGTGCTGCGAGAGGTCGAAGTTCGTGCGCGAGTGTATGCCCTCCACCTCCTTGAATCCGAACGGCATCTTGAACTCGATGTCGGTGGCGGCGTTGGCGTAGTGTGCCAGCTTGTCGTGGTCGTGGAAACGGTAGTTCTCGGCGCCGAAGCCTAAGGCCTGGTGCCATGCCATGCGCTGCTCCTTCCACTTCGGGAACCACTCCAGCTCGGTGCCGGGCTTGACGAAGAACTGCATCTCCATCTGCTCGAACTCACGCATGCGGAAGATGAACTGTCGTGCTACGATCTCGTTACGGAAGGCCTTGCCTATCTGTGCTATGCCGAAGGGAATCTTCATGCGTCCCGTCTTCTGCACGTTCAGGTAGTTGACGAAGATACCCTGTGCCGTCTCCGGGCGCAGGTAGACCTTCATCGAGGCATCGGCGGAGGCGCCCATCTCGGTGGCGAACATCAGGTTGAACTGGCGCACGTCGGTCCAGTTCTTCGTGCCGCTGATGGGGTCGACGATCTCCTCGTCGAGGATGATCTGCTTCAGCGCCTCCAGGTCAGGTCCCTGCATGGCGGCGGCGTAACGCTCGTGCAGCGCGTCACGCTTCGCCTTCGTCTCGGCCACGCGCGGCGACGTCTCGAGGTACTTCGCCTCGTCGAAGCTCTCGCCGAAGCGCTTGCGGGCTTTCTCCACCTCCTTCTGTATCTTCTCGTCGTATTTGGCTATCTGGTCCTCGATGAGCACGTCGGCGCGGTAGCGCTTCTTCGAGTCGCGGTTGTCGATGAGGGGGTCGTTGAAGGCGTCGACGTGTCCCGATGCCTTCCATATCGTCGGGTGCATGAAGATGGCCGAGTCAATGCCCACGATGTTCTCGTGCAGCATCGTCATGGCCTTCCACCAGTACTGCTTAATGTTGTTCTTCAACTCCACGCCGTTCTGTCCGTAGTCGTAGACGGCGCCCAAACCGTCGTAAATCTCACTCGAGGGGAACACGAAGCCGTACTCCTTGCAGTGGCTTACGATTTTCTTGAATACATCTTCTTGTGCCATTTCTTTATCTGTTTTATTAGCATTTGCTGTTCGGAATTGGCTGCAAAGGTACGTATTTTAATTAAGAAACGTGAATCGGCGGCAGTTAATTAACAAAAAAACATAGAAATATTTGGTGGTTTGTGGAAAAATGACTACTTTTGCAGCGCAATTACGATTTGATAGGGGCATAGCCCAGTTGGTTTAGAGCGCTGCAGTCACATTGCAGAGGTCCCCGGTTCGAGCCCGGGTGTCCCTACTATCAGAACGAGGATGAGGAGCCCTGAGGCTCCTCATCCTCGTTATTATCGGCACAGCACCTTGCACACCTCGTCCTGGAAGGCCCGTCCCTCGCTGTTGCGCATGACACCCTGGTTGATGATGGCGAAGCAGAGTGTGTGGCCGTTGGCGGCGGTGCAGTATCCTGCGAGGCTTGAGATGCCCGTCAGCGTGCCCGTCTTCGCATGCACGTTGGCGGCAGCGGCGGTGCCCTTCATGCGGTTCTCGAGTGTGCCGTCGACACCCGCCACGGGCAGCGTCGGCCACAGGCAGTCGCTGATGTTCTTGTTCTGCCAGGCGTAGCGCAGCAGCCGCACCAGCAGCTCCGGACTGACGTAGTTGTATAGCGACAGTCCGCTGCCGTCGGCTATGCGGTAGTGCGACGGTTCGAGGCCCACCTTCTGTATGAGCCGTTTGATGACGGTGGCGGCACCCTTCGCCTTGGCGTGGCGCGTGCCGTCGGCGGCGGCAATCTGGAAGAATGTCGCCTCGGCATAGAGGTTGTCGCTCTCCTTCATCATCTTCGTCAGCACCTGTTCTATGGAGTGCGTACGCTGACAGACGCGTGTGGCACCCTGTGGCAGCGTGCCCTCAGCCAGCTCTGCCTCGACCACGGCACCGTCGTCGGCGAGCCGTTCGGCAAGCCGCGCCGTGAGGTTGTCCTTACGGTTCAGCAGCAGCGGCGACAGCACGGGGTTGTCGTCGTCCCAGCACCACCCCTCGCCCAGCAGCTCCGGCTCCTTGAACGAGCGGTCGGCGACGATGCGTCCGTGGATGGTGTCGACACCCAACTGGCGTATGCTCTCGACGAAGGCCGTCAGGTCGTCGGTGTTGAAGCGCGGGTCCATGCCTCCCACGACGTAGATGTCGCCCGTCAGCGTGCCGTCGGCAATGCGTCCGGTGTAGTAGAGCGTGGTCTTATACTGGTAGCTGCCCCCCAGGCGGTCGATGGCAGTGACGGCCGTCACCACCTTCATCGTCGATGCCGGGCGCAGGGTCTGCCGGTCGTTATGGCGGTAGATGGCGGAGTCGGCGGTGAGGTCCCATACCAGCAGCCCGAGCTGCGAGGTGCTCAGCATGCGGCTGGCGGCAATGAGCGAGTCGAGGCCGTGGACGATGTCACGGGGGTAGGGTAGCGTGTCGGCAGCTGCCGACACGCTGACTGTGCTGTCGGCCGCCGCGTCGTACACCGTCAGTGCGTGCTGCTGCGCCGTCAGCGGCAGTGTCAGCAGCAAATAGACGAGAATTAGAGCATATTTCTTCATTTCGGCGGCAAAATTACAAAAATAATTCATAATGAGCAATTCACAATTCATAATTATTTCGTACTTTTGCACCCGCTAAAAGGAATAATTATGGTTTACAAGTACGACTTCCTTATTATCGGTGCCGGTGTTGCCGGCATGAGTTACGCCCTGAAGGTGGCGAGAGCCCGTCGCGGGCGCGTGTGTATGATATGTAAGACCTCGCTCGACGAGGCAAACACGTCGTTCGCCCAGGGAGGAGTGGCCTCGGTCACCAATCTGGAGTTAGACAATTTTGAGAAGCACATCGAGGACACGATGATTGCCGGCGACTATATCAGCGACCGCCAGGCCGTGGAGCAGGTGGTGCGGATGGCACCGGGACAGATCAAGGAGCTGGTGGAGTGGGGCGTCAACTTCGACCGCCGCGACGACGGCACCTTCGACCTGCACCGCGAGGGCGGCCACTCGGAGTTCCGCATCCTGCACCATGCCGACGATACGGGAGCCGAGATACAGCGCGGACTGATGGAGGCCGTCAGGGCCTGTCCCGACATCGAGGTCAAGGAGAACCACTTCGCCGTGGAGATTATCACGCAGCACCATCTCGGCGTGCGCGTCACGCGCCGCTCGCCGCACATACAGTGCTACGGTGCCTATGTAGCCCATGAGACCCAATCCTCTCACGGCACTGTCGTCGACACCTATCTGGCAAAGGTCACCGTGCTCTGCACCGGTGGCTGCGGTGCCGTCTACCTGACGACGTCGAACCCCGTCATCGCCACCGGCGATGGCATCGCCATGGCCTACCGTGCCAAGGCCACCGTGGCCGACATGGAGTTCGTGCAGTTCCACCCCACGGTGCTCCACAACCCCAAGGAGACACATCCGGCGTACCTCATCACCGAGGCCATGCGCGGCTACGGCGGTGTGCTGAAGCTGCCCGACGGAGAGACGTTCATGGAGAAGTACGACGAGCGTCTGTCCCTGGCACCGCGTGACATCGTAGCCCGTGCCATCGACAAGGAGATGAAGATTCACGGCCTGGACCACGTCTGTCTCGACGTCACCCACAAAGACCCCGACGAGACGCGCCGCCACTTCCCGAACATCTACCAGAAATGCCTCTCCATAGGCATCGATATCACCCAGGACTACATCCCCGTCCGTCCCGCCGCCCACTATATGTGCGGCGGCATCAAGGTCGACCTCAACGGACAGTCATCTATCGAGCGCCTCTACGCCCTCGGCGAGTGCTCGTGTACGGGGCTGCACGGCGGCAACCGCCTGGCCTCTAACTCGCTCATCGAGGCCGTCGTCTATGCCGATGCCGCCGCCCGTGACTCGCTGCAGCATGTCGACCTCTACGACTTCAACGAGCGCGTGCCCGAGTGGAACGACGAGGGGACGATGACCAACGAGGAGAAGGTGCTCATCACCCAGTCTGTCAAGGAGGTCAACCAGATTATGTCCAACTACGTCGGCATCGTACGCTCCGACCTGCGTCTGCACCGTGCCTGGGACCGTCTCGACATGCTCTACGAGGAGACCGAGCGTCTCTTCAAGCGCGTGAAGGCCAGCCGCGACATCTGCGAGCTGCGTAACATGATCAACGTGGGATACCTCATCACACGCTGGGCACTGGAGCGCAAGGAGTGCCGTGGTCTGCACTTCACCATCGACTACCCCGTGCATGCCTACGACAAGTAACCTCCGGTCGGCAGTTGCCCTATTGATGCTGTCAGCAACACTCGTCGCCGCAACCCCCGGCGGCAAACAGCCTCGCAACATGCTGCGTACCAACCAGCTCGACACCCTGATGCTCCACGAGCGTCTCGCCCTGCGCACCAACACCATCGGGTGGCTGATGCTCTCGCCGAACATCGGGGCGGAGTGGACCCTCGGCAGCCATAACTGGAACCGCTGGACCGTCGGAGGCAGCGTACGCGGATGGTGGGCGACGAACGACTGGTCGGTGCCCTACATGGTCCACGACCTGCTGGACCTGCGCCTCGAGGTGCACCGCTACGTCCACGGCAGCGGCCTGCGCCGCTCGTGGTTCGTCGGCGGCTATGCCGGCTATGCCGACTACGACGTCAAACTCTCCACCACAGGCTACAGCGGCCGCGGCTTCACCGCCGGGGCCACCGCCGGCACCGTCGCCCCGCTGTACGGCTACCCCAACGGCAGCTCCGTAGACTTCGAGCTGAGTCTTAATGCCGGACTGCTCCTCGCCAGACAGCAGGAGTACGAACGGCGCAACAACCAATATTTCGTCACACGGCCGCGCAGCGGCTACAAGGTAGTGCTGAACCCCCTGCCGTGGGCCGTCAGCTGCGATGCCCTGCGTGTGGCTCTCGTCTACCGCTTCGGACCGTCTGTCGCCGACCGCTACCGCCGCCGCATCGACATCGACGAGAATTTCCGTCAGCTGCAGAACGAGCTCGCGCTGAAGCGCGACTCCACCGAGAAAGCCGACGAGCGCGAGCAGCAACGCCGGCGCGACTCCCTGGAGAAGGCCGACTACGAACGCCGCTTCGAGCAACAGCGGCAGGAACTGGAACGCAGACACCTGCGCGACTCGCTGGCGCGCGTAAAACGTGCACGCTATGAGAAGTAGGACGTCCGCCGTAGCAACCGCAATGAGACGCCGTACGGCGCTGCTCGTGCTCGTCCTCGCCGCAGCGCTGCCGCTGAGGGCACAGAAGCTCGCCACTGGTGTCGACATGGCGTGGCTCGCCGCAGGCATGGCCGACGTGGGGGCGGAGCTGAGCATCGGTCGTGCGGCATCGCTTAGCGTCTCGCTCTTAGCATGCCAGCACCCGTGGGTGCACCGCGACATCTCCGGTCTGGCCTTCCAGCCCGAGGTGCGCTACTACCTCAGCGGACGTTCCATGTACCACCACTTCGTCGGCGTAGGAGCCATCATCGGCGGCTACGACATGGGTCTCGACATAGGCCACTACCAGGGCAGTGCTGCCGGCGTGGGACTCACCTTCGGCTATGTGCTGCCCCTCGGCGACCGCTGGAACGTAGACCTGCACTCCGGCTTCGGCATCGTACACACCCAGGACCGCCATCACGGCCACGACAACTACACCATCCCGACGAAGTTCGGCGTAACCATAGCATACATAGTGAGATGAACCGCGCAAGGATAATAGAACGATGAACCGCACAAGACTGACGCTACTGGTACTACTGCTACTGACACTGGCGATGACCGCCGGTGCACAGGTGGTGCACATCACCGGAACGGTGAGCCGCGAGATGCGTAACCTCGAGGGCAAGACCGAGCGTGTGCCGCTGAGCGTTCCCGTCTACATCTTCGACCACGCCGACGAGGCACGGCGGCAGGCCACGCAGTATCGTCAGCAGGCCATGGGTCAGGAGCAGTACACCACGCTGCGTGCCAGCGATCAGGTGACACCCGACTACGAAGGGCACTTCGAGGCCGACATATCCGAGCGCGGTGCCCTCGTCGTCGTCAGCGAGGGCTCCGTCATCGTCACACCCATCGACCACCGTCTCAGCTACGACATCGTCATACGCGGCGATGCCGCCGATGGCATACTCCTCAGGAACACCGATGTCATAGGCGAGAAACGCGGACTGCAGGTGCGCGAGCTGCCCGCCGTCGACGACGGCCCGACGCTGCACTGGGATGTCACGCTGTCGCTGCCCGACGGACTGCTGCGCCGTGACAGCCGTCTGATACTCCAGCCTGTCGTCGTCGACTGCGAGACGGGCGACACCGTGCAGCACCTGGAACCCCTCGTCGGCGAGGGCGACCGCTACCACATGGCGCAGAACCGCATGAAGAGCTACGACTACCGCCGCCACGACCCCCTGGCACCCTACTACCAGGTGCAGCTGCCCGGCGACGGCACCGTCCACTGGGAGACGGTCTACCTGAAACCCAACGCCGACCGTAACTACAAGTGGCAGGCGCGGCTGAGCATCGAGGACATGACACACGTCTACTACGACAACGACTCGCACGAAGGCAGCTGCAACAGCCGTAAGCCGTGGCGCATGCTCGACGTGAGCATGGCGCGAAAGACGATGACCCTCGACAGCCGTTACTACGAGCCGTCACGGGCACAGCTGCGCGAGGCGGCACGCGACCTGCAGCTGACGTTCGAGATAGGCAAGGCACAGCTCACCGACGACTCGGTGAATACCTCGACCATACGTCAGCTGGCACGCGAGCTGCAGTCCTACGGACGACAGCTCATCAACGTCAGGATACAGGGTACGGCATCGCCCGACGGCAACGAGGAGCGCAACGCCGAGCTGGCGGAGCGGCGCGCACAGAAGGCGCTGAGCATGATCGGCGACTACACGCGCGGCGTGACCATGCAGACGATGCCCGCCAAGGTGTACCGCTGGACCGATGTCGCCGACTCCCTCGTGGCACGCGGCCAGCATGCCGAGGGCGTGGAGCTGCGGCAGTATGCCACGGCACGTAACATGGCGGGCATACGCCGTATGATGGAGAGCAACCCCGCCATCGGCGAGATACTGCAGCACCAGCGTGTCATGCGCTGCTCGTACCTCATACGCCAGAACCGCGTCCTCGACCCCGAGGAGGCACTGTGGCTGTACCGTAACGACCCCGCGTACGCCGAGGGCGGCGACGGACGCTTCAGCAACGGCGACTACTACAACCTGCTGACACAGGTCACCGACTCCGCTGAGCGGCGACAGCTCGTCAGTCGCATACACCGCGAGCTGAGCGTGCGGCAGGGCTCTTGCTACAGTCCTTTCGCAGCATATATTGCCAACAGCATGGCCTGCTACGCGCTGGGCGACGACAGCATCGACACCGAGATGCTGAAACCCTTCGTCGACATGAAGTCTGGCTTGGAGGTGGAACGGCAGATAGCCTTCGACAACAGCTACCGCTACACCGTCAACCGCCGCGAGATAGTCGCCAACCAGGCGGTGATGCTCTTCAAGGACATGAAACTCGGTGCCGCAGCACATCTCGCCGAGAAGCTGCCTGACACGCCCGACTACCGCGACATCAAGATGTTCACTTACCTCGAGGCACTGTTCTTCAAGCAGAACAAGACACCCGACGAGGAGCGTCATGCCGCCGAGGCCCTGCGCCACGTCATGGGCACCACGCTCGAGAACCGTGCCGTGCTGAGCTTCGAGCTCGCACCGGAGTTAGGACTGACCGACCGCCAGGTGGAGCACCTCGTCGACTCCCTCGACGACGGCAGTGCGAAGAAGTGGTACATGAAAGCCATGATAGCCGCCAACAGCAGCGAGACCAGCGACGACGACTTCATGGAGCTTGCCGAGCGCTATGGCGTCGAGGAGGCCCTGCACATGAAGGAGAACGAGACACCGGCGTTCCTCGCCTACCTGCAGCACGCCTTCGACCTCGACCCCACGATGCTGCGCCGTCTCTATGTCTCCGACGTGCACGTCAGCGACGAGCTGCGTAAGAAGTATCCCTACGACCCGCGACAGGCCGATGTCTACCGCGCAAAATTCAAGGAGGTGAGCCGATGAGACGACGGACTGCGATACTGCTCATGGTGCTGGCACTGCTCATGGCCCTTACGCCCTGTGCCTCCGTGACGGCGCAGGACGGCACCGCCGCTCCCGCCGACACCGCTTCTGCCTATAGTGTGCTCGGTGGTTTTGTCGCCGACTCCATCGCCGTCGACACCACCGACTACGAGGCGGGCCGTCAGCGCGACTTCAACGCCATGCAGTACTCCCTCGACGGCTACCACCGCTACAGCGGCGACAGCCCGCACAGGAACCTGCCGTTCATTGCCGTCGGCGGCGGGCGCATGACCATTAACGACAACAGCGTCTACGACCCGTCGGCACTCTACCAGCTGCACCTGCGCTACGGCCGTCAGCTGAACGACCTCAGCACCCTGCGCGTCGGCATAGAGGGGGCACTGGGCTTCATACGCCGCCACACCCGGGGACTGCAGTACCGCACCACGAACGGATACTTCTCGCTCGAGGCCGACTACCTCTACAGTGTCACGTCGTTCCTCATGGGCTACCGTCCCGAGCGGCCGCTCGACGTGTCGGCCTTCGTGGGCGTGGGCGTGGGCTACTCCCACCGCTTCGAGAGCGAGGCCGAGCTCGTGGCGCATCAGCTCAGCGGCCGACAGCTGACGGGACGTCTGCGCGGCGGCCTGCAGCTGAAGTTCTTCGCCGGGCCGCAGGCGGCGTTGGCCCTGGAGCCTTTCGTCTACATGTCGACGAAGGGCATCGACCTCGTGCGCAACGAGTATGAGTTCTACAGCTACCGTGTGGGCGGCGGCCTCGACATCTCTTATATATACTACTTGGACAACCGCCTGACGAAGGAGGGCGACGGGGGCGAGTTCCGCCGCCAGCTGTCGCGCCGTCAGCGTTATCTCGTCGCTGACATGCCGCCGGCACTGCAGCGTCACCCCTTAGTGCTCGGGCTGCGCACCGGAGCGGCAGCCGTCGACGGCCACGGCCGTGAGTACCGCCACTCCGCCGGACCGTCCGTCGACGTTTCACTCGCGTGGTGGCTCTCGCCGATGCTCGGCCTGCGCGGACAGGCGGGTGTCGACTACCTCGGCATGGACCGTTTCAGGGCGGGACGCGGCGACCGTGCCGCTTATATCCACGGAGCCCTCGACCTGCTCTTCGACCCCTTTGCCTCGCTCCGCCGTACGTCATGGCAGCAGGTGGCGGGGCTGTCGTTGGTGGCTGGCTATGAGGGTGGCCGTTTCTACGACGGCACCCAGCGTTATCCGGGCTTCGGCTACCACGGCGGTGTGAACCTCTGGACACGTATCACCGACGGTGTGACGCTGACCCTCGAACCGCAGTATGCCGTGCTGACGAACAACGGCAGCGGCGACCATCCCGCCGCCGACCATGTGGCGCGGCTGCGTCTCGGTGTCGACGTGTGGCTCGGCACCGGCGGCGGTGTGGGCAGCGGTGCCTCCAACTACCCCCTTGGACGTGCGGGCATCGCCGTCGGACGCGGTCTCGGGGCTGCCGGAGCAGCCGTCGGACAGGGTGTCGCCACGGCCTCCGTGGCTATCGCCCGTGGTGTCGCCGCAGCGAGTGTCTTTGTGGCTAATGGTGTCGCCGACGGCAGCGTCGCCGTAGCGCGCGGCATCGCCGGTGCCTCTGTCGCCGTTGCCAAAGGCACTGTCGCCGCAGCGCGCGGAGTAGGGGCTGCCGGAGTGGCCGTCGGTCGTGGCGTAGGACGTGCCGTGAGTGCCACATGCGACCAGAGCAGCCGTCCGCTGTTCATGGACTATGCGTTAGGATACCAGCATATTACCGACATGCCCACGAGGGGCATCGACACCTGGGAACCGCAGATACAGATAGGTGCCGGCTGGTGGCCTACGGGGGCACTGGGCGTGCGTGGCGGCTTCGACTTCATCCGCGGCTCGAGTGCCGAGCGCGAGGTGAAGGCGGCCAACGGCACCTTTACGCGGTACGAGAAGTTGCGACTGTCGTTCGCCTTTGCCGACGTGATGGTCAACCCATTGGGTTTCCGCCGCGACTACAACTGGCAGTCGGCGGCAGGCGTGAACCTCATTGCCGGACGGCTCGTGGGGAACCTGGCTAATGCCAATATCGACGAGAAATACTGGCGTGGCGGCTGGCGCCTCGGCACCCAGCTGTGGGCGAACGTCGGCGGCAGGATGCGACTCTTCGTCGAGCCGATGGCACTGCTGGGCGAGAACGACCCACAGTCGGATGTCCCTGGCGACTATGCCTCGAAGGCGCACCGTAATATATACTCGCTGAAGGTGGGACTGTCGATGCTGATGAACACCGGCGACCGTGGGCACCGCCAGTCAGCGGCCGACAGCGTGCGGCGGTGGTTCGTGGCCGTCGGCGGCGGACTGCACTTCAACAAAGACCTCTACCGCGTCAGCGGCGGCGGCAGCAACAGCAACCTGCAGCTCATGGGCGGATACCGCGTGACTCGGAACAGTGCCGTCAGACTGTCGGAGGAGCTGACCTTCGACCACTTCGTGGAGCCGTGCCGCTACACGCTGACTGAGGGCGAGGCGGCAGGACAGCAACGCAGCGCCATGGGCGTGACGACGTTCCGCTATCTCTTCTCGTCGCTGTCGTACCAGTACGACCTGCTGTCGCTCTTCGACGACAGCAGCCGGCGTCGCTGGCAGTTCGCGCCGCTGGCGGGCTTCGCCGTCTCATACTATCTCAACGAGACGACGACGGTGCCCGGCGTGACCGCCGCCTACAGCGTGGCGCGCGGCACGCGCATCAGTCCTGCAAACTTCAACGTGCTGGTGGGTGTGAACATCGGCTACCGGCTTACCGACCGTCTGTCGGCGTATTTCAACCACCACCTGTTCATGTACAGCTTCGGCCGTCCGCAGTGGCTGCATTACTCCAACCAGATACGTACCTACTCCGGAAATATCAGTACCTTTAACGCCGGACTGCAGTACGACTTCTGACCTCTCGCACCTCGCCCATAGTCTATCCTTCCTCCTCCTTCCTCCTTCCTCGAAAAATAACTAAAAGGCAGTGGAGAGACGCAGGGCGTAGCTGTCGGTGGGGTCGATGTCGAGAATCTTGTCGGCGAACAGCAGCGTGCGTTCCTTGTCGCGTTTCACATAGTAGTAATACGCCATGTACTTATAAGCCTCGACGAGCTGTGAGCCGCCCGTCTGTTCCGTCATCTCGATGACCTTCTGGTAGTAGGGCTTGGCGAGTCCCTTGCTCGTCTCGGGGTCGAGGGCGGAGTTGGTGCGTGCGCGCCAGTAGACGCCGAGGTAGCTGTCGGGACGCAGGCGGTCGACCTCGGCGAAGGTCTCGTCGGCCTGCCGCAGTGCCGCCGTCTTCTCCGCCGTCAGCTCCTTCGTCGCCTTCTGGCTGGTGCCCTGGGCGTAGTACAGCCTTCCCAGCTCGTAGACGACGTATGCCGACCGTTCCTCGTCGGGCAGCTTCTCCATATACATCTTGTAGTGTTCGACGGCATGCGGGTAGTCGCCGATGTTCTCGTAGGCCTTCGAGATGGCGAGCAGCACGTCGGTGCGCTCGCCGTTGAGCTGCAGGGCGTGGTTGAACTGGCTGATGCCCTCCTCGTAGCGGCCGTTGCCGTTGAGGATGTAGCCGTAGTAGATGTAGTCGAGGTAGCTGAAGTCCTTACGCTCGCGTTCGGCGAGGCTGTCGCCCCCGGCCTTGCGGTCGCTGTGTTCGAAGAGCTGCACCGATGCCTCGAGGGCCTTGTCGTACTGTTTCATGTCGGTGTAGTTGTACATCACGAGACGGTTGAGCACCAGGTCGCGCGGACTGCCCTCGAGTCCGTGGCGTGCTATGCCGACCGACTTCTCGTACTCCTGCAGCAGGTATGTCGACATGGCGTAGCTGACGTGCTCGTCGCGGCTGAGGCTGTCGATGGGTATGGAGTCGAAGACTGCCGCCGCCTCCTTCACCTTGTTGCCGGCGTACCACACCTCCGCCATCTTATGCTCCACGCGGCAGTCGTCGCGGTAGAGGCGCAGCCGTCGCAGCCGTTCGACGGCCAGTGCCGGTTCGTGCTTCTTGTGCATGTCGGCATAGTGCCAGTAGCCCGTAGGGTCGCGCGGGTCGAAGTATATGGCTCGGCCGTAGTAGTAGTCGGCCTGTTCGCGGTCGTTCTTGGCCAGTGCTATGTCGCCGGCAAGACAGATGATGGCGGTGGTGATGCGCTTCAGGCGGTAGCCCTGCTGGTAGTAGCGCTCCGCCCCTTCTATGTCGCCGCGCCGTAGACACTCCGTGCCGAGGCGTGCCAGCACGTCGGGGTCTTTCAGGTCGTCCTTGTCGGTGGCGGCAGCTCCTAAGCAGAACATTAGTAGCAGGATAATCTGAGTGATTCTTGTCATCGTGTGAGAGAGAACTTTACGGCGAGTCCGAAGTCGCGTGTCGTCGTGGGGTAGCTGCTGCTGGAGAGCAGCGGCGTATTGGTCTGGCGGTCGTAGTAGGCCGAGAGGGTGAGCATGCGCGAGAGGGTGTAGTCGGCAGCGAAGGAGAGCTTGAAGGCGGAGTTGCCGCTGCTTGCCGAGGAGACGCCGCTGGCGATGTCGCGTGTGATGGCCGCCTGTGAGCGCAGCGACAGGTCGAGGCGCATGTTCAGGTCGTGGTTCACGCCGCCTTTCTTGGCGTTGTTACTCGTGCTGCTGTTGTTACTGCTGTTCTGGTTGGCATTGGCTGCTTTCTTGCTTCCCTTCACCTTACGCTTGCCTCCCCCCATGCCGAAGAGGTTGAAGTCGTTGATCTTGTAGCCCACGCCCACTACCCAGTCGTTGGAGCGGCTCTCGTTCAGCTGCACGCTGGTCATCGAGAGGTTCAGGTTACGTGTCGAGCGGTACTCCAGCTTCACCGTCATGTTGTTCTGCAGTGTGGCGTCGAGGCCTATCAGCGGCGAGAACGACTCCTGTATGGAGACGGTAGAGATGTTATACATCGACGAGGGTGTCAGCGAGCCGTCGGTGGCGGTGACGTAGCCCAGGTCGCCGCTCAGCTGTGTCCACGAACTGTAGGAGCTGTAGGAGCTGATGCTGAATATAGACTTGTAGGAGTGGTTGATGTTGACGCTCTTGAAGTGTTCGGCGAGCCACGGCAGTTTTGAGAGTCCGCTGTAGCGCAGCGTCCAGTTCGGTATCATGCGCGTCAGTGCGGGGAAGATGTCGAGGCCCCCGCCCGAGCTGCTGGTGTACGCCTCGAGGAAGGCTGGTATTAGCACGTCGCCGCTGTACTGTCCTACGGTACCACTGGTCGAGCCGTGGGCGGCATAGCGCTGCTGCACGCGCTGCTGTATCTGCGGTATGAGCTCGCAGAGCCGGTCGAAGCTCTTCGACCGGTATCCGCTGTTAGCGTCGCCGATGGCTTCGAAGGCCGACTTCAGCGAGATGGTCGTCATGTTGAACGAGCCGCTCTGCGTCGTCGGCGACCCCTCGTACATGAACTGTACGGAGCGTGCGCGTGTCATCGTGCGCGAGGCGTTGAGGTCGATCTTCAGGTCGCGCAGCGGCTCGAGCGTGGCGCGCAGCTGCAGGTCCTCCGTCGACGAGCTGGTAGACGGTGTCGCCACCGATTCGTTCATCAGCAGCCACCCGTTCTCCTTGGCCTTGTCGAGATAGCTGTCGCCGGTTAGTCCGAAGGCGAAGTCGAGTCCCGGCGCGAGCACGCTGCCCGTGCGCTGTCCGAGGGCATCGCCGATGTTCGGCGTGAAGCCCGGCAGCGTCATCGACCGCTGGCTGCGGTAGCTGATGTTCACCGTGCGTACCATCATCAGCAGGCGTGCCACCTGCTGTGCGGGGTTGTACCACCACTGGTTGTCTAACGGCTCCTTCGGCAGCACGCTGAGCTTCAGCTTCAGCGTGGAGTCGGCCTTGGCGGCACGCTCTTTCCGCGCCGTCGGCCGTCCCTTCTGTGTGGTGTCGGCAGCGGCAGTGTCGACAGGCTCCTGGGGCTTCGTCACACGCAGTGTGGCGGCCAGCTCCTTCGGCAGCTTGACGGTGATGGTATTCTCGTCCTTCACCTTCCACTTCAGCTTCACCTGCTTGCCGTCGGTACCGCGTGCGGAGACGAGCAGGCGCTTCGACTTCTTGCTGTGCTTGACCTCGAGGGTGGTGTCGGCGGTCAGCGATATCTCTTTCTGGAACGTGTTCTTGTTCTTGGCCAGCTCTTTCTTCTCGCGGGCATCGTCTTTCTTGGCCTGGGCGGCTTTTCCGGCGGAAGAACCGTCGGGCGTGCTGTCTTTGCCGTCTTTGCCGGCGGCGGAACCGTCGGACGCACTGTCTTTGCCGTCTTTTCCGGCAGCGGAACCGCCGGACGCGCTGTCTTTTGCCTTGGCCTGTTTCTTCTTGTCTTCGTTCTTCGCCGGGGCTTTCTTGAACCGCTCGTTGACCTTCTTCAGGAACGGCGAGTGGTTATATAGTGTCTCGAGGTTCATCGAGCCGTTGATGTTCAGGTTGCGGTTGTTCGAGATGGTGTTGCCCAGCGTGGTGCCGTCGTCGAGCTCCGTGCCGCGCAGCCACGAGTAGGTAGCGTCGTATGAGGCGTCGCTGTTGAGCCAGTCGAAGATGGGCAGTTTGTTCAGCGGCAGCTGGTAGCTGGCCCTGAACGACTGCTGGTAGTCGAGCGGTGTGCCGAGGTTGCGTATGCTCTGCTTGACGGAGTCCTTCCACGCGGTGTACTGCTCGGGGTAGTACGACTTGTTGATGGGCGTGTAGGGCTCTTCTATCTCTGCGTGTGTCGCCGACTGGAAGTTCAGGTGCAGGTTCTTCGTCAGGTCCCATCGCAGCTGGAAGTCTCGGTTCCATAGGAACTGTTCCGAGAACGACAGCGGCAGGTTCGGGTTCTCGGTGTTCTCCAGGTCGCGCTCCTGCAGCTCGTAGTACGAGCGTTGCATCTCCATGTTCAGTGCTATGGTCTGCGGCAGGTAGTTCAGTCCGAAGGCTTTCGGCAGTTGCATCCATTTCGACTTCGACTTCGACTTCTTCCACGGCTCCCATGCCTTGTAGACGGGCGAGTAGGTGTAGTTCAGCGAGCCGCGCCACTGGTCTTCGTTCTCGTAGACGGTGGTCTCGCCGGTGGTGTTACGGTGCGAGTGGCTGTAGCTGAACGAGAAATTGGCGGGGTCGTAGGGCATGGGGTGGCGTTTCGTCTTGATGCCCACGTTAGCGTTGGAGATGGAGAAGTTGCGTGTGGTGTGCTTCGTCACTGCTATCGACTCCACGGAGTCGCGCTCGTGTGCCGTCATCGCGTCAAGGGCGTCGTCGAGCTCCATGTCGGTGTCCAGGGGGTTGTACTTCGGACGTATCTCCTCCTTCGTCACCGAGTAGTAGACCGGTGCGCTGACCTTCGCCTTGTCGGGGAAGAACTTTCCCATCTCGAAGCTGGCGGTGACGGCGTACGACTTCTCCGTCTCCGTCGACCGCTGGAGGACACTCTCTTCGAGGCCGCCGAAGCCGTCGGTGACGTAGCGTCCCGTCATGTTCAGCGTGCCGAAGTCGGAGAGCTGCATGTTCATGGCTCCCGAGGCGGCCCAGCCGCCCTCGTTGTTATACTCGCGCAGTCGCAGCTCGTTGACCCACACCTCGCCCGACTTCTGTCCCGAGGCGAGGTTGCGCACGCCGATGATCATCGTCTTCACCTCGCCGAGCGACGGGTTACCCATGACCGACATCTTGTTGTTGGGGCGGTCGGGGTCGTAGTCGGTGAAGAGCTGGGTGTAGGAGGCGGTGCCGTTGGCCTTCGCCTTGTTGCGTGCCTTCTTGAGCTGTGTCAGCAGGTCGAGGCTGATGTCGAGCATGTTCTCCTCGGGCCACACCTTCGGGCGGTCGCCGAGGACGTTCCACGAGTAGTGCCCTTCGGGGGTGAGCTTCAGCGGAATCTCGTACTCGTAGTAGTTGCTCTTGTAGTCGGAGCCGAGGCGTATGAAGACGGCAAGCTGGTTGTCCTCGAGGTTCGTGGTGTTGGGCAGCAGGTGGTTGGCGTGAACGAACATCTGCAGCCGCTTGTACTGTCGGAGGTCGAGGTTGGTGTTCTTGTAGACGGCCTTCGACTCGCCCTGCGAGAGGTTCTTCACCACGAGACAGAGCGACTGCTCGTTGTTCTCGACGAGCTGCGGCTGCGACGGATCGGTGGCGCGGCTGATGCCTGGCGGCAGGGTGTAGGCCACGGGCTGGCGGTCGGTGTTCTCCTCGACATTCACGGCGCTCATCTCCATCGTGCCCGTCTCGGCGCCGACGGCGGTCTGCAGGCTATGCTTGTACTGTCGCCACTCGCCGCGCACCAGGTCGAGGCTTCCGAAACGCAGCACGATGGGCTTCTCGAAGCCTGTGAGGAACATGCGCATGAAGCGGATGGAGGTGAAGTCGTTGATGCTGCCCACCTTGTCGCGGCACTCGGCCAGCGGTATGCGGAACTGGTACCAGCGTACGGTGATGGAGTCGCCGTTGCGCAGCTTCGGCGTGTAGTCGCGGTGGTCGACGATGTAGGAGTCCTCACTCTTCGTGCCCCGGTTGTAGGCCTGCAGCTCGTCGTCGCTGATGTGTACGCGGTACTGGTAGTAGCGTTCGTACTCGTTCAGCGTGTAGTCCTGGTTGATGTCCTCGACGTCGGGACCTGTCTTGTACGAGGTGTCGTACGACTCCGTGCGCTGGTCGGTGTCGGGCGAGTTGCCCTGCGGGTTGTTGATGCGTTTGTAGCGGTCGAGGATGCTCGTCTGTGCGGCGTCGAAGTCGGAGCCGCGGTAGTAGTGGTAGTTGTCGCCGGCGGGGTCCTGGCGCCACGCCTCGATCAGCGAGTCGTTGCTGACGACGGTGCTCACGGCGTCTATCCACTCCTTGTACGCCCCGAAGGTCTGCTCCTCCTCGTCGTTGAGGCCGTTGAGTCCCACGTCCTGACGCACGCGGCTGCCGGTGGTGGTGGCGAAGGCGTATGTCTGCGTGGCCTGCTCGGGCACCTTGCCCCACTGCGTCAGCGAGTAGCTCTCGCTGCCGTCGACGGGCATGCCGCTCTCGTAGAACTTCTTACCGTCGCGCAGCACGTCCTCCGACACCTCGCCGAGGTTTATGTAGAGGTCGCCCTCGTACTGTGCCGCCGTGCCGTCGCGGCGGCTGTAGATGAAGGGGTCCATGAGCCAGAACTCCACGTACTCGATGTTAGCCTGTTCGAAGTCCGTCGTCTCGAGCTTGCGCATCATGCCGCCCCACTTTGCGGCGGGGTTCGTCAGCCGTCCGTCGGCGGTGAAGCTGGTGGTGAGGTTGTAGGGTCCGCGCTCCTCGGGGTAGTAGGCGAGGTTCAGCACGGGCAGCGTCGACGTGGCACCGTTGTATGTCGACTGGTCGCGGTTGGGGTACAGCTCGCGGACGTAGACCTCGCGCACGCGGTGGTCCGACAGCTGGTCGAGGTCGCTCTTGATATGCGACGGCGTGAGGCTGCTGGAACGGCGCGTGAAGATGGGGTCGACGTTGTACCACGCCAGCAGTGCACGGTCGTAGCCGCTGCTGACACCCGTCTTGTCGTTATATCCCGGCATCATCGTAGGCACGCTCGAGAGCACCCACGCCTTAGGGTCGCCGACGGAGATGAGGTTCTTGGTGTTCTCGAAGTCGTCGAGGTACGAGGCGTTGTCCTGCGTGCCGTGGGCCTTGCCGGCGATGAGCTGTGCGAACTCGCCGGTGAACTGTATCTGCGAGGGCTGCGTGACGTGCAGCAGCGGAATCTTGTCGAGCATGTTCGTCAGCCACTGCGACTCCTGTTTCCAGTTCAGGCTCAGGCCCCACATCGTGCTGTTGAGCGGCTCCTCGCCCATCGACACCTTCGACGTGAGAGCCTGCTCCGACAGGTGCTGCAGCGTACCGCCGAGGGTGAGGTTCTTGGTGAAGTCGTACTCCCAGTTCACGCCCACCATCGTCTTGCGCTGCATGCCGTAGGTGGTGTTGTCCTCTAACGACACGCTGACGTTCGTGCCGGCATCGATGATGCTCTGGTTCAGTATCGTCACCTCGCCGGCGGAGTAGTCGACGGAGTAGTCGCTGCCCTCCTGCAGCGTCACGCCGCCGGCGGTGACGACGACGGAGCCCTGAGGCACGTTGTAGGCACCGAGCGAGATGACGTTCGCACTTGTACCCTTGTACTGTCCCGTCAGCTGGAACTTGTCCTTCTCGGCTGTCTGCTTCGCTATGGTCTTCGTCGAGTCGTAGAGCTCGTCGAAGACGTACTTGTCGGCGATGCTGCCCAGTCCGGCGGCCTCTAATTGGCTGCGCAGGTAGTCGCCGAAGGGCTCTGCCGACGGCAGGAACACGCGGCCGTTCTGCACCGTGTATCCCTCGACGAAGTCGAACTGTCCGTTGGGGTGCGCCTTCATGTTGGCATCGAGACGGTCCAGGCCCATGACCTTCAGCAGCGTGCGCTCCTTGATGGCGGCCTCGGGCAGGTAGCTTAGGTAGACGCCGACGGTGTCGCTCTGGTACTTGATGTCCATCCTGAACTTCTCCTTCTGCACGCTTGAGGCGAGGTAGTAGACGTTCTTCATCATCAGGTCCCAGTTGCCCTGCTGAGGGTTGTTCGAGGTGTTCTTCAGTGCCTTGACGAACAGCGTCTGGTTGATGTTCGTCATGTCGCTGGCGAACTCGCCCACCTGGTAGGTGCGGCCGCCGTAGGTGTACTCGAAGGCCACGGCGAGCACCTGGTCGGTCTGCAGGCCGGTCTTCAGCGAGATGGTGCCCAGGGCGGTGTTCACCGTGTACTCCGACGACGACAGCAGGCGTGCCGACGACAGCTTCTCGTAGTCCGTGCCGCCGGTCATCTGCGGCAGCTGCTCCAGTGCCGTCGTTATGCGGTCGGAGGTGCGCTGTGCGGAGTCTATCTGTGCTATTAGCGTGGGGTAGAGGGTGTTGGCCTGGTTCGACGGCACCGCCTCGCCGGTCATCGCCCAGGCGGCGTTCGACAGGCGGCTGTTCTCGCCCAGGTCGGTGAAGGCCACAATGTTACGCGTGTTCGACGTCGTACCGGTCTTGTTCGTCACCCACACCTCCACGCGGTTTATCTTTACGCCCGTGGTGAGGTTGGGCAGCGTCGACATGGCCTTATCGTATGTGCTGCGGAAATACTGCGCGAGGAAGAAGTGGCGGTTCTCCTCGTAGTCGGCGGCATCTATCTCGTAGGCCGTCGTCTGCGTGCCGCCCTTGCTGGACACACTCTTCGACGTCGACTTCTTCTGCGACAGCACCGTCTGCAGCTTCAGCCGTCCGAACTGCATGTCGGTGCGTATGCCGAACAGTGCCGACGCGCCCTTTACCAGTGAGTTGTTCGACGGGAACGACACGTTGCCCGCCTCCACCAGCTTTATTATCTCGTCCTCCTTGCCGTCGTACTTCAGCTTCAGGTTCTTAGTGTCGAAGTCGAACGTGGCGTCGGTGTTGTAGTTAAGGTTCATGTTCACCTTGTCGCCAACCTTTCCGTTGACTGAGAGGTTTATCTTCTCATCGAAGTCGAAGGCCGTCGTCTTGCGGTTGCGGATGGGCAGCGACGGGTTTTCGATGTTCTTCAGCGTGGCACCCATCTTCAGCTCGGCCGTTCCCTGCGTCTTGATGCGCACGCCGCCGGGGCCGAAGATCTTCTCCGCCGGACCCAGGTCGAAGTGCATGTCGGAGAACGTGAACTTCTCCTTGTCCTGCGTGCGCCACGCCTCGTCGTTCTTCTGGCGGAAGAAGTCGGTGCGCTGGCGGCGCTCCGTCCACCGCATATACTCCTCGGGAGTCATCAGTATGGGTGCGCTCAGGTAGCCCTCGCCCATCTTCGAACCGATGTAGTAGACGTTCAGCGAGTCGTCGTACACCGCCTGCTGACGTATGTTGTCGGGCATGCGCAGGTCAAGGGCCGAGGAGTCCAGGTCCTCGACCGTCGTCGGTGCCGTAGGCTGTATGCGCCACCGTGCCGCACTGTCGCGGTCGGCGGCGGCACTGCGTGCCACGACGAAGCGCGGCGGCGGCTGCGGCGTGGTGACGGCCACCGCCACTACGCTCACTAAGCACAAAAGTATGTACGCAACACGTTTCACTATCAATAATAAACGCCGTTTTCCCGCGTTTATTGTGTTGCCAGAGAGAACTAAGCACGCCCCCCCCCTTTTTTTTGAGTTGCTGGTACATATCCCAAGCTTGATCCTCTCGCGCTCGTGTACACGTGAGTGAAACTGGTCGCACCCGCCGCACCTAAATACTCCACGAGTATTGGAAAATAGTCGTGGAGTATTGTAAATTAGTCGTGGAGTATTGTAAAATAGTCGTGGAGTATTGCGCGATACTCATGGAGTATTGCACCTCGCACACCTCGCACCTCGGAAATTTAGGTGCGGC
>Ga0310697_10001209_pt1 | contig 31240 bp, 32 predicted proteins | sample 172DNAGHGlowgp2_FD_203883 | JGI IMG/M metagenome (GOLD analysis project Ga0310697, IMG submission 203883) | Sheep rumen microbial communities from Palmerston North, Manawatu-Wanganui, New Zealand - 1728 DNA GHGlow gp2 (v2) (version 2) | ecosystem: Host-associated > Mammals > Digestive system >... | reverse complement strand
CCCTCATTCGACCAAAAGGGTGGTTTGGCCGAATGAGGGCCGAATCAGCTCCCTATGAGGGCCGAATCAGCTCCCTAAGAGCTCCGAATCATCACCCTGACAGATTCATTATTTGCCAGAGTATATCCCATGTCGAAAAGCATTGTAACAGACCTATTCGTTTCACCACCCCTGCAGTGGTAAGACCATCGCTGCTGATGTAGGCGCGGTCATCGTGGCGCGTGACGGTGGCGGTGGTGCCGTTGAGGCGAATCTGGTCGCCGGAGACCCACGTGGAGTTGGCACCGTCGAGGAGCACGCTGCCAAAGTCAGCAAGGCAAGCAAAGTTGCCAGAATGTGTGTTTTTTCATAGTGTTTAATTCAAAAAAAATCGCCCGTCTGTCAAGGACGGGCGACGCTTGTTGTCTTTTTTTTTGTGACCCTGCTGCGATTCGAACGCAGGACCTACTGCTTAGAAGGCAGTTGCTCTATCCAGCTGAGCTACGGGGCCATCGTTGTTCTTGTCCTCTCAGTTCTGTCGGGGCACCCAGATTCGAACTGGGGGTCTCCTGCTCCCAAAGCAGGCGCGATAACCGGGCTTCGCTATGCCCCGCCGGTTGTCATCGTTTATCAAAAAAAGACGCCTTTCGGAGGCGTCTTTTCTTGGCGGAGAAGGGGGGATTCGAACCCCCGGTACCCTAATCGAGTACGACAGTTTAGCAAACTGTTGGTTTCAGCCACTCACCCACCTCTCCGTGTGTTTCGTTAGACCAAATTGTACCAATTTTTATCTCTCAAAAACGGTGCAAAATTACGAACATTTTCCAAACTGGCCAAATTTAATTAAATGAAAAATGAAAAATGAAAAATGAAAAACTGAATCACAGCGTTTTACAGATGAAACTTTTTTTCATTTTCCATTTCTCCTTTCTCATTTTTTTTACTTTTTCTTGGCCTGGTTGGCCACACTTTGCATCTTGGCGGCGATGACTTCGGGGTCGCCGAGGAAGCGGTCCTCGACGAGGTTCATGCGGTCGTCGAAGGTGAAGACATAGGGCACGGCGGTGGGAAGGTTGAACTTGATGATTTCCTCGTTGCTCATGCCTTTCAGTTCCTTCACGATGCCGCGCAGGGAGTTGCCGTGGGCGACGACGAGGAGGGTGTTGCGGTTGTCGAAGGCGGGCATGATGGTGCCGCGATAGTAGGGCATGAGGCGCTCGATGGTGTCCTTGAGGCTCTCGGTGAGGGGGATGAGGTTGTCGGGGATTTCGTTGTAGCGCGGGTCCATGCGGGGGCTGCGCTCGTCGTGGAGGTCGAGTGCCGGGGGCTGGACGTCGAAGGCGCGGCGCCAGAGGAGTACCTGCTCGTCGCCGTACTTGGCGGCGGTGTCGGCCTTGTTGAGGCCCTGGATGGCGCCGTAGCTCTTCTCGTTGAGGCGCCAGGACTTCTGCACGGGCAGCCAGTCCATGTCCATGGCGTCGAGGATTTCGTTGAGGGTCTTCACGGCGCGTTTGAGGTAGGAGGTGAAGCAGAGCTCGGGGCGGTAGCCCTCGGCTTTGAGCAGTTTGCCGGCTTCGTAGGCTTCCTTGATGCCGTTCTCGGTGAGGTCGACGTCGGTCCAGCCGGTGAAGAGGTTCAGTTTGTTCCAGGCGCTTTCGCCATGACGTACAAGTATGAGAGTTTTCATTTCTTTTTCTCCTTTTCTTTGTCTTTAAAAGTTACTTTTTCTCCCTTGGGGAAGGGTCCCTGCGGGAATTTTTCCTGTTTGGCGAGCCAGGCGATGGCCAGGCCGCCGACGATGAAGGGCAGGCTGAGGAGCTGGCCCATGTTGAGCAGCATGTCGGCCTCGAAGGCCTCCTGGTCGTTCTTGACGAACTCGATGAGGAACCTCACGCCGAACAGTGCCACGAGCCACCAGCCGAAGATGGCGCCGCTCTTCACGTGGCCGCCCTTGTGGCGGTAGTACCACAGGCTGACGGCGAAGATGAGGAAGTAGCTGAGGCTCTCGTAGAGCTGTGTGGGGTGCTTGGGGAGGATTTCTTTGTTGCGTTCGAAGACGAAGCCCCAGGGCAGCGAGGTGGCGTGGCCGTAGATTTCGCTGTTCATGAGGTTGCCCAGGCGGATGAAGGCGCCGCCGAGGGCGATGACGATGACCAGGCGGTCCAGTATCCACCAGATGTTCATGCCGTACTTGCGCCAGTAGAGGTACATGGCCGTCAGGATGCCGATGGCCGCGCCGTGGCTGGCCAGGCCCTCGAAGCCCTTGAACTCGCCGTTGCGGAAGGGCCACACGATTTCAAACCAGTGCTCGGAGGTGAGGAAGTAGCCGGGCTCGTAGAAGAGGCAGTGGCCCAGGCGGGCACCAACGAGGGTGGCAAGGAACATATAGACGACAAGGCTTTCCAGGTAGTCGCTCTTGACGCCTTCGCGCTTGAACATGCGCGACATAATCCAATAGCCCAGCACGAAAGCCACCAGGAAGCCCATCGAGTACCAGCGCATATTGAAACTGTCGGTCTTGAAGCAGATAAATGCCAACACCGCGGGGATGAGGGCCATGAGGAGATAGTCCCAAACGTCACGCTTCTCCTTCTTCTCCTTGCCGTCCTTGTCTTTCTTGTCCTTCGAAAAAAGAGGCATAGCAAGGATGTAGAGCAGGACGGCGACACACAACACCCCAACCACCCGCAAGGTGGTGGGGCCGAGGTGCATCATCACCGGGTCGACATTCCAATGGATAGCTGAAAGAATCATAGGACTTATAGGGCTTTAAGGACCTATGGATTACTTCGCGTAGTTGATGGCGCGGGTTTCGCGGATGACGGTAACCTTGATCTGGCCGGGATAGGTCATCTCGCTCTGGATCTGGCGCGAGAGGTCGTAGCTGAGCTTGTTGGCCTCGACGTCGCTCACCTTCTCGGCACCGACGATGACGCGCAGCTCGCGGCCGGCCTGGATGGCGTAGGTCTTCACCACTCCGGGGTAGGTCATGGCCATGTCCTCGAGCTTCTTCAGGCGGTTGATGTAGGCCTCGACGACCTCGCGGCGGGCGCCGGGACGGGCGCCGCTGATGGCGTCGGCCACCTGGATGATGGGGCTGATGAGGTTGGTCATCTCCACCTCGTCGTGGTGGGCGCCGATGGCGTTGCACACGTCGGGGTGCTCTTTGTACTTCTCGGCGAGTTTCATGCCGAAGATGGCGTGCGGGATCTCGGGGTCGGTCTCGGGCACCTTGCCGATGTCGTGCAGCAGGCCGGCGCGCTTGGCCAGTTTGGGGTTGAGGCCCAGCTCGGAGGCCATGGTGGCGGCCAGGTTGGCCACCTCGCGGCTGTGCTGCAGCAGGTTCTGGCCGTAGCTGGAACGGTATTTCATGCGGCCCACCATGCGCATCAGCTCATGGTTCATGTTCAGGATGCCGAGGTCGATGCAGGTGCGCTTGCCCACCTCGTTGATTTCCTGCTCGATCTGGCGACGGGTCTTGGCCACGACCTCCTCGATGCGGGCGGGGTGGATGCGGCCGTCGGTGACCAGTTTGTGGAGCGACAGGCGTGCAATCTCGCGGCGCACGGGGTCGAAGCCGCTGATGATGATGGCGTCGGGGCTGTCGTCGATGATGATTTCCACACCGGTGAGGCTCTCCAGGGTGCGGATGTTGCGGCCCTCGCGGCCGATGATGCGACCCTTCACCTCCTCATTCTCCAGGTTGAAGACGCTGACGGTGTTCTCCACGGCGGTCTCCGTGGCGGTGCGCTGGATGCTCTGGATGACGATTTTCTTGGCCTGCTCGGCGGCGGTGATCTTGGCTTCCTCGACGATGTCCATGATGGTGGTAGAAGCCTCGGCGCGGGCCTCCTCGGTCATGGCGTCCACCAGCTGCTGCTTGGCCTCGTCGGCGGTCATGCCGGCGATGTGCTCCAGCTTGGAGACGCTCTCCTTGTAGACCTTCTCCACTTCGGCCTGGCGCTTCTTGAGGGCGTCGATCTGGTTGTTCAGGTTCTCGCTGACGCCTTTGAGCTCGTTGCTCTTCTTCTGCAGCTCGCTGACCTGCTGGTTGAGGCTCTGCTCGCGCTGCTTGAGTTTGTTCTCCTGCTCGCGGATTTTCTGGTTCTGCTCGTTGACGCGCTTGTCGTGCTCGCCCTTCATCTGCAGATACTGCTCCTTGGCCTGGAGGATTTTGTCCTTTTTGATTACTTCGCCTTTCTCTTCGGCATCTTTCAGGACCTGCTGGCTCTTGGCGAGCAGCTTGTTGCGCAGCACCGTGGTGGTGACCCACACTCCCAAGGCGCCTCCGGCCACAAGGCCGATTATAATAAATAGTACTGTCATGATGTGTTGTTGTTTTTTTGTTGTGGGAACGGCGGCCGACGCTGAAAGGTTTCGAGGTCAGTTCATAAAAACAAATCCTGCATCACGGTTATCCCCTCCGAGAGTTATGGTAAACTCTGAAACTGTAGGATTTGAGCGCCGGGCGTATCAGCCATACAACCTACCCGCCCCTGAGCCGACTCGGTTCGTAAATGGTGTTGAGTTTACAAACTGTTTTGGGTCGGATGCAGGATTTGGTCCAGCACGCTGTCGATGGACTGCAGCCTCTGCGCGAGGTCCGTGTCCTTAAACCGCAGCGAGTCTTGTATCTTGGTCAATTGTGTGATCTGCGTCAATGCCACCATTGCCAACAAGTCTTGATGGTCGTTGTAGGCATACTGCTTGCCGTAGGCCTTGGCCTGCGTGTCGATGAGCCCCGCTGCCTTGCGCAGCGCCGCCTCGTCCTCCGTGGCGACCCGCAGCTTGTACGTGCGGCCCATGATGTTCACCGATGCCGATACCGTTTCCATCTTCGTTTGTATATGCAATTTGTTTCCAATTCTATTCCCTGTTCACCCTCGTCTCTTCGTTCCTCACTATCTCCAGACTCTTGTCAATGGCGCGAATCATCTGATTGATTTTAAGTTTTATCTCAGCACTCTCGCCTTTCTCAGTCAACCTGTTCCCTAGTTTTAATAATTTGTTCTCTTCTTTTAAATTGTTTATTGTTGTTTCACTGTTTTTCAATGCTTCTTCAAGCTCATCGCACCGATTGTCCTTCTGCGACACCAGCTTGCGCAGACGTTGCACTTCGTCCGCCAACTGTCTCACTTTGAACTCAATCCCTGTTACCGATGTCTCAAAATCGAACATATACTTCAATGCCTTTGATACTATAAAAAGCGGTGCAAAAGTAGCAAATTTTTCTTAATCGGGCAAATTTTTTTATTTTCCGCCACCCACAAACTCCGCCAGCCAGTCGTTGTCGGCACGCGGCGCGTCGGTCCATCCGGCGGTGTCGACAGTTACCTCCAGCAGCTTGGCCGGACCCTCGCAGAAGAGCTCCACGCTCTCGGCCACGGCGGGCACCAGCACACACTCGCCGGCGTGCATCGGCACGATGGTCTCCATGCTCTTCATCGCCGCCAGGCCTTCCACGCAGAAATAGACGACGAACGAGTCCACATCCTCCAGGTTCTTCCGCAGCGGGCGGGTGAGGGGGATAAGGCTGGTGGTGAAGTAGGGGCAGTGCGCCAGGGTGGTGGTCTCGTCGGGGCGCGCCTCGTAGCGCGTGGAGGCGTGGTCGCCCACGGCGCTGAAGTCGATGGCGTCCATGGCCTCTTCGGTGTGCAGCTGCCGCAGGTTGCCGTCGGCGTCGCGACGGTTGTAGTCGTAGATGCGGTAGGTGCAGTCCGAGGTCTGCTGTATCTCGGCCACCATCAAGCCCTGGCCCAGGGCGTGCACACGCCCAGCAGGGATGAAGTAGACATCGCCCTTGGCGGGCTGCTCGGCATGCAGCAGCTCCTCCAGGTGGCCTGCCGCCAGGGCGGCACGGTACTCCTCGGGCTCCACGTCGCGGCGGAAACCGCTGATGAGCTTCGACCCCGGCTCCACGTCCATCACATACCACATCTCGGTCTTGCCGTAGGGCATGCCGCGCTTCTGCGCCAGCGCGTCGTCGGGATGCACCTGGATCGAGAGGTCCTTGGCGGCGTCGATGACCTTCAGCAGCAGCGGGAACTGGGTGCCGAAACGGTTATATATCTTCTCGCCCACCAGGTCGCCCATGTAAATCTCGATGGCCTCGTTCAGCGTGTTCTCCGCCAGGAAGCCGTTGGCGATGACCGACTCCTTCCCCTCCACCGACGAGAGGACCCACAGCTCGCCGCAGTTGGGCAGGGGGTCGTAGTTGAAACCGTAGCCTTTAAGTCTGTTGCCGCCCCAGATGACGTTCTTGTAGAGGGGCAGGAATTTCAGTGGATATAGTGCGCTCTGCATCTGCTAGTAGGTTCTGTTGGTGTGGCCGTGGCTCTTGTTCGTACCTTTCACCTTGATGTTCGACTTGATCTTTTTGGCCTTGTTGCTCTGCTGGCGCTGGTACATGTTCTCGCTCGAACTCTGGCACGACACCTGCACACCGCTCAAGGCCAATACCCCGGCCACGAGCATCAACGGCAGCAGTTTTTTCATTATTTTTTTCATATTTGCAAATTGATTTTCAGTTCTTTAATCCATTTTTACACACCTTGTGCAAGGTACAAAGTAACAAAATTTTCCCGAATTACACAAATTTATTTTCAACAAACCGTGCACAACACACATGTCCAGCGGGGGGCGGAGCATCGCTCCGCCCCCCGCCGGACTCGCCGCCCCCCGCAGGAAGGGGCCTTCCGCCCGCCGGTGCGCCCGTCAGCGCACCAGCAGCTTCTTCGTCGTGGCGCCCAGGGGCGTGGCCACGCGCAGCAGGTAGCTTCCCGCGGCCCAGCCGCGCACATCGATGCGGGCCTCCAGACCCTCGCCGCGCAGCTCCGCCACACGACGGCCCTCGGCGTCGAACACCTCCACGCCCTCGATGCCGAAACTCGACAGCACCCGCGCCTCCTCCGTCGCCGGATTGGGCTGCACCGTCACATAGCGGCTCACCAGGTCCGCCGCCGTCACCCCCGTCGTGTCGCCAGGCTCTTCTCCGGGCTCTTCGCCAGGGTCGTTGCCGGGATTGTCGGGGTCGGGCGTAAGGATGGGGAACAGCAGATAGTAGACATCTTGCATTTCAGGACGCGGTGGGAATATCCAGTGCACACTGCCCTCTTCGGGCCAGCAGTACTTCCAGACATGATACTCGTGAAGCCCCAGCCCCTCCATGGTCATTGTGAAAAAACTCATATGTTCTTCTGATTCCTCCCATGAGCGTTGTGTTGTCCCCACATAGAAGGTGTCGGGAACAGCTATGGCACTGTCGAAATACTTCTCGTACATTGCATATACATAATTGGGATTACGTCTCCAGGTCTTGCCTGTCTCCACGTAGTAAGCCGGAGTGTCGTATCTCCTGTGTACCATCACCTCACGATGAGGCACCAGGTCGGTTCCATTCCTAAGATAAATGCCGAGATATTCGTAGCATTCCTCCGTTGTGGTGTCGCTATACTGGGACCAAAAATCCGCCCACCATCCCTGCTCATCCCCATATATTCCAGGCCCAGTATAATATTCCTCGTCTCTGTTCGTCATCATGCATGCCGCCACGCCATACACCTTCAGCGAATCTTTGGTAACCATTTCCTTTGTCACTACACCACACCCGTTACCATAAATGGTCGCATAATTTATATGCCAATCACTATCAAGGATGGGAACCTTGTCCATATAATAGTTCTCCATCAAAGGGCTCTGGACCGTGTCCTGCGCCCAAACGCTCGTCGCTGCCAGCATCGACAGCAGAATAAATGAATACTTTTTCATGACTTTATAATTTTTATTGGTTAAACCTTTTGAGAAAATACAAATAAATATTGTCTAATTGTTCTTCGTTGTCGACATAGAACTCATACACCATTTTTTTCAAATACGACATTACATAGACCGCCTTTCTGTCGTCTTCATGATCTTCCCAAACCATCAAAGACTCAATACCTTTTTCCAAGTTCGCCTTGCCAAGGTCGGTGAGAGGGAAGGTTTCGTAGTCAGCCCGCAGGGTGTCCCAGCCCTCGTCGTCGAGGGCGGTGACGGTGGTGACGTCGACGGCGAGGGTGTCGTTGACCTTGAAGCCCTCGATGAAGGCCACCGAGAGGTGGGGGTTGGGCTCGTAGCGGCGGTAGAGGTCGCTGACGCGCTCCGGCGGCGTGGTGCGGGGCCACCAGCGCCATGCCGCCACCCCCGCCACGGCGAGCAGCGACAACAGGAGTACCACAACCGTCCGTTTCATTGCTGCGAAAGCATTTGGTGGACGGACTGGCAGTGGGCCCGGGCGGAGAGGGTGTCGTCGTTGCTGACAAAGGTGCCGTAGCCGGGTCCCGGCACCCAGGCCATGGCCACGAGCGCCGACAGCGCCACCACGGCGGCGCCGGCAAGGTTGAGCAGGCCGTGACAAAAGGTCAGGCAGATAGGTTATGGGTTATAGAAGGCGGCGGCCCCGGTTCGACGCCGCCGCCTTTCGTGTACGAATTTACGCTGTAAAAAATTGTCATCGTGATGCAATAATTTCGAGCAGTTGTCGTTATAGCATTAAAAATCAATGTTGATATGACAACCGTGGAACTTAGAACCTCAATAATGGCCGACCTAGACCAAATGAGTGTGGAAATGTTGGAGGATGTGTCGCACTATGTGAAACGTCTGCGGCGCGTTGCCCGTCCCGCTCACCGGAAAACCGTAGCCCAGAACAGACGCGATGCGGCCATGCTTTTCGCCAAAGGACTTTCCGTCCGCGGTGGCCAATCTGTGCCAGCCGATGAAAAAAAGATACTACCACCCTCACGCAATAATACACACTGAACAACATTATAACAAAAAAATCAATATGTGCACAATATCGTTATCTTACAATCAGAGCAACGCCCTTGCCCGCCACAAGTTGGCCGACCTGCTGCGGACAGGGCTGTTCGAGGTGACATACTCTGAGCCTGACGCTGTCGCCGAGCAGTACGAGCCCACGGAGGAAGAACTAGAGGAACACCGCCAGTTGCGCGATGCCGCCCTTGCCCTCTCGCGCAAAAACATGTCCCAAATCATTGCCCGATACCTATGAAATACCATCAGAAAGACATCGTGGAGATCAATTTCCTCTTCCCCGACGGCACTTTCAAGCCCCATCCCGCCATCATCGTGTCGAACGATCAGTTGCAGATGGACGAAGAGGGTATGTTCTACCTCGTCCTCATCACCTCGAACGACCGTATCAACCCGCAATATTCCTATCCGCTGACCGACGAGATGGTGACGGGCTTCACCTTCTCGAAGCCGAGCCTTGTCAAATGCCAAATCATCACGGGCAATATCGAACGCGACGTGACCCGCCGGCTCGGAAGCATCAAGCAAAAGTACTTTGACGAGATTGTCGATAAAATCATCGAATCGATATTTTGACATGCCCCGCTGCAACGTTCATAACAAGCTGATTATCACCCCTACCACCGCAAATCGTAGGACGAAGGGGACTCCTTCTTTTGATTTTTATGGCCTCTCTCCGCGCCGCCGCCAAAGGGCGGGGCGGGGCTTGTTTTGTACCCGGTTTTTGACAATAATTTTTAATGCACCAATACAATGAAAGATTTACCAAACGAAAAGAAAACCTACCAGTCGCCGCTGCTGACGGTGGTCACGTTCAAGGTGGAGAAGGGCTATGCCGAGAGCGGCATTGCCTCGTATTTCATGCATCTAAATGAATACGACCAGGAGGTCGGCACAACCTTCGGTCGCAGCAGCTACGGCTCGGCAACCGAGGACAACGGCAATCAACAATCATGGTTTTAAGGAGGGCATAACTATGAAGAAGATTTACATCTACATGATGATGATAGCCGCCATGGTGGTGGCCGGAGCAGCCATGACCTCGTGCCAAAAGGAGGAGGCAATCACAGGAAGGTTCAGCATGACGGTCAAGGCCACCAAGGGTGGCGGCAATGCCAAAGCCCTCTCGCTCGATGGCTCGACGCTCAATGCCACATGGGCTGTGGGCGACGAAGTGAGGGTCTATAAGGGAAATATCCAGCTCGGTACGCTGACCGCCCTGAGTGAGGGTGAAAGCACCACGCTCGGTGGCGACATCGAAGGCACCATCGCCACAGGCGACGACCTGACGCTGAAGTTCTGCAGCCCCGACTATGCCTCGCAGGACGGCACGTTGGAAACCATTGCCACAACATGCGACTACGCCACGGCCACGGTGCGAGTCACCTCGGTTGACAACGGCAAAATCAGCACCGGCAACGCCGACTTCCAGAACCAACAGGCTATCGTGAAGTTCACTCTGACGAAGATGGCAGACAACAGCGCCCTCAACGTCACGTCGCTGATTGTCAATGACGGCACCAACGACTATACCGTCACGCCCAGTGAGGCTACCAATGTGCTCTTTGTGGCCATCCCCGCCACCGGCACCGTCACCCTCAGTTCTCCCACCAATGAAGCTGGCATCTCCTATTCCTATGAGAAGACTGGAGCCGGTTTGTCCGCTGGCCGATACTACGAGATTACGGTGAAAATGTCCCGCAAAGTAAACCTTACCAATGTCACAGCAAATACCATTTTGCAGGACGGCGACGTTGTGACAGGCACCCTCGGCGGCAACTACCAGATTTCCATTGCCGACGGTGCTACTGTGACACTCAATGGGGCAAACATTAACAACAATAACTCAAAAAGCAAAAGCGTAAGTTGTGCTGGAATCACTTGTGTAGGCGATGCCACCATTAATTTGTACGGTGGCTCAATAATCCACTGCTCTTCCAATAACTATCCCGGTATTCAAGTGGGTCCCTCAGGCAAGACACTTACCATTCAGGGTACAGGCTCGCTCAATGCCCAAGGCGGAAGCAACGCCGCAGGTATAGGCGGTGGCAGTGGAATTACCTGCGGTAATATCTCACTTATGGGCGGTGCAATAACTGCCTGTGGTGGTGAAGGCGGTGCTGGCATAGGTGGTGGTGCTGGCGGCACATGCGGCAATATCGAGATTGAAGGAGGAAACATAACAGCCACCGGAGGTAATGGTGCCGCCGGTATCGGTAGCGGATCGGGTTCTAACGCTGTCACTGCCTGCGGCAACATCCACCTTTATGGCGGTATAATAAATGCTTGTGGTGGCGTTGGTGCTGCCGGTATAGGTAGTGGTTCGAGCGGCATATGTAGCAGCATCGAGATTGAAGGAGGAACTATAACGGCCGAAGGAGGTGAAGGTGCTGCCGGTATCGGTAGTGGTTCGAATGGCTCATGCGGCAACATTGAGATTGAAGGTGGAAGCATAAATGCAACTGGAGGTGAAGGAGCCGGCAATATTGGCGCGGGTGAGGGTGGTAGTTGTGGAACAGTAACGCTTCATCCTATCAACGGTCTGTTTAGCGTTAGCCCAACTAAACAAGTGCGTTTCTCTCGTGGCAACCTAGAGAGTGACGGTACTTTTGCTGTCAACCAGTGCAGTAGAGGTGCCAATTTTATGTCGAATAAATGGACAGCTCCGTCAAATGACTGGTGTGTATTGAGTGCTGACGAGTGGGAATATCTTTGCGAAAATAGTATAATGGGATTTGCAACCGTCAATGATATTCATGGGTTGATTATCCTCCCCGATAACTATTCTGGTTCTATTAATCATCCATACGACTTTAATAATACGACATATACTACAGATCCGTGGGACGACAACATTTACTCTGGTGATACTTGGGCAACTATGGAGAATAACGGTGTGGTCTTTCTGCCTACTTATAATGAAGTTGCTGATTTTGGCTACTATTGGTCGAGTTCTGATTGTTTTCAGTTCAAGTGTCAGGGGTCAGGATTATTTATAGGATCAGGACCTTGGAACACAAGCATTAGTCTCAATTCAAAACAAAAGGTTGCATGTGTACGTTTAGTCACAGAACAAACTGATTAGAAGGTAAAAAAAACACACTTGAAAAGAATCTTCCCATCGGGTAAACAAGTGCGCAAGGCGGCCTTCGGGTTCTGGAATGAAAAAAACTTGCCTATATGAGTCACGATACACAAGCCTCAACCTTTCTTACTAATCAAGTATCGACCTTTCTTAGTAATCAAGCACCCACCTTTCTTAGTAATCAAGCTGTGACCTTTTTTAGTAATCAAGTTAGCGCATTTATTAACAATCTAAAACATAGAAAATTATGAAGTATTCTGTTTCTTTGAACTTCGGCAACGAATACATCGGTGCCAACGAGAAAACGATTACCGCCAACGAGGTGGTGGAGACCGTGGACGAGCAGGCACTGGCCCGCGAGATTTCGCACCTCAACCCGCTCATCCCCGAGCAGGTGGCCAAGGCCGTGCTGGAGAACTTCTGCAAAGCCGCCGCAAGCCTCATGTCGATGGGCTTCGCCATCCAGCTGAAGAACGGCAACGACGCGGCCCTGCGCCTCTACCCCGACATCCACGTCAAGGGCGGCAACATCAACCTCGCCCGCGCCAGGGAACTCGATCCCACGGTGACCGAGCTGACGCTGGAGAACGCAGGCGCGCTGGTGGACAAGGCCGGCGTGACCGTCCGCGCCAAGGCCGAGTGCGAGCAGAAGTTCACCGAGTTGCTGCTCTCGATGGGCGCCAGCGTGAACCGCAAGGAGGTGGTGGAGAAAGCCAAAGTGGAGCGCAAGGACGGCAGCGGCAGCGAGGGCAGCGGCTCCGGCAGCGGAGACTCCGGAAATTCCGGAAACTCCGGAAATTCCGGAGACTCCGGAAATTCCGGAAATTCCGGCAACGGCGGGAACAACGGCGGCGGCAACGGCGACGAGCCCGAAACCGAGTAATCCACAGCATTCGCCCAAAGCGCAACCACAACAGGCGGGGCCCGCGACGAAACGTCGCGGGCCCCGCCGCTGCACCCCTCGCTGGCCATCAACCGCCGCGCACGCAGCTTCCACCTCTACTGCACACTGGCCTTCCTGAGCGTCATCGTCACCTACTTCGGCGTCAACTTCTTCCTCGGCGGCGTCCACGCCTACATGTAGCCCCCGCACACACACACCCTGCAAATACGCAGCATGCCGCGTCTCCCTGGCAACCATCCCCTCTGTAGAGACGCAGCGTGCTGCGTCTCCCTGGCAACCGACCCCTCTGTAGAGACGCGGCATGCCGCGTCTCCCTGGCAACAACGCCTACGTGGAGACGCAGCACGCTGCGTCTCTACAGGCGGGAACAAATCGGATACCCGGCGGGAACGAATCCGATTCCATACAAAAAAGTCTACCGGGAGACGCAGCACGCTGCGTCTCTACAGGCGGGAACGATTCCGATTACAGGCGGAATACTATATAAGAACAGTCGAATAAAACACCTCTTTGGTAGGGGGTGGACTAGGGGCGGACCTCGGTGCCCCACATGAGCTTGTCGCGGATGGCAGAGAAGAAGTTCTGCGTGTTCATGCGGATGAGGCGGATGGAGAAGGGAGCGCGACTGAGGTTGAGGGTGGCGGAACCATAGAGGGTGACGCGGCGCGAGTCCATGCCGAGGGTGAAGGGTTCGTCCGAGGGCCGGAAGCCGGCATGGTGCGAGGCGGGGACGGTGACGAGGCGGAGGCGCGAGCTGTCGGGCACGATGATGGGTCGCAGCGTGAGGGTGTGGGCGCCGATGGGAGTGATGACGAAACAGCCGCAGTCGGGCGTCAGGATGGGGCCGCCGCAGGAGAGGCTGTAGGCTGTGGAGCCCGTGGGCGAGGCCACGATGACGCCGTCGCCGGCATAGGTGGCCACGTAGAGGTCGTCGACATAGACCTCGGTGCGGAGCATCGACGAGGCTTCGGGGCGGTGGAGGAAGACCTCGTTGAGGGCGTAGTTGACCGGCGACGGGGCCGAGGACCCGGACCCGGAGGGCCGGGACTGGAGGGCCGGGGTCTGGATGGTCAGGAGGGTGCGGCGCTCGAGCGTAAAACGGCCCTCCAGGAGGTCGACGACGAGGGTGGAGAGGTTTTCCTTGCCGGCGGTGGTCAGGAAGCCCAGGTGGCCGAAATTGATGCCCAGAATGGGCGGAAAAGCGTCGGGCCGCGTGCTGTGGATGAACTGCACGGAGGAGAGGAGCGTGCCGTCGCCGCCGATGGAGAAGAGGTAGTCGAAGCCGTCGACACTGTCGCCGTCGCCGACGGTCTGGGTCTCGACGCCGGCACGGCTGAGCTCGGCGCAAAGGTGGTCGTAGGCCGGAAGGTCGGCGGGGTCGATGTGGCGGTAATAGAGGGCTATTTTCATTGCTTGATTGTTTGAATGCTTGATTGCTTGAATAACGGGGGCTATTTGATTACGAGCACGGAGCCGGTGTAGATTTTGATGCGGTTGTTGTTGAAGCGGACGCGCAGGGCATAGGCGTAGGCGCCCTGGGGAGTGGAGGCCGTGGGGGTCCAGCCGTCGAGGGGGTCGGTGGAGGAATAGACGAGGAGGCCGTTGCGGTTGTAGATGTAGAGCTCGTAGAGGTCGCCCTTGAGGCCTCGCAGGCGGGGCCGGAAAACGCCGTTGTCGGCATCGCCCACGACGACGATGTTGGGTATGGCCTGTGCCGGTTCGGGGGGCGTGGGGACGACGATGCAGAGGCTGTCGCTGAAGCGGGGGTTGAGACCGCAGGCGTCGCGCACCGAGAGGCGGTAGCAGTGCAGGGAGTCGTAGGGGTTGACCGTGAGGTCGGCATACTGGAACGGCGGCTCGTCGAACACCAGGGCGGCAATGGAATCCCAAGGCTGGCGGTCGACACGGCGCCAGAGGGTGTAGTGGTCGGCGTGGAAGGAGGTGTCGATGTTGAACGAGAGGAGATTGCGAGTGTCGATGCTGTCGTATTGGAGCGAAAGGATGTCGAGGAAGGCGGCGGTGTCGACGGTGTGGCGTTCGACGGCGACAATGTTGCTTGTGGAGACCAGGGGCTGGTGGTCGAGGCTGCCGCCGGGGCCAATGGCCTGCACCTTGAGCCACACGCGCGTGGTGCCTTCGTCGATGGAGAAGGTGTGGGAGAAGGGGCCCAGGGCGTCGCTGACGGTGTAGGGGACATACTCGTCGTCGTAGGGCTCGAGGCGCACCAGGAGGCAGTAGCGGTCCACGCCGCCGGGCATGCCCTCGTAGGGGGTCCAGCTGGCGGTGACCTGCGTGGCGCAGCGCGGCACATCGGCGGTGAGCACGATGTTGCCGAAGGAGGGCGTCAGCGAGCTGACGTTGTAGGCACTGTCGAAGACATGGATGCGGTAGGTGTGGCGTTCGGTGGCCGAATGGTCGAGGCACCGGTAGGTGGTGTCGAGGCGTCCGAAGACGGTGTCGTAGTCGAGGCACGGCATGCCGGAACAGATGTGGTAGCCCATGGCCGCCGTGTCGGCGCTGGGGCGCCAGGAGAGGACTATCTGCTGCGAGGCTTCGTCGACGGTGGCCAGCCAGTCGGTGACCGGTGCCACGGGCTCCTGCCCCCTGAGGTTGAAGAGGGGCAGCACGAGAAGCAGTGCGAGAGAAACAAGACACCTCCTCATCATGGCCTAGAAACTTTGTAGTGCTACCAATTCGGCATAGCGTCCGCCGAGGGCCATCAGCTCGTTGTGGGTGCCGCGCTCGACAATGCGGCCGTGGTCGAGGACGATGATGCAGTCGGCCCCGACGATGGTGGAGAGGCGATGGGCAATGACGATGGCGGAGCGGCCACGGAGCACCTCGTTGAGTGTGGCCTGCAGCTGGCGCTCGCTCTCGGTGTCGAGGGCCGAGGTGGCTTCGTCGAGGATGAGCAGTTTGGGGTTGCGCAGCAGTGCACGGGCGATGCTGATGCGCTGGCGCTGGCCACCGCTGAGCTGTCCGCCCCCCTCGCCCAGGCTGGTGTCGTAGCCCTGGGGCAGCTGCATGATGAAGTCGTGGGCCTGGGCGGCCTGGGCGGCCCGGACCACCTCGTCGCGTGTGGCGTCGGGTTTGCCAAAGGCGATGTTGGTCGCCACGGTGTCGTTGAAAAGCAGCGTGTCCTGCGCCACGACGCCGATGTGCGACCGCAGGTGCGCCAAAGGCATGGCCAGGATGTTCTCGCCTTCGAGGAGTATTTCGCCCTGCGTGCAGGTGTACATGCGGCAGATGAGGTCGGCGATGGTGGACTTGCCGCTGCCGGAGGAGCCTACGAGCGCCACCGTTGTTCCACGTGGAACATCGAAGCAGATGTCGTCCAGCACCGTCACTCCGGGCTTGTAGGCGAACGAAACATGGCGGAATTCGACGTCGGGGAACGCTTGCCGGGGAGTCTGATGCGGGTGCACGGAGGGCTCCGGGGCCAGCGGTTGGTCGGGTTCCTCCTCCTCGGCGAGGAAGGCTTCGATGCGGTCGGCACAGGCGCGGCCTTTCTTAATCTGCGAGAGGCCTGTGGAGAAGTCCTTGGCAGGGGGAATCATCAGCACGAAGAGCATCACGAAGGAAATGAAAAGCTCGGAGGTAAGCCCCTGGTCGCCGCTGAAAACAAGCCAAGCGCCGAAAAGGAGTATGCCGATGACTATGGTGTTGCCGAGGAAATCGCTCACCGGCGAGGCGGCGTCGATGCGGCGAAGGACGAGGGTGCGATGGTGCGTGTACTGGCGGTTGTAGGCGCGGAAACGACGGTTGGAGAAATCGATGGCGGTATAGGATTTGATGACCTTGAGGCCACCGATGGTCTCGTCGGTGAGGGAAACGAGGTAGGAATTCATCTCCTGCACCAGCTTGGAGCTGCGCTTGAGGTGGTGCGAGATGCCGGAAATGACAAAGGCCACCAGGGGTAGCATGCAGAGCACGAAAAGTGTCAGCTTTACGTTGATATAGAACAACATAGAGAGATACAGAACCATACTGATGACCGAGGTGAGAATCATCTGTATGGAGCCTAGCACCCCCTCCTCATACTCGACCATGTCGCTCGTGAAGCGGGCCATGACATCGCCCTTGCGGGTGCGGTCGTAGAAGCTCATCGGCAGGTGCATAGCCTTGCGGAACATGCGGTTGCGCAAGGAACGGACGATGCCGGTGCGGATGATGGATATCTCGATGGCCGAGAGATAGGAGAAGATGTTCTTGCAGGAGTAGAGCACAAAGATAATGGCCGAGAAGAGGAGCAGAGCATTGAGCTGGCCAAAGGAGATGAGCCATGTGTAGAGGCGCTCGAGGAGCAGGGCGACAAGGTTGCCCGTGGCGGACGGAACGGCGTCGCCGGTGCCGAAAAGAATCTTGAGGAAGTCGGCAACCGAGAGGGCCGTGCACATGGTGAAGACCACGCTGAGCACCACGAAAAGGCCATACAGCGCACAACGCGCACCGTATGGCCTAAGCTGCTTCAGAGTGAAATTCCCACGGAGGCTCACAGGCTGTAACCGATATAGTTATGCGGGGTGATTTGGCGGATGCGCTCCTTGACGTCGGGGGCGACGTCGAGGGTGTCGACAAAGGCGGCGATGGTATCGGCGGTGACTTTCTCGTTGGTGCGCGTGAGTTGTTTCAGGGCCTCGTAGGGGTTGGGATAGCCAACGGAACGGAGGATGGTCTGGATGGCTTCGGCCACCACGGCCCAGTTGTTCTCCAGGTCACGGTAGAGGGCCTGCTCGTTGAGGAGCAGCTTGCCGAGGCCTTTCTCGAGCGAGGCGATGGAAATCATGGTGTGTGCGATGGGGACACCGATGTTGCGGCTGACGGTGGAGTCGGTGAGGTCGCGCTGCATGCGGCTGATGGGGAGCTTGTGGCTCAGGTGCTCGAAGATGGCATTGGCCAGGCCCAGGTTGCCTTCGGCATTCTCGAAGTCGATGGGGTTCACCTTGTGCGGCATGGCGCTGGAGCCCACCTCGCCGGCCTTGATGCGCTGCTTGAAGTACTCCATCGAGACGTAGGTCCACACGTCGCGGCAGAGGTCGATGAGGATGACATTGATGCGCTTGCAGGCGTCGAACCAGGCGGCCATCATGTCGTAGTTCTCAATCTGGGTGGTGAGCTGCTGACGCTCGAGGCCGAGGTGGTTCTTCACAAAGTCGTTGCCGAAAGCGCGCCAGTCGATATCGGGGAAGGCGGCCAGGTGGGCGTTGAAATTGCCCGTGGCGCCACCGAACTTGGCGGTGAAGGGGATGCGCTCCAGCTCGTCGAGCTGACGGCGTAGGCGGTAGGCAAAAACGCCCCACTCCTTGCCCAGCGTGGTGGGCGAGGCGGGCTGGCCGTGGGTGTGGGCCAGCATGGGGATGTCCTTCCACTCCTCGGCACGCTCGTCGAGCAGGGCCTGCAGGCGGCGGTAGGCGGGCAGGAGCACCTCGTCGTGGCACTCCTTCATGCTCAGCGGCACGGAGGTGTTGTTGATGTCCTGCGAGGTGAGGCCGAAATGGATGAACTCCTTCAGCTCGGCGAGGCCCATCTGGTCGAACTTGCCTTTGAGGAAGTATTCCACGGCCTTGACGTCGTGGTTGGTGGTCTTCTCGATGTCCTTGATGGCCTGGGCATCGGCGTCGGAGAACTGGCGGTAGATGTCGCGCAGCTGCTCGGCCTTGGCGGCAACAGCGGCCAGGGCCGGACGCTGGCCCTTCAGGCGGTCGGCCAGGGCAATGAAATATTCCACCTCGACGCGGACACGGTATTTTATCAGAGCACCCTCGGAGAAGTATTTGGCGAGGGGTTCGCACTTGGAACGGTAGCGCCCGTCGATGGGCGACACGGCATTGAGACTGTTCATTTCTTTTTGCTTGGCTTAGTTAACTTTGTTGAAAGTCACATTATCGATGCCCACCAGGGAGGAGGTGGCGGTATTTCCGCTGACGTTGAACTCAAATTCGCCGAAGTCCTCTTTGGCCCGATTCAGCTCTTCCGCCGTCATCGGATACCACTCGTAGCCACTGGTGAGATCGAGGGTGGTGGCATCAAGGTTACCCATGTTCCACGACCAGCTTGTCATGTTGCCTTCCTCGTCATACACCACATCGGTAAGTGCTTTGTATGCCTCTGTGATGTTGTACTTTACAACATTGTTAGCCCACGTGTACGTTCCCCTCAGGTGCTGTCCCCAGGAGACGACATACAGGTCGAGGTTCGCTTCGCCAAAAAGAGCGACAAAGGCAATGTCCTCAGGGGTGTCGGGGAAACGCGGGGCTTCCCATCTTCCTTTGAGAGAGGTTTCGGAGGTTTCTTCTTCAGTTTTACTGCATGAGACGGTCACCAGGGCGACCACGGCCATCAGGGCAAACAATATCTTTTTCATAAAAATGGGGGTTTTTTGAATGATGTGTTTTTTCTGTTTTCTATAACGTTTTGTTCATAAACTCGTATTTCTCGAGAACCTTCTCCACCTTGCGGTCGTGGGAGAGGTCGATGAGGGCCTTGGAATACATGGTGTTGTGGGTGTCGGTGCCCATGAACTCCACCCATCCGCGCTCTATCATCTGGTAGGCGCGTTTCTTGGCTTCCTCGCCGTAGAATCCGCCCAGCGACAGGACATTGGTCTGGAAGTATACGCCCTGGTTCTTGAGCTGTTCCATGCGTGTGCCGTTGACGTTGAGGTAAGGGTAGCGCTCCGGATGGGCCAGAATAACCTCGTAACCTTTCATCTGCATGTCGAAAATCATCTCGTCGCAGCCCATCATCTGCTGGTGCAGCGAGAACTCGACGAGCACATACTTGCCTCCCACCTGGAGGAAACGGGGGTTGTCGAGGCGTTTCTGGAAACCGCTGTCGATGCGGTATTCGCCTCCCACGCCGGCCATCTCGATCTCTACACCGGCCTCGATGGCCTGCTTCTTCAGGTCCTCGAAGCGGCGACAGATGTCGTCCTCGTCGTTCTCGAAGCGGGGAGTCTGGAAATGGGGGGTGATGATGACCTTGTTGTAGCCTACGGATTTGAGGGTGTTGAGGCAATCGATGCTCTCCTCGACACACTTGGAGCCGTCGTCGACCTTCGGCACCAGGTGGCAGTGCATGTCGGTGCCCAGGGCGGCGAAGATGGGGCGGGGTTCAAATTTGCGTTTGAAAAAGCTGAACATGTCGTATATGGGTTTAGTTATTGGATAGTTTTGTTTCTACTCTACTCTTCTTATTTCGGCCCCCAGACGGGCCAGACGCTGGTCTATGCGCTGGTAGCCGCGGTCGATTTGTTCGATGTTGTCGATGCGGCTCTTGCCTTCGGCGCTCAGGGCGGCGATGAGCAGCGCCACACCGGCGCGGATGTCCGGCGAGGCCATGCGCACACCGCGCAGCTTGTGCTCGCGGTCCAGGCCGATGACGGTGGCACGGTGCGGGTCGCAAAGGATGATCTGCGCCCCCATGTCGATGAGCTTGTCGACGAAGAACAGGCGGCTCTCGAACATCTTCTGGTGGATGAGCACACTGCCTTTGGCCTGCGTGGCCACGACAAGGGCAATGCTGATGAGGTCGGGCGTGAAGCCGGGCCACGGCGCATCGGCGATGGTCATGATGGAACCATCCATGAAACGCTCAATCTCGTAGTGCTCCTGCGCGGGCACATAGAGGTCGTCGCCTTTCTGCCACACCTCGATGCCCAGGCGGCGGAACACCTGCGGAATCAGCCCCAGGTGCTGCACCTGCGCGTTCTTGATGGTGATGTCGCCCTGCGTCATGGCGGCCATGCCGATGAACGAGCCCACCTCGATCATGTCGGGCAGCAGGCGGTGTTCGCAGCCGTGCAGCTCCTTGACACCGCGGATGGTCAGCAGATTGCTGCCCACGCCGCTGATCTTGGCACCCATGCGGTTGAGCATGTTGCAAAGCTGGTAGACATAAGGCTCGCAGGCGGCATTCATGATGGTGGTGGTGCCGCGGGCCATGACGGCGGTCATGATGATATTGGCCGTGCCGGTGACGGAGGCCTCGTCGAGGAGCATGTAGCACCCCTTGAGTTTCTTGGCTCTCACCAGGTAGGCGTTGCGCTTGTACTCCACCTCGGCGCCGAGGCGTTCCATACCGATGAAGTGGGTGTCCAGACGGCGGCGGCCAATCTTGTCGCCCCCGGGCTGAGGCACCACGGCCTGGCCGAAGCGCGCCAGCAGCGGGCCCACCAGCATGATGCTGCCGCGGAGGGCACCGGCCTGCTCACGGAACTGCGGACTCTGCAGCACCTCGAGGTTCACCTGGTCGGCCTGGAACTCGAAGGTGCGGCCGCTCTCGCAGGCCGACGGCACATCCTCGCGCACACTGACGCCGAGGAGCTTCAACAGGTCGATAAGCTTGTTCACATCGCGGATGTCGGGCACATGCTCTATGCGCACCTTCTCGGAGGTGAGCAGCACGGCGCAGAGCACCTGCAGGGCCTCGTTCTTGGCGCCCTGCGGCACAATCTCGCCCCGCAGCTTGCGACCGCCTATGATTTCGAAACTGCTCATTTGTTCTTCTTCTTTTTCTTTTTCTTCTTTTCGCCGGCTTCCTTCTTGGCGGCAACGGCGGCCATGGCGTCGAGGTATATCTTCGAGTCGCGGAACTGGAAGCCGTCGGGCAGCTTGATGCGTCCGCCGGAGAGCTCGTCGAGCTGCTCGCGGATGAGGTTGTCGTCCACCGAATCGCGGTTCCACTGCAGGTACTGGCGTTTCATGGTGTGGGCAATCTGCTGCGAGAGGAGACTCTTCTCCTCGCCCTCGGGCATCTCGGCCACGGCACGGATCATATCCTCCAGCGCCCGGCCGTAGTGGCGGTAGCGTATCTTGCTGTCGCTGTAATCAATCGGTTTGGGGTGGAAGGCCTCGGTCACCTCGCGCACAACGGGATAGGGGGTGTCGACGTCCAGCTCGTAGTCTGACATCAGCATAAGGTGGTCCCACAGGATGTGGCGGTATTCGGTGCGCTCCTTGACCTTGGGGTTCACCAAGGCCATGGTCTCCACAATGAGGTAAGCCATCTGCGTGCGCTCCGCACGGTCGGCGATAGTTTTGGCGTAATCGATCATCTTCATGACGTTGCGCCCGTAGTCGGTAATCTTCAGTGGCTCTCGTTGAGTGTTGTATTCCATCGGTTAATCTTTTTCTCTTTTTTCTTTTCGCGGTTTCCCGTTTCCCCTACCAGGGCCAGGGGCCGCTGTAGAGTTCGTAGCTCGGCACGCCCCAGCCGTAGTAGGGGTGCCCCAACAGGCCCAGGGCGTCGTTGCCGTAGTGGTCGTGCACCACATGGAAGTGGAACTCCAGCAGCGACTCGTCGCTCAGCGCATAGCTGAAACCGCCGCTGAGGGTCGTCACCCCCACAGGCATCGACTCGCCGTAGGGCAGCCACAGCGACTCGTGCCATCCGCCGGTGTGCTGCAGCGAGGCCCAGACGCTCAGGCGCTCGTTGACGCGGTATTCGGCTCCCACGCCGCCTGTGACCATCTGCGTGCCGCGGCGCCGCGGCACATAGCTGCGCTCGTAACCCCGCAGCTCGTAGCCGCCCAGCAGCGACCCCACGGCCGAAAAACCGCCGTAGAGCGTCAGCCGGTCGCTGGCACGGTATTCCACCTTCGGCGCCGCCCAGACATAGGCGTTGCCGCGGCCACCGACACTCAGCACCGTCGTGCCTGCCGACATGTGGAAATCCCACCGCGACGTGTCCGCCTCGGCGGCCCGCCAGCCCTGTGCCGTGGCCCCGAAGCCCAGCGCCAGGGCAGCCATTATGACCATGATGTTTTTATACATAACAAACCCTTAACGCAAAAATGTGCGAGATATTGCATAATAATTATAATATTTTTTTATTCCCCCTCCACCCCACCCCCACCAAACACCTACCTGATTCGGCACTTCTCATATAGTTCCTATATACTTCTCATATACTTCTTATATCACATATATAAGAAGTATATGAGAACGATATAAGAACAATATAAGAAATGTCGAATTATGTACCTCTCAGGGGGGTATTTGACAGGGGTGTCAGAGTTCCGTCAGAGTTCCATCAGCTTGAGGAAGGACGAGGGAATGGGGGTTTCGAACTGCAGGCGGCGTCCGGTGACGGGGTGCTTGAAGCAGAGGCGGAAGGCGTGGAGGCAGAGGCGGTTGACGGGCGAGAGGTCGTCCTTGTAGCCGTACATGGGGTCGTGAACCACGGGGTGTTTGAGGTCGCGCAGGTGGACGCGGATCTGGTTGCGCCGGCCGGTGTCCAACTTCAACTCAACCAGCGAGTAGCGGCGCGAGGTCTGCTTCACCTCGTAGTGCGTCACGGCGAGTTTGCCGCCGTTGTCCGTGGGCGACGAGAGGACGCAGAATTCGCCGTCGGTGAACCAGCTTTTGACCTCCCCTTTCGGGGGGTCGATGTGGCCCCAGGCCACGGCCACATAGCGGCGGTCGAAGACCATGCCTTTCCAGTCCTCCTCGAACTTCTGGCTCACTTCCTTGCTCTTGCTGACCACCATGAGGCCGCTGGTGTCGCGGTCCAGGCGGTGGACGATGTGGGCGTGGCAGCGCTGGTGGCTGGCGTCGAGGTACTGGTTGAGGACGGTGATGACGGTTTTGTCGTTGGGGTGCTTGCTGTTGCTGAGCAGGCCCTCGTGCTTGTTGACCACGAGGAGGTGCTGGTCCTCGTAGACGATGTCGAGGTCGCGCGGGCGGAGACGGTCCCTGCCGCTGGCTTTCTCGATGCTCACCTTCATGCCCCGCTGGAGGGGGAAATTGAACTGCGAGGTGCGGCGGCCGTCGACGTAGACGTTGTGCGCCAAAAGTTCTTTCACCTTGCTTTTCGAGGCCTCCGGCATCTGCGAAAAAAGGAACTGCAGCAGCTCCTGCTGTTCGTGCACGATATATTCGGTTTTCTTCATATCTTCAATGCTTTCGATGTTTCACGTGAAACATTGTTTTTACTGGGTTATCAACAATTTCGGTCGTAGATTTCAACAATTTCGTAGGGGTTGCCGATTTGTTGGATGAACTTCATCATGTCGTCGCGGGTGATGACCAGCGAGGCACGGTTGTCGTTGGGGTGGAAGCTCACTTTTTCGGCCTCGAGGAGGTACTTGTCGACGAAGAGGGTCACCTCGTGGTTCTGGTCGTTGATGAGCGTGAACAGCGAGACGCTGCCGGGCCTTACGCCGAGGTAGCGCATCATGCGCTCTTCGCTGGCGAAGGAGAGTTTGCCCTGGTGCAGGCGGTGCTCCATGTCGTGGATGTCCATGGGGTAGCGGCTGTCCATGATGACCAGGTAATGGCGGTTGCCTTTGTGGTTGCGGAAGAAGAGGTTCTTGCAGAGCGTGGTGCCCTCGCCACGGTAGAACTGGGCGGCGATTTCGATGGTCGGTGCCTCGGGGTGCTCGTAGTAGTCGAACGGAATGCCCATCCGTTCCAGGGTTTCGTATACTTGCGGTTGTCCTATCATAATTCACATATCTGTTTTGTCATTTCGTTAAGTGTCAAACACATCGTGCGGGTCAGGGGGATGCGTTCGTTCTGGTGTTCCCACGGGGCGAGGATGAGGAAACGGCCGTCGGCACAGGCCTCGTAGTACTGATGGCCGGGCTTGGAGAATTCGTTGAAACCCCATGGGGTGAGGAATATCAAAGGCAGGTGCTCGTCAAGGGCGGCACGCATCACCGCCTGCTCGCCCCGGGAGATGGCCGGCGACACCAGTACCGCTCCCTGCCGCGCCAAGGCTAGGAATTCAGCCTTTTTGGATTGTATCTGTTCGTCGGTGAGGCTGCGCGAGAGCTGCACCTGCACCTTCTCGGGGTGCTGCAGGAGGAAGCGGTTGCCGATGGCGGCATACTGCTGTCCTGCCGTCTGCAGGCCGAAACGGACCCGGAAGTAGTCGGGGTGGGCGCGCTTGACGGCCAGGCGGCGGGGGTTGTCCTTCACGTAGGCTGACATGCGGGGGAGCATGTCGTAGCCTTTGGCGATAAGGTCGTTGTAGCCGCGTTCGAAGAGGAGGCCGTGGCTTTTGTCGTCGGGCTTCAGGCGGTGCTGCGAGGGCAGGGGCAAGGGCAGCGGCGGTGCCGCTGCATACGCGGAGGCGGTTGCTGGCCCAGGGGCTGCCGCTGTTCCCAAAGGGCTCTGCTCGGTAAACGTCCCTGCTCCCAAAGGGCTCTGCGTCGTAACAGCCCCTGTTCCCAAGGGGCTCTGCTCGGTAAACGCCCCTGCTCCCAAGAGGCTCTGCGTAAGGCGAGGCACCGCCTCGCCCCTCCCCTCCCCCTCTCCAAGAAACTTCCTGTACGCTTTGTTGCACCCTGCCTTGAACCCGCTGACCACCTGCCCCAAGTGCTCCTCCATAGCCTCCGTCACAAACAGGAGGCCATGCAGATGGTCAGGCATCAGTTGAAAAGCCAATAGCTTCACCTCCGAATGGTACTTGGGAATGGCCGCCCAACACTTTACCACTTCTTTCCCCAGCGGTGTGGGCTGCACCCACGCCTTCTCTTCCCCGCCCTCCAAAGTTCCAAGCAGAGGACGCCGGCCTTCCACCGCCAGGGTGAGCATGTAGATGTGTCGGCCATGGTAGTTGTTAATTCCACTCCGCCTCTTCATCGACGGCTTTTTCGCGCCGGCGAAACGTTTCTTTTCTTCTATTTTTTTTGCGTCGGGCATCACACTTGTCGGTGCCTACTTGATGATGCCCAGCTGGCGGCTCATGTCGAGCATGCGGACGATGGGGCGCTTGGCGGCTTCGATCATCTCGGGGCTCATGAGGATCTCGGGCTGCTCGTCGCGCAGGCAGCGGTAGAGCTTCTCGAGGGTGTTGAGTTTCATGTAGGCGCAGTCGTCGCAGGCGCAGCTCTTGTTGTCGCGCAGGGTGATGAACTCCTTGTCGGGGTTCTCCTTCTTCATCTCGTAGAGGATGCCCGTCTCGGTGGCGACGATGAACTGTTTCTTTTCCGAGGCCTTGATGTAGTTGAGCATGGCCTTGGTGGAGCCCACGAAGTCGGCCACCTTCAGCAGCGCGGGGTTGCACTCGGGGTGGGCGATGACGGGGGCGCCGGGGTGCTCGGCCTTGAGGTTGAGCACGGCCTCGGCCTGCATGGCGTCGTGCACGGTGCATACACCGTTCCAGAGAAGCATCTGGCGGCCGGTGACCTGGTTGATGTATCCGCCGAGGTTCTTGTCAGGGGCGAAGATAATCTTCTGCTCTTCGGGCAGCGAACGCACCAGTTTCTCGGCGTTGCCGGAGGTGCAGATGAGGTCGCTGAGGGCCTTGATCTCGGCCGAGCAGTTGACGTAGGAGATGACCATGTGGTCGGGATGTTCGGCTTTGAACTTGGCGAAGTCCTCGGCCTTGCAGCTCTCGGCGAGGGAGCAGCTGGCCTCCATGTCGGGCAGGAGCACCTTGCGTGTGGGATTGAGGATCTTGGCTGTCTCGGCCATGAAATGCACGCCGCAGAAGACGATGATGTCGGCCGTGGCCTCTTGTGCGCGCTGTGCCAGGGCCAGGCTGTCGCCGATGTAGTCGGAGAGTTCCTGTATCTCGTGTCGCTGGTAGTAGTGGCCCAGAATGACGGCGTTCTTTTCTTTTTTCAGTCGCAGTATTTCCTGCTTCAATTCTTCGTTGGTCATCTTTGTTTATGTTTTTCGTTTTGAAATGCAAAAGTACGAAAAAAAGAGCATATCGCAATAAAAATTATTATTATTCCTTTTTTTATTTTTTTTGAATTTTAATGGGTGTTAATTCTGTTGATAACTCCGTAACCGTTTTTGGAGTAAATTGTTTTCATTTTTCCTTCAACAGGTTTTCCACAGTCTTTTCCTTTGTCTATCAGTGTTTATATTGTTTTTTCAACTGCCTGTTGAAACCGCAATCCAACAACCTTTTGTTCAAAACAGGAGTATCAGTTAGCCTCCCTTTTCTTTGTTGAAAAAGGCCTTGAAAACTTCCATTTTTTCAACACCTCCCCCACCCCGCAATGTTATCAACACCGTTGCTGACAGAAACCAACAATGCTTTCAACCGATGTATGTTAAAAATTTATTGAATGCTGATTTTCTTTTCTTTACCGTTTTCGGTAATAACTGTGTTGATAAGTTGTGATGGCTCATTATGAAAGAGTTCCATTTTTATAGTACTTTTGCAAACGGAAAAAGTTTTAAACAACGACCCAAATGAAAGAAATAATTCCTATAGCCTGCGACCATGCAGGGTACGAACTCAAGCTGAAAGTCATCGACCATCTCAAGGAGCGTGGCTTCGATGTAAAAGATTGTGGAACCAACAGCACCGAGAGCTGCGACTATCCCGACTTCGCCCATCAGGTGGGCAGTGCCCTTAACCGTGGCGACTACAAGCGCGGCATCGTCATTTGCGGCTCCGGCAACGGCGTGCAGATGACCGTCAACAAGTATCCCAACGTGCGCTGCGCCCTCAGCTGGACGCCCGAAATAGCCCACCTCGGCCGTCAGCACAACGACTGCAACTGTGTCTCCATCCCCGCCCGTTTCATCGACGAAGCCACGGCCTTGAAGGTGGTCGACGAGTTCCTCGACACCCCCTTCGAGGGTGGCCGCCACCAGCGCCGTGTGGAGAAAATCAACAAGCTGATATGAGCGACCGCAGCCTGTTGCAGCAGGTCTTCTCCTGCATCGACAACACCACCCTCACGGCTACCGACACCGATGCCTCGGTGGAGGCTTTCTGCCGCCACACCCTGGCGCTCCGGGGCGCGGCCTATGGTCCCGTTGCCGCCGTGTGCGTCTATCCCCGCTTCGTCGCTGCGGCCAGGAAGGTGCTCGAAGGCAGCGGCATCCGCGTGGCCTCCGTGGCAGGAGCTTTCCCCCACGGGCAGCTGCCGCTGGAGCTGAAGGTGGCCGAGGTAAAGTACGCCGTCGGACAGGGAGCCGACGAGGTGGACATGGTGCTCAGCCGCGGCCTGGTGCTGGAAGGCGACGCCGACGGCGTGGTACGCGAGGTGCAGGCCATGAAAGAGGCTTGCCAGGGCCGCACCCTGAAGGTCATCCTCGAGACCTGCGAGCTCCCCTCCCCCACCCTCGTGGCACAGGCGTCGCAACTGGCCATCGACGGCGGCGCCGACTTCATCAAAACCTCCACCGGCAAGGGCGCCTCGGGAGCTACCCTCGAAGCGGCCGAAACGATGCTTGACGTCATAATGCAAAATGTTAAAAAAACGTCAAAAAAAGTCGGTTTCAAGGCTGCCGGAGGCATTTCAGAGCCTACAGAAGCCCTTGCTTACGCTCAGTTGGCAAAAAAAATTCTTGGCGATGATTATGTTAAAAACCAGACATTTAGAATAGGCGCCAGCCGTTTGACAGACCGCCTGGCTGCATTTTTAACATAAAATTCTTTTAATATTTAAGAATTTTTTTGTTACTTTGCATTTTAAAACTATTGTTAAAAATATATGAAGCCCTTACAGCAAAAGTTAGCGCAATACACCGTCCCTCAGGAGACCAAAGCTGCGGGAATCTACCCTTATTTTACCCCCATCACTTCCGAGCAGAACACCGAAGTCTACGTGCAAGGTCATGAGGGCAAGGTGCTGATGTTCGGCAGCAACTCCTACCTCGGACTCACCAACGACCCCCGCCTCAAGGAGGCTGCCAAGCGCGCCATCGACAAGTATGGCACCGGCTGCGCTGGCTCGCCGTTCCTCAACGGCACCCTCGACATCCACGTGCAGCTGCAGGACGAGCTGGCCGAGTTCCTCGGCAAGGACGGCGTCATGCTCTTCTCCGCGGGCTTCCTGGCCAACAGCGGCGTCATCCCCGACGTCGTGGGCCGCGGCGACTACCTCTTCTACGACGAGCGCGTCCATGCCTCCATCATGGAGGGCAAGCTCATCACTTTCGCCAACACGCAGAAATACCGCCACAACGACATGGCCGACCTCGAGCGCGTCCTGGCCAAGGCCCCCCTGGAGGCCGCCAAGCTCGTGGTCACCGACGGCGTCTTCTCCATGGAAGGCGACGTGGCCCATGTCGACAAGATGGTGGATATCTGCAACAAATACAATGCCACCCTCATGGTCGACGAGGCCCACGGCCTCGGCGTCTTCGGCCGCGAAGGCCGCGGCACCTGCGACCATTTCGGCAAGCTCCCCGAGGTGGAACTCGTCATGGGCACCTTCTCCAAGAGCCTCGCCTCCGTGGGCGGATTCATAGCCTCCGACAAGGAGACCATCAACTGGATGAAGCACTCCGTGCGCCCCTACATCTTCACCGCCTCCATCACCCCCGCCTCCACAGCCTCCGTCCTCGAGGCCCTGCACATCATGCGCAGCGAGCCCGAGCGCAACGCCGCCCTCTGGGACAACCAGCGCTACGCCTTCAAGGCCTTCAAGGACCTCGGCTTCGAAGTCGGCAACACCGAAACCCCCATCATACCCCTCTTCATCCGCGACAACATCAAGACCTTCACCATCACCCACGACCTCCTGGAGGACGGCGTCTTCGTCACCCCCGTCATCGCTCCCGCCGTGCCCAACGACGAGACCCTCATCCGCGTGGCCCTCATGGCCACCCACACCCACGAGCAGATCGACATCGCCGTGGAGAAAATCCACCGCGCCTTCAAAAAACTCCAGGTGCTGTAGGAACGGCAATTTTTTAGTGGACACGCAAACTTAAAACCAAAAGCTTAAAGCTTAAAACTTAGGTATCATGGCCGAGATAGTTGTAAAAAAAGTCGAGAGCAGAGGCGACCTGCGCAAATTCATCGCCTTCCCCAACCGCCTCTTCAAGGATGTGCCCTCCTACATCCCGGCGCTGAACTTCGACGAGCGCAACCTCCTCTCCGACAAGAACCCCTCGCTCGAACACTGCTCGCGCGAGCTCTTCCTGGCCCTGCGCGACGGCAAGGTCGTCGGCCGCGTGGCCGCCATCATCAACCGCACCGTCAACGAGCACTGGAACAAAAAGTCTGTCCGCTTCGGATGGTTCGACTTCGTCGAGGACTACGACGTCTTCTCCGCCCTCCTCGCCAAGGTGGCCGATTACGGCCGCGCCCACGGCATGACCGAAATCGAAGGCCCCTTCGGCTTCACCGACATGGACAAGGAATGCTGGGTCATCGACAACTTCGACGCCCGCCAGAATATCTCCACCCTCTACAACCCCGAGTACTACATCCGCTTCATCGAGCGCGCAGGCTACGAAATCAAATGCCGCTGGCAGCAATACTCCATGCCCGCCTCGCAGCCCGTGCCCGACAAGGTGGCACGCCTCAACAAACTCATCATGGAGAAGTACCACCTCCACCTCGTCCGCGTCAAGCGCCGCAAGCAGCTCATCCCCTACGCCTGGCAGTTCTTCCACGCCATCAACGACTCCTTCAAGGACCTCTACGACTTCGTCCCCATGACCGAAAAGGAAATCAAGGTCTACATCGACGAATACTTCCCCTTCGTCAACATGGACTTCGTCCAGTTCGTCGTCGACGACAACGACCGCCTCGTGGGCTTCGGCCTCTCCATCCCCGACCTCAACGGCGCCTACAAGAAGGCCAACGGCCGCCTCTTCCCCTTCGGCTGGTACCACATCCTCCGTGCCTTCCGCAAGTTCGACACCATCGACCTCCTCCTCAACGGCGTCCTCCCCGAATGGCAGAAACGCGGCGTCCACAGCATCTACTACAGCGACATGAACGAGGCCGCCATCCGCTACCAGGTCCACACCGCCTACACCAACCCCCAGATCATCGGCAACGAGGCCGTCAAAATCTGGGAAACGCAGTACAACACCACGCCCCTCATGCAGCGCGCCGTCTTCGGCAAAGCCCTCAGATAGTCATATAACCTCCCACCCCTCACCGGGCAGAAATCCATAAATCCATTCTCCTGCTCGCCGCGCTCGCGAAATCTGGGGAATCCTGTAAATTATTCCGTCTGCGGCGGCTACGCGAAGCGCATAATCTATAAGATTTATGGATTTCTGCCCTACCATCTGTCGCTTTTTCAGCTGCTTTTCTCAATCAGATTTTAAAAGATTATAAAAGAAAAAAGGTTCTTCCTACAAATGCGTAGGTGATACACAATAAAAGAAGCTGGCATTTCGTATTGTAAATGCTAAAAAGGGTACGGAATGGAAACCAGCTTCATGTATCATTGCCTCGGAATCCGGGAACAAGAAAGCGGATGAACCTCAAAAAAGAGTATATCTTTTCATCAAAAAGAGTATATCTTTTCATCAAAAAGAGTATATCTTTCCCTCAAAAAGAGTATATCTTTCCCTCAAAAAGAGTATATCTTTCCCTCAAAAAGAGTATATCTTTCGTGCAAGAAGATATACTCTTTTTGTACTAAAGAGTGTATCTTTTCAATCAACCCTTTATCCCCACCCTCGCCGCCTCGCAAATCAACTGGCAGCGCGTGGATGCAGCACCTTCGTCGGGCAGCGGCTCGGGTTCCGGCTCCGGCGGCAGTAATCCTCCCAGCGGCGGCAACGACGACCCCGACA
>Ga0310697_10001207_pt1 | contig 31270 bp, 20 predicted proteins | sample 172DNAGHGlowgp2_FD_203883 | JGI IMG/M metagenome (GOLD analysis project Ga0310697, IMG submission 203883) | Sheep rumen microbial communities from Palmerston North, Manawatu-Wanganui, New Zealand - 1728 DNA GHGlow gp2 (v2) (version 2) | ecosystem: Host-associated > Mammals > Digestive system >... | reverse complement strand
GTTCGTAACGGGACTGCAAAAGTAGAGATTAATCTTGAAATATCAAAAACTTTTTTTTCATTTTACCTGATCGGTCTCATCGAAGGTGAATGCTTCCCATGGGAGTTCGGCATCCTTGCCTTCGTCGAGGACGGCGGCGGTGTGGCAGAGCATCGGGAACTTGCGGAGGTCGACAAGGCCGCGCTGGGCCTTCCTGTCCATTGCCGCATATACGCGGCGGGAGACGACGAGGCTCTCGAGGGTCACACCGGCAAGGATATCCAAAGCCTCCTGATAGGTCTTGCCTTCACCCAGGAGGATACCGACCTTGCGGGTGCGTCCGCCGTAAACCGTGACATAGAGGTCACCGATTCCGATGTTCTCACAATTGCGGGATGCGCCCTGGATTTCCAGAAGGTAACGCATCTCCTTGACGCCCTGGTAGAAAGCGGCTGCCTGGGAGTTGAAGTGGAGTCCAGCGTCGGCACCGTGGTGGCGGTTCACCAGACCTATGGACATCGCGATGGCCAGGGCATATCCGTTCTTGAGCGCTACGGCGCTCTCGAGACCTTCGACATCGTTGGTGAGCGAAATATGGTAATAGGAGGTCTGCATGGCCTCTTTCATCATCCTGATGGTGGCGGTGTCCTTACCGCAGAATGCGACTTCGCTTTGGTCGTGGAATACGAGTTCATAGCTCGTACACGGGCCGCCGATAGCGCAGATCTCGCGATGTATGCCCTTCTTCGCAAGTTCCCTTTTCCAGTATTCAGGATAGGAGATGAGGGTGCCGTCTTCAAGGTTGATGAGACCCTTGGTCACACTGAGGACCGGTACTTCCGGGTCCAGTTCCGAAAGGATATTCTCAAGGAACCAGTCCACGCCGAAGGAGGATACTCCGCCGATGATGAAATCGGCTCCCGCGGCAGCTTCCTTCCATTGTTCGTAATAGTAATACTTAACTCCCTTAGGGAACGGATAATCGAATTTCGGGTGCTGGTTCACCGCCTTGCAGGCATCGATGATTTCCTTGTCGAGCGGTGTGCCGACGAGGCGGACTTCGTTCCCGTTTTCAAATGCCGGGAAGGCAAGGGCGGATCCCATCATTCCGGATCCGATGATAGTAATGGTTTTCTTTGCCATTTTTAAACTGCAATTACTTTGATTGATATGGCCCATGAACGGCCTTAACCTTATATTCCTGATCGTCGTCTTCAAGGATGATGACCCAGTAGCGGTCTCCGCCTGGAGCTACCCTGATGACGACATGCCCCTGGGTTGCCAGGAACTTGTCCGGATCGACATCGCCGGCAAGAAGAAGTTTCCTGCAGCGGTCCACCATGTTCGTCGTGATGACCTTGGTGTCAGGATTTGCCCGATAGACACGCTTTATGGTCTCAGGGTTCGGCTGTACGTCGCGCCAGTTGCAGGCAATCGCGATTTCCGGCCTCAAGGCATCCAGCAGTTCCTGACTGTTGGTTCCTCCCGTGCCGTGGTGGCAGAGTTTCATGACATCGACTTCCGGCATCACGCGTGCGACCGGGGCTTCGGCGTCGAACCAAGGGATTTCTTCCCTGTGCTTGTACTGGAGGTCTCCTCCGGCAAAGAAGTTGAACTTCCCATATTGCAGGTGGAATACGCAGCTGAGCATGTTTTCGTTGACATTCGGGGCGTCCTTGTCTTTTGACTCAGCATATTCCAGGAACTTTTCAGGAGGTGGCATCAAGGTTGAATCAACCTCGTAACCTTCTCCGGTCCAGAAGTTTCCGCCTGCGGCAATATTCCTTATAGAAAAAGAAGGGTATCTTGCCGGAGAGTGGCGGAGGATGATCTGGTCGTCCCGGCCTACCCGCATCGGTTCATATACCGAGCCGTTTGCCTTTTCGCTCCAGCTTACGAATTTGCGGTAATTCATATACCGTCCCCAGGAGGCTTCGTTCCGGTAGCCCTTGGAGGCTCGTGACGAGAAATCTCCTCGGTCGATTATGGTTCCGACCTTGATGTTCGCGCCGACCTCCGCTACGGAGACCATCTGGAATCCTCCTTCAGGATGGATCCGTACACCATCCGCTTCGGGGTCCGGTGAAAGCAGGCCGAAATGGTCCCCGTGGAAATGGGAAACCATCAGATAGTCAATGGTTTTCTTGGAAACGCAAGGGGAGAAGTGGCGGACATAATCGGTAACTACACGGCCTGAGGATATATCCTTGGATGGCTTGGATGGAACTCCGGGCGGCTTGAGCGGATAGTCTTCCTCGGGCAGCGAACCGCCGGCATCCACCAGCATCGTAGTCCCGTCCGGGAATATGTAGAACAAACTTTCTCCGCGTCCTCCATTGATGGAATGGATGTCCAGCCACCCTTTTTGCCAGCGAGGGAGCACTTTCCCGGGCTTGACGGCGACCGGAGTCCGGATGAATCCGACAGAGACCGCCAGGGCGGCCAGTACAAGCAAGAATCTTTTCATACGCTATTGGGCACGTAACGGGCCGAACTTGGCTTTAACTTTATATTGTTCGTTGCTGTCGTCAAGCACGAATATCCAGTATCTCACCTTGGATGGTTCCACGCGGACCACGACATGGCCCTGTGTGGCTGAAAAACGGCTGGCTGGAGTACCGGAATCCTGGATGAGCTGGAGATTCTCCGGGGCCATGTTGGTCGTGAAAAGCATAACCTTGTCGTTGGATGTCACGACACGCTTGATCGTCTCCGGATTAGGCTGGACGTCCTGCCAGGTCGCAGCGATGAACACATCAGGTTTCAGCACGGCGAGGAACTCCTTGCTGTTGGTGTTGCCCGTGCCGTGATGGCCGGCCTTCATGACCTCGACCTTGTTCATGACTTTCGCCATAGGGGCCTCGATGTCCTTCCAGGCATAGGTGGAACGACCGTTGTACTGGTGGTCACCGCCGGCAAAGTAGTCGAAGGAACCATACTTCAGGTGGAAGGCGCAGCTGTAAACGTTCTCACCGACGTTCCATTCACTAGAAGAGGCATGCTTGAGCATTTCCTCAGGAGACGGCATCAGGGACGAATCCTGGGTACCGGTGCCGGTCCAGACTCGGCCGGAAGCCGCTATGTTCCGGATAGAGAAGCCGTTGTACTTACCAGGATCATGCGTCATAACGATCTGGTCGTCATGGCCTACCTGCATGGCCTCCCGGACAGTTCCGTATTTCTGGGCGCTCCATTCGACGAATTTGGTGTAATTCTGGTAACGCAGCTTGCCGCCCGACTCGAAATAATCGGCGGAGACGCGGTCAGTCCAGTCTCCGCGGTCGATAATCTTGACGATCGGAATATCCATCCCTACCTCAGGCAGTCCGTTGATTACGAAACCGCCTTCGTCGTTGTATTCCCATTTATAGGTCGTCCGCCAGTCATTCCGCCACGCACCGATATGGTCGCCATGGTAGTGGGACGCCATGAAATAGTCTAGCTTCCCTCCGGAAACGGAAGGGGCGAAATGCTTGATGTAATTGATGATTACCCTGCCGCTGCTGACGTTGACGTTCGGTTTTGACGGGAATCCGTCCTTGTCGGCGGTATATTCATTCTGCGGGGCGCCGGCGGCATCGACAAGCATCGTCGTACCGTCAGGGAAGATGTAATAGAAACTTTCCCCACGACCACCGTTTATGGAATGGATATCCAGCCAGCCTTCTTCCCAGTCGGGAAGGACTTCACCTACTTCGACGACCGCAGGACCGGATTCTTTAACCGGAGGCGTTGGTGTAGGCTGCGGATCCGGATCTTCCTTGCAAGCGAAAACCATCCCGGCAAGGGCCAGGATCAACCATACTTTTTTCTTCATAGTCTCTTACTCTAAGATCCCCACCCATCCGCCAGGCGGGGCGGATGGGAACGGGGATGCTTGAATATCATGCTAATATCCCGGATTCTGCGTCAGTTTCGGGCAGATCGTCCTTTCGTTGATAGGGATCGGGAACAGATATTCCCGAGGCACGAACGCTTTCTGCACGTTGATGACATAGTAATCCGGATAGTTCTGGAGGTCTGAGAGGTCGATGATCGAGGATTCGGTCATGCGTGGCTTGAAGCCCTCCGGGAAGAACCAGTAAGGGGTCTTCTCGTTGGCCTTGCGGGTTGCATTGGCAGGAACTCCGTAGCAAGGCATGGTCAGGGCCTCTTCGCAGACTCTCCAGCGGATAAGGTCGAACCAGCGGCGATTCTCCCAGGCCAGCTCGATGCGGCGCTCGTTACGGATGATCCTGCGAAGCTTCGTCTGGTTGGCCTCGGTGATGGCCGGGTACTTGGAGGTCTCGTTGATCCCGCACTTGTAAGCGCGTGCACGGAGAGCGTTGAGGGCATCGAATACGCTTTGGTCGATCTGGTTCATCTCCATCTTGGCCTCGGCATACATCAGCAGGACGTCTCCGTAACGCATGATTCTCATCGGAGAATCTGTCAGACGGTCATCGATCCATTCTTCATCGATGAACTTCTTAAGGACGAATCCATTGTATGAGCAGTCCTTGGAGCTTGCCTTGGAATCGTTGTTCTTGACCATCTGTCCGGTCGAAACCTGGAGGGTCTGGGTGGCGTCCACGCGTGGATTGTAGATGTAGTCCAGGAACTCTGAGCCGAACGGGACGATCGTCTCGGCAAGACGAGGATCGCGGTTCGCGAACGGATCGGCATGGCTGTAAAGCGGAGACTCCCAAGGCATCTTGCCATCCGTGCAAGGGAAGGCGAAGAAGAGGTCCCATGAAGGCTGGGCGACCGATGTTCCACCGTTGTTGCGCGGATAGAACGAACGTGTCGCAGCCTCGTCATAGGAGTGGATACCGAGGGTGTTCGATGCAGGGAGTGCGAATATAAGCTCCGGAGAGGTCTTGGTCGAAGAGAGGAAGAACTCGCGGAAGTCCGGATGGAGCGAATATACGCCCAGGTCCATGCAAGCCTTGGCCGCTGCCGCGCAGGTAGCCCAGTCGTTCATGTACAGGGCGGCGCGGGCCTTCATGGCCATGGCCGCACCCTTGGTTACGCGCTGGGTTCCGGTATAGCTGACAGGCAGGGCGGCGATTGCGTCGTCGAAATCCTGATAGATACCTTGCAGGACGACCTCACGGTCGATACGGCCCATTTCATAAGCCTCTTCAAGGGTGATGTAATCCGTATAGTACGGCACGTCACCGAAAAGGGTGATCAGGTATGTGTAGAAGCATGCACGGAAGAATTTGGCTTCTCCTGCATACTGGGCCATCTTCTCCGGGCTCAGTACGTCCTTCGCCTTGTCGAGGCTGTAAAGGATCGTATTGGCGCGGGCGACACCCTTGTAGTGGTTTCCCCAGTCGGTCGCACCCTGACTCCAGTCAGAGCTGATCGTACCGCCCAGCCAGTCATAGAGCTGGGTTCGCTGGTTCCAGTCGTCGGTCCAGCGGTCAGTGTTGAAGAACCGGGTACACTCGGAGCGCCAGAGAGAAGGATTGTAAAGGGCGTTGAGCGCGAGGGTTACCTCCTGCTCGCTGCTGAACCAGTTTTCACTGGATCCCTCGGAGAGCGGATTCCGGTCCAGGTCGACGCAACTGACGGCAAGGGTCAGAGCGGCGAAAGCGAAAATGATATATTTTTTCATATTCTCTCTTATTTAACGATTGCAATCCAGGTATGGTGGGTGACAGGAGTTGCTCCGCCGCCGGAAGAATCTTCGCCGGCAATACGGACTACAGGATTCTCCCTCTTCTTTGCAGAGGTTTCTCCGATATCGGACACGACTTTCGAACCGTCGGCGATCATCAGTGACTGGCAGACTACGCGGTACTCGACCTTGTTGACAGACTTAGTCAAGGTGTAGTTCCGGTCAACTTCGCAGTTGAACTGCTTTGGACTGTCGGTTGTTCCGGCTCCGTTCGGGTCGAAGACGAGTTCAATATTGTAATTGACGTCGACACCGTTCACTGAAGCCTTCTTGACCTCGCCGACCGGGACCCAGGTTCCGCCGTCATTGATTTCAAGGAGCCAATATTTCAGGGTATTCTGCGTATTCGGACGGAGGGTGAACCAGATATTCAAGGTCGTTCCGGCTGCAAGAGGAGCAGCAGGCGTTGCCTCGAACCAGATATAGTCTCCAATCCAGGCACCATACCAGCAAGGCTCGCCGCTATTACCGATTCCGCGTTTGCAGCGTCCGTCCGGATTGACGCTCGTCTTGTCGGTCGCATTGTAGAACATGATCCGACCGTTGCCGGTCTCGTTGGCCGCACAATAAAGTTCTTCTCCGAAACCGATTGCGTTGGAAGCCGGGTTCGGGACCTTGGTTCCGTCATCATTCGTAATCTTCGCCTCTTCGGCAAAGTGTGCGCCGAGAACATCGGCTTCGACAGCGCAGAAGTGCCACTGGGCAAGCATCTCGAGGGTAGGACCCGTCTGGATGCCCTTTTGGGTGATGACGACAGTATATTCAGGAGTCTCCACTCCTTCGGTGCTCGTGCTGACCTTTACGGTATAGGTGACAGCTTCGGCCTTGTCGTTGGCAGGGAAACTGACGGTGATCTTGCCGTTGCCTTCACCGGAAGCCGGCTCAAGGGTTACGCCTTCGCCTGCCGCGGTCCACGCAACATCGCCTTCGACAGTGATTTCGGCAGCCGTTGCATCTGCTTCTACGGAGATCTCAAGCGGAGAAACCGTGAATGTATGGGTCGGAGGGATTACTTTCGCCGCCTGCGTGATCACGACTGAATACTCAGGAGTCTTGACGGTAGGGTCGCCGGTCTTGACGGAAACGGTGTAGGTGACCTCTTCGGTCTTGTCATTGGCCGGGAATGTAACGGTCACGGTTGCGTTGCCGTTGCCGGTTTCAGGAGAAACCGTGACACCTGTGCCCTCGACTACCCATTCGGTGTCGGAAGTGATGTCGAAGTTTGCTGTGGTGGCTTCTGCTTCCACCGCAATGCTCAGAGGCTCGACGGAAAGCGAATGCTCGACAGGTTCGACATTCGGATTGGCCTGCTGCCGGACTTCGACGCGGGTCATGACGATATCATCGTTGGAGTCGATGATGGCCACGCTTGCATAGCGGAGTACGGCATTCGGGTTCTCGGTTGCCGTGAATACTACCTGGTCTCCGGAAACGGAAGCCGTAAGCCAGGAGGCAGTCTTCGGGACAGAGACCGTGAACGGAAGCTCCGATGCGACGGTCGCGGTCAGGGATCCGCCTGAATATGGGATCGGATCTGAAGACATGGTGACCTTCGTGCGGTCGCCGGCATATTCTTCAGGACCGTTTGTTTCCTGGGTCGGTTCGCAAGCGGAGAAGAACAGGGCGGCTATAGTCAGAAGTGTAAATATTCTTTTCATATGCATGCTTCTTTAGAAAGTGATCTGGGCACCGACCGTGAAGGTCTTGACCATGTAGGCACTAAGGTTGGCATAGGATTCAGGATCCCATCCCTGAGGGAAGTTGGAGATGCTGAACGGATCCGTAGCGGAAGTGTAGAGCCGCAGCCGCTGGACGTTGAATCTCTTCGTCAGGCGGGACGGGATGGTGTAGCTGAGCGTGATGTTCTTCATACGGAAATATGCACCGTTGAAGAGCCAGAAGTCGGTCATCTGCTCATAATTGTTCTTCGCGGAGTTGGTGAGGGTGGCACGCGGATACTTTGCCTTGGCATTCTGCTCAGGGGTCTTCAGTTCGCTGTAGTACCACTTGTCATATTCAACCGGGAAGGTGTAGGCATCTCCGTCGCGGTAGACCATCGCCTGGTCGAGTTTTGTGAGGACGTATCCGACGCCCTGGAAAGCCATGGCGAGATCCCAGTTCTTCCAGCCGAAGTTGAGGGTGCCGCCGTACTGGTAGTGAGGGGTCGAACTGCCGAGGACCGTACGGTCGTAATCGGCGTTGATGATGCCGTCAGGCTCGCCGTCAGGACCGCTGAGGTCGGAATAACGGACATCACCAGGACGAACGTTCGTGTAGAGCAGGGCGGCGTTGTCGATTTCTTCCTGGCTCAGGAACAGACCCGGGGATTTGTAGCCGTACCAGGCGTTGTATTCGACACCTTCCTTTATGATGTTGCTTCCAAGGCTCTGGTAACCACCCAGGTTGCCCATGATGGAGGTATAGTCGGAGACGTTGAAGGAAGCAGCATAGGAGAAGTCACCCACGCGGTCGCTCCAGCCAACCTGGAGTTCCCATCCCTTCGTGTGCATGTCTCCGATGTTGTCCTGAGGGTCGCTGTATCCGAGCACATCAGGAATCTTGCGGGAAAGGAGCATGTTGTAGGTGTTCTTCTGGAATACATCGGCGGTGAGGGTGAGCCTGTTGCGGAACATAGCCAGATCGACACCGACGTTCCAGGTCTTCGTGGTTTCCCATGTGATGTCCGGAATTGCATATGCAGTCTGTGCGGCAGTCATCATGGAAATGATTTCGGTCGCAGTGTACATAGGTACGGATCCGAGGTCCATGATACTCTGGTAAGGATAGTTACCGATCTTCTCGTTACCGAGGGTTCCGTAGGAAGCACGGAACTTCAGGAAGTTGAGAGTCTTGAGGTCCATGGCCTTGATCCACGGTTCTTCAGTGACAACCCATCCGAAGGAAGCGGAAGGGAAGAAACCGCCGCGATACGCGCTGTTGAAGCGTGAAGACATGTCGTAACGGGCGTTGAACTGGAACAGATAGCGTCCGAGGATGTCATAGGTGACTCTTCCGAAATATGACCTGTAGGCGTTCTCGGAGGCGTTGCCGGTACTGGAAAGGAAGTTCTTGTTACCACGGTTCAGATACGGGTAGGAACCGAGTTCCATCTGGTCTGTTCCGCTGGAAAGTGACTCTGAGAAAGCGTAGTAGTCCTCGTAACCCAGGAGCCATGTGGTCTTGTGGGCCTTGCCGAAATCCTTCTTGTAGTTGATGAGGAGCTGCTTTGTTATGTTCTTGGAATCAGAGCGGCTTTCCGTAAGTGTGTTGAATGCGCATCCGCTGAGCGGGTTTTCGGAAAGGACACCAGGCTCACGATAGTAGTAGGCCTGCTTGATGAAGTTCTTTTCCTTGCTGTTGCGCAGTGATGGTGCGAATACACCGGTGATGGAGAAGTCCTTGAACGGAGTGACCGTGAGGGAAACCTTGCCGTAGAAGGCATCCCGCCAGGTGTTGTCGAAACCGCCGGCGTGGATACGGGCATAGGTGTTGGTTCCGTTGTTTCCTGGACCCATGGTTCCGTCAGACCATACAGCCGCATAGATAGGGTTGTATTTGAAGGCGGCCTGGACAGGGTTGACCTGGTTGTTTGCGCGGAGACGGTGGTTGAAGGTCATATCGACGGAGGCCGAGATGAACTTGTTGATCTTGATGTCATTGTTCAGGCGGGCGGTGTACTCGTCGGAATAACGTCCGACGTAGAGAGCCTGCTCGTTGGCATAGCTGAGCATCGCCTGGGACTTGATATATTCGTTACCGTAGCTGACGCTGAGACGGTGCTTGTGCTGAGGAGCAGTCTTCGCGATCATGAGGGCATCCCAGTCACTCAGAGGATAATCATCCGGATAGAGGGCGTGGTTGGCCATGTAGTTGTCGACGAACTCTTTCTCATACTGGAAGTACTCCCTGCCTTCAGGATTGCCTGCATCGTTCCACTGAGCCTCGTTCTGGAGTTCCATGAAACGGGTAGGGCTTACCTGGATAGGGTGGGTCGTCCTGGAAAGGATACTGTAGCTGCCGTTGTAGTCGATGTGGAGTTGTCCCGGCTTGGCGCGCTTGGTCGTTACCAGGATGACACCACCGGAAGCACGTGCTCCGTAGATGGAGGCGGAAGCAGCATCTTTCAATACGGTGATGTTGTCTATCGCATCCACATCCACATCATCGAGGCTTCCCACAGGAACTCCGTCCACGATGATGAGCGGGTCGGAGTCACCGATGGTGGTGATACCTCGGACACGGATTGTCGCAGAAGCACCAGGAAGACCGCTTGTACGCGTTACCTGCACGCCCGGCATGGATCCCTGGAGCGCCTGGGTAAGGCCGGTGGCCTGGATGGAGGAGATCTTGTTTCCGTCAACGTTGGCGACGGCACCTGTCAGGTCTTTCTTCTTGACGGTACCGTAACCGATGACGAGAACTTCGTCCAGAAGCTTTGCGTCCTCTTCGAGAACCACGTCGATGCGGCTGCGGTTACCGACCGGCACGACCTGGGTCTCGTATCCTACGAATGAGAACTCGAGTTCTGCATTCGAAGAGGAAACGGTCAGCTCGTAACTGCCGTCACTTCCGGTCGTCGTACCGTTGAGCGTACCTCGCTCGACGACGCCGGCGCCGATGACGGACTGTCCTTCCTTGTCAAGGACAGTTCCCTTGACCGTGACCTTGCCTTGGGCGAAAGCCGTACCAAGACCGAGGGTCAGGGCCAGGAGCGTCAAAATGATTCGTTTTTCCATATAAAACAGTGTTATTGTGTTGAATAGTATATTTCTTTACAAGTAAGCGCCGCCTTTCGTCAGGGCGTCCCGAAGTTCTCCGTAATCCAGTTTTTCCGGCTGCACCCCGTCCTTCAGGCACAGGGCGGCGGCCGTTCCTGCAGCCTGGCCCAGGGCCATGGCCGGAGGCATTACGCGGATTGCTCCCGCCGCAGCCGAATCCGCAGACACACACCGGCCGGTCAGCAGGAGGTTCTTTACGCCTGCCGGCAGCAGGACGCGGTACGGGATACCATACTTGTCTTTCTTTATCGGCATGTAGAGTCCCCCTGCCGGGCCTCCCATTGCACCGTGTACGTCGATTGAATTGGCAGAGAGGAGGATGTTGTCTTCCGGAATTACACCGTCGATGAGATCCTGGACCGGCAGGACGAAGTCCCCATGGACATGGCGTGACTCGCGGATTCCCATTACGGAGCCTGTTCCCATCAGTGTCGCCTTTTCGCAGCCAGGGACATATTTCCGGAAGAAATGCATCAGTTCCTGCACCTGCCGGCGGCCTTCCTCCTCGGCCGCGGAGAGGTTTTCGGCATCTGTGGCATCGACACCGTGGATCCTGGTGCAGTTCACCACCCACTGGTCTTTCTCTACGGACCGCCAGATATTCACCGACTTCCGGGCGAGATCCCACTCTCCGGCAGCTTCAGCCTCCGCAACCCGCCAGTGCAGGCATCGGTAGCTGACTCCGTTCACGCGGCGGAACTCCGGAAGATGAGGCTCGACTTCGGCGATAAGGCGGTCAGTGTCGATGTTGTTCATGCGGAAGAACAGCGAAGAAGGCTGGACACGTCCGGACTCCGGATCTCCGAATACACAAGGAGCACCTGCGCGGAACGCGACTGTTCCGTCTCCGGTCGCATCGATGACCATCTTCGCCTCGGCTGCCTCCAGGCCGGAAGGTGTCAGCAGGACGGCGCCGCAGATGGCGTCACCCTTCATCACTGGATGGGCGAAAACGCTATTGTACAGGACTTTCACACCGGCTTCCTTGCACATGTGGTCATATACCACCTTGAGAAGCTCGGGATCGAACGGGGTGACATGGTCATGTCCTTCGCTGATCCAGGCCGTGAATTCGGTCTTCTGCCGGATACCGCTCGGATGGAGGGCTCCGCCTATGGCCACGAGCCGGTCCACTACTTCCTCGAAAAGCCCCCGAATGATCATTTCCTCTCCCTTGGCATCATAGCAGGTCATGAAAGGACCCACGAGGCCCTTGGTACCCATGCCTCCCAGGCAGTTGCCGGAATCGACCAGCATGACTTTCGCTCCCAGGCGGGCTGCGGAAATGGCTGCGCACACTCCGGAAGGGCCTCCGCCGACGACCAGGATATCGCATCTGTAGGACTCTTTCACCGCAGTCTTCGCTCCGGCAAGGAAAGGATCCCCGCCTTCCCGGCATGAAGACAGAAGCGGGGCGGCAGCCCCGGCTGCAGCGAACAGGCCTGATGTCTCAAGAAACTTCCTTCTGTCCATTCTATTTGGATTTATATTCTTTCGATATCTTCTTCACCGTCATCTTCCCGTCGGAATCCGAAACGGTATATACCCTGTAAACTTTGCCGCCGTCATACACTCGCACTACGATATGGCCGTTGAAACCCTTGTACTGGGAGAAGCGCTTGTAAGCCCTTGTCGCATCGCAGATATTGGTGGCATATATGTCCATAGCCGGATACATCGACGTGACACCGTCGAAGACCGCCTCACGCGGATGCCCGTCCGTCCAGCTGTTGACTATCCAGCAGGTAGGGTTGAGGTACTTGAGCGCTTCGGCTGTCTTCCCGGTCACTTTCGAGGTATATCCGTATCCGTTGGTGTTTGTAACCCCGTGGTGGTCGGCCTTCATCACATCGACCGGTCCAGTGACGAGGGCTACAGGTGTCTCCATATCCTTCCACGGGAAACTGGACATACCGTCATACTGTGCGTCGCCGCCTTCGAAGAAGTCGAAGGATCCGTAGCTGACTTTCAGCACACAGGTGCAGTGGTTTTCCTCGGGGCAGTTGTCGGCGTTCCCGACACTCTTTGGATTGGCCACCTGGATTTCCGAAAGCGGAGGGAAGGTTGCCGTTGCGTCGGTCGAAGCACCGCCGTTCCAGATTTCTCCGTTGACCGCAATGTTCTGGACGACGAAGCCGGGATAATCCGAAGGCTTGTGTTTCATGACGATCTGGTCCCGGGAACCGGCCTTGAAACGTTCGGCGACAAGGCCTTTTTCGGCAACATGCCATTTGACGGCCGTGACATAATTGGATACCGCGTCGTAGTTGGAGGCCTTTGTCCTCATGTCGAACGGGTATTCATAGTCCGGCCAACCCCTGTCCATCAGTTTCCCGGCTGGAAGCAGGTCCAGGACCTCCGGAAGACTCTGTTTGCGGTAGGTTCCCGACAGGTCCGAAAGCGGAAGCGTATTGCTGAAGCCGCCGAAATGGTCAGAGTGGAAATGGGTGCAGACGACATAGTCAAGAGTCTTGTTCCCTGTCCATTCCATACATTTCCGGATATAGTCTGCGATGAACTTGCCTGCGCGGAATCCGGATTCCTTGGTAGGATCCCAGCGCTCCCGTATTCCCGTGTTCGTAACGGAGGAGTTGACCTGTCCCGTTTCAGCAAGGGAGCCCGCCGCATCGACGAGCATCTGGGTTCCGTCCGGGAATATAAGGAATACGGATTCTCCCGTCGTCGTATTGATGAAATGGATATCCAGTTGTCCTTCCTTCCAGGCTGATAGTTGTTGGCCAACAGTTTCCGGAGTCTTTCCCTCCTGGTTGCCGCCTGTATCATCAGGACCATCGTCCTTCTGGCAGTGGCTGCAGGAAAGGGAAAATACCAATATGGTGAACAGGAAAAGGATTCTTTTCATCGTCTTCTGTTTTTAGGTTTGGAGATCCTGTAAACGTTCGGTACGATGCCGCCCTTTGAAGGCGTATTGGCATTCATGTAGATCCATCTGCCTTTGAGGAACACGTCTTCCGGTTCCTGCAGCACCAGGTCGAAGAGGTCATATCGGGCGAAGATACTTCCCGTGTCAGTGTCGTAGATGCGGAGACCGGCCGGCCGGTTCTTCTCACGGTTCCCGACCCCGAAGCAGTAATAGATCAAGCCGTCGTGCATGCAGCCGGCCTGGGTGAAACCGATGTCAGAAGGAAAGGTGACCTGGCCCAGGATGTCCTTTACTCCAAGATGGACGACAGGACCTTCCGAGAGTTTTGGAATACGGAACTTCGTGGCGACATAAAGATTGTCGCGAGGGTCAGGTGTAATCTGAGGAGTGGTTCTCCTGATGGCAGAGAAAGTCCACAAGAAGCCCCGCTTCCGGTCTATGACCCAGCTCGGAGAACCGAAAATCGGGGTATATCCGGCTTCCTGCCAGCCTTCGCAGCGGTCCAGGATGATAGTCTGGGCAAGTTCGCTTTGCCACTCCCGGCCTTTCCGGCTTACGCTCTCTACGAAACATGTCCACTCCAGCTCGCATCCGACCTTTCCGATGGAAATATACAGCAGAGGGAATGAAGCACCTTTCTTCTTTTCCACGCCGAATTCGGCGTTGTTGGCATGGTTGTCCTTCGCGGAGGAAGCCAGTTCGAAACCTCCGATCGGTTCCGGATCAGCTTTCTTGAAGTCATAGATATTCACATGGCCTCCGTCCTCACAGGAGAAAAGATACCTGCCCCAGAGGGCCATTCCCTGCTGGGCACGGCCACGGCCATGTTTTTCCAAGAATATGGAGACCTCCGGTTCTTCAAATGGCGGCAACTCCTGCCCGGCGGCTCCGAGAGGCATGAGAACGGAGAGCAAGCCAGCTATGATCCAGGCTCTTTTCATCCTAGGAATACGTTTTGGTTTTTCAATGCGGCGAGAAGGTCGCCAACGTCGAGTCGTTTCGGAGTCGTCCCTGACTTCGCCGACAGGGCAGCAGCAGTTCCGGCCGCCTCACCCATGGCCATGCATGGAGGAATCACCCGTACAGCGCCGGCAGCATCCGAGGAAGCGGACAGGCAGCGTCCTGCAATCAGCAGGTTGTCAGCGCCTTCCGGCAATAGGCTCCGGTATGGGACTCCATACCAGCGGCCACCGCTGATAGTCTTGTATTCGGTTCCCATGGCTCCGTTGCGGCCATGGACATCTACTGAGTTCGAAGCAAGGAGGATGCTGTCCTCCGGTACCCGGCAGGACAGGAGGTCGTCTGCCGTCAGGAGATATCCTCCCTTGATATGGCGGGACTCCCGGATGCCAAGGGTCGAAGCCGAGCACATCAGAGCCGCATTCTCGCATCCAGGGACATATTTCCGGAAGAAGTGCATCATCTCCATGACCTGGCGGCGTCCCTCCGCCTCGCCTGCGGACAGACTCTCGGAATCGGTTGCATCGACGTTAGGGATCCTGGTGCAGTTGACAGCCCATTCGTCCTCGCGCACTGCCCGGTAGATGTTGACTGATTTACGGGCGATATCCCACTCTCCGTTCTCTTCGGCCTTGAGCACGTGCCAGTGGAGGGCTCGGTAACTGACCCCGTCGACTTTCCTGAATTCGTGGATATGGGCCATGACATCGGCCTCGAGCTTCTTCGAATCAACGCTGTTGATCCTGAAGAACAACGTCGCGGGCTGGACTTTGCCGAGTTCCTGGTTGCCGAACTCTGACGGAACTCCGGCACCCGCTGCGACCGCTCCGTCGCCTGTGCAGTCTATGACCTGGTCAGCCTTGATTTCCCACAAGCCCTTCTTGGTCAGGACCACCGCTCCGGCGACCTTGTCACCTTTCATGATGGGGCTGACGAAATTCGAATGCAGCAGGACCTTCACGCCGGCTTCAGCGCACATCTTGTCTAGGACATATTTGAGGATTTCGGCATCGAACGGCGTGACATGGTCATGTCCGGCCGTGATCCAGGCGGAGAACGGGGAAGTATGACGCACATCCCTCGGATGGATCGCACCGCCAAGTTCCACAAGCCTGTCGACGATTTCCCCGAACAGTCCCCGGATGCACTGGATCTCGCCGGTGGCGTCGAAACAAGTCATGAACGGGCTTACAAGGCCCCTCGTTGCCATTCCGCCCAGGCAGCCGCCTTCTTCAACGATCAAGGTAGGGATGCCGAGACGGGCAGAGGCGATGGCAGCGCAGACACCGGCAGGACCGCCTCCAATGATGAGTACTTTCGTTTCCTGTGATGCTACGATCTTGCAAGGGGCGGTTCCGTTCTTTCCGGAACAGGACAACGCTGCAGGGGTCACGGCGGCTGCTGCGGCAGCTACCGAAACGTCCTTCAAAAAATGCCTTCTATCCATTGGTAAGCGGCCAGAAGTGAATTGGTTATCAGTAATTATATTATCCAAAGATAATATTTTTTTATAAATCCTTCAAGGATTTATATCACCGCGCCCATTTCTCGGAGCTTGGAAACCAGGGTGGAAGTGTCGATATCCTGCACGTACTTGCCTTCGGAAAGGCTCTGGGCGGCGGCGGTTCCGGCGGCCTGGCCGAGCCCCATGCAGCTGGCCTGGACGCGTAGCGAAGCCAAGGCTTTGCGGTCTGCTGATATACAGCGTCCAGCGACAAGAAGATTGGGGAAGTCCTTGGTTATCAATGCCCTATAGGGGACGTATGCTGCCTGTTCCAGCCTTATGACCTCCTGTCCGGAGCCCTTAGCTGCATGCACGTCGATAGGATGGGCACCCCTGGAGATGCTGTCGGGATATTTGAATCCGGATACATATTCCTCCGCCGTGACGGTATGGACGCCGAGGATACGCCTGCTCTCGCGGATTCCGGCCTGCGGGGCGGTGGAGGCCACGTAGCAATCCTTGAATTCCGGAGAGATCTTCCGCAAAGCGTCCGTGAAAGTGAATATATCCTCGCGGAGCCGGCATTCAGCCGCAGTGAAATCCCGGTTGTCAGTGGAATCCGCCGCGGCGCGTGTGATATTCACAGCCACGCTGCCCCTATGCATCACATCGTTGAACCAAGGCCCGCCGAAATCCGGAAGAGGGGTTCCTTCATCCTTGAGTTTCAGGAGTTTCTCGCGGATTGGCTTGCACTCGCTGGCACCGTGCTTCCCGCTGTGGTGCATGTACTGCTGCATCATTTCGCTGTCGGTATCGACCCCTGAAAGAACGAAGCAGAAGGAAGATGGCTGGACTCCGCCGTCCTCGACCGGCTGCATCGGCACCCCTGCAAGATGGCATAGGTCGGCATCGCCTGTGGCGTCGATGAAGCGTTTGGCAGCGAGAGACTCGAGACCGTTCTTGTTCTCGATGAATACGTTGACCAACTTGTTTCCTTCCATCTCGCATCCGATCAGGGAAGAATGCATGAACAGGTCCACTCCGGCTTCCATCACCATCCGCTGTGCGCACAACTTGTATAGCTCGATGTCGAAATCTACGTTGCCCTTAGGCCATTCCACGAATGCGCCCCCGAGTTCTTCCAGGCGTCCTATGAACTCCCAAGGGATACCGCCTATCACCCGTTCCCCTGCAAATCCGAACTCGCTGATAGGTGCCACGTATCCCATCGTTGCCATTCCGCCCAGGAAACCGTAGCGTTCCACCAATGCGGTCCTGGCCCCTCCCCGGGCCGCCGCAATCGCAGCGATGAATCCGGCGGGACCTCCGCCGCAAACCACTACGTCATAGCTTCCCGCCGGATGAACGGCAGGAAGCTCTGCAGAGTTCCCTGAGGGACTGCATGCCGTGAATACCTTGCCTGAAGCCAGGCTGAGGGCGATGACCCCGGCCGCTCCTTCTTTCAAAAACAATCTTCTGTCCATACTGATTGCTAATTTACGATTATTATTCGACAACATCAACATAATCCATTGTTTTGCGCAAAGGTTGTGCAAAAATATACTATATTTGTTCCCATGAAAAAGATTACACTGAATACAATAGCCAAGAACTGCGGCTGCTCGGTCACCACCGTTTCCCGAGTGATAAACGGGAATTTCGAAAAGTATCGGATAAGCCGGAAGATGGCGGAGGCGGTGATGGCGGAAGTTACCCGGACGGGATATATCCCTTCATTCACCGTGCAGAGCCTCCAAAGCAAACGTTCCAGGATGATCGGACTGCTGCTGCCTTCGATTGCGAACCCATATTTCGCGGACATGGCGAGCCATATCGTATCGGAACTGTACAAGTCGGGATATACGGCGATCCTGGTGGATACCATGGAGGATGCTGCAAGGCTGGACAGGAGTGCACGTGCCTTGCTGCTGCGCCGCGTCGAGGGAATGATCGCGGTTCCGTGCGGTCAGGATCCTTCGGTCCTGGAAATGATCGGCAAGGAAGTTCCGTTGGTGCTGGTGGACAGGTTCTATGAAGAATCGAGCCTTTCCTATGTGACTACCAATAACTTCAAAGGCGGATACGATGCCACGCGCCTGCTCATCGGGGCCGGCCACCGAAGGATAGCATGCATCCAGGGAGCGTTGGATTCGATGCCCAACAGGGAGCGTGTAAGAGGCTTCATGAAGGCCATGGGAGAGGAGGGCCTTACCGAATATGCCCGGCTTGCGGGGGACGAGTTCTCGGTCCAGAACGGTTACCTTTCCGCCAAGCTGCTCCTGTTCGGGAAGGAGCCTCCGACAGCCATATTCGCACTCAGCAACAACATCATGCTGGGGACGCTGAAAGCCATCCGGGAGTCAGATCTTTCAGTCCCGGAAGACATATCCCTGATATCCTTCGACGACAACCTTTACATGGATTACCTGACTCCTTCCATAACCCGTGTCGGCCAGCCGGTGGAGAACATGGCGAAGCTGGCCGTTAAGATACTGCTAGAACATCTTGACCACAACGGGACGGTGTCGGCCAGTTCGCAGATCCGCCTGCTTCCGTCCATAATCCCAGGGAACTCCGTCGCCAATGCCTGATTTTGCGCAATAGTTGTGCAAAATCACGTATTCTTTATATAAAAAAACAGGTGTGGACAAACCGTTTAATCTCGGGGTTTTTCTTAATTTTCGACAAAGATATGACCAATTATCTCTCTAAAAACCAAATGATATGAAATCATTCGATCTCAAAAAACAGATCGCCAGAATGGGAAGAAACCGATTGGTTCCCATTTTGGCTGCACTTCTGTGGACAGGCTCCTTTGCATTCGCACAGAATGTAGTGAGGGGTACTGTCACGGATGAAAACGGGGAACCACTCCCTGGTGTTTCCGTAGTCGTAAAGGAAGGCGGAAAGGCTGTGACGGGTGTCATGACGGACATGTCCGGCCAGTATTCGCTGTCTGTTCCGGCAGGGGCTGAGCTGGAGTTCAGCTTCGTCGGTTTCCAGACCCAGACCTTCCCTGCCGGCCAGGTTCCGGGAAGCCTTACCCTCGCTACCGACATCCTGCAGGAATCGGTGGTGATCGGTTACGGTACAGTAAAGAAAAAGGACGTCCTGGGATCCATCTCTACCGTCCGTGAACAAGACCTGGTAAACCGCAAGACCGGCAACGTAGTCGAATCCATGCAGGGTATGACCTCCGGTGTCAAGATCACCAGCAGCGGTCAGCCTGGTTCCGGATCGGCTATCCAGATCCGTGGTATCGGTTCCTTCACCGGCAACTCTCCTCTGTTCATAGTGGACGGTTCCTATGGCGGAAGCGAGCTCGGACTGAACGTGGATGATATCGAGTCCATCCAGGTGCTGAAGGACGCATCCTCTGCCGCAATCTATGGTTCCAGGGCTGCGAGCGGTGTCGTGATCATTACCACCAAGAAGGGTAAGGCCGGTCCGCTTAAGGTTACGGGCGATGCTTCAGCCCAGCTTTACTGGCTGCCTCGCTATGACCTCATGGACGCCGAGACCTACAAGCTCTATGACGACCGTGCATACGAGGAGGCAATGCTCCAGGGTGTGGCCGGAGTCACAAAGACCCAGAACCACTTCGACGGCGATACGGACTGGCAGAGCGAAATGCTCCGTACCGGACTGCTCCAGAACTACAACGTCGCCCTTTCCGGCGGCAACAACGATATTCGCTACTATGTCTCCGCCAATCACAAGAGGGATGCAGGTGCGTTGAGATATACCGGATATGAGCAGACGGGCTTCCGTATCAACACTTCCGGAAGGAAGGGTATCTTCGAATTCGGAGAGAACTTCTTCTTCACGAAGTCCAACACGCAGAAACTGAACACCGCCACCGGTTGGATCTGGTCCAACTTCATCGCCATGCCTCCTACCATTCCGGTATATGACGAGAGCCATCCGGGCGGCTATGGCTACGGTGACCCGGACAGGGCCAACACATATGCCCTCAACCCTGTCGGATACGAGGAGCTCTATCATGCGGAGAACGGACAGCAGTATCTCTACGGGGATGTATATGGCTTGCTGCACCTTTACAAGGACATCTTCTCCACCAAGCTGAACGTATCCTACAAGAACTACTTCGGAGAGACTTCTTCGCTCCGCAAGAAGGGTAACTGGACGATGGGCCAGGGAGACGATGCCGCATCCATCGGCTATTCGACGGCAAAGCACGACAAGCTCCTCATCGAGAATACCTATAATTTCGATTATACGGTCGGAGAGAACGTGATCAATGCAGTTGCCGGTTTCTCATACGATACCTTCCACGAGGAGTACCGCGGTGAAAGCAAGCTGAATCCTCTCACTATCGGTGACCGCTACATCACTTCGATCAGTTCAGCTACCGGCACCCAGACGGCGACCGGAAGCTATATCGAATATGCCCTCATCTCTTACTTCGGACGTCTGAACTATTCCTTCGCGGACCGCTACCTGCTCCAGCTGACAGCCCGCCGGGACGGTACTTCCCGTCTCCCTGCCGGCAATCGCTGGGCCAACTTCGCATCGGCTTCCATCGGATGGCGTATCAGCAAGGAACCGTTCTTCAACGTACCATGGATCGACGACCTCAAGCTCAGGGCCAACTACGGTACCCTCGGTAACTCTAATATCGGAGCATGGGACTATGTTTCGACCTTGAACACCGCTCCTCGCGCGATCATGGAAGGTGACGACAAGGCAGTGGGTATCACACTCTCCAACCTGACCAACAACGACCTGGTCTGGGAGAAGAAGACGACCGCAAACGTCGGTGTCGACCTGACTGCACTCGACCGCAGGTTCACGGCTTCCGCCGAATGGTTCCTCTCAAAGAGTACGGACCTTCTGCTTGCCGCTCCTATCCTCTGGACCACCGGTAACGAAGGCGGCGCGCCTACCGTCAATGCAGGATCCCTCCAGAATACCGGTATAGAAGTGGAACTCGGCTGGAACGACCATGTAGGTGATTTCAGCTATTCCATCAACGGTAACGTATCCACCTTGAAGAACAAGATCCTGAAGCTCGGTTATGACAGCACGGTTTCCTATACCTCAACCTCCATTTCAGAGGTGGGACAGCCGCTGGGTATGTGGTACCTCTACAAGACCCTGGGCATCTTCCAGAGCCAGGAGGAGGTAGATTCCTATGTCAACGCCGAGGGCAAGATCATCCAGCCTAAGGCTCTCCCTGGCGACATCAAGTACGATGACTACGACGGCAACGGCCAGATCGCTTCCGCTGACCGCCAGGTCGTCGGAAGTCCTTGGCCTAAGCTCTATGCCGGACTCAACGTAAGCATGGCTTGGAAGGGCTTGGATTTCAGCATCCAGGGTTACGGCCGCTTCGGCCATCTGGTTTTCAACGGAGCCAAGGCTACCGCCGGAGACTTCGTGAACAACAACAACAACTTCAGGGGCTACAAGCCTTGGACGCAGGAAGACCCGACGACGAATACTCCGCGTATCATCTTCGGTGACTCCCGCAACTCCCGTGGCGATCAGGACCGCTGGCTCGAGGATGGTTCATTCTGGCGCTTCAGCGACATCGCTTTAGGATATTCCCTTCCTGCTTCCTTGATCAAGAAGGTCGGAATGGACAGAATCCGCTTCTCCGTCATCGGAAAGAACCTGATAACCTTCACGAGGTACACGGGCCTGGATCCTGAGTTCGCGGACAGCGGCATCTACTCCATCGGATATGACGGATGTTCGTTCCCGAACCCTCGTTCCGTCCAGTTCGCCGTATCATTCACCTTCTAAAACCGGACTAAGATGAAAAGATATATAGTTTGTTTCGCTTGCGTCCTTGCCGCTTTGTCCGTCTTCTCCTCCTGTGGGGAAAAGTATATCGACATCGAGAACGGCAACAGCCTCAACACCAGTATGTACTGGAAGACTGAGGAGGACATGAACACCAATCTGATCGCAGTCTACAACATGTTCTACCGTCAGGGAACATGGACTCGAAACATCTACACCCAGCTGAACGGAATGGCCGACGACGGTGTCAGCTATGCCGGCTGGACGGAGCTCAACGAGTGGACGAAGTTCAAATATACCAACTACAATTTCGCAGAAGGCCAGGCCAAGATCTGGAGGGAGCATTGGACGGCTGTCAACAGGGCCAACCAGGTGCTCGACCATATCGACGATCCTAATATAGTGTTCGCCAACGAGCAGGACCGTCTCGACATCAAAGGCCAGGCTCTCTGGCTCAGGGCTTTCTACTATTATTACATGGTTGCCCTCTGGGACAACATCCCTCTTCTGCTGCATACATCTTCCGCCGGCGACCAGCCTGCGAATTCCACCCCGGATGCAATATTCGAGGAGATGGAAAACAATCTGGTCGAGGCTATCGGATACCTTCCTCTGACCCGTACGAAGGAAAGGGCTCGTCCTACCAAGGGTGCGGCTTACGGTCTCCTGGCCCGCTACTATGCCCAGCACCACAAGTGGTCTGATGCCGCCAAGTGCCTTGAATGGATAGTCGAGGGAGAAGGCAAGAGCGTTTATTCGCTGGAACCAAAGTGGGAGGACAACTTCAACAACAAGAAGGAGAACAACGTGGAATCCCTGTACGAGATCCAGTTCTCGCTTGTGAACTATGTCGGATTCGACCAGACCGACAACTACCGTGATGCCAACGCTCAGCTTGGAACCCAGATCGAGGTCAACCAGTCTCCTAAGGGAACCGGCTGGAACAATGTCGAAGGCAACAGGTGGATCGTCGAATACTTCAAGCGTGAGAAGACGACCGACGGCAAGAACGACCCTCGTCTGTTCTACACCTGCTGGTACGACCAGGCTACCACGGACTTCCCTGAGCATGGCGATCAGCTGATCTACGGAAAGACCTGGTCCGACGGTTATTCCGACAGCGGCAACCGTGTATTCATCAAGAAGTACTCCACGGATGTGATGCCTCTGTATTACTGGAACGACAACAACTTCCGCTCCATCCGCCTTGCCGACATGCTGCTGCTGTATGCCGAGGTCCTGAACGAAATCAACAAGGGACCTAACGCCAAGGCTGTGGAATATGTCAACAGGGTACGTACCCGTGTCGGCCTTCCTACGCTTGCTGAGAGCAGCTATTACGACGGAGCCAAGATAGCTTCCGACTATGCTGCATTCAAGGAGCATATCAAGATCGAAAGAGCCCTGGAGACTGCTTTCGAGTGCATCCGTTGGATCGACCTCAAGCGCTGGGGCTTCGATGACGCTACCCTGAAGGATCTCCAGAAACGCGATGTGGATTACAACAATTTCGTTCTCGGAAAGCATGAGAGACTCCCTCTCCCGCAGCGTGAGTGCGACAACAATCCGAACCTTGAGCAGAACCCTAATTATTAATGGATTATGAAAAAGATCATATATATACTGATCGGCATCGTCCTGGTCTCCCTGCAGTTGTCCTGCACCAAGAATGAGGCAACCTGGATCGAGGACCCTAACTACAAGATCGAAAGCGACGAGTGCCTGTTTGCGATATATCCTGTCGCTGCGGCCGTTCCGGCAGAAGGTGGAGAGATCGAATTCACCATCACCGGCAATGATGACTGGACGATTGAAATCGGCGAAGTGAATACCGCGAAGAAGGACTGGTGCGTGCTTGACAAGACTTCCGGCAGTGGAAAGACCACGGTCAAGGCCCGTGTCAACCAGTCGACCTCCTTCGTGAAGAACCGTTCGATGGTGTTCCTGGTTTCCAACGGTCAGAAGACCCTCAAGGCCAAGGTCATCCAGGGTCTGTTGACACTTGCTGACGACGAGGTCCTTATCAACGGCCTCATCTGGGCTAACCGCAACGTAGGCATGCCGGGGACATTCACCGACGAGATCGACGACATCGGCATGTGCTACCAGTTCAACCGCAAGGTGGCTTGGGAGGGCGGAAAGGCCAATCCTGACTTTGTGGCTGCGGTCAACAGCTATGTCCCTTCCGAGGGTGACGACTGGGTCACGAATGCCTGGACACAGGAGAACAACCCTTGCCCTGAAGGATGGCGGGTACCTACCGGCCAGGAGATTTGCGACCTCCTCGGCGATTCCGAGGCCAACCTCAAGGCAGTCTCGGTCAACGGTACCGCAGCCAACGGCTTCAAGCGCCGCGGCTACATCGTAGGTGTGGATCCGTCCATCGCCGCAGGCCTTACCAAGGAGAACGTCACCGCGAGCGGTGCCCTCTTCATTCCTCAGGCCGGATGGCTCAACGAATACGGCAACTGGGACCGTGACTGGCTCGTCGTCCTTCGTACTGCGACTTCTCTGAACAAGAATATGGGTGGTATGTTCCTCTCCAGCTGGGGCTATACCGACGCCTGGGGCTGGGGTGACGGACAGAAGGTTCGTGCTGCACCTGTCCGTTGTGTGAAGATCCTCGAAATCGAAGATTAAATGAAGAGGATCTTGTTTCCGATCTTGATGCTTCTTTCCGTCCTGGCTGTTTCCTGCCGGGACGGAAAGGACGCATCCGGATCCTTGGTCGTGCCGCAGGTGCAGTACGAACTGAGCGGAGGAGCCGGCCACTACGATTATGCCCCGAGCTTCATCATCGATGAATACGGCATCATCTACGGTTTCATGTGCGAGAACAAGAATCCTTTCGAGATCATCGATTACGTCTATCTCTACAAGGGCATCCCAACCGAGGACGGTTATGTATGGCAGCCGGGGACGCAGATATTAGCCCCTTCCGAGAAAGGATGGGACCATATCCATATCTGCGATCCTGACGTAAGGGCCTTGAAGACCAAGTACAAGGGCAAGACATACAACTACATAATGACCTACCTTGGCGTGGACCAGTGGTTCAACCACAATCAGATCGGCCTGGCCGTTTCGGAGACCATCGAGGGCCCGTACATCAAGTACGACGGCAACCCGCTGATTCCGTATGAGGGTCTCGATACCTGGGGGACCGGACAAAGCACAAGCCTCGTGAAGAACGACTCCACGATCGTGGTGTACTACCACAACACCGGATCGAAGACCAACTATTCCCGGAGGGAGGTTATCCTGAACGACCTGGACAATATCCGCCTGGGAGAGCAGGAGGACATACCTCACCTGACGGCCAATTCATATCCTGCACTTGGCAGGGACCACCTCTATATGGTATCGGAGATGCGCTCCGATGGATATGAGAAGGCGGTCCCGACATGGGTCGGAGACCTATGCAGGGTGGCCAGGATGCCGTTGGACGGGGATATATTCGCCGAGGAAGACCCTTGGGAGGTGCTTGGATATGTAACGCCGGAATTGTCGGGATTCCCACGTAACCACAACCCTGGATTCCTCACGGACGAGAAAGGTTATCTTCCGGACGAGGACTTGCTTACCGTATTCTTTACCACCGGAGTGCTCGGAGACGACTGGCTTTGGTCCTATGACCTGTACTCCGCGGTATTCGACATGACAAGAAGAAAGTAATCGTAAATGAAAAAGCTTTTATTCGCCGTAGCGGTCCTGGCTTCTGCCTTGACTGCATGCGGACGCAAGGCTGCAGTGGATGCCGATGCTCCCCTGACAGTCATAATCGAGACAGACCTCGGCAACGATGTCGATGATGCGCTCGCGCTGGATCTGCTCTACAAATACCAGGATGCCGGAAAGATACGCCTCCTGGCTGTCAACCTCAACAAGAACGGCCAGGCTCCGGCTGAATATGCCGATATCCTGAACACCTGGTACGGCTATCCGGACACTCCGGTCGGAATTATCCGGGACGGGGCTGACTGTGAGACCGATGCCGTCAATTACGCCAAGGCCGTGGTAGACCTGAAGGACAGCCTGGGGAATCCGCTGTTCGCACGGTCGCACCCGGATTACGACAATTATCCGGAGGCCGTGACGCTGTACCGCAAGCTGCTCGCCGGGGAGCCGGACAATTCGGTCGTGATAGCCTCAGTAGGCTTCTCGACCAACCTGATCCGCCTGCTGGAGACACCTGCGGACGAGTATTCCAAGCTTACCGGCAAGGAACTGGTAGAGAAGAAAGTCAAGCTCCTGGTCACCATGGCCGGCTGCTTCAACGACCCTTCGCTCCATGAATACAACGTGGTCAAGGATATTCCTGCCGCCAAAGTCATATTCGGGGAATGGCCTACGCCTGTAGTGACTTCTCCGTTCGAGGTCGGAATAAGGATCCAGTATCCTGCGACCAGCATCGAGAACGATTTCGGCTGGGCTCCGCAGCATCCTGTGGTGGAGGCTTACAAGGCTTATCTGCCTATGCCTTACGACCGTCCTACTTGGGATCCGACGGCAGTGCTGTATGCAGTAGAGGGCGGAGACTGGTTCACGGTTTCTGAACCGGGACGCATCGTGGTCACCGACGAAGGTTCCACCTTGTTCGAGGCTGACGAGGCCGGCACGCGCCGCTACCTCTCCGTGACGGACGAACAGGCCAAAGCCATACTCGACCATTTCGTGGAAGTCATTACGTCTGAACCTTCAGTAAAGTGATGAAGCATATCCGAATATTCTCCCTCTTCGCCGTTCTCCTGGCGCTGACTGCCTGCGGAGGCACCGATCCCGATGTCCCGGAAGAGACCATCGAGGTGACCGACTATGTCTTCTCCAAGCCTTCGTTCGTGTTCGGTTTCTCAGGTCAGAAACGGTATTCCTACTGTCCTTCGGTCATCGCTAACGCGGATGGTACATCCCATGTGTATTTCTGCGGCAATCCAAACCAGGGGACGATGGTGGACAACATCTACCATATCGTGGAGAATGCCAACGGGACCCATACGACCGCGGTCAGCGTCCTTCAGCCAAGCCTTTCCTGGGACAGCCATCACACATGCGACCCTTCGGTGATAGAGGGATCGTTCAAGATGGACGGTACCACGTACAAATATGCGCTGTTCTTCCTGAGCAATCCTAAGGAGTATTACTACAACGAGATCGGGGTGGCTTTCAGCAATGACCTGGAAGCCGCTTCCTGGGTTAAATATCCTCAGCAGATCGTCAAGAAGACCTGGCCGGATGAAGGTGACCAGTCGCTCGGAGGGAATTCCAAATCCTGGGGCGTTGGCCAGCCTTCGGCAGTTTCCCTGGACAAGGGAGGGAAGGTCCTCCTGGTCTATACCATCGGAGATGCTTCCGGTACGAGGCTCGCTTACCGGCAGATGGACCTTTCCGACATGTCCAATCCGGAATTGGGCATCGCACGTGACATGAACGCGGCCGGCCTGGATAACCTGAACGGAGCGTCGGACTACACCTGCAATTCTGATTTCGCCATCTCCCCTGATGACAACAAGATCATCATGGTCCGACCGGTCCAGCCGCATCCTTCGGCTTATCCTGCATACATCCCAGTAGCACAGGAAGTCGATTACATGGACCTGGATTCGTTCCTTTCCGGAATAGGCAGATGGACGGCCCTGGCACGTATCGACGAGACTCTGAGCGGCTTCCCACGCAATCACAACGCCGGCCTGTCGCGCGACAGTTTCGGCCATGTGAAGGATTGGGAGACTCCGACGGTCTATTTTACAGTAAGCAAGCAGGCTCCTGACGTGAATGCCTCAACGGGCAACCATGCGGAGTGGACTTATCATATTTACAAGACAAAACTGAGCAAGCGGGTCCGTACCGTGACTCGTCCTAAGACTTGAGAAGGCTTCTGACATACCTTCCGGGAGTGATCCTCCTGGCTTTCCTCCTTGTGTTCCCGGTCTCCTGCGAACGGACCGATCCGGAAGCACAGATGGAGGAGGCGCGTGCTGCCTTGATGTCCAACTATTACTCCGCCAAGTACTTCCGCAAGGTTGAGGTGACAGGAGACAAGGTGGAGATCACATTCAGCAGCGGAGATCCCGTAATACTTGACAAAACAAGGGTCAAGGTGGTGGATTGCAGGATAGCCCCGGTTCCGGAAGCCACCCCGTCCCAGGACGGAAACGTACCTGACGGGAATGCTTCAATTTCATGGGTGGCATATGACTATCATTACCTGTATCTGGGTTTGTCGAACGGCCATTTACTGCTGATTCCGGATTCTCCGGAGCTTTCGCTCCACACCGTCAGCTTCCTCAGGGAGGATAATCCTTCTTTGTCGGAAGACCTTGTCCTGCATCCTTCAGGGAATATCCTGACGGGCAAGCTTCCCGCCGGTTCCGACGGGTTCCTGCTCAAGCCGCGTTTCCTGTACAGGGGGAAGTCCCTGACTCTTGACGGAGTCCCGCTGAAGGATGAAGCCCTTGATTTCGGCAAGAGGACAAGTTGCAGGATAGACCTTTCCGGCGGAGGCTCGGTGTCATATACCATCATCCTTACGGAAGACTTCCCGACGGTTAGGATATACACCGACGGGGGGGCCGCTATCGTTTCCAAGACTGATTATGTCACCGGAAGGATAGTCATCGACGATCCCGAGAGGAGGTATTCCGAAATGGAGCACTACGAAGGGACGATGAAGATACGGGGACGCGGCAATTCCACCTGGAACATGCCGAAGAAGCCTTACCGGATCAAGCTTGACAAGAAGGTATCCATATTCGGAATCCCTGAGGACAAGGATTGGGTGTTGCTGGCGAACTACGCCGACAAGACCCTGCTCCGCAATGCGGTGGCGATGCGGATATCCGATATTTGCGGCATGTCCTGGACTCCGGCGATCTATCAAGTCGAGGTGTATCTCAATGATGAATACCAGGGATGCTATGCCTTCTCGGAGCACAAGAAAGTTTCTGCATCCCGGGTACAGCTTACTTCCGAGGGCAACTATCTCGAGATCGAGGCCGGCATCGACGAGCCGGCTTGGTTCCGTACCGGTATGAATATCCTGATCCAGTTCAAGGAACCTGAGAATCCTGATGAAGGAAGGATCGCCAGTGTCAAGGGTTTCCTGGATGCATTCGAGGAGTGCCTTCTGACGGAAGGCCGCGGAGATCCGGTGACGGGGTATCCTTCCCGTATCGACATTCCTTCCTTCATCAACCAGTATATCATACAGGAATTGACGAAGAACATCGACGCAGACCTGTTCAAGAGCCAGTTCCTGACATTGGAGCCGGGCGGCCTCCTGTCGTTCCCGCACGTCTGGGACTTCGACCTGGCCATCGGCAACTGTGACTATTTTTCAGGCCATCCCGGTATGGACAATTCATACAGGGGATGGTATATCCGCAACTATTCCCAGGAAGGACGGAATACCGGCTGGTACTGGTATCTGTTCAAGGATCCGGCTTTCGTGGCCGCCGTAAAGGCACGCTGGAAGGAGTTGTATCCTGCTTTGGAGGCTCTCGGGGAGGATATCCCAGCCATGGCTTCCAGGCTCAGCGGTGCCGCCCACCGCAATTTCGACCGCTGGGATATCCTCGGGACTTATGTATGGCCGAACGTAATGGTCCTTGGAGACTATATGGCCGAAGTGAAGTATTTGCAAGAATTCTATCAGAACCGCCTTCACTGGATGGATTCTGAAATCAATCATTGGTAGTGGCAATTTTTAATAATTCTAATCATATGAGCAAAATCATTGTTGCAGGCAGTTCCAACATAGATATGAATATCTATGTCAAGAAGCTTCCCCGTCCGGGGGAGACCATCGGAGAAGGTCGTTTCATGCAGGCCAACGGCGGCAAGGGTGCCAACCAGGCGGTCGCCGCAGGCAGGCTTGGAGGTGATGTCCTGTTCCTGACATGTGTCGGAGACGACATGCAGGGACGCATGCTGAAAGAAGTGTTCGCTTCCGACGGCATCGATACGTCACGGATGAAATTCAGTCCGGCTTCACCGACCGGAACGGCTTTGATATTCGTAGCCGATGATGGTGAGAACTGCATCGGAGTGGCTCCCGGCGCCAACCGGGAACTCCTGCCTTCAGACATTGACGCGGCTGAACCTGCGCTTGAAGGCGCTTCCTATCTGCTTATGCAGTTGGAGATTCCTTTCGAGACGGTTTGCCATGCCGCCGACCTTGCGTTTGCAAAGGGTGTCAAGGTGGTCCTGAATCCGGCACCGATGTCCGTAGAGATTCCGGCAGGACTGCTGGAGAAACTCTGGCTCATCACCCCTAACGAGACGGAGGCCGAGAAGCTGACAGGAATCACCATCAAGTCCGTAGATGATGCCTTCCGGGCAGCGGGATCGCTCCTTGCCAAGGGTGTGAAGAACGTGATTATCACTATGGGTAGTACCGGGTCTGTGATCTGCAGTCCGTCGCTGAGGGAGGTGGTCCCTGCTCGTAAAGTGACCGCCGTGGACACCGTCGGCGCCGGTGATGTTTACAACGGTGCGCTGGTGACCGCCCTTTCCGAGGGAAAGGACCTGGTGGAGGCGGCTCGTTTCGCCACTATCGCTTCTTCGATCGCGGTTACCCGCCCTGGTGCCCAGTCTGCCGTGCCTACGCGCGAAGAGGTGGACGGGATATGATGAGGAGTCCCAGGAAGGTAAGCAGGGCGTTGATCAGGAGAATCTCGTAAGAGAAGGTATATCCTCCGAACCATCTTTCGGAATTGGACTGAAGGATAAGGCAAAGGACAGGTGCCGCAAGTGCGACGAGCGGCACCCACTTGTCCCGTACTCTCCGCTTTGTCAGTATGCCGAAGGCGAACATTCCCAGGATCGGACCATAGGTATAGCTGGCCAGTTTGTACACGGCGTCTATCGCGGAGTTCGTATTCAGGAAATGGAACACCATGATCACCGCGCCCATCAGCGCAGCCATCATCAGGTGGACTCTCTTCCGCATGGAGGTCACCTGGTTTTCGGTCTTGCCCTTGGTCCCGAGGATGTCCACCGTAAACGAGGTCGTCAGGGCAGTCAGCGCTGAACCTCCTGCCGCGAAGGCGCACGACACCAACCCCACCACGAAGAATACTCCTGCGACCGGCGGGAGCCATCCTCCGGTGGCTACGGCAGGGAACAGGGTGTCTCCGGTCTGCTGGATACCCTTGGACTGTGCGAAAATATACATCAGGACGCCGAGACAGAGGAATAGGAATATCACGGGAATCTGAAGCAACCCGCTTGTAATCAAGTTTTTCTGGGAATCATTGGCGTTGCGGCTGGCCATCGTACGTTGCATCAGGTCCTGGTCCAGGCCGGTCATCGCGATAACGGTGAATATCCCAGCAAGGAACTGCTTCCAGAAATATTCCTTGTGGTTGATGTCATCGAAAAAGAATATCCTGGAATAGTCGCTTTCCTTTATCGTGCGGCACATTCCTCGGAAGTCGAGGCCAAGGTCCTTTGCGATAAAGACGATCACCAGGATTATGGATGCTACCATGCAGACGGTCTTCAGGGTGTCTGTCCAGATAACGGACTTGACACCTCCCTTGAATGTATACAGCAGGACTATACCGACGCTGATGACTACATTCAGCAGGAGCGGGAGATGCAGGGGTTCGAATACCATCAACTGAAGTGTCACGCACACCAGGAAGAGCCTGACCGCAGCTCCCAGAATCTTGGAAATGAAGAAGAACCATGCTCCGGTCTTGTGGGATGCCGTCCCGAACCTTTCATCCAGGTACTGGTAAATGGATACCATGTTCATCCTGAACAGGACCGGAGTCAGCACGAAGGCGATT
>Ga0310697_10001206_pt1 | contig 31278 bp, 10 predicted proteins | sample 172DNAGHGlowgp2_FD_203883 | JGI IMG/M metagenome (GOLD analysis project Ga0310697, IMG submission 203883) | Sheep rumen microbial communities from Palmerston North, Manawatu-Wanganui, New Zealand - 1728 DNA GHGlow gp2 (v2) (version 2) | ecosystem: Host-associated > Mammals > Digestive system >... | reverse complement strand
AACGCTCTTTGGTTTCATCACACTCATAAAACTGGTGTACGTACTGGAATTTCTCCTTACGGAACGTCAGTTCTGATAATTCGTGGCGGAGGGTTGCATGACCTCCTGTAAATGGACTTTGCATATCCTTCATTTGATTCAGGAAACGCTGTACTTCTTCTTTTGTTGCCATTATGATACATTTGTTCTATTCTGCTGCAAAATTAAACTTTTTAGTTGAATATTCAAAGGATATTAGAAAATATTATTATGATAAAGTTTTAATTTGTGCCGTAATGGGCAAGCGGATAGGGTAATTGAGGTTGGTTGACGGTTGAAATATCATAAGAAATCTCCCATTCCAAAAGAATTAGCAGATTATGAATAATCAGAATACACAGGCAAGCGTTTATGCACAAAAGGTTGACCTGCTGTTACGCTTGCTCCCATTGGTCATGGACGAGAAGGTGTTTGCCGTTCATGGAGGTTCGGGCATCAACTGTCCCCCTGTCTCCTCAGAAACCGCCAAATCTGGGATAAAAAAAATCTCCAGCCTAACCCGCTAAAGGCAGTGGCTGGAGATTGGGGTATTTATAATAATTCAATCAAAAATCTGTCCCCCTGATTGATTTCAGTCTACAGAACATTGATGGGAAGATGAACTGGAGTCGAATCATTTTGCGAGTCACTGTCAGTATCTTCGGTTCCTCCTGTAGTCCAGTCGGATACAGTTGCATCGAACTTAACGGTAGTCAGACCGAGATGCATATCAATATTATATCTCTTATTCACTTCTACAGCAGAGGCAAACTCTATTGTTTTAGAAATTGTTTGAGTTACTTCTGTGTATTTCTCTGCCAATTTATCGTCATACGTACGGACTACATACGTAATAGTGACTTTAAACTTAGGAGTGGTACCAGGAATGAGTGTTAAGGGATTAGCCGATGCGTCATTGTAAACATTCTGGAACTCCTCTGTAACGCCAGGGTGTGCAGTATCTTCTGTCTTCAAGAAATAATTGCTCTTCGTTGAATATTCAGACTTTGAAATCCATGTTGCCTCTGTTCCTGTGTTGCTATATGTTTCAGCCAATTTAGTATTCAAAGCAGCATCGGCAGTGTAGGAAGGAGTCGTTGTGCTCGTACCAATTGTCTTTGTAATTACAGCATTGGTACTTTGGTCATACCAATAGCCACGAGCTAAGTCAAGTTTGCCTGTAGTAGGAAGAGGTCCATCAGTTCCTTCATCGTAATCACCATCAGCGTTAAGGTCATTTGTGATTTCAATGTTCTTGATGGTTACCTTTGTGCGCCAAGCATCATCCGCACTAGAAACTGTGAAAGACTCACGTGTACCGCCCGTAATAGCTGGAGTTGCGGGCACTTCTCCGTCAACAGAGTTGTCGATGTCTAGTTTTACGCGGAAACCTGAAGCATTGGGCTGTGCGGTATTGATAGAAGGACCACCCAGGCGAGCAAGAGCATGTTTGAACGCGAACTTAACCTGTCCATTTACTTTTTGCTTTGTCAGGTCAATATTAACATTACCTGAATTGTTCAAACCTGTTTCCTGAGCCGAACCATTCCAATCAGTAGTAACTAGACCACCATTCTGTTCTGTGCCAAGTACGTTAACACTGGTTTCCCCTTTTGAACCCCACAGTAAGTCAACAAAATGAGCCTTGTTAAGAGTATAACCTATCCAGGGATTTCTTGTTCCATTGTTGGCTGACATAGAGGTTATGCCGTAGTCTCCAGAGACAGAAGCATAATCAAGATAAGGTGCATAAGCAAAGAAGCTTACATTACCATTTACTGCTGCACCCGTTGCAGCACCAGTTTGATTGTCTACAGGACCTGCGGCGATTTCATTAGGCCAATACTTCAAAATGTCATACTTCCATGCGTCACTACTCCAATAGATTTTTTCGTTGTACATGAAGTTTGCAGTACGAGCATTCATGCTGTTATAAGCGGTACCGCCAGTATAGACTGCAAACACACCGAATCCTGGAACCGTAGCAGAAGCGTTAGTGTTAGTTGTTCCTTTCAAAACATCTGTTGAAATAATGTCACCTTCTACGCCAGCACGTGTCCCCGTCTTCCCGAGGTACGTACCAAACTGGATGGCATTGTTTTCAGGAGTCTGTGCGAGTTGCTCCTGTGGGCTCAGCAGGTCTTCCTGTGAGCAGGCGGCAAACAGCATCGTAACGGATGCGAGTGCCATGAGTTTAAATTGTTTTTTCATAAGTTTAAAAATTTGATAAGTATTTAAATGATCTTTTCTCTCGTTTCTTTTTTTCTTTTGTATTGTTGTTAGAATCCTCCCATGTCGATGGTGCCGCCATCTTCCCACTCGTCGACTTTGGCGTCGAAGCCGGCACCCGTGTTGCCGCTGATGGGTGGCAGGACGATGAGGTCGGGCAGGTCGAGTTCGAGCATGAGGTTCTGCAGGTCCTGTCGGTAGCGTATGCGTGCCTCATCGCCTTCGGGCGTGATGTAGCGAATGTACTTTCCCACCTTGAAGGTCCGGCGTATGACGGAGTCGTTGACGAGCGTGAGGTTGAGTGTGAGCAGGTTGTCTGCAGAGTCGCGCTCGGCCACGAGCTCTTTGCCATAGGGCAGTCCGAAGCTGGCTATCCGTGTGGAGATGACGCCGGTAGAGTCTTTATCGTCGCCGGTTTTGTATCGTTCCCATTTCTCTGGGTCGAAGCGGTGTGTGGCGGTCTCGGTGGTTCGTATGACGCGGCTCATGGAGAAGCCGTCGGCCAGTCCGGAGATGTTGCCCTCGATGCTGCGCAGGCTCTGTCGGTGCTTGATTTTTATTTTCACGTTGAAGTCGACGGTCATCGGCCAGGGCACCTCGATCATTTCGTAGACGCGTTCGCTCTCGCGGTAGTTCTTCATGCCGTTGTCGCGGTATTCCTCGTAGGGTATGAAGACGGTGGTGTCTTGCAACACCATGTCGTGGGTGATGAGGAACGTGTCGAGTGCGACGGCTATGCGCGGGTCCTCGGGGGTGAAGGCGTAGTCTACGCCGGCATCCCAGCTGCGTGTGCTGAAGTGCGATTCGCGGCAGGTGATGCGGTCGTCGCTGTCGGCATCGTAGAAGCGCACGTAGGGCGCGTATTCCTCCATCAGTTCGTTGAAGACGACCATGCGGTACTCATCGGGGTCGAGCTTGACGGTGATGTTGTCGGCATTGGTGGTGCGTACGATGGGTGCGCTGCCGTCGGATGGGTAGATCATGACCGTCATGCCGTTGGGCTTATAGCCGTAGAGGCTGACGAAGTTGACTTCCCACTTGACGACGATTTTCACCTTGACTTGCTCGTCGACGATGACCTCAAGTGGGCGTCGTTCGCAGGCCGTGATGATCGGCAGCATGAGCAGAAGCAGGAGTTTCAAAGAGCGCTTTATCATAGTGCACCTCCTTTCCTTTTTTTGCCGAGTAGCCAGACGAATGAGCACTTCAGCTTCGTTGGTCCGGCGTAGAAGAGGGATGCGTTGTATTTCCAAATCAGGTGCGTGTCGCCAAACTCGCCATGGTAGTGGCGGCGCGGTCCGCTGAAGGCTCCGAGGCTGGCCGACAACTCCAGATTCCAGTGGCGTGCTATGGGCCAGCAGTAGCCCATGGAGATTCCGACGCTGTGCAGTTCGCCCTGGTTGCCCACGCCGTTGTAAGCCTGTCCGTTGTTGTCGATGCGCCCGCCGGTGTCCCACTCGAAGTCGTAGCGTCCGTAGGCATAGTAGGCTCCGAGGAACCATCCTGTGAGCAGTGGGCGGCGTTCGCGGCAGCGGCCGAGCCAGTAGCGAGCTTCTACACCGAATACCTGCAGTTCATAGGCGCGGCTGTTGTTGTGCCAAACGTACCACGGTGTCCAGTATTCGCCCATCACGCTCCATCGGTTCTTGCGGCCTATGGGTACCTCTATTTCGGCGTTGAAGGCCAGCACGGCATCGAAGAGCACGTTGGTCTTCAGTGCCAGCAGGGCCTTGTAGGGCCGCAGAGGGTCGTAGTGTCCCTCGTAGTGCTGCAGCGGTGCAGATGGCATCTCCTTGACGACTATCTGCTGTGTGGGCGGCATGATGCTCTCGCGCTTGATGTAGTCGATGCGATAGTCCGTGTGGCGCAGGTAGGGCAGACAGTGGGTCAGCAGGTGGTCGAAGTCCTTCGGATAGGTGCGGCGCATGAGCTGCTCCTTCTGGTCGAGCGGCAGGTCGCGACGTGCTATCTCCAGCAACTGGTCGCGGTGGGGCAGTTGCTCCAAGGTGGCCTTGCTGATGTAGTCTGTGAGTCCCTGCCAGTCTTCCGGCTCATAGTCGGTGAACACCTTGGCAGGGTCGATGTTGTAGCGGCGGGCAATGAAGGCTCCCAGACTGTCGGTTCGCTCGCGCGCGAGTCTGACATTGTTTTTGTAGGGACCTTCCGGCGAAGCGTAGCCCTTGATGGTCAGGCGTTGTAGCTCCGCGTTCTCGTCGTTCTCCACGGTCTCGATGCTTTTTCTTATCTTGTCCAGCTCTCGCTGGTTGTCATACAGTTCCGGGCGCACCTCAGTCTTGTCGAGTTCGAAGACGATGGTCATGCGGTCGGTGATGCTGTCCTTGCGCACGATGGCCGCCTTGGGCGGTGCCGGACGGCTGACGTTGCGTGGCTGCTGGAGCGTAGTGTCGATGCCGATGGTTTCCTCGCAGCTGGAAAGTTCGATTTGCACCTTCAGCACGGCCCTGTCCATCCATTTCTGCCACGTCGCTCCGTGCAGGTAGGCATAGGGTCGGTAGCGGCGCTTCTCCCACAGCACTTCGTCGTCGGGCAAGATGAGTCCCAGATTGTCGTGGCGCAGGTAGCGGTAGTACGTCTGTCGGCCCAGCACATGTATGGCAGGCAGCGTTACGGAGTCGGCCTCTGCCACCAGGCGCGGTGTCACGGTGAGCACCTCTTTTTCGCCTACGGTGAGCATCTCTGGATTAAGCGACAGGAATACCCTTGCCGAGTCGCCGCTGCGTGCAGCCTCAGCCTTGCTAATAACTCCGAATGTTTGCCCATAGGCATGCTCCGTGAGTAATGTAAGCAGTATTAATAATCCTGTCCATCTTAAGAGTCTCATCTGGATTATGCTCCAATTTTTGGGGGGCAAAGGTACAATCTTTTTATTAAAGGTGTATATTAATTTCGTTGTTGATAACATTATTTAACACATTTAACACCCCATAAATACTGCCTTTTCTTTTATCTTTTTTAAGAACACGCACGCTCGTGTTAAATTTTGTAAAAACCTACTGTGTGGTGAATGATATTGTAAGGAAAAAGTGTACTTTTGCACCTCAATATCAGAAGTACACGTCCATGAAACAAAGGTATTCTATATATTCGGTATATGCTTTCCTGCTGATGATGGCTGCGCTGGCGTATGCATGCAGTGGCAGCGAAGTGACGGAAAGCGGCCCCACGGAGCCGGGCACCGGCAATGCACCCAAAGCTATCGTCTTCGACTCTTATCTGCAACGCACGGCCAACGGAACGCGCACCACCTATCCCGTTGGCACGCCGGTGGGGGCGGTTGACAATGTTGCGCTGCAGGCTGCCAGCTTTGCCGTGTTTGCGCAGTACACTGAAAATACACCCTGGGCCAGTGCGGACAAGGATGTCACCTTTAATTTCATGTGGCACCAAAAGGTGGACTATGACACTGACCACTGGACTTACAGTCCTGTGAAATACTGGCCAAACGACAACCAGCCCGCCGACGACAGCGGTGCCACCGGTTCGCAGTCGCACAGCTATCTGAGCTTCTTTGGCTATGCGCCGTATGCCAATCCTGCCACCCTCCCCGGCACAGGGGCTGGCAACGACGGCATCGTGGCGGTGAGTGGCAACGGTGCCGATATGGCCGATTCGTATGTATACTACCGCACGAGCCTGGAGAAGCCCTTCGGCGTTGACGAGAGTGTCGACCTGCTGTGGGCTACGGCGAAGGATAGGTATAAGTACGACAGCAACGATGCCAACGACGACGGCCGCGTGGCCGACAACGTGCAACTGGTGTTCAAGCATGCGCTGACGAAGCTGGCCATCAATGCCAAGGCGATGATAGACCGCACGGCCGACCATACGTCGCCTGCCTACTCGACGGCGGTGGATGGCAACAGCCGCATCTTCATCAAGTCGGTGGACATCACATCGCCCAAATACTATTATACTGAAGGCAAGCTCATGCTGGCCCCTGATGCCGATGTGCCGACATGGGACTATACGGGCGTGGATGCTTCGTATCAGAAATCGCACTTCAAGTTTGGCGATAATATCGCTGTAGGTCATGCCGCCATTAATAGCACAAATCACATGGACGACATCAACTACTCCATGCGCTATGCGGCGCCGAACATTCCTGCCGTAGCCAGCATCACCGACACCGACAGCGATGGCCGGGACGATGATACTGGCCTGACGCTGGTGGAGACGGCGCGTGCCGCCTTCAACGCCATGGAGCAGGGCGTCACCGACAGCGAGCGCCAGCTCTCCGCCGGATACCCCCTGATACTCTTTTTACCGTCGATTTTACCGACGGGCACTGGGGCTCTCACGGTGCATATTGTTTACCATGTGGTGACCTTCGACCCCAACCTGACATTGAACGAACCGAAGTTCTACTCCGATGTGACCAACGACATTACGGCGACGCTGGGCGACGCATCGTTTAGGTTCGATCCCAACAAACAGTATAAACTCGTGCTGAACTTAGGACTGACGAGTGCGAAGTTTGATATCTCTGTACTCAACGACGCAGGCGAATACATCCTGCTGAGCTCAGTGGTGAAGGAATGGGACGTGAACACCAAAGAAGTGAACGTTGAATAATTCATAAAAAGTAGAGCTTAATGCATAATAAATATTTCATACTTGGACTATTGTTAACGCTTACCGCCTGCAGCAGTGAAGACATTGTCAGCGGAAGTGCAAAGCCCGATGACTTGGCACTTACACTCGACGTTGCAGAAACCGACTGGCAGGGCGAAAGCATCAGTGTCAGTACTCGTGCCGGCGAGACGTTGGAGGGACTGAAGGGTACCTACCCGGGAGCTTCATGGAACTTCACAACCAAAACACTAACTAAGGAAGCCTTGTTGAATATGACAGGACTGACATTTACTCCGTCTGGTGGTGCTGAAGAAAACCTGACGGTGGTAGATGTGGATGAGGCAAAAGCCGTACGCTTGCATGGGACGTTGACTATTAGGAACTTGAAAGCCGGACAGGGTGTGACAATAGTATTCAAGACAACGGATACTCCACGTGTATTGAGTTTTGCCAACCTGACCAGACCGTCTGGATTTACGCCTCCTACAGCAGAAAAGCAGACAGGTAGTGGATATGCGAATGCCAACGGCGATGTTGTCTTTACCACCACAGGACCAATGTATATCTATTCCGTCGAGGTACAGCAAGCTACTGACGAAGGGTTTGGACTTTACTGCGAAGAGTTGAATTACGCGAATACTCAGGTGAAGTGGGATAATATAAATAGCCGATGGAACATTGGTGCAAATAACTATGACCAATACTGGCCAAGAACCCAGGCAGGAACACTTGACATCTATGCGTATGCACCATTCAAGCCAAGCCCAACATATACTGTGGAAAGCGGAAAACTGGCTTTTAGTGCGGAAAGATTTCCTAATCTAGGATCGGGAATGGACTTTAGCGGTCGTTTGTCCGGCACTAATGTGGATTTGCTCTATGCCGGCGCAAAGCATGACCTCAGAAATGTAAATCCCGCGGTACTGAATTTTAAGCATGCACTTGCGAAGCTAACCTTCGGTACGATAACAAACAACACCGGTGAAGTCATAAATTTGGAAGGATTTACCGTCAAAGGAACGCTAAATAGTTCTGCTAAACTTGATTTATCAACAGGAGAGTGGACTGAACATGATCCATGGCCTGACGGAGCAGGAAGCAGCGAAGCGTCAGTCCCGCTACCGCCACCTTTCGTACAGGTAGTACATTCTGCGGCAGAACTTGTTGGGCCTCCTTCTGCCGGTCACACAGCAAAGACTCTTATAGAGCCTTTGGCTGATGGCGAGACAGTTATACCTAACATGCCGAGCAACTCACTGTTGCTGATACCTAATGATGACGGCAAGATAACGGTTACGATAGAAGTAAACAACAGTACGGGTGAGAACTTCAGCTTCCCCATAACATTGGAGGAGGGCAAAGAAAAGATAGTAAACATCACTATAGGCAGAAACTTCGAGGTGGTCATAGAGTGAAGAGTGAAGAGTTTATTAACGCTATGATAAAGATAAGAAGCATATTATACATAAGCATAGCCCTGCTATTGGCAGGATGTACTAACGACGACGATACGCATCCCGCAGTCTCAGTGCAAGACGCTAATGTTATTACACTGGGTGTGAAAGAGGTGCAGTCGGCTGTGACGCGCGCCGACCAACAGCCCGGCGTCATGGACTTTACAAAGCTCAAGACTACGGGCTTCGGTGTGTATGGCTATGAGGGCAGCGCTGAATATGAAAGCAGTACAAAAGAGTATAATCTGTTTGCCGCAAACACTCCTGTCACCTTTGTCGCCGACGGCACTGCTCCCACAACGAGTCTTGACATCCCGGGCAGTTGGAAATATACAGAAACAAGCAGTGAGCTGAAAAAATGGGATAAAGACAAGAAATACACCTTCTTCGCATACGCACCGTATATGAGTGCCGGTGATGGAACTGCTCCTGGCATCACCGCTATCTCTACTGGTAGCGGCGACCCCACCATCAGCTATACCGTGGCAACAGACCCTGCAGAGAGTGTCGATTTGCTTTGGGGTGTGCGCACAGATACCAAGGAGAATTCGGGGCTGCCGTGGATAGACCTCCAGCAGGGACAGACCAACTCCGCCGTGCTCTTCACCTTCTATCACGCCCTCTGTGCTCTGGGTGTGCACGCTCAGGTCCTTGTAGATCAGGAAAACCGCTTGACCGATTTCGAAGACAGGTCGCATCTCGGTACCATCGGCGACCCTAACGGCTGTAAGGTGACGCTGAAAAGTATCACTATAACACCGGCAGGAACAACATCGCCGGTAACAGCAGCAGTCCCCCTCCATAAGAGCGGTGTGCTGAACCTTCACAACACTAAGGCGCATGAACCGAAATGGCAAAGCAAAAGCACAAGCGACGGAATCTCCAGCCTCGTGATAGAAGGTGCAGTCATTGACCATAAACTGCTTGACCCGCATGCAGACAATGTTTACTATGAAACAGATTATGAGGTGATGACCTCTACTGATTACGACGACGAAGTCCCCGGCATTACAGAGTCTGCCAACACGCAGACCGTCATCGCCGGTGACAAACTCTTTATGCACATCCCGCAGGAGGCACAGGACTACAACCTTACAGTAGAGTATTTCCTTACCTACAAGACCGAAACCGGTTACCACCGCGAGAAAGTCTCCGGCACTGCCAAAGTAAAAGACCTGGAACTCGTTGCAGGAGTGAAATACTACCTGAACCTGGTGTTCGGACTTACCACCTTCAAACTCAATGTAACAGTTACCGACTGGGAAGGAGAAATCCTCAACAAGTCTGTAGTCATTGAGACGGGTACCAGTGCCAGCAGTTCGTTGGCAAAACAAAGCTCTATAACGGAGTAACTTGAATAATATTTTTGAGACAAGATATGATGACAATAACACGATATAGATACATAACGAAACACCTCTGCCTGCTGCTTCTGCTGATAGTTGGAGCGCAGGGAGGGTGGGCTGAAGACACGACCACACCGACATACTATCTGGATTCCACTACCTGGCCCGGCAACCAAGGCGGCAGTTGGACTTCTGACAATTCTGACCGGTATGTGGTAAGTACAGCCGCTGGATACACCGAGATTACCCAGAATGGAGGAAACAACAATGGCACGCGCGTCTATACTAACAGTACAATGAACTTAGTCGGAGCAGGAGTAAGTTTCATACTCCAGTTTGATATGAAGATAAAGGGTGGCTCCAACCAGGTATCATGGTTCCAGGTGGATGACGCCGGCAACACCGCTGTTAATATAGGTGCTGGCGCTTCTGCCACGACTGCATCGTCTGTTCTGCAGTTGGCGCAGACGGCAGCAGGAGGAACAACATGGTCCATCAACGGCAGCGGAACACAGAGCGTGACATTAGCCAACGACCATTGGTATCGCTTAAAGTTGCATCGCACTTACGATAAGACGTACCTGTCCATTATAGACCGAGGCACTGACAACACGAGCGACGTGAATGCTTCGTTCTTCACCGAGACAGAAATAACCACAACTAGCGCTCTGGGCGGTCTGGGACGGATGGAGTTCGCCACCAAGCGCTATGACAGCTCATTGGCTATCGACAACCTGTCCGTTCAGAAGTGGGGATGGGATGTGGTGTCACACTCCGTCAACCTTACTGCTGCCGACAATAATAACAAAATCACTTCGGGCATGCCCGTGCTCTATAACCCCGCAAATGCTGCTGTTACATATACCTATGACGGCACCGTGCTGAGTAACTATGAAAAGACATACTCTCCTTCGCCACGCCTGAGAGCTGCCGGCACGGGAACGGTGACCGCAACCATCGGTGGCAAGAAGGCGCAATACAACCTTAACGTTGCTGCACCTACCGTGACAGGTTCTTACGATGCGGCTACGAAAACATACACCTTCGATAACGTGGGTGTCATCAGTAACCACAGCGTTGATGTTGTACCGTTTATCAACATGTCATTCCGTGGGGGTCCTACGGCGGTGGTTGTCAACGACGGTACACGTACCGTATTGAAGGTTATTGATACTAACGGCTATTCGCATCCTAATCTGAACAATGGCGCCAGCAAGATACCCCCTGAAACCAACTGGGGTGGCACGTTCTATAAGTTCGTACCGTCAGTTAACGGAACTCTGACAGTTACAGGTAATATGGATTATGCGGTCATTTACGCCAGTGACGATACTTCTACACATGTTGCATCACTCACTTCCGGCACTTCTATTTCCAGTCCATTAGAGGGTGGAAAGACCTATTACCTGTATAATGCCGGAAGTGACGGTAAGGGAAGCACCACGCCGCTACTGCATTCGTTCACGTTTGTACCCGCTGCATCATCACTGACCTTCCGCAATCCGCAGGCTGTCATCACTGTCGATGTCAGCGAGACAGACTACACCAACCCTGCAATATCGGCAGATGGACTGCCCGTAAGCTACAGTATCATGTCGGGTAGTAGCATCGCTGATGTAGATGCAACAGGCAAGGTGACATTCAAAGGCAACTACTTCTTCAGTCCCGTACCTGTCGTTGTAAAGGCTACGTCAGGTACCAACAATATAGCTTATACTATCAATCTCGTTAAGCACACATGGATATTCAACGAGAACGACAAGTGGACGACGACAGTTTCCGACCTTACCAGTGGAGGTTGGGATACAAACAGTGGGAGTGGTTATAACTATACCACTAACGGTCTTAGCGGCACCTTCTATCGCAATACCGCTGCAATGGATCATACCCAGCTAACTACTGACGGAAGTACCGTGATGCCAGAGACAGCAGGTCTGCTTATAAACAAAGCCTCTAACAACGACCGTCTGTATATAGCTCCAAAGAATTTGGGTACTAACTTCCTTGCCATGCGTGCCAGCAGTATATCCATTGACGATGTTCAGGCAGGACAGACGGTCACCGTAAACTGGAAGGGTGGCAACAGCACTGCCGTGCTCGACATGTCTGATGCCGCCGGAGCCAACGTTACCGGCAACGCAGGCGGTACGCTGCAACTCACCGTCACACAGGCGGGTAGGGTCGAGATATACTCTAACCCCGTGGTGGCATACATTAACAGCATCACCGTCAGTACGCCCGTCCGCGCTATCGGTACATTGACATACGCTAAGACGGTGCTTAGTACGGGTGGAGGCGCTGAGGCTCGTACCGGCTACACACTTACTGGTGAAGACGGTACTGTCGATATGAAGGATTATTATAACGCTCCCGGTAACTTCCAGAGCAGTAATACCTCTGTAGCCACTGTCGATGCCAGCGGGAATATCACTCCTGTAGGCGTGGGTACCGCCATCATCACCGCTACGGCAACAGCAAAGAACAGCACCACCCACCAGGCGAGTGTTACACTCGTAGCCGCCATCGAGGTCGTTGGTGACGCCTCTACAAAGATACGCACCATCACTATTGAAGACCTGCTTTACAACGTAGGTGTGAGTGGCGTAAACGCTGCGGACGGCCTTGACCGCCGCATTCCTGGTTTCGACCTTACCTTTGAGGGTGACGACGGCGTTAAGGTCAGCGATCCCAGTGTACTTATCCTGCGAAAAGATGCTAAACAAGGAAAGCTCACCATCACCCCGCGTCTTAGCGGCAGTGGTACTGCTACTATCACGAAAGCACTCATCTCAGTATCTGCCGCAACAGATACCCCTAAGTGGAAGGTCAACGGCGGTAGTGAGGTTGCGGTATCTACTGGCGGCGTTACTTACGACGGACTAACGGGCGGTACACTGACACTCGAAGCCACCAGCGGTAACATCTCGCTGACAAGCATCAAACTATATTATAATAGTACGGTAGCGTTAGACGAGACGAAGGTCGGTCCTGTCTTTAAGTTTGATAACTCGCACCTGATGCGTATCCCTGCCGACGGTTGGGCCTTCACGCAGACTCCTACACAGGTGGTGACAGACTATTTCCATTCTTTCCGTCCTGACTATACTTATATGTCGAGTGCTGCCAACGTTGCAACCATCAACACCGACGGCACCAACGGACAACTGCTGAAGTCGGGCGAGAGCACCATTACGGCAACATTCCACGAGACGACCTACTTTGCCCGGTCAACGGCTTCCTTTACTATTAATAATACGTTGCTGCCGGGAGAGACTTATGCTGATGTGGCAATGACCAACGGGCAGAAAATCCATATCGAGGCTTCTGCCAGTGCTGCCGATACCCAACTGACCCTTTCCGGTACGGCAAGTCCAAACAACAGTCTTAGTTTCGGTTTAAGTCGTAGCCGCCAGAATACATACGCAGGGGCTACAGGCAATGTGACGCTGACAAATGGAACAACCGGCGAAGACATTACCATCTACTCCCTGCGTGTCGTTACGTCAAACGTCCGCGCATGGCTCTATTATAAAGGTCAGGAGGACAACTACTTCGAACAGGTGCTCTTCACCGGTTTGGAGTCCGGCGCTGTTGCTGGAGTCCGTGTCGTTGACTTGGGCGACCCCGATAATCCCATTGATTTGACTGATGCATATAAGTTGGGAGGTGGTAGCTATACGTTTGGAACCACCGGAGCTTTTACAACTTACGATACTGCCACAGGTGCTGCTACACCAACGACCTCAGAGGGCTCCTCAACGTTAAGCCATAGTCTTGAGAAAATATCCGGAATGGCTCCCGGCTATTCTGATAATGAAACGGCAAGGACAACTATCCGGGTGCTGAAGTTTGATATTGAAAATCCTCTTACATGGAATTTCGAGACGATCTCAAATACAGAAAAGTATTTAGGAACTGGCTGGACATACGACGACCGCGGTTTCCAGTATGGCTATTTCTCTGAATACACACCCATATTCCTGAGCGGCAACGCTTCCGTAAAAGACGACATGCACGGCATCCTTCTGAAGGACGAGTACCGCTGGTACACTACCCGCGGTCTGCGTGCTAACCTCTCGCAGCCTAAAGCAAGCTTTAAGTTCCCAGTGAAGGCGGGTATGGAGATTGACGTCTATGCCGCCACCTCGTCGGCAGACATCAGTAATACCATCACTAACGTTACCGACATCAACGGCAACGACACTGGAGTTCTTTATATAGAGCAGGAAGGGGAGGCTTTCCCCGTCCATAACTACTTTATCGCCAAGGAGGATGGCATGGTAGAGATACAAGTCACTGACAAGGTGGGTATGTATCTGCATAGCATCACCCTTCGTGTGCCTGAGATTCACTTCACCGATGCCGTGGTGACTACCTTGCAGACCGGCGACGACGGCGCAGGGCACATAGATAATGCCCCGATAAACGTAAAAGATGCTTCATTGGGAAGCCTCACCTATAGTATTACTGAAGCAAAGAATTTCAGTGGTGACGATGTGACTCCATCTGACTTGGCAACGATAATAGCCTCCGGTGACTATGCCGGACGCTCTACCCTAAAGGGCGGAGCAGATGGCTACGGATGGTTCGAGGTTACAGCGACTAACACCGCAGCAACAGGACTGGAACCGAAGACGGGAACGTATAAGGTCTATGTCGTTGACTTCAAGTTCGACCCGGCAACAGCAACGCTCAACCTCAATAGTCACGACGGTGAAGACTACTATGGTGGTGACGACACTTCTACCAATAATTATCCTGTCGGTAAGGACTATGTTGTGACACCTATAAACTACAGTTTCGAGATAGCCCCGGGCAATTCTGCACGTGCCATGATGGAACAGACTACCCGGAGTGTGCCGGGACAGACCACCTATCATTTGACGGCATACAGCCCCGGTGAGATTACGCTCAAGGCTAAGACAGGACGTATAACTGCGGAATGTATTCTGACTATAGGCGGATATGCTTTCGAGAAAGTAGCTCCGGTGCTGAGCGAGACAGACATTACGAGCAATAGCTATGTTTTTAAAAATAAACTACCAGATAGCTTTAATGCAAGTAGCACAGTAATAGCTGATTTCGTAGGAGAGTACTATACTACTCCTTCGGTATCTATAGATCTTTCAGATGCAACAGATAAGCATATTGAGATAGCAAATCTGTATGGATCTGATGCCACTCATCGTAATCATGGTGCAATTAGGGTAACGGCAACTGATGCAGAGGATGCGACAAAGAAAATACAATTTGTACTTACTTTGGCTTACCCTGCTTCGTCAAATAAGAGGTGGGACTTCTACCGTAGCACCGTTGGACTAAAGGGTCAGATAGCTCATGATAATAAAATAGGTGACTATTCAAGTGCTTCTGTTGCTGACTATGTTATAGATGGACCATATCCGCAAACAGACTATTGGCATACCACCACTTCATGGAGCCGCGTTTATCGTAACGGCTCGCGGGAACCGCGCTGGGCACTCGACCGCTCGGTACACAACGACAATGCATTCATTATAGAAGAAACAGCAGGACTGATGATAGAAACGCCTACAAAGTCATTCTATGTGGATAACAATACCGATGCGGCATATACACATATCGGTATTCATAGCCGTTCTACCATTACCATACCGAAACTGAAGAATGGCGATTTTATCTCACTGAACCTTAGTCGTGTGATACCAAACAAGGGCGCTATCATTGACGCTGTCAATGTTACTGACTTGGCAGGAAAACCAGTCAACACGTCCTTCACCATAACGCGCTCTCAGATAGACTACCGCGAGAACGGTGAACTGGCACACGACGGCAGTGGTGCACGCATCATCCCGGGCTACTACACCTTCATTGCCCATAAGGACGACGCTTCCGAAACAGACGAGTTCGACGTGTCGTTCACCCTCGCCGACAACGGCTACCTCGACGTCCTCTCAATAGAGATATACTCGCCTAAGGGACGCGACAGCGGCAATGGCTACGACCCCGCTAACGGTTACGACTACACAATGCTCCCCGTAAAACTTGATGCACCGGGAAATCCTGCGCCTCCTGTTTCTCTGCTCAAAGAAGAAGGACAACAGATAGTTTACGACCTGACATACTGTCACCCGCTGTGGAGTACGTCGGTGGGCCCGGCAGAGTATGTCGTGCGCGACAAGAACACTAACCTCAACGCCGACTTCGAGAACGTAGGGTGGCACTCTAACGGTGGAGCCTACTATAACAACGGACGCATCACCGTGAACGACGGATACGGACGCATAAAGGTGCGTATGGAGAACTATACGGCTGACGGTAAGTACCTAATAGGATATACCCCTGACTACTCGCTGACCGTAGGACACCCGCCTCACCAGGACTATCCCTTCACGTGGAACTTCGAGAATATCTCGGGCGGAGCAGTGAAGGACCATAACAACAATGCGTATAATAGTATTAGTACGGATTACTATACCTGGCAGAACTTAGGTTACGAGACATTCAAACTCGACACACGAACCGCCGCCGGATCATTCTACGTGCCGGGAGCAACGCTTGTTGCCAGCAGCCACGACCTGGGACAGAAGGGCGAAATATCCTACCTTAATGCCAACAACTACGGGTGTGACGAGTTCAACGGCTTGGGCTTCACTGGACAGATAGTGTTCCGAACGGCGCTGCAGGCAGCAGAAGAACCGGCAGCACCGGCGGCGCTGGAGAGTAATAATTCACTGTTGAGTTATGCTATGAACAGTAGTACAAATGTTTCGGCTCCTGCCGATTATCCAACCGGTGAAGGGGTTGTAGCAGAATACTGGACAGCGGGTGACGGCTATATCAGGTTCGGTAATACCAGTAAGCGCGGTGAGTCAACAATTGCAGCAGGTGGTGCCCGCTATCTCATGGACTCTGGTAATACGAAGTACCTGCTCGTCAAACCGGAGCGTGCTCTGAAGGAAGGTGATGTCATTACACTGAAGGGCTATTCCACCGCCAACGTGTTGCTGTCGGGATTCAGCTTCTATGCCGCACAGTTGGACAATGCCTACAACGACCTGCTGACACTCCACTGGGAGCATAGCTATAACGACCGTGAACAGACCATCACCCATACCGTAGGACAGGGTGACGGACTGGCAGGACGCGACTCGGTATATATCTTCCGTGCCGGCAAGCAGTATTCGGTTTATCTCACAGAGATATCCATTACAACAACTGATGAGGCTACACCTACTATCGCGGAGCGTGCACTGACCTGCAACGGTGACGTGACGGTGACTATACCTGACCTTAAGCAGGACTACTACGTATATATTAAGTCGAGTGCGGCACCAAAGACAATACCTACTAACCTGACAGCGGCTGTGGCTGCGGACGGACTGGATGCTAATACCGATGTATATAAATATAAGGTGTTGGCAGATGGCGATGCTAATGTGACGTTTGATGACGGCACGAAGATTTACCGCATCGGTGTTACCGACATTCTGAAACCGTTGACTCGTGTAGGCGATGGCGACGCGTGGGCTACGGAGAGTCGCAACCACGCCATAGACTATAAGCAGACAGGAGTGTTCACCGTGAACGACATCACGGCAAATACCGTCACGGCAAAGACTTATGGTCTGCAGAGAATAACAGTGACGATGAACCCGCAGACGGACGCTATGCCGGCAGAAACAGGTATGGTGCTTAAACTGCCGCTCGTGGGAGCTGACGATGACGCAACTACTGCCAACGTCAATAACTTCGCCAAGGCTAAAAACTACAAGAGTGCTAACAAGACCGGCGAAGTCCCGCTGTTCTACCCGCCACACAGCACTCCGATACTCAGCGACGCTGTGAAGTTCGGCGGTAGTCAGGAGAACCTCATGATGGCTAACTTCGACAAGCGCGAGTTAACGTACGAGCGCGAGACGGGTGTCATTGACAATAACGGTGACGCCGTTGACGACAGCGGCCGCGCAGACGGTAATTATACACGCTTCATCTTCGCCAGCCGTTATATGAAGTGGACAAAGGGTGAGACCCTTGAGCACTCCGACTTCACTGACGGTACAGTGCCGGTGTTCTACCGCCTGCATATATATGAAGTTGGTGAAAAGGTAGATGGAGACGTGCTTGATGGTTCAGAAGCCGCTGCGCTCAACACCCTTGGCGCCAACAAGGCATACATGCTTATCCACTCGGGTAACGTTCCTGAGGCACTGTGGAAGAACGATGTTGCTCCAGCCCGCCCGTTCATCGGTATCGAGGGCATCAGTGATATGGAGGAGTACGACCCGGGGTTGGGTACTGGCCGTTCGCAGGGTGACGGGCGCACCTATAACCTGCGTGGGCAGATGATGGACGACGGCTCCTCGTTGACTCCCGGTGTCTACATCAGAAACGGAAAGAAGGTCGTTGTTAAATGAGAAATGAAAATGAGAAAAAAAGAAATGATTTCCGCTTATATATATAAAATAATGTGCGTATGCGCGTGTGCAGCGTTGCTGACGGCATGTTCGGGCAGCGATGGGGAGTCGGGGGATGACGACTATGCGGGTGAGAATGGCCCTGTGGCCGTCAGCTTCGCGACCGAGGTGGCGCGTGAACAGACGCGTGCCACTACGGGACTCATCGATAACCTCAAGGGCCTGCAGGCAATGGGCGAGGGCTTCGGCGTGTTCGCATATCTTACGGATGACAAAACCTGGGCGGAGGCAAAAGCCGCTGACGCAGACCTCTCAGAGTTCAAGAACTTCTTCATGCAGAACCAGCAGGTGACGTGGGGAGTGCAGTGGGTTGACGACAAGGGCGACACCAATCCGGCAAACGACGAGAACCAGTACGACTGGGTATATTACCCGCTGAAATACTGGCCTAACTATACTGACAATAACAATACTACCCCCGGGGCACGTCACGTATCCTTCTTCGCCTACGCGCCGTGGGCTGACTCCTCTGCGAGTCCCGAGGCGGGTGTCATAAACTACGTCCGCGACGGAGACCGTCTGCCGCACGTCATTTATAAGTTAGGCACTCCAAACCAGCAGGTCGATCTGCTGTGGGCAAAAGCTGTTGATACCAAGCGTAACGGCAACGGACTGATTACTGTTGACGACACGGATCCGGAAAACATTGTCCATACCTACCAGAAAGTGCCGTTGGAGTTCCACCATGCACTCTCTGCCATCGATATCTATGTGCAGCGCGTTTATGACGAACCGGCATACACGGGAAAGATTCCTAACGCCGTGCTCTATCCTATCCTATATATCAGCAAACTGGAACTGGCGTCAACGACAGCCGCCGCCGATGGTAAGAACGGACTGCAGCAGTGCGGACGGCTCAACCTCGAGGACGGCACGTGGAGTGACCCGGGTGCGCCAAATGCGTGGACGACTGGTGATGTCACCCTCACCTACGACGAGACGATGCTCAACGACACTCTTCGTGGTACCACCTCTACCGATCCAGACGTTATCAGCGATATAGAGCTCGACAAGTGGAAGTGGGTTCTTGATACAAAAAATACCGATTCTACAGCCGACGACGAGTGGGTGGATGCTACGGCAATTCCCGAGTCTGAACTTACAGATCCCGCCAATGCCAACCGCTGGAAGGATGCCTACGGCGTGAGCGAGGTGGAGCGTAACCTCATAAAGAACACCATGACGCAGGTGCTCATACCTCGCAAGGTGACGCTGATACCAACGCTGACATACTCTATGGTGGTGCGCGACGACGCCTTGCTCGTTGACTATCTCACCGACAGTGAAGGACATAAATACACACGAATCATCAACGAGGTACCGGGTAACAGCGTGACGCTGGACCTCGTAGCGGGGAAACGCTACACACTGCTCATACGCATCGGCGTGGAACACATCAGCTTCGAGCTGGTAAGTGTTGTTGACTGGGACTTCCCTATGCGCTTTACGCCCGACGTGGTGAGAGGCTTCGAGGAAGACGAGATAGGACATATATTGAACGAATAAGAAAAAAAGAATAGATGAAAGTTACAAAATACGTTATAATCTGTTGCATCCTTTTACTCACCTCGTGCAGCGACGACCTGTTCAGCTTGAGAGGTGAGAACGCCGGCGACGACGGTATCCGCTTCGGGGTAACCGCCGAAGAAATGGGTAAGGAGGTCGTTAGTATTGGAGGCTCCAGAGCCGCTGCGTTTGCAGGCACACCTGACGACGGTGACCGCTTCATAGAACGTACGCTCCACGGACACAACCCCTACGGACTGAAAGTACAGCGCCAGCCCGTGCCGCTCATGGGTTTCAACCGCGGCGCGGTGAAGTCGGGAGAAAACGGTGCCTCCGGGCTTTCACGTGCTGCCGCCAACGAAGTGGTGACGGGACTTACCAATTTCCACGACTCGCTGACCATCTGGGGATATACCTCTGACGGCACAACGCTCTTCCACCAGATACTGCTTACCAAGGTGCGCAACTGGCGCAACTCCGTGGAATGGCCATACGATCATGGTGAATACATGAAGTTCTATGCGGTGTCACCGTCGCTCGAAACTATCAATATGTCGGCAACGGGCGAGAGCTACAGCACTCCGCCGACGCTGACATATACCCTTCCGGAAAAATCGGACGAACTGCTGGACGTGCTCTACGGCGAGTCCGAGCATATCTCGATAGCCGCAGGTCCGGCAGGTTCCGTCAGTACCAATCCGCAACAGGAGAACTTGGGAAAAGACAACAAGTTCGTCAACCTTAGTTTCCGCCATATCACCACGGCGGTGCGCTTCTCACAGGGAACGATACCTTCCAACATCGTTATAAAGAGTATCGCCATTGAAGGCTCGCGGGTAGCCGGAACATACAATCCGGCAGCGCTTGATGCCGCTACTGCCACGGAAGGAGCATGGAGCTTCGCCGACGGTGTCACCACACGTACATACACCGTCACTGCCAGCCATACAGGAACGGGTAACGAAGGTGCTACAGACGTTCCCATCGCCGGTACGCCGACACTGTTCCTTCTGCCGCAGACACTGCCCAGCGGCGCAAGGATGATTGTTACCCTCACAGAGACTCTTGACGACAGCAGCACCAAGGACCATACGGTGACATGCTCTTTGGCTGGCGACGTGTGGAAAAAGGGATACACCGTTGACTACAAGATTACCATAGGACGACTGCAGGAAGGATACTACCTCACCGCCGATGGTAACGTCGAGCTGGAACACAATACAAATGCCGTAAGCAGCACTCTCAACGTACAGAGCTACCAGTTACTCTATGACTACTCGTCAGGCACCAGGGTGGCATCCTACTCACCCGTGACATGGGATATTGACGGAGTATCGGCAGATGGAACGAATTTTGTTTCTATGGCCAGTAGGGCTTCCAAGGGACTCTCCTGGCTTGCCGACTTCCGTGGCGTGCTCAATGCCGACACCCACTACAATGGTGGTAACAATGCCACCGCCTCCTTCACCGTGGCTGGACAAACGATGGCTCTTAGCAGTACACACGATGAGGTGCTGAGTGGTAATCCTACAACGGGTGACACTCAAGTTGACCTTTCTACAACCTACCCTTACGCCGATGGAGAAACTCACAGCAGGGAGCCAGCCAACTGTTATATCATCAACCGTATCGGTACGTATAAATTCCCACTGGTATATGGAAATAAAACAACGGGAACTGCAGGATATCCTGCACCAGAAGCAGCCTGCTTCAAAGACCATGCAGGTAACACCATCACCTATTATAAGATCAAAGACCAGATACATGCCAATACTAATCCCATTACGTCTCATAGCAATGGAGAATACGTATGGTCGCGCTCAGGATACTCAGACAAAGGTATTGAAAGTACTTTGAGGGCTGTACTCCTATGGCAGGACAGAAAAGGTTTTATATCTTCGGTTGTTCTCAACGAATCACAAGGCGATGAAGGAGTGATACAATTTCAGGTGGGTACATCTGTGCCCGCAAATGCCGTGATTGCCCTGCAAGCAAGAAAAGTAGAAACATACGCTTCTGGAGAATATAGTTCATGGACCTCATCAAGTGTCCATACATACGGCGAATGGGAAACTCTGTGGACCTGGCACATCTGGATGACTGACGAGGTGTATCGGAATCAAGGTGTTGAGGATGAGACTTCCTACGACGCTTACTATATCAACGGCTCCAAAGATAAGACAAAGGCTGACCACATAGCAGAGGTGCAGGACTATGACACCCCTGCATCTACCTATAAAATCCTACCTGTAAACCTCGGATGGGTGCCTGATAATGACAACTTCGGACTATACCAAAAGCGGGAGGTGTGGATAAGGCTGAAACAGACGGGTACTGACAATACTGCTGAGGTTCACATTACCCAGAATGCCCGTCAGGAGCTATATACAGGCACTGGCACAGTATATCAGTGGGGACGCCCCACGGCATTCCCCGCCCTCCGCAACATCAACGGAAACGTGCGCAATGTCTATGACCTCGCCGGCAATAACATCACGTCGCAGTTTGTGCTTGCCCAGGCTACAAATGCGGGTGACGCCATAGCCAAGCCTTACGGTGTGCTACAGTTAGAGGGCAACCCTAACTCGTGGTTCGACGTGAGCAACTTAGACTATAATGAAGCCACTGAACATCTATGGAACTCTGCCTCCAAGACCGTCTATGACCCCTGTCCTCCGGGCTTCCGCGTGCCGCCTGCCAAAGTGTTCCATACCTTCTCAAAGACGGGAGCGACAGAAGTGAGCGGTGCCGGACACCTGAATATGTGGCCAGAGGCGAAAGACGCCAACGGCACTACGCACAGGAACGGCGAGCGCTCAAAGGGCGGCTACTTCTACTGCACGAAGCACACTGGAGACATACCTGCCGCCGACCGCTACGGTGAAATGATATATATGCCCGCGACAGGCGAGTGGCAGGGAAACAAGTCTGTAGGAACACAACTGCAGGAGCAGTCAGAACAGATAAACCAGGCTGACGGCATCTATTGGACCTCAGACTACTTCTACAAGAGTGGCAACTCGCAGGGCTGTATCTTGTGGCTGACAACAGAATACACCTTCTCTGCCGGCACCGCAGACAAACCGGTAATAGGCTTCTTCAACACCGAGGACCACAAGAGTAACTACTATGGTCACCTGCGCGCTATACGTCCGATGAAACCATAAAATGAAGACTGTCACAGAGTGACAGCCCACCTGACATATTAAAGGCAGCCCTGATTGAGGCTGCCTTAATTGTTTACCACTGGTCGGCGTACCATTCTTTGTTGAAGAGGGTAGTGATGCTCTCCGGTCCGCGCACCTTGTCATCGCCGGGCTTGAGGTCGTCGAGGAAGGCATAGCAATAGATGAAGCCGCTCTGCCACGAGATACCCATCTTCAGCATGTTGACAGTGACCTTGGCAGAGAGATCCTCGCCTTCAGTCCATTTCTTTGCTTCGGAGTTCCACACGCCGCGCTTGCCCTTGGCGGTGATGATGACGTGTGGCACGTCTTCGTCGCTCAGCTCCTGCGGCACCACGAGCAGTATGTTGCCCGGGGCGTAGTTGTAGTGGGTGCCCTCCGTAGCCAAGGGGTGCAGTTCCGTATGCTGGTTGTGGTCTTTAAGATAGCCCAGCGGATCGACCGCCATAGGTGTTACATCGTCAAGGTTTGCCTTGCTGATATCGTAGGAGGGCGCGCTCCAGTCTATACCGTCAACATCGTCATAGGCTGACATGCTTGCTGCGTCGGTGGCGGTCTTCAGCGTCTCTGCCGTAGATGCGTCGAAATGCTTTCCCGCCGGCGAGTTTTCAAAGTATCCGAACATATAGTTGTCATTCAGGCGTATGCGCTTGCCGCCTTCGAAGGTGAACCAATAGGGGTTCATGATGTAATGCTTCACCGTTACGGAGCCGAGTGCCGCCGGCGGTGTAACATCGATGGATACGGCATCTGACCCCAGGTCATAGTAGTAGTGGGGGTAGAAAGTTGACGTCGTGCGGATATTGTTCAGCTGCAGCTCGTAGGTGATGTTGGCACGGCGGCGGGCATGGTTCAAGTCCCATATCGCGGGGTTCGTACGCAGCCACCGTACGCACTTCTCCTCGTCGGGCACTTTTAGGTTCAGGTCGAGGAAATCAGCCACACTAAGGGTAGCCTTCGGGTCACTGTCAAAGACAGATTTCAAAGACCAGTTCGTAATACTCGTAACCGAGCCTGCGTCCTTCACGATTTCAAAGACATCGCCATAGTCATCTATGATGGTGGTGGAACCATCTTCCAGTCCTGCGAGCCATGCTGCATCAGCCTTGATGGGATTACCTTTGCCGTCAACCTTATACACCATCTTGTCGTCGCCGCGGATGTAGGTATAGAATCGCACCTGTGCCAACATGTGGTATAGACGGAACTGTACGGGCTTGGGGTCATAGGACGGTGTGTTGTCAGTGCGTTGCAGCATGTACTTGTCGCGGTTGCAGTCCGTAACCGGTGCCGAGATGAGGAAGTCGTTATGGTTTGCAGCATCGGCGTGCATGGTGAACTTCACCTTTCCCATTCCCTTGCCCTGTCCGGTGCCCTCCTCGTCGTTTGTCATGGAGATACCATACTCGCCGAGCGTGGAACTCTCGTTGAAGGGGTAGTATGCCCAGAAGGTCATGTACTCATGTCCCGTGGCGGGCGAGGGCAACTGGTTGTTGGACCAGAACTGCAGCGGCAGATAGCTCAGCGTGCCGTCGGTGTTTATCGTGGCGGGGGTGTTGAACATAAGGTTGGCGGAGTAGTACTTATTGAGGATGTCCGTCTTCTTCTTCGTAAACTCCGTTTCGTTGGCTATGTCTGCAAGCTCCACGACGCCTGTCCCAGCCAGCTTAGTGGCGCGGTGGGCAAAGTCAGTACCAGAGAGCGTCACCAGGTCTTTCCACTTGTACTTTCCCGTGTAGCATCCGAAGATACCCACGCGACGGTTGCTCGTCGCCGTAGGCAGCAGCGTGGTCTCTCCCTTGTTCACGATGGTGGCGTCGGCGCGCGATGCCTGTCTGCTGCTGCTGACATAGGCAGAGAATGCCACGGCGTCACTTGTTTCTTTTGTCTGTCCTGTGTCGGAACCCACGAAGTCGTAGTCGTTCTTACAACCCGTGAGCAGCAGAAGGGCTGCTGCTATCGACACCACGGAGCGGTGCGGTACGAAACACTTATATATTGTCTTGACTGTTATCATTTTTCTTCTTTTTCTGATTACTCTGAATATTATGATTACTTGACTATAACTTTCGTGTCACCGAAGATATATACGCCGGGCTCCAGTGACGGGTGGTTTATGAGCAGCGTCTCCGGCGACTCGTGTTCGGCGATGCGGCGTCCCTGGAGGTCATAGACACGGCAGGGCCACGGCACGTTCTTGTTGCCGACAGTCTCCTTGATAGGTTTGTCATCCTCCTCGTCCCAGTCGCCCTCGTCGTCGAAGATGGCGACGTTGAACCTAGACGGTGCACTATATGACGAGTTCAGCACGTAATACACCTTATTATGATATACGTACTTGTTGGAGCGCTGAGAGTGGTCGGCAACGGTTCCTGTTGTACCCGTTGCGGCATAGCTGCCCTCGTGAGCCTTATAGCCGGAAGCGTCTTCACGCGCCCAGTTGTCGTTGGTGAACCAGCCCACCTGTTCATCTTCGTTGTACTCGTGTGATGAGTGGGATTTGCCACCCACGAACGGCAGTCCGAATACCATGATGGTCTTGGTAGCAGGGTCTGCACCAAGCTCTGTGGATGTAAGCGTTTGCTCCAGGTACTGCCCCTTGAGTGTTATCTCGGAGAGTGCACTGGGGATTGAGGACGGCGTGACATTCGGGATGTACATATTGACGTAGTGGCGTGTGGCGTAGTCCGTATCGTCCTGGTTCTTCAGGCTGGCGGTGCCCGGATTGCCCGAGCGTATCACTACCGGCCATGCGGCAGGTATGAACTGCGGGTTACCCATCTCGTTCAGGCGGCTGACAGACGACATCGTCACCTTGTTTGGTTTATCCGTCGTGCCCCAGCTTGTCGGGTCTGTAGTCAGTGTGAACGCCGCGTCGGTAGTGTTACCCAAGCGGGTGTCGAACGGAACGTAGAGAGTGCCGTAGTAGTTGGTGTCTTTATTGCTCTCGGCAGTGAGGTCGCCGCCTGTGAGGTCACGGTTCTTCACGCCGCCCTTGTTCACCTCCACGCGCAGCGGCATCTCGTTGTATGGCCACTCCTCGTGGATGCCCACAGGCTGCAGGAGCCACTTGGTGTCCTGAATGTTGGAGGGCTCGAACAGCTCGTTGTCGGCAGTCAGGGTGAGACCGTAGCTGTCGCCGTTGCTGTTGAGGTAGTTGGTCTTGATGGTGTTCACTACCTCAGTATCCCACGCTCCGGCAGGTTCTGTTGACAAAGTACGGAGGGTCACTGCTGCACCGCCGATGTCGTCGAGACGGAGTTTGGTGCCATCAGCGGTTGACATGCTGGTAGAACCTACGGCAGCCTGTACGTTCAGTCCCTGAGTGGAGAGAGTATAGCGCTCCACACCATTGTCAGTAGCCTTTTCGAAGCGGAAGATGCTCGATGGGTCGAAGTCTGCGGGCAGCAGTTCGATGTTGCCCGTTAATGTACCATCGCTGAAGCCCGCGAGATCGGCAAAGGTATGAGCCCATTGATCGTCCTTGGTCTTCTCGAAGAAGTGCAGCGGCTTGGTGTTTGTTATCTCCGAGTTGAAGCGGTAGCCGCTAACATAGCGGGGCACTGAGAAGCCTACGATGCGGTAGTAGCCATCAGTCATCTTCACCAGATTGGTGCTGACGAAGCGCATTGGCAGGTCGGCTTGGTCAGGACGAGCACTGCCTTCAGCCACCACCGTTTTGCCATCGTTCTTGTAGAACGTACCGGCATAAACCACCTCCTGAATCTTACGCAGGGTGGAGAAGTCGAGGGTAGTACCGTTGGTGACAGCATTCTGCAGTGTGGTGTAGTAGTCCTGATAGTTGAAGTCTGCCGTTGCACGTGCCGGGTTGATACCGCCCACGTAGCCTGCCCGCTCGAAGTAAGGCAGCAGTTGCTCTGCCGTAGCACGCAGCGTCCAGTTAGCATCGGCGTCTTCCTGCAGTTCGCGTGCAGAGGCATTGGTCAGTTTGGAAATGTTGCTACCCGTATCGTGGATCATGTAGTAACTTGTGAAGTTAGGATCCGTGGTGTCTATAAAGGCACTCGTCGGGTGCATCAGGAACGAGTTGGTAAATCCTGCATCGCCGGTGAACATCTCGTATATAGCATTCGACGGTCCGTCGGTGGTGGCACCACCTTCACCCTCTAGTTTATGTATGATACGTTTGTCGTCGAACTGCGTCTGGTCGGTGTAGTTAGCTTGGAACTTAGAGATGTTACCTTCAGCTATCTCGGCTGCGGTATAGTCATCCTCTGCCGGGTCGGTACTACTCTTTGGCAGGTGTCCCTTGGTCGTCACTGCCACGTTGTCCCATCCGTTACCATTGATGGTAGCGTAGCGTGAACGCAGTACAAATCCGTACGGGTCGCCCTCAGGTGCCCACAGGTAGTTGTTGGTATAGTGCTTAGACCTGTCGGTATGTGCTCCTATGCCGTCCTTATAGCTAAAGCTCATCAGTCCGTCGGCATCATTAAAGGTCGTTGCCTGGTACCATGCCGTAGTGTTTCGTCCGCGGTATGCAAACTGGAACGCCTCGGGGATGACCTCATAGACCACGTCAATCTTCACCATACGGTTGTAGTGACACTCCTGCAGACGGTCGAGCACCTTGCCCTGCAGGGCAGCGGCCTCATCGTAGTACTTAGGCTTCTTGCGATATTGATCGACCACAAGCTCGCGGTCGCCTTCGTAAGTGCCTCCATCCGGATTCCATGCAGCGACATCATCACTCGTTACCTGTACGATGCCGTCACCGGCAGCATCCGCCTTGTCCCAGTAAGACATATCCCTTATGGTTATCCACTTGATGTTAAAGGCTTTGGTTACAACTCCGTCTTGTTCGAACGTGCGCTGTACGAGTCCGTCGTATGTAGTACCGGCATCCTTAATTTCTTTGGAGGCTTTTTCGTACAAGTAGAACTTGCCGTTATAGTAAACTACCTTAACGGCATTCGGGCTGGATGGATTGACCTTATACTCTACACCGTCAATCTCAACAGTAGAGCTGCCCCAGTCTGCGTCAGCCACTTCAATGGAAGGACTGTCTTTGTCAATTTCAGAGCGCATCACATCCTTCTGGTAGAGGAAGTAACGGCAGAACTGACGCTTCATGTACCAAGGCACCTGTGGGTGGTTACCGATACCTACGCGTGCTACGCTGTAGTCGGCAACAGGGTAAGAGATGAAGTCGCGCAGCGAAGCGTTCTTCTTAAGCAGGTCTTTAATATCATTATCCATACCGGTCTTGATTCCCGTTGGATTACCGCTGCCATCAAGACTTACATACATATCTTTATCATTCTTTTGAAGTCCTTGGTACATCAAGTACTCCAGGAGGTGCTCATTCAGGGTGTTACCCTGATCGGTAGTAAGTTCGTCTGTGTGGTCGAGTGAATGCTGATGAGCGATAACGAGGTGATACTGTACGATGTCGGCATAGCTCAGAAGGCTCGCCAACTTGAACGGCTTCACGTCGTCTGTGTCATAGGTGTTACCTGTTGGGTCGTTGGTGTTGGTACCACTGCCCACTTTCTTCGTCGTCTTTGTTGACGAAGTGCTGAAGTCGAAGCTGATGTTCGATGTTATCTCGCGAGATGTTCCGTCGATGACAGAGAGGAACGTGTTACCGTCCTTGTCTATACCCATAGCAAACGGTTGTGCCAGTGCCTGGATGGTTGTCTGTGTGAGCAGATTGTTGTCAATAAGCTGCGTAGCATTGCTATTGATGAGGTACTGTGCATAGTTCTTCAGCGTGAACTCATACGGGTCACCTACGAGAGCCCACTTCTGTCGGTCGTCCTTGCTCTGCGTACTCTCGTCGGCAAATACATTCACCTGATTGGTGTGCGTATTGAGGTATGCCGTTGTGGGATATGCCTGTGTGGGGTTCGACTCCACACGAGTACGACGTTCCTTGATATATACCGCATCGATAATCTGTCCGTTGGCATCATATACATAGTGGTCGAACACGTCCACGTAGTATTCCACCTCCACGTTGGTACCCGAGTAGGTCTGATCCCAAGCGAAGTATCCGTTCGTCCATGTGTAGTCTTCGGTCAAAGCGTCAGATGCTGTGGTAAAGAACTGTGCCACAGAGTCGTTCACCTCATAGATATAGGTCAGGGTGACGTTCTCACTTGCAGCCTTAGCAGTACTGATGGCTGTTGACAATAACGTATATTCATTATTTGCAAATTCACGCGACTCACTATCGTCCATCGGCGTATTACTGTCACGCAGACGGGTGAGCAGGTCGCCGGTTTTGGTTGCTTCGTTGTAGTTGACGTAGCACGTATATTCACAACCATAGCGTCGGAGGGTGTATGGTAACATGTCGGCAGCAATGCCGTACTTAATCTCCAGTTTGTCCTTCGAGATGCGCAGCTTACCATCCTTGGTACGTATCTCCACCTTGGCATCGAAACAGTCATTGTCGGCTTTGTCGTTATCTTCTGCCACAGCTGTGCGTATCTGCAGACGCTGCTCATAGATACCCAAGCTGTTCATGGTCTTCGAATATCGCATGTCGTTGGTCACATAGTTGTTCCAGCCCAGGTTGTTCTTGTTACTGGTGTATCGGCTATGGTCGTCGAGTGCGTATGGCTCAGCATAGAACTCATTGGTACCATTGTGCTTTGCCATCATACGCCAGTAGTTGTTGGTCTGACTGTCGTCGCTGCCTGCCGTAGTTTTGTCGAGCGATGCCGTACGCAGGAAGTAGTAGTCGGCATTACCCAGCTTCCACATCTGCAGCGACCAGTGGGCATTGGTGCCACCGTTTCCAAGTGCTGCGGTTGCTGTCGAGGTGTTGGTGTCGTATGATCCGATGTTGTCAACAAGGGTAGCTGACCAAACGATGGAATCGTTGCCTCCAGCATAGTTGGCGATTGTCGATTTCTGGGCCGCAAGCCACTTTTGTTCGGTGCCAGGGGTTGCATCCTCATAGCGGCGGCGGTTCAGGATGGTGAAGTCGTAGGGGTCGCCCACGAATGCCCAGTGCAAGCCCTTCAAACCGTCGGTCCATCCGTTGACATCGTTGTTCCAGCCAGATTTGTTCTCGCTCAGGGCACGACGGTAGTTGCTGACGCGTGATGTCTGGTTTTCGATAGCCGGTGTACCGCCAACATTCGTCTTGTCATAGTATAGCCAGCTGTTTGTTCCTGTCAGCACGTCGAGCCAAGTGAGTTCTGCTGGAGCGGGAGCGGAAGGTGTTTCGCAAGAACTAAACAGGTGTATGCCGTCTGCCGTCAGGTCGTCAACATTGTAATATACGCTGAACTTGAATATCGGGTTAATCTTCGAACCTGTCACAAAGACATTGCTGCTGTGTGTTGAACACTCATCTGAGCTGGTTGCATTACCAATTGTAAGGCTGTGCGTACCCGATGTCACACCGTTGTGCGTAAGGTCATTGTACTTCACGTACTTACGCTGCAGGTGACGTGGCACACCGGTGATGGTCTCGTTCAGACCGTAGTAGCCGCTGTATTCATCCACAGTGACATTGGTCTGCTCGTCGTAGCGCGAGTCGGCAGCACGGTTGGTGGTGATATACACCTTCACCGGCTGCACCAGACGGATAACCGTAGAGTCGTTGTTCGCCATGTGGTAGCCTAAGTATTCGCCGCTCTCATAGCGCTCGTTGTTCGGACGGTAGTTCAGGTTGATGTGATACTGCTGAGGGTTCTCCTCGCTGTGGTTATATATCATGGTCTTACCGTCGCGGCCTAAGTAGTAATACACGTTTCGGTAGCCCAGCAGGTCGTTATCCTCCTTGAAGCGCAGGGCGAAGGTGCCCGCCTCGCTGCTTGCTGCTGGAACGCACTCCCAGTAGAAGTCGTTCAGGTAAGGCTTGTTATAGTTACGGTTGGGGAATTTCTTGTCCGGCATAGAGACACCGTATTCGTCAGTAGGAATAAGGTTCTCGCGGTTGTCGATGTGGGTGTATTCAGGCATTCGCATGTGTACACAGTCTGACACGAACTTAAAGTTAGTCTCCACAGTGTTGAAGCGTGCCAGTTGGGCAGCCTTGGTGTCGCTATCCCATTCATGGCCTTTGGTATCTGTCATGGTTGCCGTGTTCCACTCTCCCGCAGTGCTGAATACCTGCAGTTTGTATGGGTCGCCCACGAAGTACCACTTCAGTTTCTCCGGTGTTGATACCATGCGATCATCGGCAGTGCGATACTGTGTGGCGTTGTATGAGTCAGTAAAGTTGCTTGAGTATGCCGAGCCGTTCCAAGATTTCTTCTCGGGTACCCATATACCAGTGTTCTTGTCTTTGTTCTTAGACAGGTCGCCAGTCTGAATATATGTCGTAGCATCGGGGTCATAGAAGGCGTGGTGGGTTATCTCGTTGCCCTTGGAGTCGTAGGTTGGGAAGTCCATGAAATAGACGTGGTCGTTATTCTGAGCCATTTCCTCTACCTGTTCCTTTTTCGGTGCAGTCTTCAGGAAGATGTCGCTGGTCACCACGTACTTCACATAGATGCTCTGAGCACCGGAG
>Ga0310697_10001204_pt1 | contig 31306 bp, 28 predicted proteins | sample 172DNAGHGlowgp2_FD_203883 | JGI IMG/M metagenome (GOLD analysis project Ga0310697, IMG submission 203883) | Sheep rumen microbial communities from Palmerston North, Manawatu-Wanganui, New Zealand - 1728 DNA GHGlow gp2 (v2) (version 2) | ecosystem: Host-associated > Mammals > Digestive system >... | reverse complement strand
CACGCGCTGCGGAGCGGATATCCGCCGCATACACGACCGCGCCGAGACGCTTTGCGGTTGCCAGAGCCTGCAGACCCGCAACGCCGACGCCGATGACCATGACCTTCGCGGGCTTGATGGAGCCGACCGCGCAGAAGATGTTCGGGATGAACTTGGAGAGCTTTTCAGCTGCCATGACGATGCCGCGGTAGCCCGCGCAGGTGCTCATGGAGGTCAGAGCATCCATGCCCTGTGCACGGGAGATACGCGGAATGCAGTCAACCGTCAGACCGATGATGCCGTTTTCCGCCATCTTCTTGACCATCTCGTGGTTGACGGGAGATGCCGGATGGATGAACGTGATGAGGTACTGACCGCGCTTCATCATGTCGATCTCGTGCATGCCATACTTTTCGTTGAACAGCGGCTCTTTGACCTTCAGGATCAGGTCCGCACGGTTGTAGATATCGCGAACGTCTTCAACGATCTCTGCGCCTGCTTCCGCATACGCTGCATCCATGAAGAACGCGCCTGCGCCTGCACCCTTTTCGACGAGCATGGTATGACCGTCTGCGACGAACTTTTTGATGGTTTCCGGAGTTGCTGCGACACGATTTTCATCGTGCATAATCTCTTTGGGGACACCGATAATCATGATTTGACTTCTCCTTTTGATTTGTGTTTTTTATTTCTCCCGAATTTTCGGGGAATATACCTGTTTTGCGGTGGACAGGACGAGCAGCGTCTTGGTGCGTCCGACGCCCGGGATGCTCTTCACTTCGTCCAGAAGGCGTTCCAATGACCGCGTCGAATCCGTGCGGATCTTGATGAGGTAGTCGTAATCGCCCGCGACGTAGTTGCATTCGATGATCGAGCTGCGTTTCTTTGCAAAGTCGATGAAGCCTTCGTTGAAGCGCGGATGATCCATCAGGATGCAGATGAACGCCGTGACGTCCAGACCGAATTTCTTCTCGTTGAGGATCGTCGTGTACTGTTGGATGGCGCCGGCATTTTCGAGCTTGCGGATTCGCTCGATGACGGCGGACACGGAAAGATTGACCTTTTCGGATAGATCGCTTGCGGAAACGCGCGCGTTTTCGGACAGTGCGTTGATAATCTTAATATCGGTATTATCCATATCGAAGGCCCCCTATCCAACCGCTTCTATGATAGAGCTTTCACCGGAAAAAGTAAACAGTTTTTTCAATAATATACAAATAATTACTGTGAAACAATCAATTACAAAAATATTTTCGGAATGCGTACCTTTTCTGTACAGAACGGCGAAATGCGCCGTTCCGCCGCATGCATTGCGGAGAAATACCGGGAATCCGGTCGGGGTTATGCTGCGGCGCCTCTCCTGCCGAACCAACGCGGCGTCAGCGTCAGGGATCCGAACAGCCCGGAACGGAAAAACTCAAATACAGGACAAACATCATGAGAAATCATACTGTGCAACCAGAAACGAAAAAACACATGACGCGCAGACAGTGCAGTCGTTGTCTGCACACAGGGGGATGCTGGCGGATACAAAAAAGCCCCGCAAGGAGGCGGGGCTGAGGTTCAGTCAAGATTTTTCAGGTACGCCCTGCGGCGCTTGTGCTGGACTGCGTTGAAGCGCTTCCAGAGGTTGCGGATCTGCATGTTGTCCTCAAGGTTCAGGTTCGTCTCGGCGTACTCGGTGACGCCGTCGGAAAGCATGTCGCACAGCGCGGCGGCGATGACCGCCGGGATGCCGGTGTTGACGTACTCCGGCGCGACCGCGATGAGCCCGAGATCGATGACCTTCGGCTTTTTGATCGCCTTCAGAAGACGCAGAAGTGCAGCGGGGGTGAGATGTCCCTGAGAAGGCTGCACCGCCTTTGCGATCGACGGGAAGCTCACGCCGAAGCAGACGACCTTGTCGTGCTCGTTCAGGATGCACACGACGTGCTCGAGGTCGATGATCAGCCGGAAGTTGTCGATCATCATCTTCTTCATGCCGGGCGTGAACGGCACGGTGCCGTACAGCCCCTCGTACGCGACGTCCAGAAGATCAAACAGCCCCTGCTGATAGCGGTTGATGAAGTCGTTGACGTTCTTCGCCTCGCCGATGCGCAGATTGTACTTTTTGAGGACCTGCTCCGCAAGCTTTTTCAGCTTTGCGGCGGTCTCCGGCGCGGGGGCGTAGAGCCGCGATTCGACCCAGTCGACCTCCTTTGCAAAGCCGCAGCCCTCGATCAGTTTTCCGTAGTATTCGGCGTTGTACTGCTCCTCAAAGGTGGAGAGCTGGTCGAAGCCCTCGACAAGCAATCCCTCGCGCTCCAGATCGGAAAAGCCCAGAGGACCGCAGACGGCGTTCATGCCGTGCGCTTTTGCAAACTGCTCGACCGCGTCGAACAGCGCCTTTGCGACTTCGGGATCGTTGATCGAATCGAAGCGGTCGAAGCGCACGCGCTTTTCGTTGTTCTTCGCATTCGCCGCCCTTTGAATGATCGCCATGATGCGACCGACGACCTTGCCGTCGCGATAGGCAAGCCAGTGACCGGTCTCGCAGGTGTCGTTGTAGATGAAATCCCTGGAAAAGATCTTCTTCTCGTCGCCGTAAAGCGGCGGAACAAAGTACGGGTTGTTCCGGTACATCTTGAGCGGGAACGTCAGGAACGCCTTCTGCTCCGCTTTGGTTTTGACTTCTCGGACGGTAACCATAACGCCTCCGGCTCAGACGCGGCGCTTGGCATGGAAGCTTACGCCGACGCCGTTCGGTCCGCAGTGAGACCCCGCGGTCGGGTTCGTCACGACGGTCTCGATACTGAGGTCGTCGCCGAAGCGCTGGTGCAGAAGATCGGCAAGCTCCGCGGCGATCTCCGGCGCGTCGGTGTGACCGATGATGAAGTGATGCCCCTTGATGTCGTCGCCGAGCTCCTCGACGTACTTGACGAGCCGATCGATCGCGTTCGCTCTGCCGCGCTCCTTGCCGATGCTGACCATTTCGCCCGCGTCGTTCATCGTGATGATCGGACGGATGCCCAAAAGCGTTCCCATCGTCGCGGCGATGCCCTTGACGCGGCCGCTGCGCTTGAAGAACTTCAGATCGTCCGCAAAGAAGTACTGCGCAAAGTGCAGGACCTCGCGGTCCGCCCATGCGAGGACCTCCTCGACGCTCTTGCCCGCTTTGAACAGATCGCCGATCTCGCGTACGATGTTGTAGCTGACGATCGTAATGCCCTTGGTGTCAACGGCGTAGAATTTCCGCTCCGGGAATTCCTTCAGAAGCTCGTCGACCGCTTCGTGCATTGCGTGGAAGGTGACGGTCATCGCAGCGGAGAAGTGGACGTAGAAGATATCGTTGCCCTTTTCAAACTCCGGACGGAAATAGCCGAGATAGCGCTCCTTACTGATGCCGCCGGTCGTGGGCAGCACGCCGTTTCTCAGACTGTCGTAGAATGCGTGCAGGTCGATCGTTTCGCTGTCCTCGTACGGGAAGAACGTCTTTGCGTCGATCGCGTACGGCATGGAGATCAGACGGTAGCCGTATTCCTTCGCAACCTCCGGGGTAAAGTCGGTATCGGTGTCGGTAAACAGTGTCAGCATGGTTTTACTCTCCTACTAAGATATATTGGTGAACGGGCTGTCCGCCTTCGATGCGGATGATCTCCGTTCTGGGGTACATTTTGACAAGCGCCGCAAAGAGCGCGTCCGCTTCCGCCTGCGGCGCGTCAAGCCCTGCAAGCAGCAGCAGCACGCCGCAGGTTTCGACGTGCATCTCCTTTGAGAGCTGCAGCGCGGTATCGACGGCGTCGCCGTCGTTGACGTAGATCGTGTCGCCGATGAAGCCGATGAAATCACCCTCGCGCACATGCACGCCGTCCTTGTCGGCGTTGCGGCTTGCGCGGGATACAAACCCGGTCGTGACGGACGCGATGACCTCATTGAGCTCCTGTACGATCTCGTCCGGCTCGCCCGCGTTCGTGTCCATCATCGAGATCGCGGCGTAGCCCTCACCGACCGAGTGCGTGTTCAGCACGCGGATGTCGGAGGCGGGGTAGAGGTCCTTCGCCTGCTTTGCGGTCATCAGGACGTTGCCGTTGTTCGGGAACACGTAGATCACGTCCGCGTTCGTTTTGTCAAACGCGTCGAGAAAATCGGCGGTGCTCGGGTTCATGCTCTGTCCGCCGTCGATCACGACGTCCGTACCGAGCTCCAAAAACGTCTTCTTCAGCCCTGCGCCCGCCGCGACGGCGACGATGCCGGCCTTCTTGCGCGGCTTCGGCACGGTGACGGTGACCTCGGGCAGATCGGTCTCGTTGTGCTGCAGCGACATGTTTTCAACCTTGAGCGTGAGGAACTCGCCGTAGCGCTGGCAGCGGTTCAGGATGTCGCCGGGGCGCATCGTGTGAACGTGCACCTTTAGGATCGATCCCTCGCGGAATGCGACGACCGAATTGCCGACGCTGTTCAGGTACTCGATGAATGCGTCGAGGTCGAACGCCTCGGGATCGCCCTTCGCGTTCTGCAGCCGCAGCAAAAACTCGGTGCAGTAGCCGTATTCCAGCACGCTGTCCGCGCCGAACGCGTCCAGATCCGCCTTCTTGGTCTCGGTATGCGCTTCGGTGCGCTCCACCGTTTCGCCGGAAATCGTGCGGCGCATGCCTTCAAAGATATAGATCAGTCCCGCGCCGCCGGAGTCGACCACACCCGCTTCGCGCAGCACCGGCAGAAGCTCCGGCGTGCGTTCGAGCGAACGCTGCATCTCGCCGAGCAGGTCGCTGAAGTACGCTTCAAGCGTGGAGTCTTTCGTGATGCGTTCGTTTGCGTAGCGTACGCCGTCTCTGAAAACGGTCAGGATCGTGCCCTCGACCGGAACGGGTACCGCGCGGTAGGCTTCCTCGACGCCGCATTCCATCGCATGTGAGATCACGGAAAGATCCGCCTCGCGAACGCCCTCGAAGCCGCGGTTGATGCCGGAGAAGATACGGGAAAGGATAACGCCCGAGTTTCCGCGCGCGCCTAAAAGCATGCCGTGCGCGCTGCGGCTTGCGACGGACGCGAGATCGGCCTCGTCGTCGCGATCGACCGCGTCCGCGCCGGAATAGACCGTTGCGAGCATGTTGTCGCCGGTGTCGCCGTCGGGAATGGGAAAGACGTTCAGATCGTTGACTGCCTTGCGGTAGCAGCCCAGATGGTCCGCGCCGCTATTGATCATGCCGGCGTACAGCGCGCCGCTCAATGTCATTGTCTGCATAGGCGCCTCCGTCAGATACGGCCCGGGATCGTCGCGTCGACGTCCACGATGTCGTCCAGCGAGCAGTGCAGCACGCTGCAGATCTTGAGAAGCGTATTGAGATGGACGGGCATGCCCTTGCCGAGCTTCGCGATCACCGCAGAGCTCAGCTTTGTTCTGCTCTGCAGATCCTTTTTCTTCATCTTGCGGCTCAAAAGAAGCGCCCAAAGCCGGTCGTAGCAAACCTGAAAGGATTCCGGTATCATTGGTTCCCCCTGAAAAGCAAAGCGTCCTCATTTGCCGCTTTGCCGAAATTACAGGTTAATTTTATCATTCCCTGCGACAGATTTCAACATAATCTTTACAAAAGAAAAGAAAAACACAATATATTGTGCAGACGGGACCGTTTTGAGCCTTTTTCTTGACATTGAGGCAGACCTGCAATATAATATACGATAACAGCGGAGCTCCGAAAGGATCCGCATCAAAACAGGAGGACAAGACTATGTTTTGCAGCAATTGCGGAAAAGAACTGCCGGGCAACGCAAAGTTCTGCGACGCATGCGGACAGCCGGTCGTCCGACCGGACAGCGCGCCCGTGAAGGAGCCGGAGCCTGCGCCGATCGTCATTCCGACGCCGGAACCGGAACGGAACAAAACCGCGAATGAACCGGTCGACGAGCCGGCGTTTGCGCCGAAGCCGGAGCCGGAGCCTGTCGTTCCGGCGGAGAACCGTCCGCTGAGTCCCTGGGGATATTTCGGATACGGTCTTCTGTTCTCGATCCCGATCATCGGTTTCATTCTGCTGATCGTTTTCTCCTTTGCGGGAAAGAACGTCAACCGCAAGAACTTTGCGCGTTCGTATTGGTGCTGGTTCATCCTGTCGCTCGCGCTCATTCTGATCCTGGTCATTCTGATCCTGACGGGGCTTCTGCGCCTGACGGGCGATTTCGGCGCATGGCTCAGCGCAAACGGATTCGGCTGGCTGGTGAAATTGTTCCACTGAACCGCGAACCTTACGGGAACGGCAAACGCCGTTCCTTCTTTTTTTACATCTCTGTTGCGCCGGAACGCTTTACAGTTCGACAAAAAACGTGGTATACTGTTATGTCAAGCATAAAAACCGCAGAGACGGTATGCGGCGCAGCGTATTTGTCCGCCCGATCGTCTCTGATTACAGAAGAACAGAAAGAGAGAGTTTTGATATGAAGAAAATCGCATGGCTGCTTGTGATCCTCCTTGCGTTTACGCTCGTTCCGCAGGGCGCGTTCGATTCCGCCGTGGGAGAAACGGATACGGCGGAGCGGCTGATCGCGACCGTGACGATGCCGGAGGGACGCGAAAAGGAAGCGTTCCTGCTGACGGACGGCTTCGCTGAGACGCATGTCGTCTTCCGGTCCGACAGTACGGTCTGTTTCGCGTTTTCGGAGGAAGCGTCGCAGCTCGTGACGGTCTGGAAGGACGATCCCAAGGCCGTGAAGCTGATCTGCTATGCGGGGGAGACGGTGCTTTCGGAATCCGATCTCGAAGTGCCGTTCCTGTCGACCGTGACTGCGCTTCCGGAGGGGACGACCGCCGTGGAGCTCGTTCTGAGCGTTCCGAAGGACGACGAGACCGCGCTGTCCGACGTGTATGCATATACCGCCGGCAGGCTTCCCGAAACCGAGTATCAATGGCAGCGTGCGGAAAAAGTCGACGTGCTGCTTGTCGCGGCCTATCCGGGCGATGAGTTCCGCTTTTTCGGCGGGCTTTTGCCGAAGCTGATCAACGACGGCGCGAATGTCGCCGTCTGCTATTTCGACGATCACAGCCGCGCGCGGCTCGAGGACGCGTTCTGCGCGCTCTGGTCGCTGGGGCTGAAAACATACCCCGTCCGGCTCGGCATGCACAACAAGCTGAGCCTCGAATATAAGAATCTTTCGGACAACTGGAAGAAATCGGATCCCGCGCGGCTGCTGGAACAGCAGCTCACGGCGCTCAAGCCGACGGTCGTCGTCGCACCGTCCGGCGCAAAGGACGGACCTGCGGAGGCGCGGCTCGTTTCGGAGATCGTGCAGCAGGTCTGCGGCAAGCATACCGACGCGTTCAAAAAGCTGTATCTCGCCGAATCGGGCGACAATGCGGTCACGATCGCCGACGAGGTGCTTCCGTATTACGAGCAGAGCGCAAACGCGCTCGCACAGCAGGCGCTGGACGGCATGCGGTCCGGCGGGTACTGGGAATACCGCGCCCGCACGGACGGCACGTACCGCCTCGTCCGTTCGCAGGTCGGCGCCGATACCGCGAAGGATACGCTGTTCGAGCACGTCACGGTGACGTTTGCGCCGCCCGCCGCGGCGACCCCGGAACCGACGCCGGAGCCCACGGAGGAGCCGACGCAGGAGCCCGTACCGGAGGCAGAGGATACGCCCGCGCCGGTTTCCGGCACGACGGCGATCCCGATCATCGATGAAGAAATCATAACGGAAACGGCTGTGCCGACGTCGGCGCCGACGCCGGTTCCCGAAAAGCGCGGCTTCCTTTCCTGCGCGGGCAAGGAGATTACGCCGAAGCCTTCCGATACCCCGGCGCCGACGCCCGAGTCCACGCCGGAGCCCACGCCCGTGCCGACCCCGGAACCGACCCCTGAGCCGACGCCCGAACCGACGCCCGAGCCGACCCCGGAGCCGACGCCCGAGCCCACGCCGGAACCGACGCCCGAGAAGTTTGCCGAACATTTTCTGGCGGAAGGCGAGGCGGAGCAGTTCACGATGGATCGCGAGGGCGGACACTGGACCTATCGCGATCAGTCCTCCGATTTTGACGTCCGCCGCGTGAACACGAAGGACCGCGACGGCGCGCCGCAGCAGTACTGGATCGCACATATCTGGATGCGAAAGAGCCAGGTGCGTTCCGGCTTCGGCGGAGAGGCGAGGGACGACGGTTCGGTGCGTGTTCCTCTGTACAAGATGGCGCGCCGCTACGGCGCGGTGCTGGCGATCACCGGCGACAACATGTTCTGCTGGAAGGAGTGCTGGACGCTCAAGAGCACGTCGATCCGGGACGGCCACGTCTACAAGGACAAGGACGATTACAAGGACCAGGGAGGACCGCTGCTGGCGTGGAACGAGCGGACCCTGTCCTTTGATCTGTATGAAAACAACGAGCTGACGACGCAGGAGCTTCTGGAGCGCGGATACCGCGACGTTCTCTGCTTCGGACCGGTCCTGGTGCGGAACGGCGCCGCCGTACCGAACCTGAACCGTCTGTCCATCCACGACGCGGACAGCAAGCGTCCGCGCGTCGGGATCGGACAGATCGAGCCGGGACACTTTGTGGTCATCGTCGCGGACGGAAAGAATCCGGGCAAGGCAAGCGGCTACACGTTTGACGACTTTGCGTCGATGTTCCGCGACGAGGGCTGCGATATGGCATACGCCCTCGACGGCGGGCTGTCCGCGGATATCGTGTTCATGGGCGTGCATCTCAGGGAGAGGAAGGAGCGGCGCGACCTGCCGGACAGCCTGCTGTTCGGTCACACGGAGCTGCTGCCGAAGGAGAACGATCCGAAGCCGGACGCCTACACGGTCGGCGTCGACGAGAACGGCAATTCGGTCTTTGTATTGAAGCACTGACGACGAAGAACACGGGGGAACAGCGCTCCCGTGTTTTTTCATGCTTGCGAACTGCCTGTGATGATGGTACAATAACACAAAGGGAAGGGAGGCGGCTGTATGCTGTACGAATACCGTTTGGAGACCCCGAAGGAGGGCTTTATCGACATTACGAACGAGGTGCGCGACGCCTGCAAACAGAGCGGCGTATTCGACGGAATGATGACCGTCTACTGCCCGCACACCACCGCGGGCGTCACGATCAACGAGAATACCGATCCGGATGTGAAAAACGACCTGTTGCTTGCGCTGAACAAGACCTATCCGGACCGTGCGGAGTTCCGCCATGCGGAGGGCAACAGCGCGGCGCATCTGAAGGCGAGCGTCATCGGCAGCAGCGTTACGATCATGATCGACGACGGCGAGCCAGTGCTCGGGCAATGGCAGGCGGTGTATTTTGCGGAGTTTGACGGTCCGCGTTCCCGCCGGTTTACCGTCAAGGTCATGGGCAGCAGATGATAAAAAGAAAGGAGCCACCTATGAAAGCATACGAACGGTTACTGAAGTACGTCGCCGTACACACGACGAGCGACGAGGAAAGCACAACGGTCCCGACCGCCGCGCGCGAATTCGACCTTGCAAACATGCTCGTCGCGGAGCTCAAAGCGATCGGCGTTCATGACGCAGAGGTCGACGATATGTGCTACGTTTACGCGAGCCTGCCCGCAACGGAGGGCTGTGAGAACGCGCCGAAGCTCGGTTTTATCGCGCACATGGACACCGCGCCGGACTTTTCGGGCGAAAACGTGCGTCCCCGCATCATCGAACAGTACGACGGCGGCGACGTAGTGCTCGGGACGAGCGGCAGAACGCTTGAAAACGCGCAGTTCCCGCATCTTTCTTCCCTCAAGGGCCGTACGCTGATCGTTACCGACGGCACGACGCTTCTTGGCGCGGACGACAAGGCGGGCGTTGCCGAGATCGTCACGATGCTCGAGGAGATCATCAAAGAAGGGACCCCGCACGGCAGGATCTCCGTCGGCTTCACACCGGACGAGGAGGTCGGCAGCGGCGCAGATCACTTCGACGTCAAGCGCTTCGGCGCGGATTTCGGCTACACCTGCGACGGCGGCGCGGAGGGCGAGCTCGAATACGAAAACTTCAACGCTGCCGGCGCGACGTTCACGATCCGCGGCTTCAACATCCATCCGGGCGAAGCGAAGGGCAAAATGATTAACGCCATATTGGTCGCGTGCGAGATCAACGGCATGCTCCCGAAGGGACAGACCCCGCGCGACACCGCAGGGTATCAGGGATTCTGGCACCTGACGGACCTTTCCGGCACCACGGAGGAGGCGAAGCTGCAGTACATCATCCGCGATCACGACTTTGAAAGCTTCGAACGCCGCAAGGAAATGCTCGAAAAGATCGCCGCGGTCATGAACGACACGTACGGCGCAGGCACGGTCACGCTTTCGATCCGCGATCAGTACCGCAACATGAAGGAAAAGATCGAGCCGTGCATGCATCTCATCGAGAACGCGAAACAGGCAATGGAAAAGGCGGGCGTCACGCCGCGCGTTCAGCCGATCCGCGGCGGTACGGACGGCGCAAGACTGAGCTTTATGGGGCTTCCGTGCCCGAACCTCGGCACCGGCGGCTACGCCTTCCACGGTCCCTACGAACACATCACGGTCGAGGGCATGGACGCCTCCGTCGAGATCCTTAAAAACCTCGTCGCGATCTATCGCGAGTTCTGATTTTCAAATGCAAAAGGAACCGCATGGCTGCGGTTCCTTTTTATGTATGCCTGATCGGCGTCAGGCGTCCCAGCCCTCAAGATCGGTCACTTCCTCGCCGAACAGATTGTACTGCGGGGGCAGTCCGTATCCCTCCAGTTCCCGATTGAAGCGGCGAACGATCCGCTGCACGAAATCGTAATCCTCCTTGCGGTAGGGGAGATTGAACCGTGCGCGCATCTCCGCGATAAAGTATTTGCCGAAATGATCGATCTCGATGCGGAACGTGTAGGACTCGTCGCTGCGGTCCATGTGAAAGATCGCGCAGGCGTCCGCCTGGATGCCGGATCGGTAGCAGTATACGCAGTTGTGCTGTCGGTCGCCCTCCTCGTGCAGCCGCAGTCCGTTTGTGATCCATTCGATCGCGCCCTCCGAAAAAACCCGGAAATCGGTCGCAAGCTTTTCAAATTTGCTGTCTGCGGGCACGATCGGCTTGTCGCTGATCTCGTCCGCAAGACGGTTGATCTCGTCGGACAGCTCGTTGTGCCGCCGCATCAGCGCGCGGTATGAGGCGAAGAACCGGAGCGGCTCACGCATCTGAGCGCACATGCCGACATAGTCTGCGACGTCCTGCCGGACGTCCCATGGATCCACGCCCGGATCGTTTTCATGCAGCGTGTAATACGTCGAGAGAAAGCGTTCCGGACGCGGTCCTTCGTAGATGTCCTGCGGACGGATGCACCAGACGACCTCATCCTGCGGAAGCTGCAGGAGCTTTGCAACGCTCTTTTCGTCGAACTGATACGCAAAGGAGGTCAGATAATACGCGACGTTCAGGTCCATGCGGTTATAGTTGACCGGCAGCAGCTGTTCGCGCCGCGCCTGAAACAGCATCGCAATGAGGTCCGCGGGCGTATGACACTGCAGAAGCTCGTCGAAACGGACAGGCGCAAGGAAAAACGCGTCATGCCGGATCGCACGCGCGACGTCGCGGAGGATCGGATGCTCGCTGCCGAACGCTTCGAAAAGCTCGACGACGAAACTCTGTACGTCGGTGTTGTTCCGCAGGCACTTATTGATCCACCAATTGAACCGCATCGGACCGCTGTCGCTTCTCGTTTCGGCGTATACGACCGGCGTTTCGTCGAGCCGCAGCGTGAACAGCGGGATCTTGCCCGGCACGATCGCCGCAACGGGCTTTTTCCCGTAGGAACGGTAGAAGCGAACGCCCTCGATCGTGAAGAACCGGATCTCCAGTTGCTCGCCGTCGTCTTTGACGCGCACGGCGACGTCCTTTCTGCTCGCGTCGGTGCTCTGTCCGTCATAATAGTTCAGCCGGAGCCCCTCGAACGGATACTCCGAGTTCGGGTCGCACTGCCCGCGAAGATAGGACAGAAGCCCCATGACGTACGGTTCGTCCTTCACACGGTAAAAGAAACAGGTGCCCCTGCGTCCGCGGCTTTCTCCGATCGAAAGCGAGGCGCGGGCGTCGCCGAAGATGGTCGTCAGAACCGAAAGGACGGTCTTGCGTTTTTGTTCCATGAAAAACCTCCCTGCTGCGGACCGCTTAATCGGAATAAACGAAACGGTCCTGGTAATATGCCGCGAACGCGCAGGCGTCGGATTCGACCGTCTGCTCCCGGTATTTTTCGGTGTTGACGTCCCAGCGGTCGCCGGAGACGTAGGTCTCGAATTCCTCTTTCCAGGTGCTTGCCGCACGGAAATAGGGATACTTCCGAACATCGGGGCTGTCCCAGTTGATCGCGGTCGACGATACGACGGCGTGTTCGTACGCGTGGAACAGTTCGTGCAGAACGACGTTGACCGCGTCCGCGGCGGAGCAGCGCTCGATAAACGACCGCCAGAGATGGATGGCATGCTCCGAATGATCGTAGAACCCCGCTTCGTTGCCGGGCATCTGCGCGTCAAGCGACAGCGCGGGCGTATCGACGCCGAGCTCGGGGGACATCGTCTGTACGATCGAAAGCAGCAGCTCACAGCGCTTCTCCGCGGACAGAGAATCCCATTCCGGCGAGTTCAGAAGCTGCAGTTCCTCTGCGGACAGGGCGCGGCTTTCGTCCTCCGCCATGCTCTCCGCCTGTGCCGTCTGCGATCGGATCAGGGTCTCCGCCCTGTTCGGCAGGAGCAGGTCGACGACTACGCAGAAGGAAAAGACCGCCATCAGAAGCGTCGCGCCGACCATCTTCGCCGTTTCGACCGAAGCGAACAGCGTCGCGCCGCTTTTCCGCTTCAGAAGGAGCGCCAGACATACGGCGGCGAGCAGAACGCCGGCGACGACCAGCATCAGCGCGACGGAGTAGTTGCGCAGAAGGGAAACATGCCGGATCGCGATCGGCGCGAAGCTCAGAAGCAGGACGGAATAATACCCATGGTATTTGTCGACGAAGAACGCGTTGAACAGGGTCAGCGGAACGCTCCATGCAAAGTAGATCCAAGCCGCGCGGTGTTCGTTGACGTAGCTGCCGTTCAGCAGAAAGAATTCGCTCCAGACGATCCAGCGGGAATAGCTGAGCGTCAGAAAGGAAGCGATCCCGATCACCAGCAGCGCAAAGCCGAGACGATACTTCGGCGGAAAGCGGTGCAGCGACGTCCTCAGGCTGCGGACCGCTCTGCGGCGCCGCATGTCTGCTCCGGTGCGGCAGCGAAAGTATTCATCGGACGTGATCGCTGTCACGAGCGGCGTTCTGACGGGCAGGACGGTCTTTGCCTGCAGCTTGCCGCGGTTTATCAGCGTTTCGGCAAAATCGAGCGCGGCCGCTTCCTCGTCCGGTCCGGGCGGAACGATCCTGCTGTCCGAAAAACTGCCGACGTAGCAGCAGCCCGGATCGTCGAGGCGCGAAAAACAGACCGCGACGGCGTCCGAATCTTCATTGGAACGGGAGCCGTGCATGGTATAAAGCTTGTCCGGGGTATGCTTTCCGGCATAGAATCTGCGCCGGTTCGCGGCAATACGGTCTCTGAACTGCAAGGCGGATCCTCCTCTCTTTTTTTGGCAAGTTAACAATAAGTATAGCGTCCGATCTGACAGATTTCAACAACAATTTACACGGATTTCTTGCTATTTGACGGGAATTTGTTATAATAGGAAGCAATTCTATCAAGGGAGGACGCGCAATGCTGAACCGTGAATCGATCCGGAAGCTGCTGCTTCTGTACCGGGACGACCCCACGACCATGCAGTTTCTGGAGGAGATCCTCGAATCCTTCGAGGCGTACCACAACGCAGTGTTCAAAGAACAGATCGGGCGCATGCTCTGCGGGAGCGGGGCAGAGGACGCCGAAGCGTACCGCGATCGCATCGTATCGCTTGACCGAACGCGGACGATCCATCACAACAGCGTGATCGCAAACGTCGGGATCCTGAACCGGCTTGCGGAAAAAGCCGGCATCCCGCCGGTGTACGACGGCGTCGTGTCGGAGGAGCGTCCGTACCGCCGCGAGGTCGCAAACGCCGTATTTGCCTATCTCGAGGAGATCATCCGAAACCGAACATAAGAAAAAAGCCGGAGGTACAAGCCTCCGGCTTTGCCGTTTTGTTCAGGATTCGTGCGCGGTCGGGTTCGTCACCGTACCGATGAACAGCACCGTGCCGTCGTTCGCTTCGATCGCGTAGAGAAACGGGCGGGTCAGATGGAAGTCGATCTTCGGCAGATCCTCCGGCATCGCGAAGCCGTCGTTTGGCATTGCAACCATCGTGTACGCAGCGGCTTCGACGCCCTTTTCATCGACGCCGATATAGGATTCCTGCAGCACACGGGTGATCGCGGCGTTGCTTTCCACCATGCCCGTAAAGTCGGCTTTGCTGCTGAAGGCGATCCCGACCCCGAGCGATGCGAGCACCTGATCCAGCTCCAGTTTGTCCTGAAAACTGAACTTCGGCAGCTTGACGCGGACGTCCGCGCGCACGGCTTCGCCCTCGCGGAGAAGCGCATGCAGCTTATCCGGCGAGCCCAACAGTTCGGAAAGATCCGTGCCCTCGTCGGGCAGCACGAACGTCATGCGCCCGACACGCAGCAGCGGAAGCGAATAGCGCAGGTACCCGTCGCCCTTCACGATCGTGACGCCGGGGTCCGTGCGGTTCATGTAATCGACGGTCATTTCGCCGTCCGGCGCATGGAACGTACCGGGCTTGGTAGCGCCCTCATAGAATTCGTCGCGCCATGCGTCCTTCAGATAGATCGTATTGAGCAGCACGGCGACCGTGTCGGGACTGAATACCAGCGCGTCCTTCGAGATCCGGATCTTGCCGTGCGTGTGTTCGGTGATCCAGTCGGCGATCTGCTGCGCGGTCTCCGTCGTGCCGAACCGCGCCGCATGTGCTTCGGAGCGGTAGACGCCGGCGAGCGCATCGAGGAAGCTCTCGTTAAATTGCAGCTTGCTGTCACGCTCTGCGAGCCAGATCGAGTTCGTAAAGGTCAGCGAGGAATCCTCCGTGTCGATCGGGAGCGTCTCAAGCATGGCGCCGCAGACGCCGCGCAGCTCCCTTAGGTCCTTTGCACCGAGCAGCTTCAGCATCGCAGCCTGCGTTTCGCCCTTTGCGCCTTCTGCGGTCATGGCGAGCGCAAGATAGACGCTGATCGGCGAGAGATTGCGGTTCTGCGTTCCGTCGATCAGCTTTGCGGCAAGTACGTCGGAAAAGCCCGCATAATCCGTGATCTCCGGGACGGGGGATTCCGCATCCGCCTGCGGCTTTTCGCTTTCAAACAGCTCGGGAAGCGGCGCCGGGGAGGGTTCGTAGTGCTTCGCACAGGCACAGAGCAACAGCAACGCGAAAAGAATGCAAAGCAGTCGCTTCATTTGGATCATTCCTTTCCTCATTTGCATATAATACCGGACATCGCGTTGTTCGGCTGCAAAAACGCCCCTCCGGGACAGGAGAGGCGCTTCGATTGTATGATCGTTATTGTCCCGCGTTGGGATTCGTCACCGTGCCGATGAACAGCACCGTGCCGTCGTTCGCTTCGATCGCGTAGAAGAACGGGCGGGTCAGATGGAAGTCCAGCTTTTCGAGCTGGATCGGATTGAATGCGGTGGTACGCATCTGGATCATCGTGTACGCCGCGGCTTCGACGCCGTTTTCATCAACGCCGATGTAGGATTCCTGGATCACGCTGTCGATGCAGCACGGCGCGTCGGACATGCCGGAGAAATCGGCGGCGGGCGAGAAGCTGAGATTCAGCCCGAGCGCCGCCAGCACGCCGGTCAGCTCCATCTTGTCCTGGAACTTGAACTTCGGGATCCGAAGGCTCACGTCGTATTTCTTGTCGACGCCCTTATGAAGCAGCTTGTCGATCGCGTCGGGCGTGCCGAGCAGTTTAGAAAGCTCGACGCCCTCATCCGGCAGCACGAACGTGACGTAGCCGATCCGGTTCAGCCAGACGCGGTATGCCATCCAGCCGTCGCCGAACCGCACGGAGGAGTTCCGGTCGAAGCGGCGCATGAAATCGGCGGTCATATCGCCGTCGTACGCGTGGAACGTATCGGACTCGGTGGATGCGGGATCGAACGTTTCGCTCCAGGCGCCCTTGAGATAGATCGTATTGATCAGCACGGCGAGCGTCGAGGGATCGAACGTCAGCGCTTCGGGACGCACGTTGATCTTGCCGCGCGTATGCTTGTTGATCCAGTCCGCGATCTGCTTCGACGCGGATTCGGAACCGAAATCGACGACGTTCGCTTCGGAACGGTAGACGTCCGCAAGCCTGGACAGATATTCGGGATGGAACGCAACTGCGTTTCCGCCGATGTTGTCCGCCATCCAGAGCGAATTGTGGATGTCGAGCGTGCTGTTCTGCTCGTCGACCGAGAGCGTTTCCAGCATCGCGCCGCAGATCGCGCTGAGTTCTTCAAGGCTTTTGCAGCCGAGAAGCGCGAGAAGCTCCGTCTGCGTGTCGCCCTTTGCGCCTTCGGCGACCATCGCAAGCGCGAGGTAGACGCTGATCGGCGAAAGGTTCTGATTCCGGCTGCCGCTCAATACGGCGGCGGAGAGCAGGTTGGCAAAATCGCCGTAGCCGCCGACGGTCACCGGTTCACCCTGCGGCGCGTAGATCGGCTCCACGGGGTCGGTGAGATCAATCGGCTTGTCGAGCGATTCGCCCGGTTGGATCGGCGGATCCTCGATCGGGGTCAGCGGGACAGGCGTTTCTTCCGGCGTGCCGGCGGGATCCTCCGGCGCATCGGTCGGCTGTTCCGGCACTTCGTCCGGAGCCGTAGGCGCATCCGTCGGGACCTCAGCCCCGGGGGAGGGGCGATCGATGCTGCAGGCCGCTGCCGAGAACAGCATCAGCCCGGAGAGTATCATGCAAAGCAAGCGTTTCATTGGCGTTGCTCCTTTCCTTGTTTGCCAATAATACCGCTTATCCCTCGGTTTGGTTGCAAACAGGGCGGCATTGCTCGTCGACCTTCTGATAGAGCGCGTCCGCGCGCGCCGTCACGTCGTCGTAGATCGCCTTTGCGCGGGCGTACAGATCCTTCACGAACGCTTCGTCCGAAAGACCCTGCAGGTTGATGCAGACGTTCAGCCATGCGCCGCGCGCCGCGGTCACGACCGACGCCGCGCCTACGCCGAAATCGCTGGCACAGTTCGGATTGATCCGGCCGGCAAGCTGTTCGAGAACGGCGACGGTACGCGCGCAGAGCGACAGCGTATGGAACGGCATGTTCGCCGCTTCCTTGGTCGTCTCCTCGATGGCGGCGCGGCGCGCCGCTTTCTGCTCGTCGGTGTCCTTCGGCAGGTGCATCGCTTCATAGAGCTTGTTGAACGCAAGTGTGTCGTCGTCGACTGCCTTCAGAAACTGCGTGATCAGCGGTTCGCCGACCGTTCTTGCGGATTCCGCATTTTTCCAGTGGTCTGCGTATTTTTTCTTTCCGATGGTAAGGTTCGCGGCCATGACGGCAAGGGATGCGCCGCATGCGCCGAGCAGCGCGGCAACGGAACCGCCGCCGGGGGCGGGGGCGTCGCTCGCTAAAACGTCCGTAAACGCGGTTACGGTAAGGTCGGTCAAACGTTCCATAGGTTCTCCTTTCCTGTCATGCGCACGCCGCGTTTGAAGACCGCGACTGCGCGATTGGTTCCATATCGATAGATCAGCCGGTCAAGGTTTTCGGTGTCCCAGACGACGAGGTCCGCCTGCTTGCCGGGCTCCAGCGTGCCGAGCTTTTCCGCCATGCCGATCGCCGCCGCGCCGTTGATGGTCGCCGCGGTCAGCATTTCCGAAGGCGTGATCTGCCCATACAGACAGCCCGCCGTCATGGCGAACGGCAGCGAGAGATTCGGGCTCGAGCCGGGGTTCATGTCGGTCGCGACCGCAACGGGTACGCCTGCGTCGATCATGCCGCGGAAATTGCCGTACGGCTTTTTGAGGTAGAACGACGTTGCGGGCAGCATGACCGCGATCACGCCGCCGTCCCGCAAAGCGCGAATGCCGTCTTCGCCGGTCTCGGACAGATGATCGCAGCTCAAAGCGCCGACGCGCGCCGCCGCCTGCGTTCCGCCGATCTCTTTGATCTCGTCGGCATGCAGCTTCGGGATCAGCCCATAGCGCTTGCCGGCAAGAAGGATGCGTTCGGACTGCTCGGCGGTGAATACGCCGTCGTCGCAGAACACGTCGCAGAAATCCGCAAGCCCGTTCTCGGCGATCGCAGGGATCGCTTCCTCGCAGAGCCAGCTTACGTATGCTTCGTGATCCATGCCCTCCGGAAACGCGTGCGCGCCGAGGAACGTCGCCGCGATGTCGCCGTATTCCTCGCGGAGACGCCGCACCACGCGAAGCTGCTTCTTCTCCGTTTCAAGATCGAGTCCGTAGCCGCTTTTGATCTCGACCGCCGTCGTGCCGTTCACGAGCATTTCAAGGAACAGCCCGCGCGTCTTCTCAAAGAGCGCGTCCTCCGAAGCCGCTCGCGTTTCGCGCACGGTGGACAGGATCCCGCCGCCTGCGGCAAGGATCTCGAGGTAGCTTTTTCCGGCGAGCTTCATCGCAAGCTCGTGCTCGCGCCAGCCGCCGAACACAAGGTGCGTGTGGCAGTCGACAAGTCCTGCGGTGACGAGATTGCCTTTGCAGTCGACTGCTTTGTCCGCCTGCGGCGCCTTGCCCGTGCCGGTCGCGGCGATCACACCGTCTTCCTCCAAAAGCCATGCGTTATGAAGCGTCAGAAGCTCGCCCTGCGCTTTGCCTTTGACGGCGACCGATCCGGTCGCCGTTTTCAGTTCACCGATGTTCCAAAAGACCTGTTTCACAGAAGGTGGCACTCCAATACCTGTTTCGCAGCGTCGAATTTTTCGATCTGCAGATAATAGTCCGCCGCATCGACGAACGCCATCATCGGCGCAAGACCGATGATCTCGGTTCCGACGACGTGCACGCCGTAGCGCGCCGCCTCGAAGCGGACGAACTCAAGCACGCGGTACAGCGGCGTCTGCTTATAGTCGCACATGTTGATCGAGACCTGCGCGATGTTGCGCTCCTCGAGCATGACGCCGAGCGCCTTGACCGCGCGGAAGCCGCCGTCCTTTTCACGGATGATCTTCGCGATCTTCTTGGCGATCGACACGTCGGACGTATCGAGGTTGATGTTGAACGCGATCAAAGGCTGACGCGCGCCGACGGCAACGACGCCCGCGGAAGGATGGATGCGGTTGCCGCCGAAATCGGGATGCCACTGGTCCTCGAGAACCTTCTCCGCCATGCCCTCGAACTGACCCTTGCGGATCGCGGCGAGGTTCTTGCGGTGCGGTGCGGACGCGCTTTCCTCATAGAGGAAGACGGGCAGCTCCAGCTCGTTTGCAATGCGTTCGCCGAGCACCTTGGAGCGCTCCACGCATTCCGCCATGTCCATGTCGCGGATCGGCACGAACGGGATGACGTCGACCGCGCCCATGCGCGGATGCTCGCCCTCATGCACGCGGAGGTCGATCTTCTCGACCGCGTGCTTTGCAAAGCGGAACGCCGCTTCCATCACCTGATCGGGATCGCCGAGGAAGGTGAAGACCGAGCGGTTGTGGCTCGCGTCGGAGGAATAGTCGATGAGGGTCACGCCCGGAACGGCGCGTACGATGTCCGCAAACTCCTCGACGAGGTCGAGACGGCGTCCTTCGCTGATATTCGGAATACATTCCATCAATTTTGCCATGGTTTTATTCTCCTTTAGTCTTTCAATGCGTTCATTACGGTCGCATGCACCAGCGCATCGTCCGCAAGGTGCGGGATCGTGATGCAGTCGGTGCCTTCATTGTCACGGTTGTATGCAAGACAGGTCTCGATCGCGTTCTCGTTGCGTGCCCACGCGCGCCGCGCGACGCCGCCCATCGTATCCCACGGCATCGCCGAGGAGAGAATGCGGTCCACGCGCTCGCTGCCGTCGAGCACCATGCCGAAGCCGCCGTTGATCGATTTGCCGACGCCCACGCCGCCGCCGTTGTGCAGGGCGATGAGGCTCATGCCTCTGGCGGCGTTGCCCGCAAAGCACTGCGTCGCCATATCCGCCATGATGTTCGAGCCGTCCTTGATGTTGCTCGTCTCGCGGAACGGAGAGTCCGTGCCGCCGGTGTCGTGGTGGTCACGGCCCAGCATGACCGGTCCGATCTCGCCGTTTCTGACCATTTCATTGAAGCGCAGCGCGATTTTCAGTCTGCCCATCGCGTCCTGATACAGGATGCGCGCCTGGGTGCCGACGACCATCTTGTTCTTCTTCGCGTCGCGGACCCAGACCCAGTTGTCGCGGTCCTGATAGCGGCGCGTCGGGTCGATGCAGTCCATCGCCGCCGCGTCGGTCTTATCAAGGTCCTCGGGCTTGCCGGAAAGGCACACCCAGCGGAACGGACCGTAGCCGTAGTCAAAGAGCTGCGGACCGAGGATGTCCTCGACGTAGGACGGATAGACGAAGCCGTCCTTCTCGTTCTCGCCGTTCCTGCAGATCGTGGTGACGCCCGCGTCATAGACGGCTTTCAGGAAGCTGTTGCCGTAATCGAAGAAGTACGTGCCGCGGCGGTGCAGCTCGTCGATCGCGGCGATGTGCTGCTTCAAAGAAGCGTTGACCGCCGCCTTGAACGCTTCGTGATCCTCGGCAAGCAGTCTGGTGCGCTCCGCAAAGCTGATCCCGACGGGGCAGTAGCCGCCCTCGTAGACCGCGTGGCAGGAGGTCTGATCGCTCAGAAGATCGACGTGGATGTTGTTGTTGATGAGGTAGTGCAGAAGGTCGACGACGTTGCCGTGATATGCGATCGCAAGCGGCTTGCCTTCCTTCTGCGCTTCCTGCGCCCATTCGACGCAGGTCTTCAGATCGTCGCTGACTTTGCTGACCCAGCCCTGCTTATAGCGCGTTTCGATGCGGGAATAGTCGACCTCCGCAATGATCGCGGCAGCGCCTGCAATCTCCGCCGCCTTGCCCTGCGCGCCGCTCATGCCGCCCAATCCTGCGGACACGAACAGACGACCCGCAAGATCCTTGTCCTTCGGAATGCCGAGCTTCAATCTGCCCGCGTTCAGGAGCGTGTTGAACGTGCCGTGCACGATGCCCTGCGGTCCGATGTACATCCAGCCGCCGGCGGTCATCTGCCCGTAGTTCGCAACGCCCATCGCTGCGGCGCGGTTGAAATCGGCGGGGTTGTCAAAGAGCCCCACCATCAGACCGTTCGTGAGGATGACGCGCGGCGCGTTCTCGTGCGAGCGGAAGACGCCGAGCGGATGTCCCGACTCGATGACGAGCGTCTGCGTGTTCGTGAGCTCTTTGAGGTACTGCTTGATCAAAAGGTACTGCATCCAGTTCTGGCAGACCTGACCGGTCTCGCCGTAGGTGACGAGCTCATAGGGGTAGAGCGCGACCTCGAAGTCGAGGTTGTTGTCGATCATGACCTGAAACGCTTTGCCCTCGATGCACTTGCCCTCATAGCAGTCGATCGGCTTGCCCCACAGCCGTCCTTCGGGACGGAAGCGGTAGCCGTAGATCCTGCCGCGGGTCTTGAGCTCCTCCATGAATTCCGGGGCGAGCTCCTCGTGGAACTGTTCCGGAATGTAGCGCAGCGCGTTCTTGAGCGCGATCTCCATGTCGTGCTCCGAAAGCACGGAGTCACGCCGCGGCGCGCGGCGGATGCCTTCGATAAAGGGCTTCTTTTCGGGAAGCCGGTCCAGCTTCAATACGCAGTCCATACAATCCTCCTTAAAATTCAATGAAAATCGGGCAGCATCATCTTTACGTCGTTTTCGATGGCGCCCGTGCGGATCAGCTTGTTCAGCGCTTCGATCATCGGGTGGATCTCCTCGTCCTTCGCGTAGAACGGCACGACGGCGCGGACCTTATCGTACACGGTCTGCTGCGCGGGGGAAAGCTCGACGTTCTTCCGGAGGTCGATGCCCTGCACCGCCGCCATCAGCTCGAACGCGAGGACGGAGTAGAGGTTGTTCACAATGCGGCGGAAGTTGCGCGCGGCGGTCGTACCCATCGAAACGTGGTCCTCCTGGTTTGCCGAGGACGGGATCGAGTCGACGCTTGCCGGATGCGCAAAGACCTTGTTCTCGCTCACCAGCGACGCCGCCGAATACTGGCAGATCATGTAGCCCGAGTTGATGCCGCCGTCGGGCGCCAAAAACGCGGGAAGACCGTTACTTAGCGCCGGGTTTACCATGCGCTCCATGCGGCGCTCGGAGATGTTCGCGAGTTCGCTTGCCGCCGCGGACATATAGTCCATCACGAGCGCGATCGGCTCGCCGTGAAAGTTGCCGCCGGAGATGACGCTTTCGTCGTCGAGGAACAGGATCGGGTTGTCGGTGACGGAATTGAGCTCCGTTTCGAGGACCTTGCGGACGTGCGCAAGCGCGTCGCGCACCGCGCCGTGCACCTGCGGGATGCAGCGGAGCGCGTAGGCGTCCTGCACGCGCAGATTCCGGTTGCGCTCCATCGACGGGCTGTCTAAGCAGATCGTGCGCATGTTCTTTGCGACGAGCGCCTGCCCCGCATGCGGACGCACCGCATGGATGCGCGGATCGAATGCGGAAAGAAGCCCGGTCAGCGCCTGCATCGTCATCGAAGCCGTGATGTCCGCAAGCGCGGCGCCGCGGTTCAGATCGTACCACGCGAGCGTGCCGATCGCCGTCATGCACTGCGTGCCGTTGATGAGCGCAAGTCCTTCCTTTGCAAGCAGATGGAAGGTTTTAAGCTTCGCCTTTTCCATCGCTTCCGCGCCGGACATCCGCTTGCCCTTGTAGGTCGCTTCGCCGCGTCCCAAAAGCACCAGCGCCATATGCGCCAGCGGCGCAAGGTCGCCGGACGCACCGAGGGAGCCCTGCTCCGGAACGACGGGGGTCACGCCCTTGTTCAGCATGCCGATCAGCGTTTCGATGATCTCGCGGCGGATGCCGGAATTGCCCTTTGAAAGCGCGTTTGCGCGGAGCAGCATCATCGCGCGGACGGTCTCCTCATTGAGCGGTTCGCCGACCGCGACGCAGTGCGAAAGGATCAGGTTTTCCTGAAGCTGCGCGCTCTTGTCGCTGCTGATCGTGATTTTGCTGAACTCGCCGAAGCCCGTGGAGATCCCATAGACCGTGCGGCCTTCCGCGACGATCCGATCCACCAGCGCGCGGGACGCGTCGATGCGTTCGAAGGTCTTCGGAGAGAGCGAAACGCGCGCCTTGAAACGCGCGACTGCGACGACCTGTTCGATGCGTAGCGTCTGCCCGTCCAGGGTGACGTGACGAATGTTTTCTGTCAGATGATTCATGCACATTCCTTCCCGATACAAATAGTTTCGGTCAAAGCCTGACCGTACTTATTTATGATATCATTTGCGCCGTACGGTGTCAAACCGGCGGGCGGGTTTTTCGATAATATATAATGACTGCGCGCCGTCGCATGCGTGTTTACAGAGTGTTCATGTATCCGACACGAAATAGTCGTGATTGCCGTGTTATACTAAAAGATACAAACAACGGGGAGGGGACGGCATGAACATTCGGTTTTATAACGCGCGCATCCTGCCGATGGAAACGGCGGACGGAACGGTGATCGAGGGCGAACTCTGGGTCCGGGACGGACGCATCGCGCTGGTCGGCGATCCGGACGGGCGCGAACTGCCCGCTTTCGACCGCGAGATCGACTGCAAAGGCAACCTGCTGCTGCCCGGCTTCAAGAACGCGCACACGCATTCCGCAATGACGTTTCTGCGCTCATTTGCCGATGACAAGCCGCTGCACAACTGGCTGCACGAGGACGTGTTCCCGATGGAGGCGCATCTGACCGGCGACGACGTCTACGATCTCACCAAGCTTGCTGTGCTCGAATACGTGTCCGGCGGCGTCACGGCGGCGTTCGATATGTACTACCATGTGGAGCGTATTGCCGAATGCGCGCGCGACACGGGCTTTCGCTTCACGATCTGCGGCGCGGCGAACGATTTCGGCGGAACGGCGGAATCGACGAAGCAGGATTTTGAGCTTCTGAACGGATTCGATCCGCTGGTCAACTGCCGGATCGGATTCCATGCCGAGTATACGACGAGCGAACCGCTTCTCAAAGATCTCGCAGCGCTTGCGCAGGAGCTCAAAGAGCCGGTCTTCACGCACCTTTCCGAAACGGCGGCGGAGGTCGACGACTGTATGAAGCGCACCGGTATGTCCCCGATCGCTTACCTCGATTCGCTCGGCATGTTCAACTACGGCGGCGGCGGGTTCCATATGGTACACCCGCGCGAGGGCGATCTGGAGATCATGAAGCAGCGCGGTCTGTATGTCTGCACCAATCCCGCCTCGAACGTCAAGCTTTCGAGCGGCGTCGCCCCGATCGAGACGTATTATCGGGAGGGGATCCCGGTCGCGATCGGCACGGACGGACCGGCGAGCAACAACTGCCTCGATATGTTCCGCGAGATGTTCCTGATGACCGGACTGCAGAAGCTGATCGTCGGCGCTGCCGCGGCGGACCCGATCAAGGTCCTGCACTCGGCCTGCTCCGTCGGCGCGAAAATGATGGGGCTTTCCGATTGCGACAGCCTTGCGGTCGGCAAGCAGGCGGACCTCATTATGCTCGATCTGCATATGCCGAACATGCAGCCGATCAACAACGTCGCAAAGAACGTCGTATACAGCGGCAGCAAGGCAAACGTCGCGCTGACGATGGTCGCGGGGAAGATCCTTTATGAGCGCGGGCAGTATACGTTCGACGTCGATCCCGAACAAGTGTATGCAAAGGCGAATGCGATCATTGCGCGCATCCGCAGACAGGAAGGAAGATAAATATGGCGCATATCGAGGTCATAGCGGAATACAACGAGCGCGGCGCAATGCTCTGGGCGGATTCGTACCCGGGCGCGTATTCGCGCGGGGAAACGGTGTCGAAGGCCTTGGAGAAGTTTCCGAAGGCACTGTCCGAGTATGCCGAATGGGCGCACGGCGCGCCGATGCCGGACCTTGCAGAGTCCGATTTTGTGGTCACGCACGCGTATCAGACGGATCTTCGCGTCGACGACGCGGACAGCGACGTGCTGTTCCCGTCCGAACGCCTGCCGATGGATATGACCGAATACACGCAGAAGAAGCAGCTCTGCATCCGGTCCGCGCAGGACTTTGAGAAGCTTGTCGCTTCGATCCCGCAGAAGGACCGGGCGCTCCGTAAATCCCGCCGCACGTTCTACGGAAAGATCCCGTGCTCCGCGCGCGAGATGGCGGAGCATACGAACAACACGCTGGAATACTATGCGGATGCAGTCGGCGTTTCGTTCGAGACGGAGGACGGTTTCCTTGAGGACCGCAAACGGTTTTTCCGCGCGCTGGAGTCCATGCCGGACTTCCTTTCGCCGCGGGTGTTCACCGCGCGCGACGGCGAGCTCTGGACGCTGAAAAAGCTTCTTCGCCGCATTCTCTGGCACGACCGCATTCATGCGCACGCGCTCTATCGCCATGCGATCACGTTCTGGCAGAAGGATCGCATCGAAAATCCGTTTTGTTTTCATAAAGATCAATAACGAATAACGGTTTCACTTTTGGATGAGCAAACGCTCATCCTTATTTTTATTATTATAAAACCGAACGGCATCGGGAATAATCCTATTCGTCAAAAGAGACCGAAAAGGGCTGACGGGAGGAGAAAGAACGATGACGCGCAGATGGTTGATCGTACTACTATGTATCGTAATGGCGCTTGCCGTACCGCTGACTGCGGCGGCGGAAGGGGACGAATCGGACGCGGAACGACGGGAAACCGATCCGGCGGAAAGAGCCTTCTATACGCTTCGGCGGGACTGGAACGGCGGACTGCGGCTTTTGCGGGAGAAGCATGTGCATGTGTATCACGGCGGGGACAAGTGCGAGCCTGCGGTGCGGTCAGACACGACTATGACGCGTCCGGGATCCCGGAGCTGTATTACCGTTCGGAATGCCCGGAGGAAGGCATGCTGCTTACGGTCTGTCCGAAGCTGCAAAACGGAAACGTGCTCAACGCGCCGGTCCAGGTCTATCTTCCGTACGGGTACCGGAATACAGAGAAATACAATGTATTGTTCCTGGTGCCGGGATCCGACGGTCACATAACCGACTGGATGGAGCTGTCGCTGAAAATGAGCGTTCCGCTCGGAAAGGAATACGGAACGATCAACGGCAAACGACTGTTCGACTGGCTGATCTATACGGGACAGGCGGCTCCGTTCATTGCCGTATCCATCGAAATGCAGCCGTATAACGGCAGCTATTCAAGCGCTTACGGCAGATACGCGGATCTTATCGTATACGACTGGCTCCCGATGATCGTTGACGGCAGGGGCGTATGCTGGAAAAGCGACGGAAATGAGGTTGAGATCCCGTTCGGCGGAACGTATGCGGAATCGTCTGCGGAATCCGATCCAGAAGCCGCAAAAGCGCATTTCGCCATTGCCGGCGCATCGCAGGGGGCGATATTCGTTTCGCTGTATGCCGCCGATTCGAAAAACGATCTCGGCAAACGGTTCGGGGGGATCGCGGCGGTGCTGCAGGACGCGATGAAGGACGGAAACTGATCCGATCCGCAAGCGTCCCGCGCGAAACTGCGCGTTCTTCGGATGCGGAAAAAGGCCCCGCGCATCCGTGCGGCGGAAATGTGTGAAAATTACCCCTTGACATTTCGGGGGCGCTTCCTCTATAATGGGTAAGGTTAATTTGGCGTTATGCGCCATCACTATATTCGGAAGAAAGAGGTGTAGGATATGGTACGTACCTATCAGCCCAAAAAGAGACAGCGCAGCAAGGTCCATGGGTTCCGCAAGCGTATGGCGACTGCGGACGGTCGTAATGTTCTGAAGCGCAGACGCGCAAAGGGCCGCAAGAAGCTGAGCGCGTAATCGCATCGGCAGGTTTCTATTTGTCCAAAATGATGAGACAGAGCGCTTGCGGCAGGCATTTCGCTTGCCGTATGTTGCTTTATTAGGGGAACTCGTATTCGGTGAATCGGTCGTATTCTCTGAAACGGCATAAGGAATTCCGTTATACCTACGCGCGCGGGCGCTCGCAGAGCCTTCCGCTGTTCACACTGGTATACGCAAGGAGCCGGAACGCATCGGTCCGCATCGGCTTTTCCGTGTCGAAGCGGGTCGGCAATGCCGTACAGAGAAATCGGGCGAAACGCCGCATGCGCGCAGCGCTGACGCCGATGCTCCAAAGCATTTCCGGCGGCTTCAACGTGATCTTTATCGCCAGGCCGGAGGTGCTCGACGCGCCTTTTCCGGAGCTTTCCAAGGAGATGGAATCGCTTCTGAAGCGCGCGGGGCTATGGAGGGCAGAAGCTTGAAACGCGTGTTCATCGCGATCCTGCGGTTCTATAAGCGGCACATTTCGCCGCATCTGCCGGATGCGTGCATCTATACGCCGACCTGCTCGGAGTATGCGATGGAAGCGATCGAGAAGCACGGCGTGATCAAGGGCATGGGGCTTGCGATCTGGCGGGTCCTGCGCTGCAATCCGTTTGCAAAGGGCGGATACGATCCTGTTCCCGAACCGAAAAAACACAAGGAGAACCGTTCATGAATTCATCCTTTTTCCTCGTCAAATGGCTGTTCATGGCGATGGACTGGGTCTATCGGCAGATGTGCGGCATGTTTTCGGAAGGCGGGTGGGTCGTCGTTCTGACGATCTTCCTGTTTACGCTTGCGATCAAGCTTTTGACGATCTTCTCCGACATCAAGTCGCGTAAGTCCAGCATGCAGATGCAGGCGATCCAGCCGGAGATCGACAAGCTCAAGAAGAAATACGGCAACGATCCGCAGAAGATGAGCATCGAGCAGAGAAAGCTCATGAAGGAGCGCGGCGTTTCGACGTTCGGCGGCTGCCTTCCGATGCTGATCATGATGCCGCTGCTGTTCATGTTCTTCGCGGCGTTCCGCGCATGGTCGAACCAGCAGACGCTCAATCTGATGCTTCGGATCGACGCGGGGCAGGGCGTTCAGACGTTTGCGAACTCCCGCTTCCTCTGGATCACCAACATCTGGCGTCCGGACAACCTGAAGGCGGGCGGCACGCTGATGACCGGTCAGGAATTCTGGAACACGTTCGCGGTGACCAACAACATCAAGGATTTCATCTTCTTCTCGAAGAACGAGGCGGAATTGTCCCGCATCCTTTATGAGCTGCACTTCTTCACGCAGACGGTCGCGGAGGACGGCACGATCCAGTACGTGCTGGCGCAGGACGGCGGCACGGCGTTCATACAGGCATATCAGTCGTTCGTTTCCCCGATCACGTCCAATGCCGAGCTGATCGGCGGCGTGTACGAGAACATGTCCAACGGCTTTGCGATCCTGCCGCTGCTTGCAGGCGCGACGACGTTCCTGTCCTCGTGGATCATGCAGCGTCAGCAGAAGATGAACACGAAGAAGGAAGCCGACAAGGACGATCCGGCGGCGCAGACGCAGAACATGGGCAAGTGGATGATGTATCTGATGCCCGCGATGTCCATCTTCTTCTGCTATCAGTATGACTCGACCTTTGCGTGCTACTGGATCTTCTCGAACGTCATTTCGCTGGCGATCACGCTGATCCTGAACGCAACGGTGTTTAAGAAAATGCAACAGGGAACTGTGGAGGTAATCAAAAAATGAGGAGTATGGAATTCTCCGGCCGCAACATCGACGAAGCGATCTTTCACGGTCTCAACGAGATGGGACTGACGATCGATGAGGTCGATACGGAGATCGTACAGAAGGAAAGCAAGGGACTGTTCGGCATCGGCGCCAAGAACGCGATCGTGCGTCTGACCGAGCGCGAAGTGCCCGTCGTTCCGAATTTTGAAGCCGAGCGGGCAGCCGCGCACGAGCGCAAAGCGGACCGTCCGAAACGTGAAAACAGCGAACGCCGCGATCGCAAGCCGCGCGGAGACAAGCCGAAGCGCGAGAACGGCGAACGCCGTGAGAAGACGCCGCAGGCGCCCGCGATCGAATACAGCGAGGAGCTTGCCAAAGAGAACGACGCCGCGATCTTCCTGACGGAGCTTCTGAAGCAGATGAAGATCGAAGCGACCGTCGAAGCGGCGGAGACGGAGGACGGGCTCCGGCTCAACATCGTTTCCGCGACCGACGGACTGCTGATCGGAAGACGGGGCGAAACGCTCGACGCGATCCAGTACATCGTTTCGCTGTACATGAACAAGGACCGCAAGGAGAACGGCTACCGCCGCGTCTCCGTCGACACCGAGGGCTATCGCGCGCGCCGCGAGGAAACTTTGAGACGCCTCGCCCGCAAGAACGCCGCGCAGGTCGCGCGGACCGGACGCTCCGTTGCAATGGAGCCGATGAATCCCTACGAGCGCCGCGTGCTGCATTCCGCGCTGCAGGGCTTCAAGGGCGTCACGACGCACAGCGAGGGCGAGGAGCCGAACCGCCGCGTCATCATCACGCCGGACAAATAACACCTTTGAACCGATGGCCGCATGATCTGCGGCCTTATCTTTATCTTATGATCGAATCCTTTGACACCGTATTTGCCCCGTCCAGCGCGATCGGCGGCGCGATCGCAGTCATCCGCGTCACAGGCGACCGCTCGCGCGCGATCGCGGAGCGGCTGCTGGACAAGCCCGTATGGGAAACGCCCGCCCGCATGCGGCATACGCGTATCCTGCTGAACGGAGACATGATCGACGACTGCATGGCGGTCTTTTTCCGCGCGCCGGCAAGCTATACCGGCGAGGACATGCTGGAGCTCCATTGCCACGGCGGCATGATGACCGTGCGCTGCGTGCTTTCCGCGCTGTCAAAAGCGGGCGGCATGCCGGCGGGTCCCGGCGAATTCACGCGGCGCGCGTTTCTGAACGGCAAAATGGACCTTTCGGAAGCCGAAGCGGTCATGGACGTGATCAACGCGCAGGCGGAAAACAGCCTGAAATCCGCTCTGGAACAGCTGACCGGCAGCGTCAGCCGGCGTGTGCGCGCGGTCGAGGACCGGCTTCTGGACCTGCGTTCCGCGATCGAAGCCGCGATCGACTATCCGGATGAAGCGGAGGAAGCCGCCTATGCGACCCTGCACACCGATTTGCGCGAAGCGGAGACGGCGATCTCTGCGCTGATCGAGGAAGGCAGACGGGGAAGGGCCCTGCGCGACGGACTGAAGCTCATCATCCTCGGACGGCCGAACGTCGGCAAGAGCTCGCTGCTGAACGCCCTGCTGGGCGAGGATCGCGCGATCGTGACCGCAACGGCGGGAACGACCCGCGACGTGCTGGACGAACGGCTTTCGATCCGCGGCGTACCGGTGCGGCTGATCGATACGGCAGGCGTCCGGGAGGCTTCGGACGAGGCGGAGCGCATCGGCGTCGACCGCGCAAAAAAAACGCTGGAGACGGCGGACGCCGTGCTGCTTGTGCTGGACGGCAGCGAAGAACTGACGCCGGAGGACGAGGCGCTTCTCTGCATGACGGAGGGAAAGCCCCGCATCATCCTCGCAAACAAGTGCGATCTCGGTACGCGCGTCGGAAACGCGCTTCCCGTCAGCTGCAAAACGGGCGAGGGCGTCGATACGCTCAGGGAACGGATCGCTGCGATCGCAGAGCCTGCGGCGCAGTCCACGTCCGCGATCACCAACGAACGGCATCTCAGCGCTTTGGAACGGGCGTTGGAAGCGATCCGGCACGCCGAAGGGCAGGAGGAGCCGGACTGCATCGCGACCGATCTCACCGAGGCGCTGCATGCGCTCGGATCGATCACCGGCACGAACGTGGACGCCGAGGTCATCGACCGGATCTTTTCAAATTTCTGTGTCGGGAAATAAAAAAACGGCTTCGCGCCGTTTTTCTTTTTTTGGTCAGGTCGTCGGGATCAGCCACATGAACGGATTCATGCGGTAGAAGAAGCCCGCAAGCGGCGGCTCGACGAGCATCTGCCCGAGCTTCGGTACGATCGTGAGGACGATCGGCGCGAGCAGGAAGAAGATATAGAGCATCGTGACGCCGTGCAGGAACCCGATCCCGCAGGAGAACAGCGGATCGAACCGCTTCAGCGTGGGCAGACCGCGCCTGCCGTAGTCGATCATGCGCAGGATGAAGCCGAACAGCACGCGGAAGATCACAAACAGGAACAGCAGCGAAAGAATGTTGAGCACGACGTCGACGATCGTCTGGTTGAAATAGTCGCCGAGCGTGCTGATCCGTTCCCCGGCATACGCCTCGGTGCGGATGTTCTTGCTGATCGCGCTGCCGAGCGGCAGGGGAAGCTCGGCGTTGTCGACGATCTCCGAAAGCGTGTCCGCGTCGATCGAGGAGACGGGATCGTGGATCAGTTCGACGCTCGTTTTGCTGACAAATTCATAGCCCTCGAAATAGTAGAGCAGACT
>Ga0310697_10001200_pt1 | contig 31371 bp, 26 predicted proteins | sample 172DNAGHGlowgp2_FD_203883 | JGI IMG/M metagenome (GOLD analysis project Ga0310697, IMG submission 203883) | Sheep rumen microbial communities from Palmerston North, Manawatu-Wanganui, New Zealand - 1728 DNA GHGlow gp2 (v2) (version 2) | ecosystem: Host-associated > Mammals > Digestive system >... | reverse complement strand
ACGACGTGATGGATGCCTGGGCAGAGGAGAAACCCGACGGTCTGGCCCTGCTGTGGACGAACGACCAGGGCGAAGAAATCCGCGCGACGTTTTCCGAGCTGAAGGAGCAGAGCGACCAGGCCGCCAGCTACCTACAGTCGCTGGGCATAGGTAAGAACGACCCTGTAATGCTGATTCTGAAGCGCCGCTACGAGTGGTGGGTGGTCATGCTTGCCCTTCACAAGATTGGTGCCATTGTCATTCCTGCCACCCACATGCTGACGAAGCACGACATTGTCTATCGCAACACGCGTGCCTCTGTCAAGGCAATTATCTGTGTTGATGATGCCTACGTGGTCAGCCAGATTCAGGCTGCCAAGGCCGAGAGTCCTACGGTGAAACAATACGTCACCATCACCGATCACGGGAAGCCCATTCCTGAAGGATTCCACGACTGGCAGAGCGAGTGGCAGAAGGCACCGAAGTTCCAGCGCCCAGCCTTTGTCAACAACAACGACGACACCATGCTGATGTACTTCACCAGCGGTACCAGTGGCGAGCCGAAGATGGTAGCCCACGACTACCTGTACGCCATGGGCCACTTGACGACCGGTGTCTTCTGGCACAATCTGCACGAAGGGTCGCTGCACCTGACGGTGGCCGACACAGGTTGGGGCAAGGCCGTCTGGGGCAAGTTCTACGGTCAGTGGTTTGCCGGGGCAACAGTCTTCGTGTTCGACCATGAGAAGTTCAATGCCGACACGCTGCTGCGTCAGATTGAGAAATACAGAGTGACCAGTTTCTGCGCTCCTCCCACCATTTACCGTTTCATGATTCGTGAGGATTTGTCCAAGTACGACCTCTCGTCACTCGAATACTGCACCACGGCCGGCGAGGCGCTGAACCCCGCTGTCTTCGACAAGTTCAAGGAGAAGACGGGCATCCAGATGATGGAGGGCTTCGGTCAGACGGAGACGACCATGACACTGGGCACCTTCCCTTGGATGACACCGAAACCCGGTTCGATGGGTATTCCCAATGCCCAGTACGACATCGACCTGCTGCGTGCCGACGGTACGCCATGCGAAGACGGTGAGAAAGGCGAGATTGTGGTGCGTGTGGGCGACAGGAAGCCCATCGGTCTGTTCAAGGAGTACTACCGCGACAAGGAGCTGACCCACGAGGCATGGCACGACGGTGTCTATCACACCGGCGACATGGCCTGGCGCGACGAGGACGGCTACTACTGGTTCGAGGGCCGCATTGACGATGTCATCAAGTCCAGCGGCTACCGCATTGGTCCGTTCGAGGTAGAGAGTGCACTCATGACCCATCCCGCAGTTGTGGAATGTGCCATTACGGGCGTCCCTGACGACATCCGCGGCATGGTGGTGAAGGCCACCGTGGTACTGGGCAAGGAGTGGAAGGACAAAGCCGGCGACGACCTTGTCAAGGAACTACAGCAGCACGTCAAGCGCGAGACGGCACCCTACAAGTACCCGCGTATCGTGGAGTTTGTCGATGAGCTGCCGAAGACCATCAGCGGTAAGATACGCCGCGTAGAGATCAGACAAAAAGACAACCAGAAATGAAGAGAAGAATCGTTGTAAAAGTGGGTTCCAACGTGCTGACGCGTCAGGACGGAAAACTCGATGTGACCCGCATGTCGTCACTGGTCGATCAGATTGCCGGGCTTAGGAGGCAAGGCGTAGAGGTTATCCTCGTCTCGTCGGGAGCCGTGGCTTGCGGCCGGCGCGAGCTGAAGGTGGACCACGCGCTGGACTCCGTTGAACAGCGGCAGCTGTATTCCGCACTCGGACAGGTCAAGCTCATAGGCCTGTACTATGACCTGTTCCGCGAGTTCGGCATCCATGTAGGTCAGGTGCTCACCATGAAGGAGAACTTCGAGCCCGGCGAACAGTACCGAAACCAGCAGGCATGCATGACGGTGATGTTGGAGAACGACGTACTGCCCATCGTCAACGAGAACGACACCGTGAGCGTCACCGAACTGATGTTCACCGACAACGACGAACTGTCAGGACTCATCGCCCGGATGATGCAGGCCGACACGCTCATTTTGCTCTCGAACATTGACGGTGTCTATAACGGACACCCCGACAACCCGCAGTCGGAAATCATCCGTACCGTAGCTCCAGGCACTGACCTCTCGCAATTCATCAAGGAGGAAAAAAGTGCCTTCGGACGCGGCGGTATGCACTCCAAATACACCACAGCCACAAAGGTTGCCCAAGCCGGTATTCGCGTTATCATAGCCAATGGTGAACGCGAAGACATCCTGACCGAACTGATGGAGCATCCCGAGACAACACCTCATACAGAATTCCAACCATGCAACTAAAAGAAACCTTTGAGAAAGTGAAGCGCGCCAGCAAGAGCCTGGCACTGCTCACAGACGACCAGCGCAACGAGATACTGCTGGCCGTGGCCGATTCCATTATATATAATAAGGAACGTATCCTCAAGGCCAATGCCGAGGACCTGGCTAAGATGGATAAGAGCAATCCGCTCTATGACCGTCTGCAACTGACCGAGAAGCGATTAGAGAACATTGCCAGCGACATGCGTAACGTCGCCACCCTGCCCTCGCCCCTCGGACATGTCACCAAGCAGAAGACACTGCCCAATGGTCTGCGCCTCTGCCGCGTCAGCGTGCCCTTCGGTGTTATCGGCATGATATACGAAGCGCGTCCCAACGTCACCTACGACGTTTTCTCGCTCTGTTTCAAGAGCGGCAATGCCTGCGTGCTGAAAGGTGGAAAGGATGCCGATGCCAGCAATCGCGAGGGAGTAGCGTTGATTCATGAGGTGCTGGAGCGCTTCGGCGTCTGTCCCGATGTCATTACCCTGTTACCTGCTACCCACGAGGCAACGGGTGAGATGCTGAATGCCGTAGGCTACGTCGATCTCTGCATTCCCCGTGGTGGTCGTAAGCTCATCGACTTCGTCCGCGATACCGCCCGCATCCCCGTCATTGAGACCGGTGCCGGTGTTGTCAACACCTATTTCGACAAGGACGGCGACCTCGAAATGGGCCGTGCCATCATCACGAATGCCAAGACCCGTCGCGTCTCTGTGTGCAATGCCCTCGACTGTCTGCTCATCCATGAGAGTCGACTCGCTGACCTGCCCGCTCTTTGTGAGAAGATGGCAGAAAAGAAGGTCATCATCTATGCCGATACAAAGGCTTTTGCCGCCCTCGACAACAAGTACCCCTATTTGGAGCATGCTACGGATGACAGTTTCGGCACGGAGTTTATGGACTACAAACTGGCCATCAAGACCGTTGCCTCTCTCGAAGAGGCACTGGCTCACATCGACGAGAACGGCAGTGGACATAGCGAGGCCATTATAACCGCTGACGAGGCTGCTGCCCGTAAATTCCAGGCTCATGTTGATGCTGCCTGTGTCTATTGGAACGCCCCCACATCGTTCACCGACGGAGCCCAGTTTGGGCTTGGTGCAGAAATTGGCATCTCTACCCAGAAACTCGGTCCACGCGGTCCCATGGCATTGGAAGAGATAACCACTTACAAATGGCTCATTGAGGGCGAAGGACAAACACGTCCGTAGTATAAGCCCCCTAAATTAGGGGCAACAGGGGTCTGAACAAGCGCAGGCCTCCACTATAATTATAAATGGTCTGATTTCGCTTGTTCAGGCCCCCATCCCCCTAACTTAGGGGACTTAAGAATATATGAAGAGTTTTATCAACGTACAGGATATCGGCCCGCTGGACAAGGCGTTGGCCGAAGCAATGGAAATCAAGAACGACCGTTTCAAGTATCAGCATCTGGGCAAGAACAAGACGCTGATGATGATTTTCTTCAACAACTCACTTCGTACACGCCTTTCTACTCAGAAGGCCGCTATGAACCTGGGGATGAATGTCATTGTGCTGGACGTAAATGCCGGTGCATGGAAGTTAGAGACGGAGCGCGGCGTCATCATGGATGGTGACAAGAGCGAGCACCTGCTGGAGGCCATTCCCGTCATGGGTTGTTATTGCGACATGATTGGTGTTCGCTCGTTTGCCGGACTGACCGACCGCGAATACGACTATGCCGAGACAGTACTCAACCAGTTTATCAAGTACAGCGGCAAGCCCGTCTTCGCCATGGAAACGGCAACGGTACACCCGCTGCAGGCTTTTGCCGACTTGATTACCATTGAAGAATACAAGAAAGTGCAACGTCCGAAGGTCGTACTGACCTGGGCACCCCACTGCCGCGCCCTGCCGCAAGCTGTTCCTAACTCGTTTGCCCAGTGGATGCGGGCTGCTGACGTGGACTTCGTGGTGACTCATCCCGAGGGTTATGAGCTCGACCCGCTGTTTGTTGGTGACACCCGTGTGGAATACGACCAGCGGAAGGCTTTTGAGGGAGCCGACTTCATCTATGCAAAGAACTGGTCGAACCCTGGTGTAACAAACCTTGCAGACTACGGAAAGATTACCAGCAAGGATATGTCGTGGACCGTTGACACGGAGCACATGTCATGGACCAACAACGGAAAATTCATGCATTGTCTGCCCGTACGTCGCGGACTGATTGTCACCGACGATGTCATCGAGTCAGCCAACAGCATCGTCATTCCCGAGGCCGCCAACCGTGAGATATCGTGCTCAGTGGTTATTAAGCGGATGTTAGAAACTTTGTAAGCAGAAAACCCTCGTTCAAGACATATTCTACCTTTGAACGTCCCTGCATAATGGGGAAGTTCAAAGGTATTTTTATTTCCTTACGCCAAAGTCCTTACGGTACTCATTGCTGATGGCACGGCTGGCCTGCTGGCTATCGAAATGAGTAGGTCCTATGATAAAATCAGGCACATTGAAAGACAGGAAGCGGTCCTGATAGAAACTTCGTGGGTCTCGCTGCGGCAACATAAAGGGTTTGGTGACAACGCCTTTATCACTGACGTGACAGAAATAGGGCCGTGTAAAGAGTCCGTCGTCACGACGGGAGCTGAATACGAGCCAGCGCGAGTTGGTACTCCAGTTGTGGAACGACTCTGTGTCCTTGGAATTAGCTTCTTTCATAGGACAGCTTTGTCCGGTAGAGAAGTCAAGCAGGTAGAGGTCTGCCTCATGATGCCAAATGCTGAACTGTCCATAGTCAGAGAGTGTATAGCAAAGGAAGCGTCCGTCGTATGAGGGACGTGGGAAAGAGATGGACTTATGTTGAGCCTCAGCATCGATGACGACGTCTATACGATCGCCATAGGTTCCCGTTTCAGGGTCAAAATCAATGCGACAGAGGTTATAGCGGACGGAGTCTAACTGGTGGCTGTCCTTGGGGAGGGCTCGGGCCGCACAGAAATAGAGCGAGCGACCATCGGCAGAGAAGACAGGGAAGGTCTCGTAGATGGAATCCTGCTTGAGCAAGGATGAAAGAATCAGTTCATTCTTCTCAACATCATATACTTGAATGTCAGATGCTTCATCGAAGACCTCGATGCGGTTATAATCGGCACTATGGAACAACTGCCTCGTGGTATTGGTGGAATAAGCGATGTAGCGGCCCGAGGGATGCCAGTAGGGATAAACGCAGAGGCCGAGCGTCTGATCGGTCTTAGTGTTATAAGCGGTAACGGTGCCATCGTTCTGACGAAGCAGCGTGGCACCATGCGGGCCACGGATGTGCAGGCTCATTTTATCAGTTTTACCGCGATTGAAGCTATGACAGTTGACACAACCTTCGAACTGGGTATTCTCAATCAACGCACACTCATCGAACGAAGAAAGGTCGCGTTCGTAGATTCCCATTTTGCTCCATACCTCGTAGCCTGGCTCGATAAGCCGATAGCAGATGCCGTAGTCAATGCTGTCCGTGCTTACATGGATGGAGAAAGGGCGATAGGTATGCCATCCGTCTTCATACTTAGCCGAGACCGTTACGCTGAGCGAGTCACCATGGTTTTGACTAAGCAAAGCATGCCAGTCGTCAAGGTCGAAATCAACGGCTTCCTCCCCTTGGCTGTGCAGACTGTTTCCGTGGCGATCTGTAATGACTGCATCAATACACGATGCCGACTCGTCAGCCATGCAGAAGTTGAGAGGTGCTATGTTCACCGGTATGGTAACGCCAAGGTAGTCGGGATAGATATCAGGCCGCGTTGCTTCCTGCTTCGCGTTGCTGACCGTCTCGGTGCATCCCGTCAGGCCTATTAGCACCGTCAAAATATATAGAATCTTTTTCATCGTTTAATAGACATGAATTGATTTAAGCCCTCACGGTCACCCGTCAGTACATAGTAGGCTATCAGGTATTGATAAGCCAGGCGATTATCGGTATTAACGAAATAGAGATTCTGAAGCATCTCTGAAGTCACATGGTCACTGAAGTAGAAGTCGTCTTTGTAGGCCATCTTTCGCAGGCGTCCATATTCCGGATGGTTGGCTATGGCCTCTTCATCGCCCAGCAGAGACAGCGTTTCATTTGCCCATTCTCGATAGAAAAGGGTTTTCTGTAGAGCCACGAGGTATTTTCGGGCCACTTCGTAGTTGCCGTTGATAAGATTGGTCTGTGCCAGTCGCTTATAGCATCGGCCACTCTTTTGGAAGTCAAGAATAGCCTCTTGCGCCTCGAAGACTGTTCGTTGGGCAACATTAATCATACCCAAATGATAGAATGCCTCAGCAGTGGGTAAAGGACTGGTGGCATCTTCCTTCACATCAGGCAGGAGCCCAGCAATGCCATTCTGGTTATAATTGAACATCTGATTCAGAAGCATACCACGCATCGCCAAGGCGAGGTTCTGAACCGTCACGCCAATCTGGTTGTTAGGTTTCTCGACATTAATGGTTTCTAATATGCGGTTCCACTGCTGGTGGCAGGCCATGAAATCATACTGCATCACCTTCTCGGCTTTGATATTAGTGTTTCTCCAAACGAGAATCCCCATTACAATAGCTATAAGAAGAAAGGAGACAGGAGAAAGGAGGAAAGAGAAACGCGAAGATTCTGACGGCTCTCGTTTAGTATGTCTATTTCCCCAATAATTTGCGACACTGACAATAACAGCCAGGACAACGACAGACAGCGCTGCAGTCCAAAGCAAAGTAGGGAATACTGTCGGATAACGATAGTAATGAACACCGAACCATAGTTTTTCCATCGGTACGGGGAGGTAGTATGACAATAGGATTGGCATGAAAGCCAAAACGACGAAGAGGGTGACAGGAAGGGTCTTGATGATTCCACTATTAATTAAAGAGGACTCATTCGACGCTTGGGCATGTTGCTTATCTACCTGAAGAAACGCTTCCATGATTTGCAGGAGGAAGAACACCACGCAGACGGGGCCCACCATCCAATAGAGTATAGGAACGGTGACAATAAGCACAATATGACGTACCCAGCCGAACCTTATATAACTGAACAGCCAATCCACAAGAAGCGTGAGCAAGACCGCCCAAACACCACCCAGCAGCGCATTCTCATCGAGCAGGAAAAGCCAGAGTAAGAACGAAGGCACAAAGCTCAGGCCGTATAGAAATTGAGAATTCTTTGCAGAGCAAAGCGGCAGAGCTGAGCGGGGAATTGAGAATTGGGAATTGACCAGCCGAGACATCAATAACTGTACTGCCGAGAGTAGGAGGGCAATTATCAGGGCCCCCACCCAGGCATATAGGAAGAACTGTGTGCAGAAACGTCCCAGCAAATCGGCTACACCACCGGGCAACTTAATGACATCCCAAACGTAGGCAGAATCGAGAAGGAACAGCTGGAACTGCTCCTGGTAGTGCAAATGATGCGGATAGACCAATCCGAAAAACAGAAGGACTGCCCCACCGAAAAGGAGGGAGCATGCCCACCCTATCCATCGCTTACACGTCTTCGTCTCTTTTTGTTCCATGTTGTCAACTATTTGTCAATTACCCTGCCGAATTCCTCGACACTGATTTTAACTGGCTCGACCATGAACTCCGGACGGTTATAACACATCAGGCGGAAGGTGTTCTGTTCAGGATCTTCCTGGGGTAGCATAAACGCTTTCTCAACCTTTCCGTTGTTGAAATAGGCAAAATAAATACGGCTGTAGTTGCCATCGCCTCGGCGACTTGACAACATAATCCAATGTCCGTTGCTCGACCACGTCGGGTAGCTGTCAGCAAAACCCTCGCTATTCAAATTAGTAAGGTTAAGAGGTGAAGGATTCTGCTCGTTGAGCGGTAAACAAACTGCATCGGCATCACTGTGCCTGATATGGAAACAGCCATACTGGCCTTGTGCAAACAGCAGATAGCGCCCGTCTGGACTGATGCGCGGCAAGGTAGCACTCTTGTCTTGCGAGGCAGCATCATAGACCAGTTCCTCATCACCAAAGCTATGCGACGACTCGTCAAACGGACGACGGTAGATGTTGTATTGCAACTTTTGATAGGTGAACCTGATATCCTTGTCGCGCAAGTCATCAGGAAGCGGAACAGTTTTACAATAATAGAGGTATTTGCCATCGGCCGACCAAGTAGGATAGACCTCAAGAAGGGTGGAGTCATTGCTGACGATGCTCACCGAGTCGGTCTTTACGTCGTAGAGAATTATGTCGCTGGCAAGATCAAAGACTTCAATTTTGTTATGATTTGCCGTATGGAATGCCTGACGTGTCTTGCAGGCCGCAAAGGCAACCAACTTGGCCGTTGGATGCCATGCAGGATAGGCACCACCGGAGATGGTATAGTCGCGTCTCAGATCTACTTTCGATGCCTTTCCATCGTTCACGATAACAGTACCACCATTAGAGAGGCGTACATGAAAGAGCATGTTGTCGGTCTTATAGTTCTGATAGCTGTGGCAGTTGATACACTGGCCTATTGCCCTGTCATTGCTGGTAATCTCGTTGTTGAAAATCTGCGTTTCTTCAAAAGATGTCAGGTTGCGCTGGGAAATCTCCATGAAAGTCCATGCAACATAGGATGGCTCTATCAAACGATACGACACGTATTCATCGATGGCATCTTCAACTACATGTATCTTAAACTCATTGAACGACAGCCATTCGCCCTGTTTCATGCCCCAAACCTCAACCTTGAGACTCTTTCCCTTCGAAACATTGAGCATATCGTGCCATTCCGACTCAGGAATCTGCACTTTGACACCATGGCCGTACGTCTGCTGCTGGCCATCGGGTGTTGTGAAACGTGCCACACACTCTTCGTACTCGTCTGCAGGGAGCATAAAGTTAAGCGGTGCTATATTGTAAGGCACAGTGACATTGCAATAATCAGGAAAAATGGCAGGCAGGCTCTTAGTCTCCTTAGATGAAGAAGGCACATCAGGGTGATTCACACACGACGACAAGAGCAGCATGGCAGCAGCCAGCAACTGGAAATAAGGGCGGATATATCTTTTCATTTTATTAAGAAGGTAATTCGTTATCAATCTTGCGATGAACAATAAACATCTTTCTTCCGAAGATGTTATACCACCAATAGGTATCGCCAAATTCTTCACGCATCTTTTCGCCTGCCTCTTCAATATTCATACCAGGCTTTGCAATTCCTTCAAGTGTACTCCAAAATTGTGTATAGCGGTCATAAACGGCCTGTTGGATAGGAAGGAAGATACGCTTTTTTTCTGGGGCTTTATCCATATATAATATATAGGCCTCCTGTGCATGAACAGGAAATTCATCGTCCATGTGCGGCTTCACATAGTTGCGAAGCGAGGCCCAAAAGCGGCGTGAGTCGCAGCGCATCATGGCATAGAACAGCGCCTCTTCTGAAGCCACCTTGCTGACGCTGTCACTCCATAAGCTGATGCTATTGATAATATAGCTGTCGCTGTTCTCCACGCCAGTGAGCTCGTCGGGATAGGCGTGTTGCAGTTCAGTTATTGTTTTGTGGACAGGAGCCGGTTGCCAATCACGGTAAAACGGATGATGGTGCAGCATAGCATTAAAACGTTCCATCAGACTAATTTCTCCTGTAGCCTGGGCACTGCGAGAAAGCATCTTAAGATAGAAAGGCGACATACCTGCCTGCAAGGCGTTTTCGTAACTCAGTCGAATGGCTTCATTCAGCATGCCGTAGTTGTAATAGACCAGAGGCGATGCTATGTCCAAAAGACTGACATGGAGCGAATCCGGATTGGTGATATTTTCACCATCGTTCCCCAATTTGAAAGAACGGTCGAGCAGACCACCTTCATTCATCAGGGCTATATTCTTAAGAAAGACCATTGTGCGGGTCGGCTTCTTGTTTTTTTCGGCCACACTAAGGACCTCCTTCCAGTTATCATCGAAAGCATAGCGAACCATGCGCATCTCATTAATATAGTTTTTGTCGTGGAACATCAGTGACCAAACAAAGACGATACCTACAATAGTACAAAGCACCGGCAAAACCAACCGACCAAACGACAGATTCCCCAAACGGCCAAACGACCAATCTCCCAAACGACCAGGCAAGAGCACAGATACAACGCCCAGCACCCAGAACGGAATGGAGGGACGGGTACTGCTGTCGATAGGAGTTATGAAGCGTGGAAAACCAGCCAATACGACATCGTCGGCCTTCTGGTTTGAATAAAGCAAAATATGCCAGACAGCAGCAAAGAAGAAAAGCAAGATAATACCTATAAGCTCACGCCATGTCAGTTTATCGGCAACCACCAGACAAAGCACAAAAAGCAAGGCAAACCACCCCAGTACCGGATAGATGCAAAAAGCAAACAGATACCATGCAAGATGCCACTTGCGCGGTGTGCAGCGGGCTGCCCACAAAAGCAGCAGCATAACCAGATAGCCTACCGACTGCGAAAACCAATAGCCTCTGATTGGAAAAACATAAATCCAATAACCTAAGTCAACAACAGAAACAAGCAGACAGGCAACAGGCAATAGCATCAGCGCTGATGCACTGCTCTTTAACCTGAATGCTTTGGTACCGACCAAGAAGATAAGCATCCAGATAGCCAAAAGCACGCCAGCTCCCAAGGCAGGATGATAGAAAAGCTGTGTGAGCCATGCTCCCACATACTGCATCAAGCCGAAAGGCTTCTGCATCAATGTATGAAAGAATGGTGCTCCATAGAGGAATTCAGAACGGTCGTGTGCCGTATAGAACACCTCTTGATTGATGGACAATATATATACAACAAATGAGAAGAAAGCCAACAGGCTTCCATAGAGAACGACACTGGATGCTATATTATTCTTTTTCATTCTGATGTGCGGCACTTTATAAATTGATTGGGAATCATCTAAACCCCAGTTCATAGACTGAATATGCAAATTTACAAAAAGTTATTTAAAGGTGAGTTTCCTAATAGTAACTTTTTGAAATGATTAACAAAAACTATTCATATACTGCCAAATAAATCAAACAATAGACTGACTCAATTAAGATAGTAGCGGCAACAAAATGATAGTAGCGGCAGTAAAAGTCAAGACTTTTGAAGGCTACTCTCTGCTCTTTCCTACCGTGGGAACGGATCGTTTGCCGGTATGTATCGTGGCTTTCCCTCCGTGGGAAATCATGCAGACTCGGCATCAACCCATCAATGCTTACAATGCTAACGATTATATTATCGCAAGTGTTTTCGCTGTAGCATCAACTCAGTTTCTGCCACATTTCTGCCATTTTGCCGTCACTACTGCCACTTTGCCGTCACAGGTAACTTGCTGTTTTTCAATAAGTATTGCAGCAGTGACAGTAATTTGAAAAAAATATTTTTTTCGTGCAAAGGTACAGGGAATATACAAAAAGTTATCAAATGGTGAGTTTCCTAATAGTAACTATTTGAAATGATTAACAAGAACTATTCATTTACTTCCAATTTAATCAAACAATAGGCTGACTCAATTAAATGAGCCAGCCTAATGTTAATTATACTGACAAGGAATGATTATTCCTCATAGTAAACAGAGTTAACGGTACAATCACCCGACTTAATCAGGAACTGAAGGTCTTTTCCAGAACCACCGTTACCCTTAGCACAGTCCTTAGCAATTGCCTCAGTGAGTTGGATTTCATTAGGACCATTCACGACAGGAACATTATCATAATAGGTAGCACTCCACCAGCCGTTATGAACCATCATTGTACAATCGTCAGTAGCATTTGAGACGTCCATAATAAGGGTCTTGAAGCCCCAATAAACATCGTCAGAAAGATAGGGGAAATGCTGACCTTCGCTGTCACTGAAACGCATGGCAGCTGCATTCCAAGCACCGGGATTAAACGGTGGCTGGGTAGTGGGGTCTTCTCCATAGATATAGATCTTCTGCAGTGGATCGGTGATTTCCTCGCAAGATACGGGGAATTGAGCTTTAACCTCAGTACCATCTGCACAAATTGCAATGAGATTGACGGTGTAGTTACCAAGTTTCATCTTCTTTTTAGCATAATTGCTGATGAATTCCTTGCCACCAATATCCCACTTAGCATTGACAGGGGCAGTGGTGAAACAGGAAATAACATTACCATTCTTTCCACTGGCAGCCTTGTCAACAGTGACAGTACTCATAGCCAAAAGCTCAGCATCTGTAATATGACCTCCATTGCTGATATCCTCATGTGTAGGATCACAGGCTACAAACGCACATACTGCGGCAAAAAGCAAAAATATCTTTTTCATATTGATTACTAATTTATAACATTAATAAAGTGTCTTGTATTGAGTCTTGGGATCAGAAGCATCCCAACCCGGGTTCTGCTCCATCTTACCATTCATAAGAGTAATCTGAGCCTGAGGCTTAGCCAAGAAACCGTTAGTTGCAATATAACGCTCCGTCCAAGAACAGGTCATGTGCTGCATAGTACGCTTGTTGCCCTTCTGGCCAAGGCAGACAATCTGCTTACCAGCCTGAGCCTGCAGAGCCTTAGGAGCATACGAACTCTCATTAGGATTGTTACCAGTCCAACGACGCATATCGTTGAAACGCAGTCCCTCGAAGCAGAATTCCCAACGACGCTCGTCCTGAACGGCCTTCAGAGAGTATCCAGTTTCAGGAACACCTGCACGGCGCTGTACCTGATTCATGTAAGAAGCGTTACCAGTGAGCTCGGTGAGCATCAGAAGAACGTCAGAATAACGCATCAGGTAAAAGTCCTCGAAGTGGTCACCCTGCATCTTATTGTCGAGTGAGCTTCCTGTATAACCAGGAGCCTGAGACCACCAAGTGTCATTGTTGGCAGCACAAGCGTCAAGGTTAACCTCAGCATACTTCTTTACAGAATAGCCAGACTCTTCGCAGTCGTCCTTCTCATAAGTGTATTGAGCAAGTTCATTGTCAAGGTCAATCAGAGAAGCCTTCTTACGGAGGTCGGTATATTCCTTACCAGCTGCACTATTCTCGGCTGCAGTCCAGTCATCCCAGATGTTGCAGGAAGGAGTACCCTGACCCCAACCCTGGTTGAACGGATAAGTCAGGTTACGGTCACCATTCTGGTTGGAAGCACCATTACGAAGACCCCAGAACACAGAGATGTAGTTAGAATACATACGCGCGGAGTTATAGGTGCCGCCAATGGCCCACTTAGAAGCATTCATAAACTGAATCTGGAAAATTTCCTCAGTATTACCATTACCCATGCCGGGCATGTCGAAGCAGTTCTCCTTTTTCATATCTTTGATGAACGCATAACCATGACCTGTTCTGATGGTATCCTTTACAACTTTACCGTCAGGACCTGTGGTTTCCTTTATTTCTACAATACCACCACCATCTTGTGTCTCTTGCCAGAGAAGGCTGTTAGAGTACTGCCAAAGAGAGCGATAGTCTTCGCAGAGTTGGTAACCGCCTTTGGAAACAACGTCTGAAAGTGCAGCAACAACTTCTTCCTTAGTTAGAGGACCGCCCTTGCAACCCTCCTGCTCTATAAGTTCGACAGCAGGTACAGAACCCGTAGCGAGTTCACCTACATTCTTATAGAAACCAGCCCAGAACATATAGGCACGAGCCAGGAAGCTCTCAGCAACAAACTTATTGGCATGGCCAGAACGGCTCTTGTCAGTACCCATAAGGGTCGCTCCAGAAACGAAGTCTGAGAAAATCTGTGGATAGATAACTTCTTCTGCGCTAACCTGCTGCATCATATCATCAGTAACAGTGGTAGAAGTGATCAGAGGCACATCACCAAACAACTGCGTAAGCCAGAGGTTATAGAGTCCACGCATAAAGTAAGCCTCACCAAGAAGCTGGTTGCGCAAATCAGTCTGCTTATCTGACCAGGGCACATTATCGATAGTCTCGATAATACTGTTGGCACGTGAAATACCACCATAGAGAAGAATGAATGGAGTTTCATACTGATTTACATTCATCTCTACAAGATGGTGGAGGGACTTCACCTTGTTGTCCTGCAGACCACCGCTACCATAGCAGTCGTCTGACATGATTTCCCACCAAAAGAAGATGTTTTGGTTATCAGAGTCACCACCACCCATCGTATTCATGATACTGTAGGTAGCCGCAATCTGTGCTTCAACATCTGCAGGTTTACCTGGGAAAGTAGCATCTGTCATCTCAGTAACGCGCGGATCGGTATCCAGTGAGTCGTTACATGATGTGAACATTGTTGCTGCCGAAAGAACAGCTAACGATGATAAAATATATTTCTTCATAACTATTTTGTCGAATTAGAATTTAATACTTGCACCAACCAAGAAAGTACGAGGAGTCGGATAAAGACCCAGGTCGATACCTGATGCCCAACCATTACCACCAGCAGAGTTACCAACCTCAGGATCAAGTCCAGTGTAACCTGTGAAGGTAAAGAGGTTCTGAGCCTGAATATAGAAGCGGAGCTGCTGGAATGGGCAAGCCTTCCAAAGATTCTTGAAGTCGTAACCGAGTGTCACGGTCTTGATCTTGAAGTAATCAGCATTTTCCATATAGCGGTTAGATACCCAAATGGTATTCGGGTGACCAGTAGCAGAAATACGGGGGTCGGTGTTTGAAGTACCCTCACCATGCCAACGATTCAGGATGGTGGTGTCATAGTTCTGGTCGGGATCATCACCGAATGAACGGTAAGAACGCATAATCTGCATGCCGAATGCACCGGCACCGTTAACAGCGAAGTCAAGGCCCTTCCATGTAAGACCGAGGTTGATACCAAGCATTACATCAGGATTAGGATTACCAATCTCATGGCGGTCACATTTGTCACCTTCAGCATAAGTAATCACGCCATCACCATTCCAGTCGTCCCAAATGCAGTCACCAGGCTGTGCGCCATCAAGAACTGCCTTGCCTGCTTCACGTGCTGCGTCAATCTGAGCCTGGTTCTGCCAGATACCGCTGTAAGACATACCATAGAAGTAACCGATAGGTTTGCCTTCCTCTGCACGATAGATGTACTCAGTACCCTGTGAGAGGACGCCACCAGGACCATTAAGGTAGTGGTTCTCATTAGCGATACGGGTAACCTTGTTCTTGTTGGTTGCAAAGTTCACACCGACGTTGTAACGGAAATCCTTGCCAATCTGGTCGTTCCAAGTGAGAGCGAGCTCAACACCCGTGTTACGAACGTCACCACCATTGATGGCAGCAGGGTTAGTACCATAGACGGCAATCATGTTACCACCGATAAGCCAGTCCTTGGTCGACTTCTTATACCAGTCGAAGTTTACACCCAAACGGCTGTTAAGGAAGCGGGCATCGAAACCGAAGTCAAGCTGTTCAGAGGTTTCCCAAGTGAGGTCGGGATTCGGAACGATGTTTGCATATGCACCAGTCTTTGGAGTACCAGCGGTAGAAGACTCCATGTCTGATGCGAACTTGTAACCACTGTCGCCAGCATCGCCTGACAAAGCGATGGTAGCCAGATACTGATACTTAGAAATTCTGTTGTTACCGTTCTGGCCCCAAGATGCACGGATCTTGAAGAAATCCATCCAACTTCTTGTTTTCTGCATGAAAGCCTCATTGGTTACTACCCAACCAACAGATACAGAGGGGAAAGTACCCCAACGCTTACCATCGGTGAAAATACTTGAACCATCATGGCGCAGAGTTACGGTAGCCATATAGGTCTCGTTCCAGTCCCAAGTAACACGGCCGAACCAAGAAGCGAGATACTCTTCATCATTGGGGTTACCCGTCAGACTTGCATCAGTAGCAGCGGCCAGCTTGATGTTTGACAACCATGCTGAATTCCAATCCCTCAGTGTAGCAAGCTGTTCTCCATAAACAACTTTGTTAGAGCCACCAATGTTGAAGCTCCATGCACTGCTCTGGAAGCTCTGACCTACCATGGCGCTGATCTTGTGACCGCCAAGCATAGGAAGATCGTAAGTAAGGGTATTCTCAATAGAGAAATTGGTACTCAGCCAAGCATTCTGGCTGACATTATAAGAATTAACGATAGCAGCACCTTCTGCCGGAGCACGAGGCACACCGAAGTTGCGGTATGCACCAGAACCCCAGTTGTAGTTGAACTGAGAACGGAATCTCAGACCCTTGATGGGCTGGATAACAGTGAAAGCAGTAGCGCTGGTATTGATGCTGCGGCTCTCTGCCAGAGAGTTGAAGCCACCCTTAGAAAGGTTCTCCCATGGGTTGCTGAACATTGACGGGTTCCAACCTTGGCCATAACCAGGCGTACCATCAACATTCTGATATGAATAGATTTCACCATTGTCAGCAAACTGCGGAACGAGCGGGGAAGTCTGGAGCAGACTATGGATATAACTCCAGTACATACCATCCTCAGCCAAGTCGTGGTTTCTGGTATAGCCGATAGAGATGTTCTCACCGATGGTGATGACATCGAAGTCCTTGGCCTTCAAGAGTACGTGATCGCTGTTCATGCGGATGGTGTGGCGCTTGTAGTAAGAAGCCATGTCAGCACCCATGATACCCTCGTTACCAGTATAGGTATAAGACATAGCGAACTTAGAACGGTCAGAACCACCAGTCAAAGTCAAGGAATGATTGTGCTGAACGGCATTCTTGTTCTTGAAAACATCCCACCAGTCAGTACCTTGCCAACCATTAGCAACCTTTCCGAGGATGTCAGCAGGAACGTAGCTGGACCAGTCAACCTTTGCACCAGAAGTATTAAAGTTATACTCGTCAAAGATGGTCATATACTGCTGAGCATTCAGGAGCTGCGGACGTTTAGCGGCGTTTGACCAACCAATAGCACCGTTGTAGCTGATTTCAATCTTACCGGCCTTACCCTGCTTGGTTGTAACCAGAATAACGCCGTTTGCAGCACGCGAACCGTAGATGGCAGCAGATGCAGCATCCTTCAGAATGTCAATGCTCTCGATATCGTTGGGGTTAATACCATCAAGGTTACCACCAGCTACACCATCAATTACATACAAAGGCTGGGCATCACCTGTGGTACCGATACCACGGATATACACCTTGTAGCCCTTACCAGGCTGTGCAGAACTCTGGGTAATCTGTACACCAGGGCTGCTTGACTGCATTGCTTCGAGGGCGTTGGTCGTGTTCAGCTTGGCGATTTCATCACCCTTAACCTGAACGGTAGCACCGGTCACCAGTTTCTTCTTCATGGTACCATAACCTACAACTACCACTTCCTCCAGTGACTCACTGTCCTCAGCAAGTGTCACGTCGATAACCGACTGGCTACCTACGGCAATTTCCTGAGTGACATAGCCGATGTACGAGATAACCAGCGTAGCACCCGGCTTCACATTAATCGAGAAGTTACCGTCAATGTCGGTAATCACTGCGTTACTGGTATTGCCCTTTTCTGCAACAGTAGCTCCGATAACGGGGCCTTGTGCATCAGATACAGTACCTGTAACCTTCTTGGTTGACTGCTGGATGCCGTCGATGACATTCACAGCAGCGTTGGCGTTAGGTGAGTAACAAAGACCCATCAGGGCCAGAGCACTCATCAACAGCGCCGTCTTTCTGATTTTTTGATTCATACTTAGGTATTTACTTTGATTAATTGAAAATAATAGTTTTTCCATTTAAGTATATCGGAGAATGGCACCAGCACACTCCCCTTCCTCGCCAAGTCCTCCGGACCCGCGATGGCAGATTAGTTTCTCCGTCTATGTCTTTGTCATGATTTTAGTAATGATGTTAATAATAAGTATTGTTAGTAATAATCTTTTCCTATTCAGGTTGCATGGTTACGCAATTTGACGATGCAAAAATAACATATTTAAATGAAATAATAAAAAATATTATTGATAAAAATCAAAATATTTTACTCCAAACAAAGAAAATGATAATAAAAATAACAAAATTTGCCGTTTTCGGGCCATTAAGTGTTTTTCGTACACACCCGATTAAGTATTCTCTGAACATCCACTTGTGAGATAATCAGACAACACACTTTTAAAAGTTGACCTATATAATATAATGTACGCGCGAGGAAAAGGGCATCAACACCCTATATTCCCTTTCTTCGGAAACATTTGGTCATTACTCGAAAAGTTTGTACCTTTGCAATGACAAAAGCTGCAAATATGATATCATTCGAATGTGACTACAACAACGGGGCGCACCCAAAGGTGCTGCAAAACCTTATTGACAACAATGGTGCAAAACCGACACCTTACGGTTTTGACGAGTTCAGCGAACGGGCAAAGGAACGCATCCGCAAGGCCTGTGGTCTGCCCGATGCGGAGGTGTTCTTCCTCACGGGAGGCACACAGACCAACGCCACGACGATAGACTCTCTGCTTTATCAGTATGAGGGTGTCATCTGCGTGGATTCCGGTCACATCAACGTCCACGAAGCAGGTGCTGTGGAATTTACCGAACACAAGATTATCACCCTGCCAAACAAGCTGGGTAAGATGGAGCCCAAGATACTGGACAAGTATCTGGATGACTTCATGCACGATGGCAACAATGCCCATGCCGTCTATCCCGGTCTGGTCTATATCACCTTCCCCACAGAATACGGCACACTCTACACGGCGCGTGAGTTGAACGACATCTACCAGGTGTGCCAGCACTACGAGATACCGCTCTATGTTGACGGTGCACGACTGGGGTATGGCCTGATGGCAGAGGGTAACGACATCACCCTGCCCTATCTCGCCCGCCACTGTGACGTATTCTACATTGGCGGCACGAAGATTGGCGCTTTGTGCGGCGAGGCAGTAGTCTTCACCAACCGGAGAGCACACAAGCACTTCTTTTCCATCCAGAAGCAGCACGGAGCAGTCATTGCCAAGGGGGCACTGATAGGTCTGCAGTTTGAGGCACTGTTTACCGACGACCTGTATTTCAAGCTTTCGCAACATGCCATCGACATGGCCATGCGCATGAAGAAGCTGTTCAAGCAGAAAGGCTATGAGTTCTACATTGACTCTCCTACCAACCAGCAGTTTGTCATCATCAAGAACGAAGAGGTGGAACGGCTGTCACAGCACATACAGTTCACCCATTGGGGACAGGCAGACAAGTATCACACCATCTGCCGTTTCGTCACCAGCTGGGCAACGACAGACGATGAAATCAGTCAATTGGAGAAGTTGATATAAAGGTTATTTCAAGGCTATCGTCCTAACCACGATGCCTTCGTAGGTCTGCATTTCCAATTGCAGGGAATCAGCGGGAATGCTCCTTGCCGGAATGCTCAGAAAGCGTTGCAAAGAATAGTATTCCGGTACACCCCCCTGGTCATGATAGAGCCGACAGCACGCCGTCAGCCTACCATCAGGACGGTTTACGACGGAATCCTGCACAAGGGCAACGGTCTGGTGCATGTCGTCGCTGTCCGGCTGTCCTGTCATCAGGATAATGCTGACATTCAGGTAACGTCCGTTGGCAGCCAGCCAAAGGCTTTCAAACTTCACAGGATGAGTCTTCATCTCGTCAATCTCTTCCACCGGGATGGGAAAGAGCGTCGGTACAAGCGACATGGAACGGGCATCAGCCACCCACTTGCCGGCATCATTCTTTACCTTATTATAATATAAGGCGGCACGGTAGATGGTATCTGCCGTCTCAATGGCCTTGATGGTGAAATGCGGTTCGGCTGCCAATGAGTCGCCATCGTCGGTCACGACATAATCCACCCGCTTATCACTGCCCACATGAGCTTCGACAAAGTCAGCACGCATCAGCGAGTATTCACCCTCGCCCTTGTCGTAGTTATCCTGAGTACAGGAAATGAAGAGAGCAGAGTGAAGGGTGAAGAAGGCTGCACCCAACAGCACGCTGCACCGTTTGTATTCATTGCAGAGTATTCTCATAGCGACAGTAATTCTTCACTCTTCACTTTATTTCGCAAGGGATTGGCATACATGGTCAACATACGCTCACGCAGGAAGGCCTCATCCTTGTTGGGAATGTTGATCTTGGCCAGCTGTCCATTCAGATATTTCTCGAAGCGCTGCTTGTCGGCCGTGGTGTAATGAGCCGCGTGTTCCTCATTGCCGTTCAACTCGTCGCAGGCAATATAGTTGCAGGGATAGAGGCGGTAGTTCCGGTGCAGCTCGCGGTCCATCCGTTGGCTGACCACCTTGAAGAATTCCGCCTTGGGGAGGTCGGTCAACTCGTTCAACCACGTGTTGGCAGGGGCAGCACAATGATAATGCACACGCCCTTTATAGCCAAAGATGCCCGTCTTCATGTTGTCGAGGTCGTCCTGCTTGCTTTTCTTGAACGACGGATTGTCACGCTTCTGCTGGAACTCCTGAGCCTTCAGGTAGTCGCAAGGGTCAAACTCGTAGCTGATGGTCAGCGGAACGATGTTGAGCTCTTTCAAAGAGCTCAACAACTGAGAATTCAGAATTGAGAATTCAGAATTATGATTACCTTTATCCGTGATATTTCTGTCCAAAGATTCTCCACTGGCATTTCCGCCTTGAGACATATCATAATTCTCCATTCGCAATTCGGAATTCTCAATTAACAGCGGTCCGCCCATGGCCAACATCTTCAGCACCGACTCCTGCGTGCGGTCGTCACTGTCCTTGGCACGTCCTTCGCGCTGGGCAATCCAGATGTTCTCCTTCTTCTTCGTCACGGCATAGTGGATGTAGCTGCTCATGAGTTGCGAAGAGCGCATCATCTCATGAGCCGTCAGGCCGCGCCGGACGGTGAATGCCTTGTTCATGCGAACAAGACGCTTGATCCAGGGATAGATAAGCAGGTTGTCTCCTATGCCGATCTCTACCGTCGTGGGATATCCATGATCAACCAGCATAACATCCAGGAAGGCGGAGTCGAGCACGATGTCACGATGGTTGGAGACGAAGGTGTATCTTAATTGGGAATTGGGAATTGATAATTGAGAATTATGATTACCTTGCATGCCCTGTTTCATAGCATCATTGCCACACTTGGACATATCATAATTATCAATTCCCAATTCTGAATTCTCAATTCTTAATGATGTATCATCAAACGAGCAGCCGTCCGTATGCTTACGGATAATCCACTTGACCACTGGTTTCATGAAGCGCAGCTGGAAATCAAGCGGTGTCTTCACACCCAGGAATGCCAGTCGCAAGAGTCCATTACGAACAGCTTTGGGCAACCATGGGGCAAAACCTTTCAGCACCAACGAGAACTGCCGGTCATTCAGCAGTTCCTCGAATGCCTGCTTCATTTCCCCTGCCTCATAGGGCCGGATCTCATCAAATTGAGAATTCAGAATTGATAATTCAGAATTATGATTACTTTGTTCCATTCACAGGTTCCTTTCCTTCATTGTCTTAATTATCTTGGTCAAAATCCTAATGATTTCATCATTATCCCGACGCATTGACTCGTACTGATAGGAAGTAATATAGTTACTATTATGCAATTTACCCCGCCAGTACATCGTTTCATCTGCTTCTTTCAATGCGATACTCAATTTACTAATGAAATCCTTAGGTCCTTGAGCATTTCTACTTTCCGCAACATTCGCACCAATACTTGTTCCACTACGCAGTATTTGTTTTGACAAAACATACTCCTGCTTCTCGTTTGTGAGATATTGATATAGTTTTACTATACGATCACCATATGACTCCGTTTTCTTCTGGATAATATTCTCTTTCCGTTCCAACATAGCATCGTACACATTGGGTAATCACAATTCTCAACTCTCAATTCTCAATTCATTTAAGAGAACTGGTTTTCAACTATTTCTGTCAGCACATCGGTCATACTGAGACCGGCGGCACGTACCTGTTGGGGAATAAAGCTGGTGGCGGTCATGCCGGGCGTGGTGTTCACTTCGAGCATGGAGATTTTGCCTTCCGGAGAAATGATGTAGTCAATGCGGATGATGCCGTTACACTGCAGGATGTCATAGATATGGCTGGTAATCTGACCGACACGGCTGGCCAAGTCGTCAGAGATGCGGGCCGGCGTGATTTCCTGAACCTGACCATTGTACTTCGCATCATAATCGAAGAACTCATTGCTCGTCACCACCTCGGTAATCGGCAGTAGCACCGTTTTGTCCTTCGTCTTATAGATACCCTGGGTTATCTCCGTACCCTCCATGTACTGCTCGACCATGACCTCCGGGCTCTCCAGGATGGCCTTACGGATGGCAGGAGCCAGCTGGTCCTTGTTCTTCACCTTCGACACGCCGAAGGAAGAACCGTCAGAAGCCGGTTTCACGAAGCAGGGCATGCCAATGCGTTCCTCCACCTCGTCATCGCTGACCAGCTGCTCGTAGCCCTTACGGATGAGCAAGGAGTCAGCCACCCTGACACCATAGGCACGCAGGTACTGATTGAGGACAAACTTGTCGAACGTCATGGCCTCTACCAGCACGCCACTGGTAGAATAAGGCATACGAATCAGGTCGAAGTAGCCCTGCAACAAACCGTTCTCGCCCGGGGTGCCATGAATGGTGATGTAGGCATAGTCGAACACCTTGGCCTTTCCGTCTTCTACAAACGAGAAATCGTTACGGTCAATGGGTGCGGTCACACCGCCAGGAAGTTCCACCTTCCAATCGACGCCTTTCACGTCAACGATATATACATTATAGCGTTCCTTGTCGAAGAAGGAATACAGTCCCTGAGCGGAACGCAGCGACACGTCGTGTTCTGACGAGTCGCCTCCACAAACAATAGCAATGTTTCTCTTTAAGTTTTTCATATTTTTGTTCCTATATATTTTCTCCATTTATCAATCAGTGCCGCCATGTCTTCTGGCAGCTCGCTCGTAAAGTCCAGCTGCTGTCTGGTTTTCGGGTGTACGAAACCCAGCGTCTTCGCATGCAGCGCCTGACGGTTGCAGAGTTTAAAGCAGTTCTGGATGTACTGCCTATAACTGGCTGTACGTTCACCGCGCAGTATCTCAGTGCCGCCATAGCGCTCGTCGGCAAACAACGGATGGCCGATGTGCCGCATGTGGGCACGTATCTGGTGGGTACGTCCTGTCTCCAGGATACACTCTACGAGCGACGTATAGCCATAACGCTCCAGCACGCGGTAGTGGGTCACAGCACTCTTTCCGATGTCAGAACCTGGCGGGAAGACAGCCATGCGCAGGCGGTCCTTGGGGTCACGTCCTATATTGCCCTCTATGCGTCCGCTGTCTTCAGTGAAGTGTCCCCACACAAGTGCCACATAGCTGCGGTGGGTTGTCTTGTTGAAGAATTGTGCCCCCAGTTCCGTCTTGGCCTCAGGGGTCTTGGCAATGACCAGCAGTCCGCTGGTATCCTTGTCGATACGGTGCACCAGTCCGACACTCGGGTCGTTGGGGTCGTAGGAAGGCAGATGGCGCAGATGCCATGCTATGGCGTTGACCAGCGTGCCATGAAAGTTTCCTACGCCGGGATGCACCACCAGGCCTGCCGGTTTGTTGATGACCATCAGCTCATCATCCTCATAGACCACGTCAAGGGGGATGTCCTCCGGTTCAATGGTCGTATCGTAGTGTGGCCGGTCCATCATCAGCGTCACCACGTCACCCGGCCGTACCTTATAGTTGCTTTTGACGGGACGGTCGTTCACATGGACGAAGCCTGCGTCGCAAGCCTTTTGTATGCGGTTGCGCGAGGAGTGCTGAAGCTTCTCGAACATATACTTATCGACGCGCACGGGCACCTGTCCCCGGTCCACCTCAAAACGATAATGCTCGTAGAGCTGGGCCGGCTGTTCCTCGTCGTCCTCAATCAGTTCAATATCTTCTACTTCCTCTATCATTCTACTATCGGTACATGCTCCTCTGCCGAAGCCTCGGGAACCGGTTCGGGAGCAGGCGTAGCCGTTTCATCCTCCGTCAGGATGACCTCCTCCTCCACACCTTCATTCATGTATTCTTCATCCTCGCCTTCCACAATGCCGGAGCCAACCATCAACGTCAGCGGGGCCTCAGTACTGATGCGGTCGCCCGTTCCCACACGGCGGCCACGGCTGATGATGCCATATACCCAGTCTTTCTCGCCATCCACGCGTCTTGGAGGCAGCATCTTGAAGCCAAGACCAACGAGTTTGGCCTCTGCTTCGCGCAAGCTGCAGTTGTCGATGATGTCAGGGATGACAACCGTGGGAGAAGAATTGGAATTGATTGTCACATAAATCACCCTGCCTTCTTTGACCCGCACGCCGGCATCAGGAGCCTGCGCCAGAATGCAGTCAGCCGGTTTCCGCTTGTTATAGCCGGAATCCGACACGGCAATGCGCAGTCCCCGTTCCTCCAGAAGAATCTTGGCTTTGTCATAATTCATCTCCTGCACATTGGGGACATCAATCTCCCGGCCATGGTGTGTGTAGAAATCAAGTCCTATCTTCACACCAAAGCACAACAATATAATGACCACGAACATGGCCAGCAAATGAGCACATAAACGCCAGTCAGCAATCTTATTCTTCTGCTGTTTCATCTTCTCTTGAAACTACACTTCATTATTTAACCGACAAAAGTACAAAGAATAATCGACAACACCAAACAAATAGCGGAAAAACAAAAAGAAAACGGAGAGAAACATCCCGTTTCACTCCGCCGTTCTTTCACCAGATCCACCCTGTTGTGGATTACTTTCCGTGACGCTCGTCAGATACAGTCAACTTCTTACGACCCTTAGCGCGGCGAGAAGCCAATACGCGACGGCCATTCTTGGTTGCCATGCGCTCACGGAAGCCATGCTTGTTCACGCGGCGGCGATTGTGTGGCTGGAATGTTCTTTTCATTGTCTTTTTATACTTTTTTGTTATTACTATTTCTCGATTCGGGCTGCAAAATTACTACTTTTAATGAAGAATGAAGAATGAAGAATGAAGAATTTGCTACTGCGTAGTCATTATTTAACTTTTTTTCACAACAGGAATACATATTCTTTATTCTTCATTCTTCATTCTTCATTTTTATTCGTACCTTTGCACCCGCTAAGAGGATAATTATCATTTATAACAGCAATATTTTTCGTATGATTAATTCACAAGACATCAAGAAAGGAACCGCCATTCGCATGGACGGCGCCATTTGGGTTTGCATCGATTTCCAGCACCGTAAGCCCGGCAAGGGAAACACCATCATGAACATCAAGATGAAGAACGTCACAGACGGTCGCGTGCTGGAGCGCCGCTACAACATCGGCGAGAAGCTCGAGGACGTCATCATCGAGCACCGCGACTACCAGTATCTCTACGAGGACCAGGAAGGCCGCATTTTCATGAACAACGAGACCTTCGAGCAGATTCCCATTGCCAACGACCTGGTTATCGGCCACGAGTACATGAAGGAGGGCGACACTGTATCAGTTGTCAGCGACACTACCGACGGCACCATTCTCTACGCTGAGATGCCCGTAAAGACGGTTCTCCGCGTCACCCACTCTGAGCCTGGCATCAAGGGCGACACCGCCACCAACACGCTGAAGCCCGCTACACTGGAGACTGGCGTTGAGGTTCGCGTTCCCCTGTTCATCAACGAGGGCGACCTCATTCAGGTTGACACCCGCGACGGCTCCTACCTGGCACGCGCAAAAGAATAAATGAAGTATTCATTCATTGTCCCTGTCTATAACCGCCCCGACGAGGTCGGCGAACTGCTTGAGAGCCTTTGCTCACAAACGGTGAAGGACTTCGAGGTGATTATCGTTGAGGACGGTTCACAAAATACCTGCAAGGATGTTTGCGACAAGTTCGCAGACATCCTTGACTTGCATTATTACTACAAGGACAACAGCGGTCCGGGCCAAAGTCGCAACTACGGCGCCGAACGGGCTCAGGGTGAGTGGCTCATCATTCTGGACAGCGATGTTGTGCTGCCCACAAATTATCTGGCAGCTGTCAATCAAGAAATTGAGAATGGAGAATCCGGAATGGAGAATTATGATATGTTCCAGCGCGGTGATGAAGCGAATAAACAGAGCGTGAAGGGTAATCATAATTCTCCATTCTCAATCAGCAATTCTCAATTAGCATGCTTCGGCGGTCCCGACGCGGCACACGAGTCATTCACACCCGTACAGAAAGCCATCAGCTACAGCATGACCTCGTTCTTCACTACAGGCGGCATTCGCGGCGGCAAGAAGAAACTGGACAAGTTCTTCCCACGCTCCTTCAACATGGGTATCCGCCGTGACGTCTATCTGCAGCTGGGCGGATTCTCAAAGATGCGCTTCGGCGAGGACATCGACTTCTCCTACCGCATCGTCGAGGCAGGCTACCAACCCCGACTGTTTCCCACGGCATGGGTATGGCACAAGCGCCGCACCGACTTCCGCAAGTTCTTCCGACAGGTCTATAACAGCGGTATTGCCCGCATCAACCTGGAGAAGCGCCACCCCGGCACACTCAAACTGGTTCACCTGCTGCCCACCGTCTTCACCGTGGGCGTCATCTGTCTGATTCTCATCGGAGCCTTCGGGCGCATCATGATGGTATATGGCAACCCGGCCGACTTCCGGCTATGGTACTGGGTGGTCGTGGCTGCACTGGCTCCCATCTTGTTCTACAGCCTCATCATCCTGATTGACTCCACCCGACAGAGCCGCAGCCTCAAGGTCGGCCTCCTCAGCATCCCTGCCGCCTTCACGCAGCTGATGGGCTACGGACTTGGTTTCATTGAGTCGTGGTGGAAACGCTGCGTACTCCGCAAAGACGAGTTCCAAGCCTTTGAAAAGAACTTCTATTCTTAATGTAGAGTGTAGAATGTAGAGTGTAGAGTTTGCTACCGCCATTCACTAATAATATTCTCAAGATGCCACGTAAAGAAAGCATATTAAAACTAAAGACTGAAGCTTTTGCCTTTAGGATTATAAAGCTCTATAAATATTTAGTTGGGCAGCAAGAGTCTGTTATTAGCAAACAAATATATCGAAGTGGTACAAGTATAGGAGCAAACGTAGCAGAGAGCATTAATGCACAAAGTCCAGCAGATTTTGTCAGTAAACTTAGCATTGCACTGAAGGAAGCGAACGAGACTGAATATTGGTTGAAAGCGCTCTATCAAGGGAAGTTTATTGATGAGAAAGGTTTTCAGTCGTTGTTTAATGATAATGAAGAAATTATCAAGATATTGGTGAAATCCATTAAGACAATAAAAAAGAAAAGTGATGGCGAATAAGAAAACAACAGCGGTAGCAAACTCTACACTCCACACTCTAAACTCGAAACTCAATATCAACCAATGGGCAGAGGAAGACAGACCACGTGAAAAGCTTGCCGCACAGGGAGCAGAGGCATTGAGCAACGCTGAACTGCTGGCCATCCTCATCGGCTCAGGAAATACGGACGAGAGTGCCGTGGAGCTGATGAAGCGCATCCTGAACTCATGCAACAACAGCCTGAACACCCTGGGCAAGATGAGCATTCGCGAACTGATGACGTTCAAGGGCATCGGCGAGGCAAAGGCCATCACCATCCTGGCAGCCTGCGAACTGGGCAAGCGACGCCAGCGTGAACAACCCGAGCAACGCCCGGAACTCAGCACCGCCACCCGAATGTACAACTACCTGCATCCCCGCATGCAGGACCTCGACGTGGAGGAGGCATGGGTGCTGCTCATGAACCAGAACTTCAAACTCATCAAGAGCCTGCGTTTGTCGCACGGCGGCATCACCGAAACGGCCGTCGATGTGCGCCTTATCATCAAGGAGGCCGTGCTCTGCAACGCCACCATCCTGGCGCTGGCCCATAACCACCCGTCAGGCAGCATCCGTCCCAGCAGGGAAGACGATCGTCTGACACAATCTGTCAAACAGGCATGCGACGTCATGCGCATCCACTTTGCCGACCATATCATCGTCGCCGACGGCTGCTACTACTCCTACCACGAGCAGGGGAAGTGCTGACTTAGCTTAGCGTATAATAAGATGGCACTTCCGCTGTGGAAGTGCCATCTTGTCTGATTCCCAGAAGGCTGTATTACTGATTCTTAGTCATCCCAGTTGACTCCCCAAGTGTCAACGGTCTCTACTTCCTCTTCAGGATCAATGTCGGTGAATATCTGGAGCGCTGGTGCTTCGGCAGTGCCCGGAGGTGTGCCTTCGCCCTTGGGTATTGACACGCCGAGAAGGCAGCCTAAAGGTTCATAATCTACAACCTCGGAGCATGGTTTCTCATATATCTTCTTTTCCATTTTCGTCAATAATTAGTTAGTTCGTTCTTTTTTTATTTTCTCATCATTTTCACTACCGTACCGTCGGCCTTGCGTACAATGTTCAGGCCCGGTTGCGGTTCATTTTGGCGGCGTCCGGAAGCATCGAAGTACTCAGGTGCAGCATCCTCGCGGTCGATGTCGAGAGCGCTGATGCTGGTCGTCTCGCCGTTGTGGCTGGCAAGCATGATGCTGAAGCTGGGAGCGCCTTGATTCTCCTGGTAATACCACGCTCCACAGAATGTAGCACGGTGTGCGGGGATGGTCGTCTCTGTCGTTGCCTTCCAGAACTTGTCCTGTGCTATATAGAATGTGCCATTGTCGGCAGCTATCTCCTCGTTGACGTAATAGCCTTTGGTCGTCCATATCTGAGTTGTCTCCTCCACCTTTACATCATAATTATGAGTATAAGGATCACCTACGGATGTGTCGCGTGTTTCATTTACAATAATATTGTATGCACCGCCCAGCTCTCCTTCAATAAATTCTGCGTTGCCTAACTTCTGGAATAGGAACGCGGTATGTGCAGGCACGGTGGCTGCCTCGTCGAAGTACATGCTCTTTGGGTGTTCCTGAGTCAGCGTATAGGCCTGGATGTCAGTATTGCTATGGAATTCGTATGGCAGTATGCACGTGCCAAACTTGTTTGACATTTCGGGGCGGCTGTACTGTGCCTTGGCAGCCTTGAAGCTGTACGGCAACTCAATGTCCACTTTGTATTCTGAGTAGTAGTCGTCGCAAAGCAGCTCGTCGCCGCTGGTATATACCACGTTCTGTAAGTTGCCGCTAGGCTTGGCAGCACCATGAGGCAGGTAGATGACGGTGGTTATAGGAACGTTGTCAAACATTTTATCGTTGCCGCGATCTATTGTCGTAATGGCGTCTGCATCATTACTTGCTGAGAAATCTATATAGCGGAGTTTTACGTCACCAAAGAACATGCCATTTCTTTTCTTGTAATTCGTTGTTGAGACATTATCCATGCTAAACGTTGCAGGAAAAGTAAGGGAGGTCATCTTATGGCATTGACCAAACATACCGGCCATATCCGTCACGTTGGAAGTATTGAAGCTGCTTAAGTCGAGGCTCGTCAAATTTTCACAAGAATGAAACATGCGATTCATATTCGTCACCTCGGAAGTATTCCACTTGCTCACGTCAAGGCTCGGCAATAGTTTACAAGAAAAAAACATACCAGACATATCCGTCACGTTGGAAGTATCCCACTTGCTCACGTCAAGGCTCGTTAATCGAGAAGGATTTGAAGAGGTAGTTCCCATATTAAACATATTTCTCATATTCGTCACCTTGGAAGTATTCCACTTGCTCACGTTAAGGCTCGTCAAGTGATCACATTCACAGAACATGAAGCTCATATCTGTCACGTTGGAGGTATCCCAATTGCTCACGTCAAGAGGGCTATCCAATATAAAACAATATGCAAATATAGCTCCCATATTCGTCACGTTGGAAGTGTTGAAATGGCTCACGTCAAGGCTCTTCAATTTATTACACTCATGAAACATACTGCTCATATCCGTCACATTGGAAGTATTCCACTTGCTCACGTCAATGCGCGGCAATACCCAACACCTAGAAAACATAGAGCTCATATTCGTCACGTTGGATGTATCCCAACTGCTCACGTCAAGGATTGACAGTTTCCAACAATTGGAAAACATCCCCCCCATATTCGTCACATTGGAAGTATTCCAATTGCTCACGTCAATGGTCGTCAATTTTTGACAACTACCAAACATCCCACCCATATTCGTCACGCTGGAAGTATTCCAACTGCGCACGTCAAGGCTCGTGCTCGGCAATTTTTGACAATTATCAAACATGTTGCTCATATCCGTCACGTTGGAAGTATTGAATTTGCTCACGTCAAGGTTCGTCAATTGAGTACAATAATTAAACATATTGTTCATATCCGTCACCTTGGAAGTAACGAATTTGCTCACGTCGAGGCTCGTCAAACCAGAACAATAATAAAACATAAAGCTCATATCCGTCACATTGCTGGTGTCGAAACTTAACAAGTTCAAAGCTGTTAGACCACGGCAGTTATAGAACAGATTTGACATCGTCGTCACTTTTTCAGTGTTAAAGCTTGACAAGACCAATTCTGTTAAACTACAGCATTCATAAAACATTTCTGACATATCCGTCAGTTCCGGCGTGTTGAAGCTTGACAAGTCCAAAGATGATAATTTTTGTTGATATTGAAACATCTCTTTCATATTCGTCACTTTTTTAGTGTTGAAGCTTGACAAATTTAAAGTTGTAAGATTGGGTTGAGAATCTGTTGATATTGAACTAATCCGAAACATGCCTTCCATATTGGTCACATTTTCAGTGTCGAAGCTTGACAGGTCCAAGGTTGTAAAACCTTTACAATTTTCAAACATATGGCTCATATCCGTCACATTGGAAGTATTCCAACCGCTCACGACAAGGCTCGTCAAACCAGAACAATCCTTAAACATATTGCTCATGTCCGTCACGTTGGAAACATTCCAGCTGCTCAAGTCAAGGCTCGTCAAAGAAGAGCAAGATTCAAACATATTCCTCATATTCGTCACGTTGGAAGTAACGAAATTGCTGCCCAAGGTAAGGCTCGACAAACTAGCACAATACTGAAACATACAGCTCATATCTGTCACGCTACTGGTATGAAGATATGAAATGCCTTCAATCGCCTTCAGAGAATTTAAACCAGAAAACCAATATGCAAGCGAAGTAGGGCTGTAATCGGCAAAGCTGAGCTGGAAATTCACCGTCTCTATATTATATCTACTAAAGTTTCGCAAGTGATGGCGCACCTGCATAATTTAACATAAAATTGGAATAAAAAAGGCTTCGAAGTTTGTATAACTCACAGAAAATGAGTAACTTTATAATCGCCAAACA
>Ga0310697_10001199_pt1 | contig 31372 bp, 43 predicted proteins | sample 172DNAGHGlowgp2_FD_203883 | JGI IMG/M metagenome (GOLD analysis project Ga0310697, IMG submission 203883) | Sheep rumen microbial communities from Palmerston North, Manawatu-Wanganui, New Zealand - 1728 DNA GHGlow gp2 (v2) (version 2) | ecosystem: Host-associated > Mammals > Digestive system >... | reverse complement strand
GGCTTTATGGGTCGAAATGAGCGGCACCCTATCAGGTAAGCTAAGGAACCCATCGACCAATCAGCTGTCTCTGGCGGATCTGGAGACCATCTGCATGACAGGTAAGCTATCCGGGCTGGATGTCAAGGCAGCACTGAGAATAGGCAGCACTGTGGTGGCCAAGGTTGACAAGGTGCTGTTCAGCAACCTTCAGCAGGCTAACCCCGTGTCGGAAAACGGTACCTGGAGCGTCAGTTTCAAGGGCTATAGCAAGGTGTATAACGATTAATGATTGAGACCATGCAGACAAAAGGAAAGAACATAATGATGTTTATTGGTGGCACCGCCGTAGCACTTGCCACCAATCACACGCTCAACATCAATCCGCAGATTGATGAGACGGCAACCAAGGACGACGCCCTGGGTCCTGCCGGTGATATCGATATTGTTGACTGGGGCGTATCGGCCGATTCTGTTGTCGGCGCCAATGCTGATGTCAGCAACGAGCTCACATATGAGGAGCTGATAGCAGCGCAGTTGAGCGGTGCTGCTGTGGATGCTGTCATGGATGCCGTACCCGATGCAGTCCAGGACGAGGCTGTCCCCGCAGCTGGCTGGAGTGGCGGCAATGTTGCAGCCAACTATCCTAAACGCAGTGGTCAGGCTATGATATCCGAAATCGCCATCGAGGCATCGGATGAGGGTTTCGCCACCATGAATGTCCAACTGGCAGGAACCGGTCCGCTGTCATGAGAAGGATAACAGTAACCCACAGGGGCACCGAGATTAAGCTGGCTTACTGCCTTAAGGTTCTGTTTACTTTTGAGGCTATCTGCGACAAGAGGTTTGAGATCCGTACTCTTACCGACACATACATATTCGTATGGTGTTGCATCATAGTGGCTGACCCTGACTACCTTAAGGGCGATTACGCCAAATTTATCGACGCGTGCGAGCAGGACCCTGAACTATTCAAGGTCCTGTCAGAGGCTGCTCTGAAGATGCTGCAGGACGAAGGCCGCAAGCAGCCTGATTCAGATACTGATGGCGCTGACGATAAAAAAAAAGACTGAGCGTCACTGACCTTTATGAGATATGCTGCGGCGAGGGTGGCCTTGACCCGCGGCATTTCTTTTTTGAAATGGACGTGCATGAGGCGGAGGTCTATATGCGTGGGCTTCGCCGCCGTCAGCACTCCGGATGGGAGCAGGCCCGGCTCATAGCGTTCTACTGCCTGCGCCCGTGGGTCAAGGACCTGCAGATAGAGATGCTGCCGCAGTTCCCATGGGAGAATGCGACACAAACTGTGGATGCCGACGATGAGGCGGCTCGCATAGCATATATGCGCGAACACGTGGACGATTATAAAAAAGTTTTAGAGGATATATATGGCAAACATAATCAATAAGCTACTGCTGGATGACAAGGAGTACAACTCCAAGCTCGATAAGGCCAGGCGCTCCACTAAGAACTACAAGTCTGACGTGGATAGCCTTGGTAAGTCTGTAGGTGGCGCTCTGGTCAAGTCCTTCGGCTCCCTGGTGAGTATCGTGGGTGTGGCCGGTGGCGCCATCGGCACCTTTGACAAGCTAATCAAGTCATCGCAGACCACCTCCGATCAGTGGGATGTCGCCATACGTTCCGCCAAGTCCAGCGTCGATACGTTCTTTACGGCTCTCAGTACCGGTGACTTCAGTCCGTTCCTTGGCGGTCTGCAGAACATCATAGACCGAGCCAAGCAGGCCGCCGTGGCGCTGGACGCACTGGGTAACGCTCAGATGAGTTATACTTATTTCACCACCGCCAATCAGGCTGATTTTGCCGAGGCCATCACGGTGATGCGCGACCAGAACGCCAGCTATGCCGACAAGTCGGCCGCTAAAAAGACCGCGGAGGCTGTGTTGGGTGACCAGCAGGAGATAGTTACTGTCCTGCATCAGAAGATAACTGACGCCGTACAGTCCGTGATGAGTGAGAGTAACTATCTCACGTCATCGCAGATAGAGCGTGCGGATCTGAGCAAGATACTGCGCCTGGATATCAGCGCTAACGGAGAGGAGGAGAAAAAGCGTTTGGCCGCCGAGTACCAGCAGTATCTAAAGGAACTATCAGAGATACCGGCCATCCAAAGAACAGCCGGTTACGTCCAGACAGGGCGAATGAACCGCCGCACAGGCGCTCCGGAGCTCAAGTATGTGGAGGCGTCCACTCCGGAGGAGATAGAGGCTCACGACAGGGCACTCTCGGCCATATCAGACAAGTATAAGGATGCGGTACTGTACAACACCATCCTCGTCAACAAGTCTGATGAGTGGCTGCAGAACCTCATCCAGATGACCAATCAGATGGACAGCGCCGACAAGCTGCTGGCCGACATGCAGAAGCAGCTCAACAGGGCGGGTAATATAACAGAGCCGGTTGAGGTTCCAGTGGAGGTCCAGCATCTGGATCTGAGCGGGATAGAGGCTGCCGGTATAACCATACCGGCAGTCATCGAGCCTCATCTGCCGGATAAGATAGAGATGCCGCAGATGCCGACCACCGAGATTGACAGTATCAATGACTCCCTCTATGAGACATCCAGAGCAAGTGAGGATGCTATGTCAGACCTCAGCTCTATGGCTACTGTCATGAGCAGCCTGGGTGATATAGTCAATGCAGACAGCGACAACTGGCTTTCATGGGGGGAGAACGTGATGCGTGCTGTGGCACAGGCCATACCCGCCTTCGAGGCCGCGTCTATGAGTGCGCGTCAGAAGGCTACCTCTGACAGTGCAAGTGCCGTCGCCGGCGGTGCTGCCGCAGTGGCGGATATCCCGTATGCCGGTCCCGCCATGGCTATAGCTGCCGCGCTCTCCATCGCCGCTGCCATCGCCGCTGCCCCCAAGTTCGCCACCGGTGGTGTGGTGCCGGGTGTCAGCTTCAGTGGTGATAATGTCTTGGCACGTGTCAACTCCCAGGAGATGATACTGACACGCGAGCAACAGAACATTCTTTCCTACCGCCTGTCATCATCAGAACAATTCAGTCAGGTGCAATTTGTCATCGAGGGCAACAACCTCGTAGGTATTCTCAATAACTACAACCGCTATAGTTCCCGTAGGTCATGAGTGTAGCATCAGTCATATTCAGTAGTCAGACCGGTGTGTACTACAAGGTACAGCTCACATCTGATAACATCACCTCCGATGAGACTCTGACCCTTGCCGGTCGGAAACCCGTGACAATCAGTTTCCGCGCCGGTGAGCATAAGTTCCCGGGCTTCCGGTCCGTGGAGTGCCAGATAACCCTTCTGGCCGATAAGGATATGAGCTATCTGTATTCAGATATCCCGACCGGCACCAAGGTAGAGATTTTGAGCAGCACTAACGGCTCGTCAGGATGGATCACCGTCTTTCTGGGGTATCTGGAACCATTCACTTTTGACCAGCCCTACACCCTGTGCAATGACGAGGTGACGCTGACAGCTATCGATGCCATCAGTATCCTCAAGTTCAGCCCGTATGAGACATCCGGTGGCCACTGCAGGCAGGCTGCTATCAAGTTCATAACGGATATCTGTGACGAGGCAGGTATAGATACTATAGACATATCCCCCGATAATGAGCTTTCGGGTTATCAGATCAGCACTAACGCGTTCCTGCCTAACAACTTCACCGACCGCGGCGAAGTTAATAAGATGCAGGTGCTGTCGTATATATGCCAGATGCGCGGCCTCACAGCCACCCCGTGGGGCAAGAAGCTGTACATCATAGATACGGCCAATGAGCTCACCGGCACGTCATGGACCAGCGGCAGGCGTTATACCATCAATCACACCACACATAATGTCACCACATCGTACATCAGTATCGGTGGTTCCAAGACCATACAGGACTCGGACTTCAGGGTCGGCAAGGCTAAGCTGTCCATCGAGCGCCCCTATGGCAGGATAAGATATTCCTTGCCTAACAGCGGCACAGGTTATATTATAGCCCCGCTGCTGGATAAGGGTACCCCGGTAGGCAGTACCATCGAGTATTATATGACCGATGCCGCCGGCGCTAAGTACGTCACCACCCGCCGCCTTCTGACCGGCACCGGCATAGAGTGGCACGCCTATAACAGGCAGACCGGCGCAGAGCTGGGTGAGTCTGACTTCATCAGCAATTTCAGCCTGCTGAACCCCGACAGCAACAACGACTGGGTGGGTGCCATACCTATCGAGATAACCTACTTCCGCCGCGACAGCGAGTATTCCGGTGTCACCAAGCGCAGGTGTATCTGGGTGCATCAGCGCTCCTGGCAGGGAGAGGGGTATCTGGGCGACCGCACTCTGTTCCAGGTCAAACCGGAATACCGCGGCATACTGCAGACCGGCTCTTTCAAGGTTAACATGTCGGCAGCACGCGGTCAGGTTAACCGCACCGGCGACAACTTCTTTCCGCCGGTGTTGGGCAACAGCGAGGGTGTGGCCGGTCCGCTTGGTTTCTATTTTCTCAACCTCTGGTGCGGACAGTATTACTACACCGAAGCCAGCAATCCTACAATCAATGGCCTACCAACAGGTCAGTGGCTGCTGGGTGGCCATGTTCCGTTCATATTGGGTCGCCCTGATTCGCACGGCATCAAGGATATCCTCACAACTTTCGAGGCCATGTACCAGGGTGCCGGATGGTCCGGCTGGATAGATAATGTGTCATCCCCGGCAGGCGGCTGGCCGAACGATCCCTGGAACTTCGGTTATGAGGTGTTCATCAATAGCACCCTGACCAACGAGGATAGCTGGATCTTTGACTTCAGCGTTGAGAACGTGGGCTATGACGCCACCGAGAGTGCTCTGCAGCAGGACCTCAACAATGGCGTCTATAAAGGAGATACACTGGATATCCAGCTGCCTCTGCGTAATAGCGGATACGGAAGGGATAACGCGCTGTTTCCGCAGTCAGAGAGCGGAGTGGCCGGTAAGCTGGGCGCCCGTCTGGCTCAACGCTACATCACCCGGCATAAGGGGTTTGAGATGACGGTAGGGGACGACGTGCAGATGTGGGCTCCTATCACATATAAAGGTAACAGATACACCATGGACAGTATGATATGGGATCTGGAGGCGGGTACTAAAACTATATATATCAACTAATATGGATCAAGTAAGGGAATACGGCAGGAATCTGGTACTCTTTACCAAGGAGACGGATGAGGACGATTATGAGGTGGCCGGCTTTGCCACCGATAACACTGTGGACGTGCAGATGGATATGGTAGAGTGTACCAGCCCTTCCAGTGCACGTGCCAAGGAGTTCCGCCCAGGGCGTTACTCATGGACGATGGGAGCCACGCGCGTATACACCAATATACCGATGAGCTTCAGCGCTAATCACGAAGACGATGCCACTGTCAGAGAGATAGACTGGCTCAAGATAGGTCAGAAGATATATGTGGGGTTCTCCGGCAAACGTCCGGTCTGGGACACTCAATACAACGGCAACTTTTGGAAAAAATACTGGGGTATGGCATATGTCAAGAGCGTGCGCATAGCCGCGCCCGTTAACGGAGTGGCCACCTTTGCGGTGGAGCTGCAGGGTACCGGCGAGCTGCAGGATGAGGAGGCATGGTACGCTAACCGCGTGCCTCCACATTAATAATGCGTCCGACACACTTGTGGTTTTGAGTAAAAAAGATAGATATGGATACGATAAGGATAGGTAATGACATACCCCTTCAATGGACGGTCAAGCGCGGCGGAGAGGCTGTGGATCTGACTGGTGCCGTCACACTCAAGGTGTGGGCTGTGGCGGCTATGACACGTCATGAGCTGAGCTTCAGTCTGACAGGTGCTAATGTTATCCGCTGTACGTTCCGTGGCGCCGACCAGCGGTACTGCGGCAACTACCGGCTCCTGCTCATCGTCAATGATGGCCTCAACAACATGTATGCCGTAGACAGCGCCGATGCTTTCCGCCTGGTGCCGGTTACCGTCAACGATGCCAGTACGCCGGTCAATCTGGTCGAGCTGACCAGCGACATACTGATACCGGCCAATGGATACAGCGCATATGAGATAGCCCTGCAGCACGGATATGCCGGAACTGAGGAGGAGTGGCTGGCATCTCTCATCGGACCCCAGGGTGAGCAAGGTCCCGAAGGTCCCGAAGGTCCTCAAGGCTCCCAGGGTGAGCAGGGCCCCGAAGGTCCTCAAGGTCCCCAGGGTGAGCGCGGTGCTGACGGCACTGTGATATGGCCGCGACTGCGCGTGCGCCCTACCATGCACCTGGTTCTTGACACACAGGAGCAGGTGTCGACGGATAGGTTTGAACTTGTTGATGGTCACCTCAAGATAAAATTCTGATTATGGAAGAAAATGCGATAATAGATCTTGGGAAGATAGGGCTCACATTTGACCCTAACCCATGGGACGCCACCAAGGCGTATGAGAAGTATACGGTCATGATGCATAATGGCCGTGGATGGGTGTCTCTTGTAGATAACACGGGACATGAACCGGCTGATAACGACCCGGTGTGGATGCTCATATCCGACCGCGGCGAGTCTCTGTATCAGATGATGGTACGCACCGGCCGGTTTGTCGGTACGGAGGAGGAGTTCCTGCAGCAGTATCAGGACGCTCTGGCTGCTGCCGTCAACGCGGCAGCTGAAGCAAGAGGTGCAGCCACCGACGCGCATACCAAGGGTGAGGCCGCTCTAAACGCCGCCTCTACGGCCGAGCAAGCAGCAGCAGCTGCCAGAAGTGCTGCCGATAATGCGATAACAGCCAAGCAGGCTGCACTGGCCGCCGCAGGTCAGGCCGAAGGTTCTGCCGCCGCCGCACGTGAGGCTGCCACCGATGCCGGTGCCGCCGGTGACTTGGCACGTGAGAAAGCCACGCAAGCCGGTGCTGCTGCCACATCAGCCAACGAGGAGGCCGCAGCCGCCCGTCAGGCTGTGGTAGCAACCGAAGCTGCTACAGGTGCCGCCAATGCTGCCGCAGGTGCCGCCAATGCTGCCGCCGCATCTGTAACCAATCACACCCTCGGTATTGATTTTGATCCCACCACGGGACTGCTGCAGGGCGTGTACGGCTCCCACGGTTCTATCCTTGACGTAGAGATGGACCAGGAGACCGGTCAGATAGTTGTAATAGAGCAAATAGATTAAACCAGATAATTATGTCAGAACAAACTACAACCACAAGGAACCTGGGCTACGTACCGGTAGGACGTGGCGCCTGGAACGCTCAGACCATGTATTACCCCGGTAATATCGTGGTTAACCGCTTGTCTACATTCATGTGCACAACGCAGGGTAAGAACAACGAGCCTATAGTAACCGTCACCGCCGGTGTTCCCAGCTGCAATGCCGGATGGCAGATCCTCGTCACCGCCGACCCTGCAATCCAGGCTGCTCTGGCCGCAGCCGCAGCCGCAGCCAGCATAGAGACCAGACTGCTGGCCGGAACCCTCATCCCTGCGCTGGCCGCAGATCTGAGCGGTAACGCCAACACCATCGAGTCTACCGACCAGTATATAGTACGGACTACAGCCGGTGATAACAGTATTGACTCGTCGGCACCGGCCAAGCTGCTGTCTATCCGTGGCGGCATCAACGCATCCGGCCCGTTCCGTATAAAGGGATACAAGTGGCTGGGATTCAACCTGCTCAACCCGTCGCAGACGGTGGGCGGCGTATGTTATTTCCAAGTACCCAAGTGCTCACAGGGTCATTATGGCACCGCAGAGGAGAATAACGGCATACTGTTCACGGATCGTCAGGGCAACAACCTGCACCCGACAGTGCGCTTTGTTGCCGGTTATACCGCTCCGTCCACAGCTAACGACGGCGTGATACTCAATCCGTATCAGTTCGCCGGTCACAGCGAGTATTTCTATGCCCCCAATGAGCCGGGCTTCCTGATTGTCAGCGGCATCACCCCTGCCGATGTATGCGCTCATATGGCATGGTCCAAGGATTATGACCGTTTTGTGGCTTACAATGCCGGTTACAGCATCGACCTGTATGTGTCACCGCTCACCGCAGCCTTTGACACTAACGCCGGATCTCTCATCCTTCGCGGACTGTCCGGCACTGACCGTTCCGTCAGCGATTATATCATCATCAGCGGCGAGGCTGCCGGTGGCAGCTATGGCAGAATGATAGGTCACGCTCTGCTGACCTCACTCACATGGCGTAAGGATACCGAGACCACCGAGAACCAGGGCGAGACCCAGACTGTATACGTATACTCAGCCACACTGTCGGCAGCTGCCGCAGATGGCCTGACACGTATCGAGCAGGAGGGTATGGAGTTCGAAGGTAACACACTCTCATACCGCACCGCCGACATCGCTACGCTCGCCGGTTTCCGCGAGCTCATCGCCGGCAAGTATGTGGATTATGAGCTGGCCACACCCGTCACCGGCACTCACAGCATCAGCACCCTTGACAAGTATGCCGATGACATGTCTCTTGAGGTCGTCGTGGGCGGTGATAACCCCGCCGGTTACATCACCACGCAGTACTCCATGGGATACAAGGACACCGTGCGATACCTGCCTCTGCTTGTCGAGCAGGACGAGCGTATTGCGGCACATGCCCTGTGCCAGCTCAACGGCCGCATAGACAGTCTCTCCCAGATCGTGGGTGCGCTGATGATGTTCCTCTCTCCGGATATGGTCAAGGGCAAGCGCGTGTTCCTTAGCGGTGACGGTGCTCCCGAGAGCGCTCCGGATATGTTGCCTCAGTTCTATTTTGACGAGACCAACCAGGCACAGTACATGTCTACCGGCACCACGTCGGCAGCAGACTGGAAGCTCATCACCCCGAGTGTTTAACCTTAAATCATAGTTCGCAATGAAAAAGTATTTGAATATGTATGCTGACCGCCAGGACTACGCCAGTGAGTCCCGTCCTGCCGATGGCAGCGTAGTCAGTAAGATAGGTCCTGACGTACAGTATGACGGAGTGAACGTAGAAGTGCTTGACCCCGAGGTAGGCGATGCCGTCTATCATGATCCGGACGGCAAGCTGCACTTCTTTAAGCATGACACTATACGTCAGGCTCAGATGCCTAACATCTTCACACGCGTGGGTGTCGTCCTGCCCGAGGCATCGGGCCGTATCCTTATCGGTCATGTATTCGGTGCGGATAAGAAGTGGGCTGACGTGTTCCGCTGGGTGGTGACCGGCTCTGCCATGACAGACGGTGCATCACACACCGCTACCTTCGCTGTCGGGACAGACAGTGTAGAGGTCACCTGGCAGACATCCACCATTGAGGCCTTTGCCGCTGCCGTGCAGTCGGCCATCGGCGCTCAGTCTTTCGGCGGTCATTCCTTCAGCTGCTATGCTGACGGTGACAAGGTATACATCCAGCATGACACATACACCACATGGAAGGAGCCTACCTTCAGCGGTCTCACCCTGACGAGGGATATCGGTACCAAGATCACCGCCGACTCCAATGCCTATAAGGAGAACGGCGTCGGCAGTGAGGGTGCCGTATACTCACTGTCAATGGCTATCGCAGCTCTGAGCAGCGACCGTACAGAAACATGGCTTAACCCGACAGCCGATGTGGTATCCAACCCGACCTATCCGGTATGTCTCCCGGCATACCTGGGTGAGTCCGCAGTGGCCGGTGCTGATCACTGCGCATGGCTGCGCGCCAAGTACGGCGAGGGCTTTGACGGCTGGGTGAACTTCCTGAAGTCTATGATGCCGCGCATCCCCGCCTCACGTGGTGCTCTGCGTAATGCCCTCTCTGACGGTTGGAAGAATACCTACGCTCACGCATACGACACATACAAGACACCGGCCGGTGTCATCAAGCCTCTGTATCCTGCCTTCGACTATGCCGCCAGCATCGGCTATCCGGTCAAGGGCCTGGAGCAGGGTAAATGGTTCGTGCCGTCGCTCCGCACTATGTCTGAGATCAAGGCTGTCATCACCATGGGAGGTATCGGAGTGTCAGCTGCTACAGCAGATGTCATCACCCGTACACTGAACGCTATGGGTGGTACTATAGAGTCTAACTCCGCCAGCATGTGGTGTTCAGGTCGGTACGGCACCAGCAACGCCTGGCTCGCTTATGGTGGCTACGCGTTCCTGGGCAGCAACCTCTTCTACATCTCTTACCGCGTGTGGCCCTGCGTGCTTCTTGAGAGAAACCTTGAATCTTGAACTTAATACCAGCGGCCTCCGTGCCGCTGGTTGATTGCATATGAAACAGGATAAGGCAGGAGTTTATGTCGATGCCAAGAAACTGCGCAGGTGCTTGCATGCTGCGCAGTTCTGTATGACTAAGGCTGACCGCATAATATACAGTACTCCGGCACTCATCGCCTGCGGTGATATCATCGGTTACTTCCAGCTGGCGTATGACATTCCGGAACAGAGGGAGTATTATATCCACATGTTCATCAAGTCGTTTGCCGTGCTGCGTGCCGACATAGAGGAGATGTTCGAGCTGGAGATCATTCGTCCGTCCAGCACCACGGCTATCGTGATGAATGACAAAGAGAAGGAGTCTGTCAACGGCCGTCAGCTGCTCCTGCGTATCATTGAACTGCTTGCCAGGATAGATGAAGGTATCAATAAGTGGCGGTTGAGCCTGAAGGCGGGGACACGACCGGCTGAGTCCCAGCCGGCAGCACCTAAAGAATGAAGGAGCACATGCCGTCATTTACGGCTACAACCAAGATAATGTGCCCAATGGTCCGCCAACATGTGGTGTTCAGGTCGGTACAACACCAACAACGCCTGGAACGCTAATGGTGGCAACGCGTACCTGAACAACAACAACTTCTACAACACTAACCGCGTGTGGCCCTGCGTGAATCATTCCGTAACGTACCATCCCTATGATTACACTGAAAGATCTGTACACTGCCATGCTGCGCACCCGGAAAAACAAGCGCAACTCTGCCGACTCTGTTGAGTTTGAGTTGCACTGGGAGCGTAACCTGTGTCGGATCAAGAGAGATATCAACAATCACACCTTCAGGCCGACCGCCTATACCTTCATACGCCGCTATCCCAAACCCCGCGAGGTCTTTGCCTGCTGCTTCGCCCTACGTCTGCTCCATCACTATCTGGATATCCGCATGCGGCCGCTCATAGAGATGGAACTGACCACCCGCACCTATAATAACCGCGAGGGTTACGGCCAGTATGCCGCCGTCAACAAAGTCATAGAGGACATGTATGACGTGAGCCACGGCTATACCCGTGACGCGTATTACATACAGCTGGACCTTCAGGGTTATTTTCCTAACGCCAGACAGGACTATGCTTTCAGTCTCCTGGAGGATCTGATGCTCCGCCGCTATCATGGTCCCGATCTGGATGAGATGCACTACATCCTTCAGGTATCGATATTCTCCTATCCCACATGGCACTGCACCCGCCGCACACCTATATGGCAGTGGGTGGACATTCCCAAGGGTAAGAGTCTGTTCGAGAAGCCTCCCGGTATTGGAGGTGCTATCGGCCATCTCATCTGGCAGAACACCATGAACTACTATCTGAACGATCTGGACCACTGGGCTGTTGATGAGTGTGGGCTTCATTATGTCCGTTTCGTTGATGACATTGTGATATGTACTGACAACAAGGAGGTGGTGCTGTCCATGCTGCCAGAATTCCGCCGCCGACTGGCGCTGGTGGGTTGTGTGATGCATCCGCGCAAGTTCTACTGTCAGCACTGGAGTAAGGGTATCACATTCCTGGGTGTGCACATCAAGATAGACCGTATCTACGTGGATGACCGTACTCTGCGCCGCGCCCGTCACATGCTGTCCACCTTCAGCAGCTGCTGCCGTCAGGATAAGATAGACAGTTTCATTGCGAGCATGAACAGCTACCTGGGCCTGCTCAAGGGACGTAACGAGTATAACAACATCATAAGACTCGTCGAGGCCATTCCGGAACGGTGGCTCAAATATGTGCGGTTTGTCCGTGAGCGTCTGTGTATAAACGCCAGGGACGGATATCATCACCTTGAGGTGCTGGCCCGCCGGTATCACTTGTCGGACAGATGGCTGGTTAAAAGTAAAAAGAACAAAAGAGGATAATCGATGCAGAAAGAACCGTCAACCACAAGGGTACAGGCCGTCATGGCCGCCTGTTCGTTCATGGTCGGGACGATAATAGCATGTGTATGCCTGTTCGTCATCGAGCCACGTGGTGAGATTACCAACTCGGCCATCACACTGGTGAGTGAATTTCTAATATTAGCAGGTGCTCTGCTCGGCGTTAAGGTGGTGTTCGACGTCAAGTTGCAGCAGTTCCGAAACGAAATCGAAAAAGAGATAAAAAACAATGAAAACGCTTGAGTTGATACTTGACCGCCGCTATCCCAAGGATAAGTACACCATGGGTATACTGACATGTGAGGGCAAGCGGATATGTGAAGTGCTGGAGCTGCCCGTTAAGGGTACACATCACGGCAAGACCGCCATACCGGCCGGTCGTTATGAAATAGATATGAATACCGTATCCCCCAAGTACGCCACCCGCTTCTGGGCGGCGATATTCAAAGGTATCGTGCCATGGCTCAAGAATGTGCCCGGCCACAGCAGGGTTTTAATCCATCCGGGCAACACCGTAGAGGATACAGACGGCTGCCTGCTGCCTGGTAACAACAGAGAGAAGGGTAAGGTGTTGGATAGCAGTACCTGCTACCTGACGCTCGTTAAGGGATATCTTCGTCCTGCCGCAGCGGCTGGCCGTCAGATCTTTATAACCATCAAGGACCATGAGTAAAAAGACGCTACTGATAATCGCGGGTTACCTGCTGATGCTGATAACCATCTACATACAGGACCGCCAGATAGATAGTCTGAAGCTGGACCGCGACAGGTATAAGGTCAACGCCGAGACTCTGATGGAGCGCTCCGAGACCTTTCGTGTAAGGGACTCTCTGAGTGCAGCGAGGGTGGGCGTCCTGGAGCTGTCGGTCAAGGAACTTGAGAAATACCGCGCCGATGACGCCGCTCTGATAAAGGAACTCACCGGCAAAAACCGCGATCTGGACCGTATCAATAAGGCACAGGCATCCACCATCATCACGCTGCGCGACATACCCAGGGATACCATCATAATCATAGACTCCATCCCGATGGCCGCCAAGAAGGTACACTGTGGTGATGACTGGTATACCTTTGACGGTATCCTGACAGAAAACGACTTCCTCGGAACGATGACCAATAGGGATGAGCTGCTGCTGGCCGAGACAGTGAGGTATAAGAGGTTTCTATTCTGGAAAACCAAGAAGGTCAAGGACCGCCAGCTGGATGCAGTATCCAGGAACCCGCATACCACGATAACCACCGTCGAGCATATCATAATAGAGCAGTAAATGATTTTTCCATGTTTTTATATTTGTTCATAAGCTAAACAATGATAAAAGGGCCGTCCGAGAGGATAGCCCTTTTATCATTGTTGTACATTTTTGTACAACAAGTCACAAGGCCAGCTTGCTCAGGCGGTCAGCCTGTTCCTGTATCATAGGCTGCTGCACCCGCGCATAGATCTGCGTGGTCTTGATGCTCTTATGCCCCAGCATCTTGCTTAGCAGCTCAATAGGCACACCATGTCCCAGCATCACGGTGGTCGCAAAAGTGTGGCGACCATTGTGGGTGCTGATTTTCTTAGTTATACCCAGAGTCTCCATCATACAGGTAAGCATACGCCGGTAGGCTGCGTCACTCATACGCGGCACCTGATATCCGTACTGCTCCAGGATCTGACGAGCCTGTGGCAGTATGACCGTGATATACTGCTTGCCGGTCTTGACTCTATAGCCGCTCAGGGTGTCATTATCAATGCGCGTGAAATCGGCAGCCATCAGGTCGGCATAGCTGAGACCGGTCCAGATCTGCAGCAGAAACAGGTCACGCACATGCTTGAGATAGAGGCTGCGCGGCTGGAGTTGCTCAATCCGATGAATCTCGTCCATGGTGAGTACATCCCTGGGAGCGGACTCGCCTTTATCAACCTTGTATCTGGAGTAAGGAGTTCGGTCCATCAGACCGTCACAGATAGCCAGATTGATATAGCACCTGATTACCTTGTGATATCCGTAGATGGATGTCTGGGTGAGAGGATGACCGTTGATGGAGCGCTCATGCAGCACGTTGTCCAGTTCCTTAATGGTATCAACAGTCAACTGGTGAAAATCGGTCACCTTTTGCTGACGCAGAAACTCCAGCACCGTCATCTGATGTGCCCTGGTTCCTTTGGCCAGACGGCGCGTCTGGATCTGATACTCCATCCAGTCCGTGAACCTGGTTGACTTGATGATACTACGCACTTTCAGTCCGTTAAGCATAGACCAGTCAAATATCTGACCATCAGCGTTGCACTTGTTCACTCGATCAATGATGGCGCGCTGATGGTGCGACAGCTGCTCATTGAGTTCCTGGGCATCTGACCTGTTGACAACATACTCACCGCAGAACTGACCGGCATAGACCTTGATACCGGATGATAAGAACTTCCGTTCACCATTGACGGTGACGGATAACTGAATGAGACCCTTGACCGGGTGTTTGGATGTGGGCTTGGTGGCCACATGTTTACGGTCATAGACCGCATTTACTTTGATTGTGTTGAGCATAATGTGTTATATTATGCCGCAACGTGACCGGATGTTACTACTGTTGGTATCAGCGGCGGTATCAAAACGGTATCAAGAAAGTGGCCTAAAGTGGCCTAAAGTGTGCCGTCTTATTCGCCAAAACAATGAGCAGTGCGTTAATTAAGTGTGCCAAAAGTCAATATATTAGCGTTTTACTCATCATTTCCTTGTGATCCGCTCGGGGTTTTTGGCCCCTTGATAAATAGCTGATATTGGGTCTGTTGCGGCGGGTTAATTTCTTTTTGGTATCATTTTGGGTAGTAAAACCATGTGACACTCATGCTGATACCGGCCGATACCCCATGCTCGCCACCTTTTACCGACAACGTTATATACCTGCCAGTATAGACAAGGCCAAGACCAGGGCTCAAGGCATTGTGTTCTTTTGTCACCTTGTCCTTGCCGTAGTATGCGTCGTCCATCCTATCCTCGATTCTCTGATAAGATAGGAAGGGCAGCAGGTTCAGACATCTGTGATTTTGCGACCAGAATGTGTAGAGATACCCGGCACTGGCCGTCATAAGGAAATGTCGGTCACTCTTATCGCCGGCACCATATCTGGTCTCCTCGGCATGGTCACGGTTGGAACCTGCGCTCATATACAGACCGGCAAGAGATATCTCACATCCCAGGGTTATATTTGATGATACCCCGATGTCAGATATCGGGTTGCACATCCCGACCTCCATCCCGCCAAGGTATTTCTCTCTCGGGTTCTGCTCGGGAAACCATCTGGCATCTGCGGATAAGCAGACACACAGCATCGCGGATGTTAATATCAGACGGTTCATATGAGAGGGATTATTATGCAAGTTTTTTCTCTCCTTCAAGCTCCGCCAGCCGCTGCTTGAGTCTGTATATCTCTCTCGCCTGATCCAGGCAGACCGCCTTGAGTTCCAGATCTGCTGGGCCATCGGTCCGCTCCATAGTCCCCTCACCTCGCAACAACCATTCAGCTGAAAGTTCCGGAAAGTGCTGCACCAAGGCCAACAATGCATCAATGCTAAGAGTTACAGAGCCATTGAATTGCCTATTCAATGTAGTCTGAGTGAGATTTAGGGACTTACTTAAAGAGTTAACAGAAACTCTTTTATGCGCCAAATACTCTTTAATTCTTTGAGGGACAGTTTTTTCCATATAATTATTATTTGGATTTTGTCTAAATAGCATAAAAAGTGTACATCAGGTGTACAATATTTATGCAGATATGCATTATCTTTGCCCCAGTCTTTAAGACACAGGACAGCCCGACTGCCTTACAAACAGTCACAACATCATTTCTTCCAGTGGCAAATGTAAGGCATCGGTCTGACTCCTGCAAATGAAAAGTCAAAAAGCGGAGTGAAGGCCGCAGATGATAACCCATAGAGAACCACCAGGAGGATGGAGAGGTGCCCTTCACACAAGCCTCGATATCCGACCGGTGGTTTGATTTTTATGACAATGGCAAGAATAATGAGCAATGAGCGGTTTATTGACAATATCCTGTTAAGGCTTCAGGATTATCAGCTCAAGTCGGCCATCAGCGGCCGGGCAAGGGTCAGTCTTGACATGAACCCCAGTTATGGATACCCGTCGGTAGATGTCACGATAACCAAGATCCGCGAGGATGGTGAGGGTATGGAAAGAGAGGGCGACCAATTCCGCACGGTTATAATAGAAGTCAGCCCCATATGGTTTGAGGATGAGGATACTCCGCTTCAGCAGATGGATAAGATAGCCGCCACCCTTGTGGAGTTCGGCGCTCTGGCGCGTCAGCTTATCACTGTGGAGCGGCTGCGAAAAAACGGATGGGAAATCAAGGAGGTGGGCGATAATGCCCCGGCCACACCTAAAGAGTATCGCAACAGGTACGAGAAGTGGGTGCACGCCAACAACTGGGAACAGGCTGACCGCTTCAATCACAGTCTATTCCTGGACCGCACTACCGGAGAATGGAGGCAGGACGGTAAATCTATAGAATACATGGACCAACTTTACAGATAATCATATGAAACTGACACATTTTGGTAAGAGAGTCACGGCCGCCATTGGTGCGCTGATGATTATTGCGGTGATATCCTTATGCGGTTATGTCAGCCTGTTTGACAAGGCCTACAGGATTCATCTGGACCAGCAGGCATTTAATGTGCTGTTCTTTGTAGCGGCGCTGCCTATCCTCTGTTATCTCCTGGTATCATGCATTGAGATCATCCGTCACGGCCGCAGACTATGACTATCGACGAAAAGACAGCAGCTGCGCTGACGCAAAAGCTGAACCAGATCCTGGGCGAGCTGGAGACCCTGACGGTAGCGGTCCGGCTGCTCCAGAACGACCGCTATCCCAGGTATGTGGGTACCACTGAGGCATGCGAAATACTCGGCATCAGCGGCACCACCATGGATAAGCGTCTGGCCCAGAATTATTATCCCTTCGCGTTCAAGGAAAACGGCCGCTGGCGCTTTCCGTTGACCGAGCTTTACAGATTCCAGGCACAACTATGAGCAGGGGTGGACGTTATCAGCACTCATACCACATCTGGGATGATGAGACAATGGAATGGAAAGAGGTTGACCATGTCAGATACTTGGAGTACAAGAAAGCACACAGGGACGCTCCTGTCAAGAACATACCGGATTATCCGTTTTACTTTCATTTCATAGGTTAAGATTATGAGTCAGTTTTTATTTATCGCCGCCATTATTTTGTTGCTGTTGCTGGGCCACCAGCGTGGTCTTGACAATGTGGATGACCTTTATGCAATCAATTCATCTATGGGACGTCTCTATGAGCGCCCGGTGTCAATATGGAAAAGAGTCTGCTTATATATTTGGGGTTATGTGAGCACATTCGGCATCTCCGTATGCGGCTGGATTGTTCTGTCACATTTGGTTGGTGCCTTTGATTAAGCTATAACCGAGCCTCAGCGGAGGCCGGGTGTTACTACTGTTTGATAAGGATAATGTGTCCTTTTTATAAATATCAAAGCTCCGGCAGGTGCGTGAGTATATCCGGAGCACACGGGCGGGATGGATTGAAACCCTACCCGCTCACGAACCCGCAAAGGTTCTTAATGTACATAGTCCTAACTAAACAAGCAGCCAACGCCGGCAGTGATGCCCGCCGAGGCACCTGGAGAGATAGCATAAGGTGTGCAGTGGCCGGTTAAGCCACAGGTGGCGGTTCGATTCCGCCTCTCTCCGCTAATATCCACAGAATGAGAATAGGTCTTGTTGACATCGACGGCCACGCCGGAAAGAAGAAATGGGGAGCCACAATCTACCCCAATCTGGCGTTGTGTAAGATAGCACGCTATCACCGTCTCCATGGAGATTCCGTGGAGTGGGCTCTGCCAATAGAGCGCTATGACCGTGTATATATCAGCAAGATTTTTAACTACTCCCAAGATGATAAGACAGTCTACAACGCAGCAGAGATAATTCGTGGAGGCACAGGATATGATATATCATCGCACCTGCCTATAGAGATAGACCGCCTTCAGCCGGATTACTCCATTTACCCTCATATCCCAGCAGATTATGCGTATGGATTCCTGACGCGCGGATGTATCAACAGCTGTAAGTGGTGTGTCGTTCCACGCAAGGAAGGAGTAACCAGACCATATATGGATGTTGATGATATCGCCTGGAGAGAGAGAGTTAATCTTGTGCTCATGGATAATAACTTCCTCTCGGCTGGCGAGTACGCTGTTGAGCAACTGGCCAAGATTATTGAGCGTGGATACAGGATCGACTTCAATCAGGCTCTCGATGCCCGGCTTGTAGACAGCAGGTTTGCCCGGCTGCTGGCCGAAGTAAGATGGATCAAGCGTATCCGATTCGGATGTGATACGCCCGCACAGATTGACGAATGTGAGCAGGCTATGTCTCTAATAAACAGTTACGGGTACAGAGGAGAATACTTCCTATACTGCATGCTTAATAACAACATCAAGGAGTGCTACTATCGACTGCACTACTGGTGGGAGCGTAACCAGCAATGCAGGGACAATCATTTACCCAATATATACCCATTTGCACAGCCATACAGACCCCTGGATAACCCTTATCACAAAATACCGCAGTGGCAGAAGGATATGGCTGGTTGGGTCAACAAAAAGCAGCTGTTTCAGGTGACTGACTTTGACAGCTTTACGCCCCGCAAGGGTTTTTACTGCTCTGATTACAGGAAACTATGGAACTGAAAAAACTGACATACAAAGAGCTGGCGGCTTATATTGACGCTGCTGAGCAGGAGCTGACGGTCCGTCACACCAGCGTATATGACGCTGCCGGCAACCGGCTGGCCGAGGTACGTAAGCCGCTGGCATCGGAGCTGCCCGTCCGCGCCTGTTATAACTGCCTCCATGCGGAGCGGGGTAGAGGACTCTGGGGTGAGGAGATATACTTCTGTCCCAAGGCTGTCAAGCCAGGCAGTAAGGCGATATCCGTCACGGTGAGCCGTAACGGATTATGTGAACACTTCACTACTAAAGCCGACGAGGGCTATGGTCTGTCAATGGATATATGGTACTGATATGAGAGTGACAATATTCTGGAAAGTTGACGGGTATCGGACTCATAACCTGATATGGTATGCCGGCCTCCCGATGAACGTCAGTGTCAATGGTGAGCAATACCTTGACGTTACCGACGAGCAGATGAAGCACCTCAAGGAGTTTGAGGCATCCGGGTGGCTGGAGTTCCGTCACAAGGAGCTGAAGGAGGTTAACGGTCAGTTGTGCCCCACCGGTGACGAGTACCTAACTAACAGATGCATTAAAGTAACCAATCAACCCACTTTTAATAATATCTTTTATGGCAAGAACAAAGAAACAGAAAGACGTCCCCGCACCCAGCGTAGAGCGTCAAGAACCAGCCGCTGAGCAGAGCCAGCTGCTGATGTTACCGGTGGCCAGTCTGCGGCCATCATCTCTCAACCCGCGCAAGACCGTGAGCGAAGAATCACTCAAGGATCTATGTGAGTCCATCACCCGTTACGGCATACTGCAGCCTATCATCGTCCGTGAACTTGAGGATGCTCTGGACGAGGATAACGGAGAGGTTATCGAGGGCGGCACGGAGATCATCTGCGGATACCGCCGCTGGCGCGCCTCCCAGATGCTGGGTCTTGAGACCATCCCCGCTCAGATCCGCTATCTTGACGACAAGGCGGCCCTGGACCTGATGATAACCGAGAACCTGCAGCGTGAGGATATCAGTCCCCTGGAGGAGGCCGAGGCATATGCCGCACTCATAGAGCATAACGGTTCTGTGGCAGAGCTGGCCGCCCGGTTCGGTAAGAGCGAGAAGTATATCCGCGGCCGCTTGTATCTGAATGATTTGACTGATGACCTCAAGGCCTGCCTCACCGACGGCCGTCTGCTGCTGTCAGCCGCCATCGAGCTGGGTAAGATGTCACCTGCCGCGCAGGATGAGTTCTATGATGATTACATCGAGAAGCCGGAAAAGGATAAGGCAATCATACCCGCTACCCTATCCAATGTCAGGCAATATCTGAAGAATGAGTCCAATGACCTGGATGACGAGCCGTTCCTTGAGGATGGTCCGGATGAGAAGTGGAACCGCAAGAAACCTCACTGCCAGCTGTGCGGCAAGAATTCATCCTCACAGCTCAGTCTGTTCTCCGAGCTGGCCGACGCTGGTCAGTGTCTTGACAAGGAGTGTCTTGACGATAAGCGTATGGCTTACGCGGCGCATGTGGTACAGTTCTGGCTACCCAACCTGCTGCCGGCAGGGCGTCAACCGGATGAGGGTGATATAGTTATCTATGATGACTCGCAGTACTACAGGGATGAGTTCAAGGCAAAGATTGCTACTATTAGGTCACTGGTCAAGTCAGCACAGGTTATCGGTACTAACTATAGTCGGATCTGGGACAAGACGGATAAGTGTCCCGTCGGAGCTTTCCGCGCCATATCACTGTCCGACCTCATTCAGGGCCGACCCTATATGTTGTTCTTCAGGGTTCCGCCTGTCAAGAGCCAGGAACCCAAGGAGCGCACGCACGATGATGTGTATAACTCACTGACCGAGCTCCTGGAAAAGCGCCAGCAGGAGATATATGACATATTGCTGCCGATGAGCCAGGCGGCGCTGGAGTCTTACTTCGCCACCGACGATGCTCAAGCTCTGCACCTGCCGCCGTTCCTGGAGGCCTTTGTGGTATATACAGTCGTCAATGATATGTCATATGGCTCATACAGAGGTATGGGGCTCTCTGATACTTCGCTGGATGCAATAGACCGCTATATGGATGAGGGTCACCGGCTGTCGGATGTGCTGCACGCCGCGCTGACGGACCGTATCAACAACGGCCGGTCATATCTCAGGCCCCGCCTGCTGGAGCTGGTGATGACCGGTGTCGCAGAGAGCGCCACGGCCGAGGTCACCGAGAAGATCTACGACAAGTATCAACCCAAGATAGACAAGCTCATCGCCGAGCTGGCTGAGATGGGATACGACCAATACAACCGCCCCCTGGAGCCTGAACCGGAGGGAGAGGATGAGTCGGATGATAATAACGAGTGATTATGGCACCGGTTAAGTTTAAAGTCTGGGATGTGACCACCGCCCTGAGCGGAAAGAACGGTAACACCAACCTGTCGTTCCTGTCGTTCCGGCCTACCGATGGCACGATACAGTTCAGCAGCTGCGCCGTACAGGTCATGGGCCTGAAAGATGACTCCAAGGTGGTGTTCCTGGAGTCTGAGGACGGAGCCTCACTGTTTGTGTGTGTGCATCCCGCCGGTCTGCCTCTCAGGACCAACAACAAACGTAATAAGTGGCGCATGAGTGCCGGTCTGTTTGTTCGACACATAGCGGAGCAAGCCGGCCAGACGCGTTGCTTCCGTGTCAGGCTGAGCCGTGTGCCGGAAGTGTTGCCGCAGAGTCAAGGCCTTCCGCGGTCAGCTTTCCGGTTATATGTTAACGAATTGAAGAAAAGTTAACATGAACAGTCTGACAGCACACCTGGTGCAGTTGGCATCCGAAGTCAGTGGCAGGGATGAGGAGGATATCATGGGCAAGAGGCGGCAGGTGCCGCTCCCTGCCTGCCGCTGGATGATAGGTGAGGTGTTGGTGAGTCGAGGCTGGCCTATCGCGACTGCCGCACGCGAATTGAATGTAACCCCCGCCACACTCAGACATGGCCTTGAGGAGCTTGCCACACTCAGGCATGACACCAACTGGGGATATGTGGTGGATATCGTCGAGAGGTTCCGGTCTCTCGTAGCCAGTGAGGCGTAGGGCCACCGTCACGGTGCAGGTTCGACACCTGCCACTGGCACAAGTGATAACAGCATGTTTGATGAGATGACATTCAAGAGTAAGGTCACCCATGAGCAGGCGGAGCATATCATTGATAAGCTCTACCTGCAGGAGTGCACACGCGGCGAATCTGTCTACTGGCAGTCATCTGCCTTCGGCAAGTTTGACGCTGTGCACGCTATCGTCGCTGACGGCAAGCTGACCATGCGCTTTTCATGTCATAAGCTATGGAGCAAGTGGGCCGGAGAGGGTCTTGACAACAGCCGGCCCTTCAGCATGACCGACGCTCTGGCCACCATCAGCGCGCTGCTGACCATGCTGCAGCTGCCGTCACATCAGGTGCGCTGCGACCGATTTGAACTGGGGCTGTCGATGAGTGTGCCGGATGATCCGCTGACCTACATCGCAATGATACAGTCCATCGGCGAGGGTACGCATAAGGAGTTCTTTGTTGATGCCAACTATCAGAAGGACCGGCAACGCACCACCCTGCGTGCGCGCACCTATAAGAAGGTCTTTAAGATATACGACAAGACATATGAGATGGAGCAGAAGGGCCACCAGACCGAGGGTAACATACTACGCATAGAGACCATCTACAAGCGGCAGTCCATGCCTTTGGACAACCTGCTGGCACCGGCTAATATCAGCCGCCTGCTCTCGCGGTTCTGGTCCGACTGGAGCAGCGTACAGTTTGTCCGTGATGTGGTGGGCTCCAAGGGCACCAAGGCCAGCCAGCTGGAGCGTGCCCGTGGTATTATGACGCAGGGTCTTGGCGAGTACCGCGACCGTCAGCGTAAGGAATACCTGGACCGCCGCATCAGTAAAAAGACCTGGGAGACCATACGTATGTTCTGTGACGCCTGGGAGGCTCACTGGCAGCATCTGTTTGTCATGGCTCCGGGACGTCATGAGAAGGATTATACACATATAATGAGTGAGACATATGCCTATGCACGCAGCTGACGACAAAAAAAAGCACCATATGGTGCGCGTATCACACACCGCTACAATAGTCTGTGGCGGCGATTTGCCCCGAAATTTAACGCGCTTTAACCAAAAAAGGCGCACATCGCACGCGCGCGTATGTATAAAGGAAACTTGTCTTATACTGCCCGAAAGGCAGCCAGGTACTGGCTGTGAGGGCAGAGTCTAAATCTGAACATCATGAGCAGGAGAGATAACAGGATAAGCGTGAGGTTGAGCAGCCGGACGCTGATGCAGCTGAGAGAGGTGAGCAATAAGACAGGCATCTGTATGTCCATGCTCATCCGTGCGTTCATCATCCGGGAGGTAGAGTCCTGCTATGACGAGAATGGTTATTACATCGGTCTGAGACGCAATGACAAGAGAAGTCAAGGTTAAGGCAAGCGCAGTCAGTGATGACGTACTCAAGAGGCTGTCTATGATGTATGCCCGTCTCAAGGATGAGTGTCGCACCCTGGCATCATCACGTAATGCCGGACCGAAAGACTGGGAGGATCTGATGCACGACTGCATCATAACTGTTGCCGCCGACAGGCGCGCTGTCCAGATGGATGATGTCAAGCTGCATGAACACTTCCTCTACCGTTTCAACATGATCATGTTTCAGAATATCATGGACTCCCGCCAGGAGAACCAGCATATATACGACTATCATGCCGACCATAAAGAAACTGCCCCGGAGGATTAACACTGCCACGCCTGACACTGAGCGCAGACGTGAGCGTCATGAGATATACGACACCCAGCGCTGGCGTACACTGCGCGACTGCAAGTTCGCCGACCAGCCGATATGCGAGAGATGTCTGGAGCGTGGCATTGTCACTCCTGCAGATGAGATACACCACCGCGTGAGTTTCATGAGCGTGCCGGCCGGCTCCGAGCGTATTGCGCTGGCATTTGATTACGATAATCTGATGAGTCTCTGCCGCGCCTGCCATCAGGATATCCACCGGGAGGGTGGGGGTCAAAATTTTATGCAAAAGTCGGATTAACCCCACACCGCAGACAACTTTGCACACGCGGCGAATTTGAGAATTTGATTTTGGAAATTGAAAAACGTGATTTCTCTCCGGTTCCTGTCCTTTTGACGCCTGCCCGCCCTCTGACGCGCAGGCGTTACTAACGTGTGTCGGACCTTTTTGCGGTACGCCCAAAAAGCCGCATGAAACGCTGCAAACCGGTCAAGGATGATATTATCAGGAGTGTGGGCGAGGTATCACAGACACGTGAGAAGCTGTGTCGCACCTTCGGCATCACACAACAGACGCTACGCAACTGGCGCGCTGAAGATCCGGAGTTTGACCGGGCGTTTGCCGAGGCTGAGGCTGGCTGTCAGGCTTGGGAGCGTGAGAGCTGGCAGAAATTCCTACACACCCTGGAAGGTCCGGCACTGGAATCCCTGCAGAAACTCATCAAGGGTTACAGCGTCTCTGTCACCAAGGATGTCTACAAGATTAAGCATCACGTCGACATAACTACCGGCATGTCACTCACCGACAAGTATCTGGTCGGTACTGAAACCCGCCGTATGCATGTCAAGCCGTCGCTGGCGGCCATCATGTTTGTCTTGACCAACATCGACCCCAAATACTTTGAACGATGAGTAAGAAGTTGATCAAGATAGACCCCAACTGTTGTGACTCATGCAAGAAGTTCATGCGTGCCGTACTGTCGCGTCTGGAGACGGCCGCCGAACCCTGTGACATGGGAGCGCTGCATATGCTGATGGTCAGCTATGACATGTACTGTAAGGCCAGCGAGCAGCTGATATGTGAAGGTCCTGTTGTGGAGGATCGCCGTGGCAACAAGACTCCGCACCCGGCCATTGCACTTACTAAATCCTACTGGACGCAGGTGCTCACCTGTATGCGCGAGCTGGGTCTTACCATACGCAGCCGTGAGCGTATCAAGGCGCTCACACCGCCGGTATCCAGGGATAACCGGTTGTATGAGTTCCTTAATGACCGCACCGATGGAGATATGGGATAAATACTGTCAAGATGTTCTTGACGGTACCATACCTTCAGGACTGTGGATGCGCCGTGCCGTCGAGCGGTTTAACCGGCAGCGTGCCGATGAGCGGTATGTGTTCCGTCCGGCAGCCGTCCGCCGTGTGGTCAAGCTGTTCGGTCTGTTCCGTCACTTCGAGGGCTCTGCCGCCGGTAAACCGTTTGTTTTGGAGCCGTGGCAGCAGTTCATCATAGCAGCCGTCTACGGTCTCTATTACAGGGACACCGGTCTGCGCCTCATCAACAAGGTCTATCTGGAGGTGGCCCGTAAGAACGGCAAGACCGCCTTCGCTGCCGGTCTCTGTCTGCTACACCTGGTAGCACTGGGAGAGGCTGGCCCCGAGGTCTATCTGGCTGCCAACAGCCGTGATCAGGCTATGCTTGCCTATAAGTTTGTCAAGAACTTTGCGCTGGATCTGGACCCGCGTGGGGAGATGATGGGTGTGCTACGGCGTCAGATTGTGTTCCGTCCGGTCGAGGGTCAGCTGCGTGTCGTAGCCGCCGACTCCACCAAGCTGGATGGTCCTAACCCCAGCATGTTCTTGCTCGACGAGTTCCATGCCGCACGTGACACGAGCATGAAGGATGTACTGCAGTCCGGTCAGGGTATGCGTGAGTCACCCATGCAGATAATCACAACGACTGCCGGTTTCAACAAGCTCTCGCCATGTTATGTACACCGTACCACCTGCACGGAGATCTTGAGCGGAGCCAAGACCGACGAGCGTCAGGCTGCGTTTATCTTTTCTCTGGATGACGGTGACGACTGGAGAGACCCCAAGGTGTGGGCTAAGAGCAACCCCAACATAGGTGTCACGGTCCAGGAGCAATTTCTTGTCGACCAAATAACGTCGGCCGTCAATAACGGAGCAGAGGAGGTGGGTATACGTACCAAGAACCTCAACCAGTGGGTCGACGCTCAGACCGTCTGGATACCGGACCATTATGTGGTCGAGTCGGTTGAACAGCGCCCGCTCTCTGACTTCAAGGGTTGTGATGTGTGGGCCGGTGTGGACCTCTCCAGCACCAGTGACCTGACCTGTCTGGCTCTGATGGTGCAGGATGGTAACCTGTACCGGTGGTGGCTGCGGTTCTATCTGCCGGAGGAGTCTCTGGTGGAGGCACGGTTCCGTCAGCTGTACGGTGAGTGGCGGCGTGAGGGCTGGCTGGTGGTTACTCCGGGTAACGTGGTGGACTATGACTTCATCCTGAATGATCTGCGCGACCTGACCCGCGACATGTACCTCATGGGTGTGGCATACGATGCGTGGAACGCTACGCAGTTTGTCATCAACGCCACCGATGCCGGTCTGCCGATGGAACCCTTCAGCCAGACGCTGGGCGCCTTCAACCGGCCGACCAAGGAGTTTGAGCGTCTGATGCTATCCGGCCGTGTGCGCCTGGATAACAACGGCATCACCCGCTACTGCATACGTAACGTGGTGCTGGCCCGCGATCGTAACGGCAATATCAAGCCGAGCAAGCAGTTCGCTGAGCGTAAGATCGACGGAGTGATAGCCATGCTTGAGTCACTGGGCGTCTATCTGGCGTCACCGCGATTCCAGGGGCTGTTGTGACACGTCCGACACATGTGTGGTTTGGGATAAAAGAAACGACGATATGAAATTATTTGGTTTGGAGATACGACGTGCTGGCAAGGCCGAGCTGTCCGATGTGACCGCATACGGCGGGTGGAACGGCATACAGCTGGCCAGCCGCAGCAACAGCATGCTGCTGTCGACCGTATACCGGTGCGTGGATCTCATCAGTGACACCATAGCCATGCTGCCTGTCAAGATATACAGTGTGGATGGTGATGGTTACAAGAAGGAGGCGAAGTCTCATCCGCTGTGGTACCTGCTGGATTATGAACCCGCTGAGAACACCGACCGCTTCACGCTCATGAAGGTGCTCACAGCTTCAGCATTACTCCAGGGCAACGGCTATGCGTACATAGAGCGTGATGCTGACGGTATCAAGCCTGTACAGGTCCGGTTCCTGGACGCTCATCAGGTGCAGGTGTGCTACATCAAGGATAGTGACGGTGTGCAGCACCTCCGCTATCTGGTAGTGGGTCTGAAGGAGCTGGTCGAGCCCTGCGACATGTTACACATCAAGAACTTCAGCTATGACGGTGTAGTGGGTGTGTCCACCCTCACTCATGCCCGCCAGACGCTGGATATCAGCACTGCCAACGAGGAGGCTACCGCCAACTACTTCAGTGCCGGCCAGAAGGTGACGGGCGTGCTGACATGTGAGGGCGCACGTCCTACAGAGGAACAGGTTAAGGATATCTACAAGCGCTGGGAGGAGCATACACGCAAGCAGGGTGGCCTGCAGGTCATACCGGCATCCATGAAGTATCAGGCTATCAGCATCAACCCCAAGGACAGCCAGATGCTGGAGTCGCGCCAGTTCCAGGTGATTGATATCTGCCGATTCTTCAGCGTCTCTCCGGTCAAGGCCTTCGACCTGAGCAAGTCCAGCTATTCCACCGTCGAGGCTACGCAGTTGCAGTTCCTGACCGACACCGCGATGGCGTGGATCTCCCGCTTCGAGCAGGAGCTGAATCGTAAGCTGCTCACTCCATCAGAGCGCGGCAAGTATATCATCGAGCTGGACACCACCGTCCTGCTGCGTACCGATAAGAAGGCGCAGGCCGAGTACTGGCGTGAGATGTTCAATGTGGGTGCTGCTACGCCTAACGAGATACGTCAGAAGTCCAACCTGCCGCGTATAGACGGTGGTGATGACGCCTTCGTGCAGGTCAACGTGCAGCCCCTCAAGAAAGCCGCTGCCGGAAGTGTAGTCAAAAGTGTCGGACAGGGGAATGGTTAATGTAAAAAGTTCAGAGATGGAAGATGATAAGAAAAAAGAGATACGCTGCATCACCGAGCCGGTGACGCTGCGTGCTGCCGAGGATAGCCGTACCGTCGAGGGATACGCCGCTGTCTTTGACCGTAGCTCTGACCGCCTTGACTTTGAGGAGGTCATCGAGCGTGGTGCCTTTGACGGCGTGATCGAGAGCTCCGACGTCATGGCACTCCTTAACCATGATATCAGGCGTGGGCTCCTGGCCCGCAGCCAGAACGGCAAGGGCACCCTCACCCTCACGGTTGACGCCAAGGGTCTGCGTTACTCCTTCGAGGCACCCAAGTTCGCAGCCGGTGACGAGCTGGTGGAAAATGTGCGTCGTGGTGATGTCAAGGAGTCATCCTTTGCCTTCACCGTAGAGAAAGACACCTGGGAGAAGAAATCCGACGGCACCTGGAAGCGTACCATCCATAAGATCGGTCGTCTGTATGACGTGTCTCCGGTCTATGCCGCTGCCTATTCGCAGACATCGGTCTACATGCGCGGCAAGGAACTGGCCGAGGAGGCCATAAGGAAGGCTGAAGGTGAGATGCCCGACAGCTATTATGAGAACCTGAAATCCAAGTATAACATCTAACAACAAGAGATTATGCCAAAAGAGAAATCATCTGTAGAGCTGCGTCAGGAGCATAAGGACCTGCGCGCTGATTCACAGTCCATCATCGATAAGGCCCATGGCGAGAAGCGCGGCCTTACCCCCGAGGAGACTGAGAAGTTGAACGGTAACCAGCTGCGTATGGCTGAAATCACCCTGGAGCTGGAGAGCCGCAGTAATCAGTCCGTCAAGCCCGAGCATAAGCCCGAGGAGCGCGGATTCTCATTCATCAAGGCTATCCGTGCTACCATGGAAGGTACCGCACAGGAGGAGCCCGAGAGCAAGATGCTGGCACGTGGTGCCGCTAATCCCAACATCCAGGAGACCGGCCAGCTGCATATCCCATTGTGCGACTCACGCTCTGTCATCGGTGCCGCCGCAGGTAAGTCTGCCGGTGCCATCCTCGACGAGAGCATGGGTATGGTTCTGCCTCTCTCACAGAACCTGGTGCTGGCACAGGCCGGCGCACGTATCCTCACCGGTCTGCGCGGTGATCTGAAGTTCCCCGGCCTGAGTGCAGTGACCGTACTTTGGGACGCTGAGAACGACGCAGCTGCCGACGGCGGTGGCTCGCTGTCTAACGCACTGGCTCTGTCGCCCAAGCGCCTCACCGCGTATGTTGACATCAGCCGTCAGCTCCTCATCCAGGAGAACGAAAACGTGGAGGGTTACATCCGTGAGCTCATTGCTCAGGCTGTAGCCGAGAAGCTGCAGGCCACCATCCTTGGTAAGGCTGCAGCCGGTGACGGTCCTGTCGGTATGTTCTATACCGCCCCCACCCTCAAGGGTGTCATGGCATGGCCCAAGATTGTCGACATGGAGACCGCAGTCAGTGAGGCTGGCGGCCTGAAGGGCAACCTCACCTACATCCTGCACAGCAAGCTGTACGGCATGGCCAAGACCTTGCCCAAGACCGCATCAGGTGCAGGCGGCCTCGTCCTGGGTAACGATGGTCAGAACCTCCTGAACGGATATAAGGTTCTCTCCACCGGTAACGTGGCCAACGAGCTCAATACCAGCTCAACCTCAACCGCCAACACCAACGGTTACGGTGCTCTGTTCGGCAACTTCGCCGATATGATCATCGGCAACTGGGGTAACCTCGACATCACCGTGGATAACCTCACACAGGCTACCAAGGGTGCTGTCCGTCTGGTGCTCAACAGCTACTGGAACTATGGTGTAACCCGTTCCGGTTCGTTCAAGACCGCCGCTTTGTCTTTGTCATAAAAGATTTTCCAGGGCCGGAGCAATTGGGTTTGCTCCGGCTCACTATATTATGAAGTACGTTGTTTTGGAAGATATCAAGAGGCAGGTCGTACAGGACTCTGATGTGGATGACATCATCCTCACGACTATCGGTGACGCCGCGGAGGACGCCACCGAGCGTCATCTTGGGCGACCTCTGAGTGACTGTATAGGTTCTGACGGCCAGCTGCCGCCCGCTCTGCGTCAGGCTATCCTGATGCTCTGCTCGACACTGTATAACGACCGCGAGAGTCAGACACACACGCAGTCACACGTCAACCCCGCATACGAGGCTTTGATAGGACCCTTCCGTCAGTATTGAGCTATGGACGCAGGCAGGCTGAGACATATGGTAAGTATATGGCGCAACGCCGGTGGGCGCGACCAGTACGGTGATCTGCAGGAGCAGTGGAACTGTATCGGTCAGTGCCGTGCCGAGCGTAACGTGCAGAACAGCCGCCGTGCCGTCACATCAGGAGAGGTCTGGTACCCGCGTGCCGCCGTGTTCAAGATCCGTCTGGGTCATGACATAACCACTGGTGACCGTGTGGTCTCAGACGGAGTGTGGTATGACGTCATCAGCGTCACCACCGATGAGGTCAGGGAGAGATGTATAACAGTTAACGCCGAGATGCACAATGAGTGAGGCCGTCATACAGGTAGACACCCGTCAGGTGGAGGCTTTGTTCGATAGGCTCGAACCCAAGCAGCTGCGCTCCGCCACCCGTTCTGCTTTCAACAGGGCGGGACGTGTTATGGTCAACGCAGCCAAGGCCGAGTATCGGTCCATGTTTCCCGGTTCCGTGTATTACAAGGACATTCACATGAAGGCCTACCGCTCCGGCAAGGGTGTCATGGTGGATCTGTATTATCTCAAGAACCACGCCAAGGGCGACCCTCTCTATAAGTCGTATGTGCTCCGGATACTGGAGGTCGGCAACTACAAGACCGCCCGCCGTTCAAGGGGTAACTCCAAGAACGGCTCACGCGCTGACCGTGGCAAGATACGCGCATACCATTTCTTCCAGCAAGGCACGGAGTCTGTGATACAGCAGGTTAACAGCCAGTTCACCGCCAACCTGGAGCAGGCTATGAAAAAACAGATAGAAAAAGAATCATGAGCAGGGAGAATGACATACAGATACCGCTGACTGTACGCACGGTAGGTAAGTGGCTCTACAGTCAGCTGTCGGGTGATGATGCCGTAGCCTCACTGACATCAGGACGTATCTGTCCGTTCATCACTCGCGAGCCGCAGCAGCTGCCGTGGATAGTATGGGACAACGTAGAGATAGACTGGGACCGTGACAAGGACTCCAATGACCCTACGACCGCCAGTGCGGTCATAATGTGTGCCGCCGCCACAGCTGACGCGTCATATGAGCTGGTTGATGCCGTGATAGGTACACTCAATGACAGGGACAGCTGCCGCGTCACCCATATCAACGCATACTGGCAGGAGGGTGTGGGTGTTATCCAGGAAATAAGTGTAACGATTGATCTATATTGAACGATATGACAAAAATTAAAGGTAAGGAAGTACGCCTGCTGCTGGGTACCGGCGATAGCGTCAACAAGACGATAGCAGGCAGCAAGAGTCTGAGCGTCAGGCTCACGACTAAGTTTGACGAGGACCGTGACAAGGATGTGCCTGACGGTCCGTACCGTGTGGCTTTATGGGTCGAAATGAGCGGCACCCTATCAGGTAAGCTAAGGAACCCATCGACCAATCAGCTGTCTCTGGCGGATCTGGAGACCATCTGCATGACAGGTAAGCTATCCGGGCTGGATGTCAAG
>Ga0310697_10001198_pt1 | contig 31386 bp, 28 predicted proteins | sample 172DNAGHGlowgp2_FD_203883 | JGI IMG/M metagenome (GOLD analysis project Ga0310697, IMG submission 203883) | Sheep rumen microbial communities from Palmerston North, Manawatu-Wanganui, New Zealand - 1728 DNA GHGlow gp2 (v2) (version 2) | ecosystem: Host-associated > Mammals > Digestive system >... | reverse complement strand
ATACCAACTGTTCATTAACAATAAGGTGATTCATGAGAAATAGTTTATTAAACTGTTGCTATTTTGTGGCCTTTGTGAATCTGTATGTTTTCTCCATTTCACGGATCCGCTCAATGTTTGTGACCTTGTTCGTGTTAATTGCTTTTTCAGAGGCTGGAATAATCTGGTTGGCCATAATAGAGGGACGCATTTCTTTGACAATTTCTACAAAATCTGAGAAACGTACTTTTAATGGTAATGAAACATGTTCATTAGCGTCGACTGATTTGCAATATCTAATGTAAGTTTTCTCAATTAATTGGTTTGCAACACTTTCGATCTCTGCACCTGAAAAGCCGGTCGAAAACCCATCATTAGTATTCTGGTTTACTCCATCCGCAGTCATGGTTTTAATCACCTCCATAAAACTGTTATTTACATTGTTGTCAGAGATGAACTCTGAAAAATCATACACGTCACTTGTTTTTGATCTCAAAAAACCATAACGACCCAATTTTGCTTTCATAATAGCCGTTCGTTCTTCGATATTCGGAAAATCCACAAAATAGACTTCATCAAAGCGCCCTTTACGCATGAATTCCGGACGCATTACGTCGTTAGCCGTTGCAACTATGTAGACAGCTGTCTCCCTTTCTTGCATCCATGTGAGGAACTGTCCCATTAACCGTTGAACCAACATGTCATTGTCTCCTCCACCAGCACCAGCACCAGCAAAAGCCTTTTCCACCTCGTCAATCCATAGGACGCATGGGTGTGCGGTCTCTGCAGTTTGCAATGCCCTGCGCAGGTTTTCTTCACTCATTCCGACATATTGTCCCATGAGACGATTAACATCTAGACGTAGTAGTGAAACTCCAAATTTTTGTGCCACGGATTTTGCAATCATGGTTTTGCCGCAACCCGGCATACCGATAATTAGAACGCCTTTGGGAATCGGAATATTAAAGCGCGACTTGTCTTGTATTTCGTTTAGCCTTCTGAAAAGAAATGATTTGTTGCAAAGATCCTCTTTGAGCTTCTCCAATCCCCCGATTTCGTCAAAACTAACATTAGTATCAACGACCTCAATAATACCACTTTTTTTGACAATCCGTTGTTTTTCACGCAAAGCCATTTTAATTGAATTGTTGCCCAACTTGCAACTATTCGGATTAATTGTGATCGTCCTAAGAATTTGATCAACTTCATACAGGTGAAGACCCATCAATGAATGTGTCATTTCCTCATAGAATTGCTCCTCACTTTTCCCTCTTCTCGATACGGAATCTGCAACTGGAAAGAGGTCAACCCTTGAGCGTATTTCCTCTTCAGTAGGGTTGGGATATTCTATCATGGTGCAGATTTTTTCAATACCGTAAGGCAATGCGGAAACAGGCATCGGTGATATAATGACAATTGTGTAAATTGGCATCTTTGTATGATAGTCTCCGTGTTTGTATTTGGCAGCGAATGTCTGTAAAAGAGTCTGAATGGAAGTATTCCCTAACGCGTCCTGCTGCAAATTCTTAAAAAGGAATACTCTTTCTTTATCTATGTCTTTGGCATCGATAATGCACTCTAGCCATGAGTCTAGTTGTTTATATGCTTTATAATAATTGTCACGGATTTCACTCTTGTCGGAAAAATTGACGATACCCCTATTTAGATTATGCTCTACAATACATTCTGTGGAATCCATTATTCTCGATACGGCAGATTTAATCTCTAGGTCTATTTGCTCGTAGTCGAAATGTGGAATATAAACTATTGGCGCACTAAGGAGAGCCGCCTCAAGCTCTTTTTGAAATACACTGATATTCATATTGCCATTATTCTTTTTAAATTAAAAAATGCGATTTGCCACTATCTTTTTCCCTTACATCACTTATCATTGGACATTCTGATTATCCTTTTGTAAATACCATTGAGCCAAATCGTCAATTGTTGATTGGTATTTCGATTAATGTGAGGTGTTTATATTTTATTTTCAGTTCTCCTTTTTCAAGATTGATGAGAGGAAAAGCCACCTCCAATAAAGTATTTGTTGCTACATTTAGATACAATTCGGCTTCGTATTCTTGTCTGGAAAACTGAGGGAATAGGGGTAGTCTTTTAACGGAGGAATCCATAATTCCCTTTACCATTAGGCCAAGCGTTACGGCAGCAATACAAGCCATTACTTTATCCTTTTCCTCTCCTGTTTTTGAGCTCTCTAATGCTTTTTTGATAGTATCTGCGACAATAGGTGGGACACCAGAAGACAGTAGTGGCATCATAGGCGAAGGAAGCGAATTAGGAAACTTTGATTTGCCATTATTGTTATTCAAAAGAAACTGTAGTTTATTCAAGTCCTCAGGTGACAGTATTTTTGAAAGATCATTAGGTGAGGGGGGCTTTTCTCCTTTTATTGGATTCGGATTATTGTTTTCTTTTTGACGATATTTCTTAAGCAACAATGTCAGTTCGAGTTTTTCATTGACTGGCCTTGTAACTTTAACGACAGCACTAATCTTATGTTGCAAATCATCCTTGATGATAATCTCATCCTTAACAATGTCTCTACCATCCAAACGCAAACCCATCAACACAAAATTACTGGATAAGTCAGGGGGATCAACGTCAGAATTAATTTGAAAAATATCATATACGGATTGTAATATTTCGGTGTCTGACAGTGAATAATCAATTGCATTTAGTTTGCCAACCATCATAGCTGAGTCAACATCGAAACATGTTGTCAACCACTGCTGGATTTCTCCGTCAACAAGGTTGTCGATAAGATTCATTCGAAACTCATCATCTTCTTTATATTGGATTATTATATCCTTTAGTTCTTTTGTTGATTTTATATATCTTAAGTCAAGAATCATATTGATTATGTCTTTTGACGAGCATCGATTGCCAATTTATTTTGAGAATTTATTGAATGAATACTGATTAGACTGTTCAAGTAATAAATACTAAAGCCTATACCCACAAACTGGACATTTCTCCAAATCCTTTTCTACGGCCTTCTTGCACATCGGGCAAATCTTGCCGGAATGGGCGGAGAGAATACGGTCGTATTCACCTCCTTCCACCCATTTGATAAGTTCATAGGCTCTCATAACTGTCCAAGGGTGAGTGTCGTCGAGGATAGAAATATTGCGGATTATCTTATCGATGGTGTCACCATACTTGGACATAAATTCTTTGGCTTGCTCTGCAAAAACATGTGGATTGGCAGTATTGAAATAACGCTTGGGTATTCCAGCCATCTTCATAATTGCAGACAGGGCAGCATCCAGGTCTTGACAAACCAACAAACCTGCACGATCAGCGGTAAATTCAGACATCCGGTACCAGTAATTCAATGCCAACTGGAGCGGAAGAGCCAGTTTCCCAGCTATCACTGTATTGGCAACTATCTGTGAGAAAAAGTTAACAATAACATGATACAAAACGTGTCCCGATTTGATATGGCCCGCCTCATGTCCGATAACATAACATAATTCAGGGTCACTCATCAAGTCAACAGCACCCGACTGTATCACCATGATTGTGTTGTCTTTATATCCTGTAGTATAGGCGTTGATTCCGTACGACCATTGGGTATAAATCTCTGGCAAACGGTCGATGTCCAGTGTCTCAGCGGTTTCTCTAACCAGTTTATACAATTCTGGACAAGATTCCTTTGTTACATGAAAGTTGCTACCACACAACTCTATTACATGCCAGCGTATGGTTGTCCAGTTCAACACAAAATTCATTACCGTATCGAATCCCGGAACCTTGCGAAGAGCCTCTAATGCTGCCCTGTCAAAAGGGTGTTCGTATTCGTTAGATTGCAGATTGATGAGCGTCTGTTTCATGGTTTAAGGAGTTTGTAGGTTTTATATCCAAAGAAGAGTGCTGTCAAAAGAAGGATTATCCAAGCAAGAATGTAACATTTTGTGATTATAAGGATAAAGAGTAACAAACAGAAAATGGTTCCAATTATCCAAACCATCTTCTTCCATCTCGACAAAGTCTCTTTTGTAGTGTTCAGTTCTGATGTGGTTTCTACCGCAGCATAACGTAGACGAGAGTTCTCATCCTCCAAATCCTTCAGTTTTGCCGTCAGCGATTCCATATCATCCGTATTCTCCGTTTTTCCCCCTTTTATAGGTATTGGCTTTACAAAACCCTGGGTCTTTTTTAATTCAATCACAGTCATCCTGCGCTCCACTTCTCGAACCTCTTCTGGTAGCTGCAATTCGGTAATAACTTTCGATGTGACCTTTTCGTCAGTCCCGAAATTATCCGACATGGGAACGAAGAAAAGAACAGTACCTTTTCGTCCGCGTATGCGTAGCAGTTTCGAGTCACCCTCATAATCACATGGCACTTTACCTTGTTCAACGATAGCAGCCAACTTGTCACCATCAAAATGCAACCCGCCACGAAGGTCGAACATATTAGCAAAATCATTTTCAAATTTTTGCAGATTATTGGCGATACTAATAGTCATCCTATCCATCACATCTCGGTCTTCTGTATCTCCAATGAATTGTAAAGCGCAACTGATGGGACGATTATCGGTATCGAGTCCGTGTCCAGGTATTTCTTTTATAAGCAGGCTTATTGTTTTTTCGTCCAAATAACGGTAGAGCAGCTTCACTCCCCCTTGATTAAAATATCGGTCTGCTAACGGGGGAAAGCCATAGCTGTTCTCAGCAGACACCACTTGTGTCAGTTCTTCATGTGCGTTACCCTCAATGCGGAATGTCTTAAAACCGCCATAGGAATATTGACAATAATATCTTATCATGGCTTTAATGCTTTTATTGGATTACTTATTATATTTTCTTGAATCCATCCCCACTTGTCTTTATCATGTGGCGGTCTTCCAGTTTATTGATCAGTTGGCTATAAGCAGCAAGATATCTGCCAAAAGGTGGAGCCCATAGTTTTTTCCACCAGCGATTCCACCATGGGGCACTGTTGACCGCTTGTTGTTCGCACAGAACAGCCTTCTCTTCTTTCTTGACTAAAAAACGGAAGATGTGCAAGGCTGGTTGCTCACATCGTGCAGGGGCAAATCCTTTTCCGTTGACCACATACCAAGAGAGTGGAATTTGCGTATAGTCATACTTGAGGCTCTTGTCTGGCTCCGACTCTACCATACTTACCGATGAAGGAGACAATATCTCACCATTTTTCAGCATGATTTGACCTGTCACTTCGTTTTTAGAGCATAGTTCACCCGTGCGGTCGTGTTCGTTGCGGAACATGCGGTAGCCATCCAACAATTTGGAATGCTCAATTCCTCCCGCTGTCTCGATAGGCATCACCCAAATATCGACAGCATTGTGGGCTGCCCAGGTATTGATAAGTTTTTTGTAAGCCTGGCAGACCCTGTTTGTAACATCATCTCCATGTCCGTTTTGTGTCCATTTTTCGCATTTCACAGGACACAGAATGATGAGTTTACGATCAATTTCCTCATTTTCTATCTTGATATTGGCCAATAGACTGGTGATTTCCTCCGTTCTGTTCCATACTGTATTGATATTCTCGTTGATGTCCTGCATCAGGTATGGTGTATCGATTGCCACCACAAAGACATCACTTTGCGAAACCAGTTCCTTCACCCTGCTGTGATAGGAGCTAGTGACCTCCATTGACTCTCCCTGCACATCCACAAATTCGAAATAGACATCCGAGGCACCTTTAATCTGTGATTTTAGGTTGTAATGGCCCTCTTTCAGTGTAGGTGTCATATCTACCAGAAAGTGGCTGTTCCGCCCCATATTCCTACGTTGCTTGAGGTAGTTGTCAATTTCTATACGTTTGGCATTCAACGACACATCATTCTGCGAATAGACGGTCTGGTCGGTAATGGAGAACAACTCGGTATTTTGGTCAAGAGCATATACGATAGAGGCAAGAATAGACGATTTTCCACTGCGTCTGCCCCCGAGCATTAATATTTTGTGTGCCATTATTTTAAAGTTTAAAGGTTATCGGTTAAAGGTTAAAGATTCTTCTTTGGTTGAGGCTATTTACAATATTTGAATAGGTCTGCTCCGCACTCTACCTTGTATCCTGGCAGGTCGGTTTTTCGGTGTTTCTCCATCTGGAGTATCTCGTCGAACAAAGCCTCGTCACTATCGAAAAGGCTGTATATAGATGCAAACATCTTGTCGATGAAACTTCTATCTTTTTTGCCACGCTCATACTGCGCAGCCAAGAAGGAAAGCATGTAATAGAGCGGCTGAACACAGAAGGCAGGATTATACTTGGGATTGTCGCCACGGAACCGGTATATCGCCTCTTCGGGATATCCATTGTCATTCATTGCCACTTTGCCAAGCAATGTCTTCTTGAACTGGCTAAATTCCACATCTCCTAATGTCAGTATAGGTGTTACCGCGCACGCCACCTTGTCGGAAGCTTTGAAATGGGCAATCAGGTCTGAATACACCTCTTCTACACGAGCCAAAACCTCGTCCATTCGGTTCTCATAGAAATACCTCTCGCATTTCAAAGGAACAAACAGGACCAATTTCTCCCCGTTCTGCCCCTGCTTCTTGAAGAAGTCCGTTATTGCCGAGGGACGATTCTTTAACTCGCAGAATCTTCCCTCGTATTCCATTAAGTGTGGAGTATCAATTGCGATAAAGACAGCCGCGGAATCATTGATGAACTTAATCACCTCACCGGGACGATCCAATACATACTCTCCAGGAAAGTCTTTTATTTCCAAATCAATGCGCGGCTCTTTGCCTTTCAATCCAAAGGCAAAGTCAAATGTGTTCACAGTCGAGGTGGCTGCAAGACCTGCGGCAGGCTTATCAGTGATTTCCTCTCGGTTAGCGAAGATGGCATTCAACTGATGTTTCTTATCGGTCAGTTCGGCCAAAGTGTCACCCTCGGCACGCAGCAGCAGGTTGGTCGCCAAACCAAGATTTTCCTGTGTGTCGTTGAATATTGCAGTGAGTATGGAGGTCTTGCCCACGGCACGTGGCCCCATCATACACACCTTCATTGGAATGCACGGTACCGCCCGCTGTTTGAACGAATCAACAGCATTGTCTATCACCTGTTTCGCATCATCAAACAGTTTCATGGCTATTCAATTTTTATGATGAACAATTCTTTTGCCCTCTTGCTGTTCAAAGCATCACAGCAGTCGTTCAGTTGTCCGAGAGCCATTTCCTTACTGGCCACATTCTTGAACTCCTCTGGCCAGATGGCCGGGGCGTTCTCCCTGTAGAAATTTTTCAACTCACGTTGACCCTCTTTCTTGAACACGAGTCGGTCGTTGAGTTTGCGTATTCTGGCACGGAACGAGTGGTACGGAATAATCAGCAACTCTTGTATCCCATCAAGCAGGTCGTCTGCCACTATAGGTATTGCATTCTGGAGCGTCTGCTCGATGTCGAATACAATATCATCATCCGACAAACCATTGAAGTCCGGCATAACAAACTTGGAGTTTTGTGGATAATAATCCAAACAGGCCAATGCATTGTCCACTTTGAATTCCAAAAGACCTTCGATGTTAAGTCGGTATTCGGTAATATCTCTTATGGCTTCAACTATCAATGGATAGCCTGACATCTTTTCCTCCATCAATGCTTCCATCCATGAAATAGGATTGCCTGGCATTTCTCCCTGAATAGGAATACGTTTCATGCGGCCACCCTTGTCATCACCAAGCACATCGCAGACCTCTTTCTTGAAATCGTCCTGAAGGTTGACGATGGTGCTTCTATTGATTTCCTCAAACTCGTCACGAATCACAGCTCGCAGGTTGTCGGCATAGTATAGATATACGTTGGGAGCATGACCTTTTTCGCCGCCAGAGGTGAGACGGTGCCTTATTTCATCCTGGGTAGGACAATGGGATGCGATATTGCGGATGATGGATTTTACGTTATCGCTTATAGCCTCGCATTTGGCTGTTTGGTCAGCATATTTGTCCATCAGGGATTTCAGCTCGCGTGTCAGCCCAAGGTTGTCCTCGTACAATTCATCAAAAAGGCCACCGGTTTGCAGACTCTTTCTGAATCCGCCAGAAAGTACATTGTTTACTTTGGCACAGAGGTCAAAATATTTCTGAAAACAATCCGTAAACTGGTCGTTGGCTGCTTTCATCAAGTTGTTGTCGACATTTTGCAGATTTTCGGTGAGGAAGTTCAATAATGGAAGCAGCAGTTTGTCACGAACATCAGATTCATTGGCGCAGTTGGCCATCATCAAGGCGGCAAATTTCTGAGCTCCGCTGGCCTGTTTCTTTTGGAAGGCATCGAGAAGCAGTTCTCCGGTCTTCACATTATTCAGATCCTTGCAGGCATTGATAACATAGAAGAGCCAGTATTCGAGGCCGCTGTTACCTAGGGTTTTTGCCAACATGTCATACAACTGGTCGTCCTCATTGCGTATACCATCACGTTGGGCATCGGGCTTTCTGACCACGATAGCGGCATCACTGTCGTTGACCAATGTGTCGAGCATCTTTTCCTCCAGGTTCAGCGAGGTGTCGCCCAATCCAATCGTATCCACAAGCATCACCTTACCAACATCCTTGGTCGGAAACTGGGTGTAGATAGTCACCTCCTTCACACCGAGGTAAGCGTAGTAGTGCTCCTGGGGTTTGCCCGTGGCATATTGGGCCACATAATAGCGAATTTCTGACTTCTTCTTGTCTTTTTCAGTTCCGAGGTCACCACTATACTTATCATAGTGTTCTACATACTTGCGAAGCTGACCAAGCAACGACTCTTGTGTTGTAGTACTCACAGTGATGCTATCCACTGGGATGTGTGGGATCTGTGATGCGGTACCGACAGATAGGTGCTTTGCGCCAATCTTTTCGAGGTAAGCGTTTACTTGTGAGACAATCTCCTGTTCGGTATAGAACTTGATGTGGGCGTAAGTCTCTCCTTTTGCATTGGCGATGGTCGATTTCGCTCCGGTGCAGTCTCCACCGGTGTCAGCGGGGATGATGTCGTTCTCCACGCCGCTAATGGACTGAAGCAGACGGCTTTTGCCCTGACCAGCACGACCTACTACGCTGATGTTGATAGTCTCGCGATTGAACCGTTTTTCCAGACGGTCGCATTCCGCCAAGCACTTCTGCAGCTGCAGAATTGTTGCTGATGGGTCTGCCAGTTCAATCTTCTGTTGCAGTGTCGGGTCTTCTATCGACATGGTGTAGTACTCTCCACGACAGCCATTGATTTGCGACAGCATGTTCTCACGCAGCGCCTCATACTCCTGCAAAGTCTGCTTCAGTTCATTAAAGAACGCCTTTTTCTTCATAATCACTTCGAGGTGTCCTTTCCCCTCAAAGTCATTCCGACCAATCCGCCGGTCAATGATTTCATTGATTTTATCTGTGATTGACATAATAAATGTTGCTTTTAATAAAATAGTCGTAAACGACAAAATTGTCCGTTTAATTATTCATGAAAAATACGTGTTTTTTAAGCGAGTAGCTTCTTCTTGAATTTCAAGTAGCGTTTTCTTCCCATAAATAACTCTATATTTAGGAATATTTATCACAGAATTAATGCAAGAAGATGCCATATATTTATCGCCTCTTGCCAAATGAAAATAGGCTTTTAATAAGTATACCGCACCTGTGGTGAGTTCCTTCCCATATTCGGGTGATGGCGGTAGATTTAATAAATCAAGCATTTCGAGTGCAGTTTCAGGAACATAAGGAACATCTGCATATGGCAATAATTCATTGACCTTTTCTATGACAACTTTTGATTGCCCAGAAAATGATAATGAATCATATAGTTTGGAAAATATTTTTATATATTGAGTATCCATTCATTCTAACCTTTAATCATTTTCAGGCTTTTTCCAATTGGCCACTGTAATACTGATTTACAGTGGGATAAGAATTTTATGTCGTTCAAAAGAGCATTTTTATTTTTAAAACAGCTCATTTCCATAAAAGTAAAATCTTCATTAACAATTTGAGACAACAACTCTATGGTATAGATAGCAAGCTCCATTGATTTATCCACAATACTATTAAAATCATCCAAGTAAAAAGGCATTGTTAAAAGCCATTTTCCTTCCTCATGAGAAAAATATGGTTTACCTTCTTTTTTTTCATGATTGATTGATGCATTAATGGATTCTATTAACAAAGGAGTTCTGTGAGAAACGATATTTCGGTATAGTGGCTCTAGTTGGTTATACCTGTTGGTGATAATATCAACCGATAAACCCGAATCCATCTCAATAGCAGAAAAACCTGATGGGCCTTCCGAATATTGAAACATATTCGTATAAAATTCAATATCTTCTAATTGGATTCCCACGCCCATTGAGTACTGCAATATTTGCGTTTTTATTTTAATTTCGCCCTGAGGCAAATAATTTGGTTGTTTGTTTATTGATTCCATAGTTTACTGATTTTTTTATCAAAAATATTACAAAGAAATTTGAAAAGTTAACGCACTCGTATTATTCAATTATAACATAATATAGCACTTGTCAGGCAACTCTATATCTTTGATTTCCATAGGCTCTAATCGACAAAAAAAATTCTTCTCTCGATTAATAATGAGAACTTTATACCATTCTCTTTTTTTATGCTCAATATAGGAATATGCGGGAATCCCATTCCCTTTTATATGTAAACTTGACAGTTGTGCGTTTACAAGTTTCTGGAGAACAGGCAAGTTTTCATCTTTTATCTGAATCGCGGTGGACAATTCCATCTTAAAAGAACGATTACGATTCACTTTTGTCCCATATTTGAAAAAATGGACAATAGTTATAATAAAATTAACCAACTCTTCCATTATGAAATATAATAAAGTCTATCTGTAGTATATAATTTGTACATTCTCCCTGCTTCATATTCAGAAGGTAACGGCCAAATTGATCTTAATGTACTCTTTATGACATCATCGGAGATTAGTTTACTCCCCTCCAATTTTTTCAATAAGGAATCTCCAACTCTGAAAGTATAAACCATATTCATTCCTTGTCCAGCATCTTTTTGTTGTGAGCGCATGAGATTATTGAAATTCGTACACTCATTAAACTTTAGAAAATGTGGAATTTGGTGGTAAAAATACGGGAATTCCCTTCCAAATGTGGTTCTAGCCATGTAAAAGGTTCTTAACCATGAAGTGACTGAAGGAACACCTGTATAGCCACCAGAATGAACATAACCAGTAAATCCAGCAAACAAGGACAATACTAACGATATTGAGAGTCGTGCGATTTTATCCCTTTCAAAATCAGCACATGAATTCGTGTATTTCGATGTAAGCCGCATTAATAGTAATGCCCATAATAATGCTAACGCAATAGGCTTTAGAGGAATGATGTCACTTTCTATAGTATTGTATGCCTTTGACGAGAACTTGTTTATCAACTTTACAATAACATCAAATAGCTTACTCGCATTTTGGAGATTGTCAAAAATCCACGGAGCGCCCAAAGCATTTCTAAATGAATTCATGTCAGATGCACATTCCATGTAACGCCTTAGAATCTCCTCGTAAGATTCGTCCCCTCTGACAAGACGAGAACTCAATGACTGGCACGAGTTCATCGCTGATGTGAGTTCGGACACCACCGAAGAAGGTATTAAAGAAAAAACTTGATTGTAAACTGTCTCGGATTCAACATGGCATCCTTTCATCACCATACTGCGTATATTTTGAAGAACATCTTCAAAAGGTTGTGAAACTAGGCTCCGCTCCGAATATGATAAGTCAGATAGTTCCGGGAATATTTCAATACGACTAACTTGTGTTTGAGGTATACATAGTCCTTCAGTGGATACACATTGTTCTGTGGCAACATGAGATGATACCACTGCTGTACTAGTAGTCTGTTTGTCACTAACCGTTGTTTCTGAACCAAATAGACTCTTCCAACCTTTTCTTAACTTCTGTCCTATTTCCGACAGAGTTTCAGCGAGATCAACTGTTGGAGTTGTCCCGTAATCCTGGTCCCTATGTAGCTCAGGTCTTAATTGTAATTGATCTCCCATAAAAGTGTATTTTATTGTTTATTTACATTCATTTACGATCATATCTGCTGTTCTCTCAAGAAGTTTGGACACTTCTGTATCATTGTATTTGCATGATTCATACTCTGGCTTTACTCTTTTTCCGACAATCCAAATGGCTAGAGGATACCACTTGTTGGCATATAGATATTTAAGACCTTCATATGCTCCAAATCCGGCTATTGCAAGAACAGCAACAACAATCACTCCAATACCTGTCGCAATAAAAGCGGCAATTGCCGCCACAAATGCGATTGCGCCTAACGTCAATAATCCTGCTGTTGTTGAAAACACATTCCAACCTTTGTCAAGCAAACTATAGATAATAGTTGTGAGTCTCATTTGTAGAGCTCGCGTCTCACCTATCCTTGGTTCTGCTCGACGGACTGCAGCCGTCATAAAGTCTGAAAATTCTGGATATAGCATATTGTAATTGTATTAAGTAAGTAGTCAAAATTAAGCTGCATAATGAGAGTGATTAATAAACAGAGATGTCCCAACAGAAGCCAACGCCCTGTCGGCTGCGTAGAAGAGGGTATCGGTGGACACGTAATCCTGCGGACGTATCCATTTGCCTTTCAGCATACGCCAGAGCGTCTCTGCGATGTTGAGATGCGGCGAATAAGGCGGCAGGTAGAAGAGGAAGAGTCCCCGGCTTTCCCAAACGGGTCTCATCACCTTGATGGTGCGGCATCGGTGGACACTTGCGTTGTCAAGCACAACGACGATGTTTCTTGTTTTCGGTCTGAAAGACAGCCTGTCGAGAAAGTCCGCCACCATGTTGGAGGTAATGCTTCCACGCGAGGTGAAGCCCTCGTAGCGGTTGTCCCTGGTTGTCATTCCGAAGATGTTGAGCCAGGCAATCTTCTGGGATGGTATGAAGACATCCTCCCTACGGAATTGCCAGCCGTAAGGCACGTAGCCTTCTGTGCAGATGTGGCTCTCGTCGGCGTAGAAGAGGTCTATCTTCCCTTCTACAGCCTTTTGTTCAAGTTCTTGCAGCTTCTCAACCTTGTATTCGTAGAGCTGCGGCGAGGGCTTTCCCATTGGGCGTTTCCTTATACGCTTATATCTTGCGCCAGTGCGGCTAAAAAACGCTTGAACGTCGACTCGCTGGCCTCCTTGCCGGTGGCTTGCTGCCACGCCTCCCGTGCCTTGTTCACACTCTGGCGATCCTGCTCTATGGCTAGACGGACAGCCTCCTCGTCCGAACAGTCCATTATCGGCTTGCGCCCCCTTCCCTGCCGTGTCTCCAAGCCCCTTATGCCTTCCGCTTTGTATCGGTTGAACCATTTGTTCACGGTATGCTGCTCCATGTCTGTCCTCTCGCCAACTTTTAATGCTGGCATTCCGTCCGCCTTCAGCAGTACGGCAAGGCATCTCATCTGGAAACAGTGCTTCTCTCCAAGACGGTACCCCTTTTCGAGTTCCCGCCTTTGTGGATCGGTTAATACCAAACGTGCTGTGCTTCTCATATTCAATGTGTATTTCACAGAGATAACGAGAAATGCAGCGTAAAATTATATGTAAATTAAATTTGAACAATGACTTAATACAATATCCTTTTTTTTTCGTTTTTTATTATTCATCCCATTCATAACTACATCTTGAATTTGTGCATTTGTAATGTTTCTTGACGCCTTTTGTGAGTTCATGATGTACATGAGCAGCTGTATGTCCGCCGCTGCTTGGATGGAAAAGCGATGCTACAAGTCCAGCACCAATTCCTAAGGCACTTGTTCCAATATGAGCCCCATAATATTCAAAGTTATTGGTACATTCTGCACCACAATTACATTTTGGACATCTTTTCATGATAATATGTATTGGTAATTTATTATGATTGTTAACGACAGCATCTATTTATGAGTCCACTTTAAAAAGTCCTTTTGGTACTTTTTGACAAAAATCAATCATTGAATATCAGGTATTTATCTATGAACATTTCGTAATTATGAAGTTTTTAAAGTGGACTCATTTATTAAGTGGATATACTCCCCGTTGTCGACCCATTTGAGGAGTTCTGCGGAACGCATCACCGTCCAGGGGTGGGAGTCGTCGGCAATGGCAAGGAGCTTGACGGCCTTGTTCAAACCGTCGTAGTCGAGCATCTTGAAGTCGCGAGCCTGCTGTAGGAAGGTGTCAGTACGGATGTTGCCGAATTCTTTGACGGGCAGGCCCGACATCTTGATGAAAGCCCGAATCATAGCGTCAGGATTCTGGCAGCAGAGCATACCGGCACGGTCGGCGGTGAACTCGCTCATACGATACCAGTAATAGAGGGCATACTGCAGTCCTCCGGCCACTAAGGCACCGCCGGGAATGCTGTCAATGAAGACGTTGACGACCTGCACCATCATGTGGTAGAGCATGTGGTTGCTCTTGACGTGACCCACCTCGTGGCCGACGATGAACATAATCTCGTCGTCATCGCAGAGGTCTATCAATCCGGAATTTAGCACGATGATCGGGTTCTCGGCACCCACGGTGAAGGCGTTGATATCATAACCCCACTCGATGTAGAGGTCGGGCATCTTCGGTAGGTCGAGTACACGACAAGCCTCTTCCAGGTAGGAATAGATTTTGGGGTAGTTGTCGCGGGTGACCTTCAGGTTGCTGCCGGTATATTGGACAGTGTAGATCTTCTCGATGGTGTTGGTAGTAATCCATGTGAAGAACTTGGTGAGCAACGGAACGGCTTCCAGTTTCTCCAAGGCAGCCTTGTCGAAAGGGTGCTCGTATTGGCGGTGTTCCAAGCCGGTGAGGTGTTGTCTAATCATATCTTGTTCTCCTTGCTGCAGAGATAGCAGAAATCTGGTTGATCTTATAAATTGTTATTGCTTGCTTCTGAGTGGGCGAAAGTCTGTAAGTACTCGTTCAGCATCTTCCAACGCGTAATAAGCAACGGGTGGGAAGTTTCGAGTTCGATGTAACTATCGTAGGCGGAGGTTTCTGTCCTCATACCGAGGCGAAGGAAGAGGTTGCGCACGGCATCGGTATCCTGGCAGCAGAGGTATCCGGCACGGTCGGCATTGAATTCCGATCGACGGCACCAGCGCTTCAGCGGCATCTCGATAGTGTCGAGCAGCAGCGGCCCGAAGACCTCGGAGGCACGGCTAAAATTGTCCAAAAGTCCGCCCACTGTGTGGCAAACAAGGTTGCCCTGCTGGTGGTGTCCAAGTTCATGACCCAGTATAAATAACTGTTCGTTAGGGGATAAGCAAGTGGCGACCTTAGGGCTTACCAAGATGGACTGCGAACCCTTGACATCGAGGCTGAGGGCGTTGATGCCCGTCAAGCGCCCGGTGACAAAGACCGCTGGGGGGGTGTAGAATCCGAGGGTGTCGCAGCAAGAGGTATAGACTCCGTGCAGGGAGGGATAGGTTTCGGGGGTCAGCCGGGTGGCTTCGTCAAGAAGGCTGGACAACTGCTCGCCATAGTAGGAGTCGGCAATGCGTCGCAGTATGCTGCGCGAAAGGGCATTGTCAAGAAGGTCGCCAAGGTAGTTGTCGTCCCACTCGGCATACCACGCACTCCTATTCTCCACCTTTAGGGATGCACCGGTGGCATCCGTCGTGGTGTTGGCGAATTGGTCTACCCATCTGCGTAGTCCGTTATATGTTTTGCTCAAAGCTTCCATACCCATAAAGAGTAGCCTTTTCTCCGTTTTCTATCAGATTATTTGGAAATATCGTCCAATAGGCTATCCAAGCGCTGGCTGAAAGTGGTTTTGAATTTCATTGATGGAGATTCTTCTTTTTTTGCAAAAGATAGTGTTTCAGGAACAAACGCGGCAGCGCTGTAGCAGATATCGGAGAACGAGGCCTTGTGTTGTAAGGGGGCGGTGTCGATATCAAACTCTTCTGTATCAAGGTCATCGTCCGTGTCCATCATAAGAGCGACGCACTTCAATTCGTCAGGATGTTCCGCAAGGTAGCGTCGAACGGCATTGCGCTCGGCATCCGTGATTTGACCCTCAACATAGGCTGCTAATAGGTTGTCTGAAATATCCATATCCGAATTCTCATTTTAGTTCGACAATCAGTAGCCGGAGGTTTTCTTTGGCCCGTTGTGTGCGTACATCGACGTATGCCGCATCGGGTACCACCCGCTCGTGCCGGTTGTTGTATTTCACTATGCCGTGCTTCTGCCATCGCTTCTGCAGCAGCAGGGCTATCTCGCGGCTGTCGTAGCCTTCGAGGCGCTTTAGAATGACAAAGCGCTGGTCCTCGTCCTTGAGTTGTCCTATGGCTTCCATCAGTATCACTTTCCTCTGACGACGTTCGTATTCTTCCTCGCCGCCATCGGGTAGCTGGACCTGTGGCTCCGAGGGGTCGTCGATATCTATAGAGGTGGTGCGACGGTCGTTTTCTATCAGTGAGGGCAGAACCTCGATAAATTTCCGGTACGCCACCCTCTTCAGCCAGCATCCGAAGGTGCTGCGCCACTGGATGGTGGACAGGGGGCGCCACTCGCGGTCGCCGCCCCTGAGGTGAAGGAACAGTTCGTCGACACAGTCGTCGTACCAGAAACTGTTCTGGACAAGCATGCGGTACACCTTATGGAGCAACGGGTCGTAGCGGTTGTAGAGCAGAAAAGCTGCGGCCTCTTCGTTGTGGGGGATGGCGAGTATCATAGCGACAACCTGACGGTCGTCGTACTGTTCGTATCGGATTCTGAAGGTGAATTTCATTGGGGGTGTTTATGCCTCGATGCCTATCTTCTGGATAAAGGCCGAGGGTATGTAGGCAGTGGAGACAAAGCCGATGTTGTCCAGATTGACCACCACGCGCTGCTGCCCGGCTACGCGCGCCACACGGCCTTCGACGCCTTTGAAAGCTCCTTCGGTGACGCGGACAAGCTCGCCGCTGCGGAAATGACAACGTTCGCGGCTGACGACCAGCAAATGCTCGTCATGCCCACAAGTGGCGAGGATGAAACTCTCCAACTCGCGATTGGGGATGGTCAGGGGCGGGTTCTTGGTGCCTTCGGAATGTTCGAAGTGGTTGTAATAGTAGGAAAGGAACGACAGTTCGGGGGTGCCTTTGATGTACCGGTCTGCATTCTCCGAGATGGTGTAGGCAAACAAAAGGTTGGGGATGAGGTTCTCCAGCACACGTTTGGGGTTTCCATCGACAATCTTGCGGGTGTAACGCTTGGCAACGTAGGCATAGGTGCCGTCGGCAATGATAAAGTCTGCCGCTCGGTCCTCGCGCCCATAGGAAGCCCGAAAGACATACCATTCGTGGTCAGGCGTGGGTGCATATCTTACCGACACCCCGGTTGTTGTACTTTTGACCTCGGGGATGGCATCAAGGGCGGTCTTGATGCAAGGTTCTTGATGAGTTTCCACATTAGGCAATGTGCTCATGGAGGACTATATATAGCGAAAAGACGGCGAAACACAAAAAAAGCATAGAACTCGTGTTGTGCAGTCCTATGAAACTGAGGCATCGCCAAACGCCTTTTCGGAATAGTACTGTCGTGAACCTTATCCTATGCCCCCAAGTATGTTGATGCCGTATGGGCCAACATAAAAGGCAAAGGCAAAAGGCATCAGTATAGCAGTCCTCCGAATGATTTTTTGGCGATATTCAAAAAGTGGACCTTTACAAATGCTTTTTTTGCATCGCACGACTACTCGCGTCGATTTCGGGTGCAAATATACACATTTTTTTGAATACTGATGCACTTTTTTTGATAAGGTTCTACTAGTAGTATGTAATTCAAACAAATAGTTACAGGATTTTTGCATTTTTTCTTTCTTTTTGTCACACAGATTACACGGATTGCACGGATTTTTTTCTCAATCAGAATGAAAAGAATGAAAAAGAATATTCTCTTATGTCACTCGGATGGCACGAATCCTCTTATCTCAATCAGATTTTAAAATATTGGAAAAGAACTTCCTGTTTTCTCAATCAGTGGTGAGCCTGCCGAGCTTGATGAGGCAATGAAAAGAACAATCAGAAAACTCTCTTTCGGGTTGCGCGGATTTTCCTTGGATGTCCTGGGCGCGGGGCTTTCTTTCTTTACGCGAATTGCCGTGTAATTGGCCGTAAATTTCCATAAAGAAACCAAAAACGACAATCTGTGGAATCTGTGTGATCTGTGTGTCAGGAAATGTTCTTTTGAAATCTTTTACAATCTGATGGAGATTGGCTCAGGCGGGGCCACGGATTCATGCGAAATGGAGATCCTCTATCCTGCAACTCAAAAAATCCTCCAGGCTCACGCCTCCCGTTCCTACCACGAACGAGCGCTTGGGGCGGAATGCCTCTACAAAGGCCGGCAACCCTGAGTTCATCCCCCTGCGACCGCTCTTCACCTCTATAGCCGTCACCTCGCCACCATGTACGATGATGAAATCCACTTCCTTGTCTTTTTCCTTCTTGTTTTTCGACGGCTCACGCCAGTAGAACACCTTATAGTCCAATTCGTCAGCCATGCTCAGCAGGTGAGCTCCGACGGCACTCTCCACCCAGCGTCCCCACGCACGCGTATCGGTCCGGTCCGTCTCAAAACCGCGTCCCTTATAGGCCGTCAGCAACGCATTGTTATACACCTGATACTTAGGCACCGATGCACGCTTTCGCGCCTCGTCGTTCGCGTACTTATGCAGCACCGTCAACAAAGCACACTGATCCAGAATCTCCAGATAAGAGGCCAGCGTCGTCACATTTCCTGCATCCTGCAACTGACCCATCATCTTCGTCAGCGACAGGATTTCTGCCGAGTAGCCACATCCCACCTCGAACAGCTGTTTCATCAACGCAGGCTTGTAGATATTCGATGTCATGACCACGTCCTTCTCGATGGCCGGAGCCACCAGCGAGTCGCGGACATACTTCCGCCAGCGCCGCTCGTCGCCAATCATGTGGGCTGGGCCAGGATAGCCGCCATAATAGATGTACTGATCCAGTGTCACACCAAAGGCATCACGCATCTCTGTCAGGCTCCAGTGTGGCATCCTGATCAGTTCATACCGTCCGGCCAGAGACTCTGTCAGCCCCTTTTTCAGCAGCAGACGACTGCTCCCCAGCAGCACAACCTTCAGGTTCACTCCATCTCGCGTGTCTGCATCCCATTCGCGTTTCACCACCTCGCTCCAGTTGTCGATTTTCTGCACCTCGTCTATCACCAACAGGTAATCTTCCAGTCCTCGCAGCATCATCGTGGTACGGGCAGCCTCCCACACGCGGTGTATCCAGTCGCTGTCTTCCGGATCCACGGCGTCAGCCACCTCTAGGGCATGAGCGATGTCTGTCTGGTTTAACACCTGGCCCACCAGCGTAGATTTCCCCACCTGACGCGGGCCAGCCAGCACCTGCATGAACTTTCTTGGCTCTAATATACGTTCTTTTAGCGTGTTGAATTGACTGCGAACATACTCCATTTTACTCAAATTAATTATTTTCTTTACTCAATCTTATTTAATATTTTGCTCAAATCACGCTGCAAATTTACGCATTTTTTTGATATTGGTGCACTTTTTTTGATAAGGTTCAATTACTAGTATGTAAATCAAACGAATAGTTACAATAATTTTGCATTTTTTCTTTCTTTTTGTCACACAGATTACACGGATTGCACGGATTTTCTTGTCTCAATCAGATGTCTCAATCAGATTTTAAAAGATTGTAAAAGAAATTCGCATCTGATATCTGTGGAATCTGCGTAATCTGTGTGACCGATATTTTCTTTTGAAATCTTTTACAATCTGATTGAAATTGGCTCAGGCGGGGCTTGGGGGGACGGGACGAGGGCACACTATTTTTATGACAGGGTTGCGTTATTATCGGTAGATTTAGACGCAGCGCAGCGGGGATGAGTGCCGTCCTTGCGTGGCACGGAAACCCCTCAGTCCTTCGGACAGCTCCCCTTGCAGAAGGGGAGCAGCTGAGGATGGTGTGTCGGATAGTTCCCCTTGCAGAAGGGGAGCAGATTGGCAAGGGCTTGGCAGCAACCAAACAGGGGATCAACAGCATGCAGGCATACTCTTGGCAACGTGTAGGCATACTCTTGGCAGCATCGGGAGAGAGGCTAGGACTTGCCATGGGGCTTGCAACCACCTTGCTGCTCCCTGCCTACTCCGAGCCTGCCCACTGCCTGCACCCTTGCTACCCCCTGCCTACCTACTATCTGCCACGGAGCTATCTGCTTGCTACCCTAGAATTACCCTAGAATTACCCTAGAATTACCCTAGAATTACCCTAGAGTTAACCTAGAATCACCCTAGAATTTGCATTCAACGTGTAAAATACTGATTATTATATCTTTGATATAATAATTAGGGTAAGGTTTGATTACCGTGATTGGGGGTACCCCCTCCCCCTTCGGGGACTCCCCCTAGGCATAGGGGGAGAGTTGGAGAAGTAGGGGTGCAATGGGAGCAAAACTACCGGAATAGGAGCTTTGTGCCGCCCCTGCGGGGCTCCTCTTTTGTTGTCCTCCGTACCATCCGTGGGCTTACGCCCACGGCTAAATACTTTCGTCCCCTTGCAGGGGACTTGAAAGACGGCCACGGAGATTCTCCCTTGCCGGGGACTTGCAAGACAGCCACAGAGATTCTCCCACGCCGGGGACTTCCAGAAAATCCACGCTCGGAGCAATGGATTTGACGGACAGTACATCAAGCACTAATTATCAGCATTTTATAAACCAACCAGGATTTAATTTTCACAAAATTTCACACTTTTATACAATATTAACATAAAAGTCGCGTTATAGGGGGTAAAATACAATAATAGGAATATGGCAAATTACTATAGCGACCATCCTGAAATGGAATTCCACCTCTCGCATCCGGAGATGCGGAGAGTTGTTGAACTGAGAGAAAAAGGTTTTGAAGATGCCGCCAAGGGCATCGACTACGCCCCCGTGGACTACGAGGACGCCATCGAGAACTACAAGCGTGTGCTCGAAATTACGGGCGACGTGGCGGCCAACACGCTGGCCGTGAACGCCGAGAGCGTGGACCTCGAGGGTCCTCACCTGGAGAACAACCGCATGGTGTACGCCTCGAAGACCGTGGAGAACCTGGAGCAGACGCGCAAGGCGGGCCTCTACGGCGTGAGCATGCCGCGCCGCTACGGCGGACTGAACCTGCCCAATGCCGTGTTCTCGATGATGAGCGAGGTGGTGGCTGCCGCTGACGCCGGTTTCCAGAACATCTGGAGCCTGCAGAGCTGCATTGACACCCTCTACGAGTTCGGCAGCGAGGAGCAGCGCCAGAAATACATTCCCCGCATCTGCGCCGGCGAGACGATGAGCATGGACCTCACGGAGCCCGACGCGGGCAGCGACCTGCAGCGCGTGATGCTGAAGGCCACCTTCGACGAGAAGGAGAACTGCTGGCGTCTGAACGGCGTGAAGCGATTCATCACCAACGGCGACTCGGACATCCACCTGGTCCTCGCCCGCAGCGAGGAGGGCACGAAGGACGGCCGCGGCCTGTCGATGTTCATCTACGACAAGCGCAACGGCGGCGTCGACGTGCGCCACATCGAGCACAAGCTCGGTATCCACGGCTCGCCCACCTGCGAGCTGACCTACAAGAACGCCAAAGCCGAGCTTTGCGGCGACCGCAAGCTGGGTCTGATCAAATATGTTATGGCCCTTATGAACGGTGCCCGTCTGGGCATCGCCGCCCAGAGCGTGGGTCTGAGCCAGGAGGCCTACAACGAGGGCCTCGCCTATGCCCGCGAGCGTGCCCAGTTCGGCCAGAAGATCATCCACTTCCCCGCCGTCTACGACATGCTCTCCCGCATGAAAGCCAAGCTCGACGCCGGCCGTTCGATGCTCTACCAGACGGCCCGCTATGTGGACCTCTACAAATGCCTCGAAGACATCCAGCGCGACCGCAAGCTGACGCCCGAGGAGCGCACCGAGATGAAGCAGTACAGCAAGCTGGCCGACGCCTTTACGCCCATCGCCAAGGGCATGAACTCCGAGTACGCCAGCCAGAACGCCTACGACGCCATCAGCATCCACGGCGGCAGCGGCTTCATCATGGAGTACAAGAGCCAGCGTCTCTACCGCGACGCACGTATCTTCAGCATCTACGAGGGTACGACGCAGCTGCAGGTGGTGGCGGCCATCCGCTACATCACCAACGGCACCTACCTCCAGATGATGCGCGACATGCTGCAGCGCGAGGTCAGCGCCGAGATGCGCCCCCTGCAGGAGCGCGTGGCCAAGCTGGTGGACCTCTACGAGCAGAGCGTGAAGTACGTCAACGACGCCAACAATCAGGAGATGCACGACTTCCTGGGTCGCCGCCTCTACGACATGACGGCCGAAATCATCATGGCCCTGCTGCTCATCGAGGATGCCAGCCGCGCCGAGGGCGACCTGAAGGCCCGCTTCAGCGACAGCGCCAACGTCTACACCCGCATGGTCGAGGAGAACGTCTGCGCTAAAGCCTACTACGTGATGCACTTCAACGAGGCCGACCTTGCCGCTTTCCGGGCAGAGTGATTGTTTTAGTAGTTAAGTAGTTAAGACAATACCGATTGACAACGAGGGCAACGCGACTTGCGTTGCCCTTGTTTTTTTTTGTTTAGGGGCGTCTCTTCGAGACGCTGGATGATTTTTCTTCGCTTTCCTCCCCCACACTTCCGTGTGGGGTTATTGAAGGGATGCCTCTTCGAGGCAATATAAAGAAGTCCATTTAAATCCGTCCAATTCGCCAACCCAACCACGCCAAAAGAAAAATTCGCTTAATTCGCTTAATTCGCCGACGAAAAAAAACGCCGACACATCCGCAGCCCCTATCTCCTCCAGAACCGGGGCAGAAAGAGGACGATGACAGTCATGCACTCCAGTCGGCCGAGGAGCATCAGCAGCGAGCAGAACCACATGGCGGCAGGCGAGAAGGCGGCATAGCTGCCGAAGCCTCCCGAGGCGCCGAGGCCGGGGCCGTAGCCTGTGAGGCAGCCCACGGCGGCACCGATGCTCTCCGTGGCATTCACGCCACAGAGCATCAGCACCATCACGCCCAGCATCAGCGTGAAGCCATAGACCATGAAGATGACCATCACGTTGTTGATGATATGGCTGGAGACAGGACGTCCGTTCAGGCGCACGGGGTTCACCACACGGGGGTGCAGGCGGTTGCGCATGATGCTGCGGGCGTTGCGCAGGAGGATGAGCACACGCATGACCTTCATGCCGCCGCTGGTGGAACCGGCCATACCGCCGCAGACGGAGAGTATCAGCAGCACGAAGACCGCCGGGGTCCACCATTGCGTGCAGTCAGCCACGACGCTGCCCGTGGTGGTCAGCGCGCTGACGGTCTGCACGGTACCCAGCCGGAGGGCGTCGTTCCAGCCGTAGCCGCTGTGCCAATGCAGCGTGGCCACCACAAAGGCCACCGCCAGCAGACACAGCAACAGGTAGAACCTCAGCTGGTCGAGTTTATGCCCTATCTGCTTCCACCGCAAGGTGAAGATGAGGTACAACAGCGTGAAGTTCACACCGCTGAGCAGCATGGCCGCCGCCAGGATGTACTGCTGCAGGGGGGTGATGCTGGCAATGCTGTCGCTATTGACGGAGAAGCCACCGGAGGAGATGTTGGTGAACGTCAGGTTGACGGCATCCCACAGCTGCATGCCGCTCGCCCACAGAGCCACGATGAACACCAGCGTCAGCGCCAGGTAGACCGCCAGCGTGCGGCGCACGGTGACGACGGTGCGCACGGCCGTCTTGCCGGTATTGTCGGCCCCCGAGGCCTCGGCCGTATAGAGCGAGTACTTGTTGATGCCCAGGCGCGGCGTCAGCGCAAGAACCAACAGCACGATACCGAAGCCTCCGAACCATTGCGTCATCGAGCGCCACAGCAACACCGACGACGGCAGCGCCGCCACGTCGGGGAAGACCGTGGCACCCGTGGAGGTGACGCCCGACATGGCCTCGAACCACGCCTCGGTGAAGCTCCACGTGGCCCCGGTGGTGAGGAAGGGCAGCGTGGCGAAGAGCGACAGCACCAGCCACAGCAGCACCACCAGCAAGTAGCTCATGCGGCGGTCGTCGATCTGCGTGTAGCGCTGGTGGCGGTACCACAGCAGGCAGCCCACGGCGAGCGTGAAAGCGGCGCAGACGGCCGTGGAACCTGCTGTGCCGTCGGCAAAATGCCATGCCGGCACCAAGCACAACGCCATCAACCCACCTTCGGCCATCAGCATGATGCCCAGGAACCGGAGAACTGCTTTTATATCGGTCTGTTTCACAATCGGCGAATTTTTTCTGCGAATTATTCTTTTTTGTCGGCGAATGATTCTAATTTAACGAATTTTTCTCTCTCCTTTAAAAACTAAGGTCTGCGTATAGGGCGAATATTGACTCTTCCATTTTTTCTTGTCAGCGAAGTCTTTTTCACCATTTATGAGTACATGGAATTCGCTCGAAGGCCAAACGTTCACGCCCGAAATTAATCAGTATACCCAATGTCATACCACTCGCTTTCAGATAATTGTACACCTGTGTAACATGCTCATTGCCCAAGCCATGCAAAGCCTTCAATTCCACAACAATATTACCATAGCAGACAAAATCAACTCGAAATGTCTTATCCAACGGATGACCCTTGTACTCCAACCCTAACACCTTCTCTCGTTCAAATGGGATGCCACGCAGGCCGAATTCAATCTCCAATGCGTCCTGGTACACCGGCTCGGTAAAGCCCATACCTACTACCCTGTGAACCTCCATCGCAGCTCCTACAATGGCATACGACTCCTGCGGATATAACAGACTGTCTGTCATCTTTATTTATTTATTTATTTTATTTTTTTCATTTTCATTCTATTCGTATAATTTGCCGACCTTCGTTTCTCCCATCCGTCCTTTTCGCATAATCCGCTTCATTCGCCGACACTTAAATCATCCGACCGTCGTGTCACCGCCGTCGCCAGTAAGAGGGTGAGACAATGGCCAGCAGGGCGAAGATTTCAAGTCGTCCGGCGAGCATGAGGGTCATGAGGGTCCACTTGGCCAGCGGCGGCAGGAGGGCGTAGTCGAGGTTGGCGCCCATACTGTTGATCAGCGGCGAGGGACCGAGGTTGGAGATGTTGGCGGCGGCATAGCAGAACGCCTCGGAGATGCTCTGCCCGCTGAAGGTCAGCAGGAAAGCGCCGCCGATGATGAAACAGATATAGAGGAAGGCAAAGCCGAAAATCTTGTTCACATAATCGCCCGGCACCACGCGGTGGTCTATCTTCACCGCAAAAACCACATTGGGGTGCACCATACGGGTGAGGTAGTTGCGCAGGTAGAGGAAGAGCGTCATCAGACGCCGCAGCTTCAGTCCGCCACCCGTCGACCCTGCCGACGCCCCGACGAGGATGAGCAGGAACGTCACCGCCGACACCCAGAAGGGCCACACCGCCGGAGCGTCGGTATAGAAACCGCAGGTGCTGATGGTGGAGGCTATGTGGAACAGCGAGTAGCGCACCGACTCCCCCACTCCGTTGCCCACGGCCAGAAAGGCCACGGCGCAGCTTGCCGACGCAAAGAGGAAGATGCCCGCATAGAGCACAAACTCATGGTTTATACGCAGTTGGCGCCAACGGAAGGTGAAGAGATTGTACAGCAACGCCACATTGACGCCGCTGAGGAACATAAACACCGTCAATATGCTCAGCGTCAGTTCGCTGTAGCCACTCAGGCCGTACTGCGCCGTCATGAAGCCACCCGTCGACACCGTGCTCAGCGCCAGACAGAAAGAGTCCAGCACGCCGTTCCCCGCCAACACCAGCAACGCCAACAGGATCAACGTGATAAGGGTATAGATGCGCCACATACGGCTGACGCTCTTGGCTATGTGGGGATGCAGTTTGCGCTGCTGCGTGCCGCTGAACTCGGCAGAGTAGAGCTGGAGCGACCCCTTGTTGAGCCGTTTGAGCATGGCCACGATGAACAGAATCAGGCCCAAGCCGCCTATCCACTGCGTAATGGCGCGCCACACGAGCATGCCGGCAGGGATCTCCTCGGGGCGTTCCACCACCGACGACCCTGTGGTGGTGAAACCCGACATCGCCTCGAAAGCGGCATCGGTGAAGGTGCCCAGCACCCCGGTGAAGAGGTACGGCAGCGCCCCGGCCAACGGTACCACGAGCCATGCCACGGAGGTGATCCAGAAACTCTCGCGCTCGCGAAGCTCGTAGCTGACGTTGCGCCCCACGATGTTGCGCAGCAGCAGCCCGATGGCCGTCAGCACCAGTCCCGACAGCAGCAGCCCGTACTGGGCGCCGTCGCCACGGTGCAGCGACACCGCCAGCGGCAACGCCATGGCCATGGCCATCACCAGCAGCAGCATGCCCGAAAGACGGGCAACGAGGCGGAAGTTTATTGTCTTGGGAGTGAAAGGGAGTGAAAAGGAGTGAGAGGGAGTGACAGGACGATAGCTCCTGCCAGCACCTTTGCCGACAGACTCCTCTTGAACAATGGTTGTATCCTCCTTATTTCCTTTCATAACAATGTATAAAACATTTGTCCTTTCACTCCATTTCTCTCCCTTTCACTCCATTTCACTCCCTCAATCGAACAGCCTCGCCATGGCGGCCATAGCCTTGGGGAGGGTGAAGACAACCACCTTGTCGCCCTGCTTGAGCTGCAGCTCGCGGCTGGGCAGGATGGTCTCGCGCCCACGGACAACGCCACCGATGGTGGCCCCGTGAGGGATGTCCAGCTCGCCGATGGGCTTGCGCGTGGCCGGCGACCACTTGCCCACAATCAGCTCGAGCACCTCGGCGTTGGTACCGGAGAGCCACTTGGAACTGACGGCGTCGCCCTTGACGATGAAACGCGCTATGTAGCTGGCCGTGATGAGCTTCTTGTTGATGATGGTGTCGATGCCGATGTCCTGCGAGATGTCGATGAAGCCGGTGTTCTCCACCAGTGCGATGGTACGTTTCACACCCAGGCGCTTGGCATGCAGGCAGGTGAGCACGTTGGTCTCGCTGGAGTTGGTGACGCCGATGAAGGCATCGGCATTCTGCAGACCTTCCTCCTTCAGCAGCTCGATGTCGGTGGCGTCGCCGTGGATGACAAGGGTGTCATCCAACAGGGCACTCAGCTCCTCGGCGCGGTGGCGGTCCTCCTCGATGAGGGTGATGCGCATCTTGTCCTGCAGCGTCATGGCGGCATAGCGGCCTATGCGTCCGCCTCCGGCAATCATAGTGTTCTTGATGCTCACCGTCTCCTTGCCCACGGCGCGGTTGATGCCCTCCAGCTGGTTGGCACGGCCGATGATATAGGCCAGGTCGCCACTGCGGAACTCGGTGTCGCTGTGGGGGATAATGGTGTTGCCGCCACGCAGCAACGCCACCACACGCACCTGCAGGTCGGGGTGCATCTGCGTCAGCTCCTTCACGTTGTGGCCCACCACGGGCGACCCCGCGTCGAGCCTCAGCACGTACATCGTCAGCAGTCCGCCGCTGAAGTCGAAAAACTCCGTGGCCACGCTGTTGTTCAACAGGTTGGTAATCTCCTTGGCGGCGATGCGCTCGGGACAGACCATCTCGTCGACCCCCAGGTCGCGGAACATCTCCTTGTGCTTCGGAGCCAGCAACTCGGCATTGGTGATGCGCGCCACGGTCTTCTTGGCTTTCAGCTTCTTGGCCAGGATACAGGTGACGAGGTTGATGCTCTCGTCGTGCAACACCGAGAGGAAGAGGTCGCAGTCGGCCACGTTGGCGTCCTTGAGCACCTGCGGCGACGTGCTGTCGCCAGTGATGGTCAGCAGGTCGGTCTCGCTCTCGAGGCGCTTCAGCAGCTCCGAGTGCGGGTCCACCACCGTGATGTTGTGTTCCAGTTCCGTCAGCGACCGTGCCAGGTGTACACCCACCTCGCCGTCGCCCGCTATGATAATGTTCATTTTCTTACATTTTTATTAGCGTAATTCGTCCAAAATTGTCCCGCGTAGCATTAGAGTAATTCGCTCCCAATTGCCCTGCGTAGCATTCGTACAATTCGATTCATTCGTCGTTCAATTAACTCATTCGCCGTCCGAAAACGGGCTGCAAAAATACACAACTTGCCCGACATGGCCAAATTTATTTGTTTTCTTTTTAAAAAAGCACTATCTTTGCAGAACAAAACACAAACCAAACAACAAACATAAAACACTTAAAACCAATGAAGAAACACCTCGCAACCCTCTTCCTCGCCCTCATGCTGACCACCATCGCCGCGGCACAAGGCGGAAAAATCAGGAATGCACCACCATTGTAAGCACATTGCACAGCTTTTTCGACAACGACACCAAAAGAAACCTGAGAGCATTCCTGCAATAAAAAAGGGCTCCGAAGGCTGTTTGCTCTACCCTCCCCCCTCCTACCAAATTCTTCCGGAGAAGAGGATGGTAGGAAGCGGGTATGAACGTGGTAAGAAGATGGGAAGAAGATGGTAGGTTAACAGTACTGATTTATAACATTTTAGAAAAGCGCTGATTTTTATTGAAAAACAATAAGAACTATTAACAAACCGAGCCTTCCGGCGGAAGGGTGGCATATAGGCGGCAACAGGGCAATGTTAAGACTTTTTATATTTATTTTCAGATGTTTCAATTTATTTTCGTATTTTTGCACCCTGTAAGCATAACACATTTCACATGGAAAGTAACACTGACAAGCCTATAAACCAACCAATTGTACACCTGGAAAACCTCACCATCAGCCATGAGAACGGCATGCTGCTGACGGGTGTGAACCTCGACCTGAAGGAGGGCGAGTTCGCCTACCTCATCGGCAAGAGCGGCGCCGGCAAGACCTCGCTGCTGCGCAGCCTCTACGCCGACCGTCCCATCGACAGCGGCATCGCCACGGTGTGCGGCATGGACGTGGTGAACATCAAGCACCGCCGCATCCCCCAGCTGCGCCGCCGCATCGGCATCGTGTTCCAGAACTTCCGCCTGCTGGAGGACCGCAATGTGTTTGCCAACCTGGAGTTCGTGCTCCGCGCCACGGGATGGAAGAAGAAGAACGAGATACGTAACCAGGTGGAGAAGACGCTGGTGGCTGTGGGCATCGCCGACAAGGCCTACTCCAACCCCCTGCAACTATCTGAAGGCGAGCAGCAACGCGTAGGCATAGCCCGCGCCTTGATCAACAATCCCGCCCTCATCCTGGCCGACGAGCCCACGGGCAACCTCGACCCCGTCACCTCGACGGAGATCATGCAGCTCCTGCTCGACATCAACAGCCAGACACACACCACCATGCTCATCTCGACACACGACTTCATGATGATTGACAAGTTCCCCGCCCGCGTGCTGGTGTGCGAGAACGGCACCGTGGTGGATACCGAACACGCTGCACAATAAATTGCAAGTTTCGCCGTTTAGAAGATACTAAATGAACAGTAAAACCCAAGAATAGAATATGAAAAGAATCGTCAGCCTCATACTCATCGGACTACTCGTTGCCAGTGGCGTCGACGCCATGGCCCAAAGCAAAGACAAAAAGTCCTCCCGCAAGGGCAAGAAGACGACCTCCATGTATGTGGAAGGCCGCCAGAAGGTGCGCCAAACCGACTATGCCACTTTCGACAAGTTCACCAACTTCAGTTCGAAAGACAACAACGTCTATTACAGCCCCTTCAACTACATTGACATTCCTGGCCTGACGGCCGATGTCAACCCCGCATGGCCCGAGGAAATCAAGCCCGTGATGAACTACCTGGAGAAGGTTTCGCGCGCCACCATGACGCTCTGCGCCATCTACGCCCTCAACCCCGAAATCACCGACCACCAGCAGCGCGAGCAGCTCCACAAGCAGGCCCGCGAGGAGGCCAAGGCCTCGCTGGACGCCTTCGAAGACTGGAAGAAGAAGAAGGGCATGAAAAACAAGACCCAGTACAAGGTGGCGGAGATTGACTACCGCTACTTCAAGGGTGCCAACTACTACAACGAACAGCGCGGCGACGACATCATCCACGTGGGCGTGCTCATCTACCTGGGCAGCAAGAAGAAAAGCATCTTCGTCGCCGACACCGGAGTCCACAGCTTCCCGGACATCAAGTTCTTCCCCAACGACGCCACACTCCTCGAATCATGGAATCCCGTGCTGGACGAACTGGCCGAATACCTGAAGGACAACGACCGCAAGGGCGTGCTGCTCTCCGGCTATGCCGACAATCAGGGCACTGAGGCCTACATCACCGGCATCTCGCGCCAGCGTGCCATGGAGGTGAAGAAAGCCCTCCTGCTCCGCGGCATCGACGCTACACGCATCGAGATTATCGCCAAGGGAGACGCCGACCCCATAGGCGACAACAGCACCTACGAGGGACGCGTCATGAACAACCGGGTGAACATCAAGATTCAGTGACCGACAAAGAAACATACCGCCAAATATGCGAAACAGAGGGAGCGAGAATCCCTCTGTTTCAGCAATATTGGTGGATGGAGACCGTCTGTGCAGGCAAGCACTGGGACGTGCTGCTCAGCAAAGGGCACGGCAAGGTTTGCGGAGCATTGCCGTTCCTATACGGCAAGAAATTCGGTCTCAAATATATCCTCCTGCCACAGCTGACGCCGTGGGGCGGTCCCTGGATTGACCCAACCCTGGACGCCAACTCGCAGCATTGGGTTCTGGAGGCACTGGCAGAAGGGTTGCGAAGGCAGAAAGCCGTGCTTTGCATGCAACGCTTCGCCCCGGGCGTGGAGGACTGGAAAGCATTCGAAAAGAAGGGATTTAACCACACGACACGTTTCACCTACCGCTTCGACCCACTGCCGAAACCAGAGGAGTTGCCACAGCTGGCCGACCGTGGACGCAAGCGCCAACTGGAGGCCGTAAGGCAAGCATATACCATTGACAGACAGGTGGAAGCCGACGAATTTGCAGACCTTCACACAACCTATTGGGAACGCCGCAGCGGACACGACCTTTTGAGCCGCGATTTCATAAAGCGTGTATGCAGCACCGCCCTCGACCGTGGACAGGCGTTGCTCTACGGCCTGCGCGATGCCGAAGGCACGTTGACGGCCGCCCGATTTGTGGTCTACGACAGCCACTGCGCCTACGCAATGATGTCGGCCATGCGCCCCGAAGCCCTGCGAAACAGCATGACCGCACTGGTATGGGCCATGCTGACAGACCTTTACGGAAAGACAGAAGCATTCGACTTCGAAGGAGGAACCGACCCCGGCGTGGGCCATTTTTATAGCTCGTTCGGTGCAAAGAAAACCGAGCTGCATTGCATATACCGTTCAAGGATACCCTTTGGAGAAAAGATTCTACACGTATGAATATCAAACTGATAGTTGTTTCCAAAACCGATATCCCTTACCTACAGACCGGCATCGACGAGTATGTAGGGCGGCTGAAGCACTACTGCGATTTCGAACTGGTGGTGATTCCTGCGTTGAAAAACCTGGGCAAGGCTTC